>Ga0164313_10000081_pt1 | contig 58295 bp, 46 predicted proteins | sample GuaBasSedimGuay4_FD_113735 | JGI IMG/M metagenome (GOLD analysis project Ga0164313, IMG submission 113735) | Subseafloor sediment microbial communities from Guaymas Basin, Gulf of California, Mexico - Guay4, Core 4569-4, 0-3 cm | ecosystem: Environmental > Aquatic > Marine > Hydrothermal vents...
CGGGCCGTGAGTGATATCCTGTGATTTGGTCTCCGCATCAGGGTTGTCCAGGAAGCCCGCTGTCAAGCTGAAGGCCTGGTAGCGGTAGCCCAGCTGCATGACAAAACTGTTGAACGGGAGATAGCTGAAGGTGATCTCGCCGTTGAAACCGAAAGAGGGCTGCGTCCAGATGTTATGGCTCGTATCATCTATAATGTACTTCATATCTGGGATGACATAAAGCAGGCCCAGCTGCAGACCTGCTGCCGTTTTATTCCAAAGGGGGAAGGAGAAGCCGGTCCCGATGGTAGGTATGATGAACGTCTGTTCGACTTTATGCCTGGAATGCTTTTCAGGCACACCGGTATCTGGATAATAATAGACGTCCAGGTCCAGGTTGGCGAGTTGGTATTTGCACCCAAAAAACAGGTTCTGGTATTTGAAGAGGGAGAAGCTGTCCCCGTATTTGAAAAGGGAGTAGGTGAAAGCGAGGTCGAAATCCTTGCGGTCCAGCTCGCCGTTGGTTTCTATATCCATTGTCTTCCCATCAATGTCCACGGACTGATTGAATTGGCTGAACACCATGGCGGCCAGGCTGACGGACCAATCCCCGTCATCGGTTTGAAAGCCCAGAACAGGGCCCACCAGGTAACCGGTTCCGGGATCAGTTTTTACATCCACCGGCACACCGTTTTCTGCCATCAGCGCTTCGTTATTTTTTTCAAACCATCCGATAACCGATGATTCCCAAGAAGTGTACCATCCCTTTAACCCCAGCATCCATGTGCCGGCATGGGAAGTTGTTACCGAGGCAGACATCAGTAAAACCGCCATGACCAAGATTTTCAGGGATATCGTCTTCATAAGCTTCTTTCTATTCGCGGAAGTGAAAAGTTAAGCAACCTGGCTAATAATGACAGTCGACACAGTCGAGTCCGGGGTTGCGACCGGGATGGTCATCATCACCGTCATGACAGTTAAGACACTGCATATAGGTGCATCCGTGGATGCCGTCGTCATCGCAAAACCCTTCCTCGTTCACAGCCGAGTGGCAGGACCGGCAGTCCCAGTTGGTGTCGCCAATGATTTTTTCACAGTAGTGGCAGCGAAAGCAGACACCGTCTTCCCGATCCACATGTTCCTTGTGGGGGAAGACCACGTCCGGCCAGGTGTCGCCCTGGAATATAATGTGATAGTCGGACGCCTCGATGGTCGCGGCGGTGGTTTCGTGGCCGATGTCTTCGGCACATCCCGTGAAAAGGACGATTATGAAAAGCAACAAACAAGTGGTTGAACAGATTCTGCTCATACGTGCCTCTATCTGTCAGCGGTTGGTTTGTTTGTGTGTTCGCCTTAAAGGTGAGATGAATCAACATATTACAGGAAAAAACAAAAAGCAAGTTCAGATTTGGCGAGTGCCCCCGGCCAATTTCTTGACAAATTTGGCGTTTTCAAATAATATTAAGGGAATAATCGTTTCAATCATTGTTGGAATCCCGATATATCTATGCCATGGTGCGGAAATTCTGCTTTTAAGACCCCCTGATCCACCAGGGTGGTTTGTCCGATGGTGCCATGATTGCATTTTCACTCGCATCGACATCTATCTGCGTGACGTTTCTGGTTATACTGTTTCGATTTCTTGGTAAAAGGCCGACTGTTATCCTACTGAATTTGTTGATGAGTGTTACTTTTTTTTTGCGTTGATCATGGGTATCTTCCTGTAATGCGGAGAGGGATTATGAAAATTGCATATACTATCGGCATGGCAGTCGTTATCATTTTAATGCTGGGTTCGAACGCCATCGCCGATGCGTACAAGGTAAGCAGCGCCGGGGCGGCAGTTGTGAATGGCATATACACTTACTATGGAACCTATGATACATGGAAATCAGATGGTCAATATAGTGATCGAGCGATGCCGGTGTACCGCAAGACAGGGACCCTGTATTATCTGGGATATAGAGGTTGTTTAACCAAATGGGTAATTATGGAACTTCCTAATGGCCCTGATGGACTAGACCCAAACGATCCTTACGATGATGATTTGGCAGGTGGTTGGGTATCCGGTTATATGTACGTCAATGACAATGATACATTCACGCCACCCCGGATGGGTTGGGAAGCAAAGCATGACTCGCCGGTTCAACCGCCGATAGTAACCCAATACATACCCCCGACGATCGCTGTTAATAAAAGTTCCTTATCAAGCACGAGTGTTCAGGGCACCAACGCTTCCAGTCAGTTTTTTGAGGTGTGGAACTCCGGAGGTGACACCCTGACTTACTCGATATCGGACAATCGCACCTGGCTTTCCTGCACGCCCACCAGCGGGAATTCGACCGGAGGACATGATAGTATCCAAGTATCTTATGCCAGTGCCGGCCTTTCCGCAGGTACCTACTCCGCTACGATCACTATCAGTGACTCGAGCGCTACCAACAGCCCGCGCACCATTTCTGTGAGTTTAGCCGTAGCGGAACCATCTCCGGCGATAACTATTTCTCCCGGCAGCTTATCTAATTCCAGTGCCCAGGGCGCCAATGCTCCCAGCCAGACTTTTGAGGTGTGGAATTCCGGAGGCGGGGTTTTGAACTATGCGATTTCAGACAACGTCAGCTGGCTTTCCTGCACCCCCATCAGCGGGATATCGACTGGTGAACACGACACTGTTCAGGTGGCATACGCTAGCGCCGGCCTTTCGACCGGCGTCCACTCTGCAACCATTACCATCAGCTCTGCGGGCACGGCAACCAAGTATGTCATCGTCTCTTTAAACGTAGTGGACCAGATTACCATCGAGACCCAGCCGATCTCCCAAACAAAATATATCCAGCAAAATGTGACTTTCAGTGTCGCAGTTTCCGGCCCCCCGCCTCTGAGTTATCAGTGGAAGAAAAACAATACGGCTATCAGTGGTGCAACCTCAACATCATACACCATCGTAAACCTGACCCCGGGACATGCCGGCGATTATACATGTGTGGTTGAAAACGGGCTGGAGTCAAAGGAAAGTGACCGCGCTACCCTGGAGGTGTTTTTGAACGATGCACCGGTTATCACCGGCCAGAACCCGAATCCGTTGGTTACCACCAGAGGGGGCACGTTTACCATCCTGCTGGACAACCTCGTGGTTAACGATGAAAACGATGACTTTCCAAATGATTTTACGCTGAACGTCATGGGGGGAGATGACTATACCGTGGACGGCCATATTGTCATCCTGTCCGAGACTTTCGAGGGTGATATGCTGAACGTACCGGTCAGCGTGCACGACGGGATCGATGCAAGCAATGTTTACACGTTGTCGATAGCAATCAATATGGGCGAGCCGGTTGTGGCGAATATCCACAATGCACCGGCGGGCGTGTCAAACGCAGTATGGTATAAATTGGTCATAGGCGGTGCTGGGGTTGCGGCTTACAAGTATCAGATAGACGACGGCGCCTGGAGTCAGCCTGTTGATGCAGACACATCCCTCGAGTTTACTTTGAATGCGGAAGGTTTTCACACCCTCGAGGTCGTCGGCAGAGATGACGCCGGCCGGTGGCAGTCCCAAAATCGCGCGACAACCGCCTGCTGGACCATCGACACAACACCGCCGGGAACGGTGTTGTACAATTACCCCACCGGAACCGTCGGCACGACATCCATAGCGGTTACCGTGGGTGGCCAGGATGTTCGCTATTATCGCTTCCGTCTGAGTGGCGGAGCCTGGGGGGCTATACTGCCTGAGGCACAGACGCTTCGCATCAGCGGTCTCGAAGAAGGGGAACATATCCTGGATGTAGTCGGCATGGACACGGCCGGCAACTGGGCCAGTGAATCCAATGGAGGCAGTTCGGTTACCTGGACTATTAATACCTCGGTTCCCACGGCTATCCTGTCCAACCTTCCGGATAAGGCTACACGAGAAACATCCGCAACCATCACGGTGCGTAAGGAAGAGGGCGCCCTTGACATCGATCAATTCAAATACAGTATGGACCAGGGAGATACGTGGCAACTCGGCTCCGGCACGACTATCATCCTGGATGAAGATACATTGCAGGAAGGTATGCATCAGCTCTTGGTCAATGCCTACAATGCGGAGCTGGGCAAGTGGCAGGGTGGCGGTACGGGCGAATCCTTAGAGAGCGCCACCACCTATACCTGGCACATCGACCTGACGCCGCCCACTTCATCTGTACTCACGGCAGGCCATGCATTTCCTTCGGCAGCCTCTGCATCCTTGTTGTGGACAGCCAGTGAAGACGGGTTGAAAAATTACAGGCTATATTTTTCCGGGTCTGAATTTGACGCCGGGATTTTGGAAACAACCGACGTGCTCTATTACGGGTTGAAACCGGGTCCGGAGGGCCGTGTGGAATCTTACAAGGTGGAGGGGCTCTCTCCGGGCACCACCTATTATTTTGGCGTTATAAGCGAAGATGAAGCCGGCAACTTTTCCGATGTCAGCAGCATCGTTGCCTACACAACGGCGGATACCCTCCCGCAGATAATGTCAGTCAGCCTGCCGGATGGTACCTCGGCCGGTGACAACAGCATGACCAGGCCGCTGATCATCAAAGGGGAAAATTTTGTCTCCAGCAGCGGCAATGTCGTCAGATTTTCCTGTCCGCCGCGGATATTCGAAGTCGCCGGAACGTCGGACAATGGTACCAACATGGAAGTAACCGTTCCCTGTGGTACGCCGGTGGGAATTTACAGGATAAAGGTGGTCAACGCCAATGGCACCTCCCATGACTGTGCAAGTACTTACACTGTACTGCCCGCCCTGGCCCAACCGCCCGAAGTTATTCACGTCATGCCAGCTGTCATTCCTGGAATTTTGGATGCGACGATTGCCATTACCGGGAATAATTTCATTGTCAGGGATATCAAAGCCGAATCCATCGTGCTCGTCGATAACGACGGTCAGGCAGTGCCGCTGGATATTTTCGATGTACAGCACAGTGAAAAGATAACGGCATCCATTCCTGCGGGTCTCTTGGAAAAAGGGTTGTACGACATCTGCATCGTCACCCTGAACGGACGCAACGATGTCAGTACGGCCAAGCTGGAGGTGGTTGAGCCGGTTGACCTCTCTATCCCGGGTATCAGCAACCTGATGTCTACCCAGGGTTTTGACATGTCACAACTTGGCGGCGGGGAGACCACGGAAGGCACCCTCCCGGTAGCGGTAAAATTGAAAACTGAATTTCAGAGCGACAACTATGCGTTATCAACCCATGGCATGCGAATCGAAGCCGTATTTGAGCCGGGAACTCGTATATTCTATGACAATGGTGCCTCCCCGCCGCAAAGCTACGACGGTGTCATCAATCCTCCGCGCCAGATTCCCATCACATCTGATATAGCCGAGAAAATCGACAAGCCTGGCCATGCCGCTGTTTTTCAGATGGGTGGAACCCAGAAACTGATGCTGGGTAGCGGGCAGACCCTATTTGTGCGTATTGACATGGCGCTACCGAGTGCAGCGGAACCCCCGTTGGTATATTATTTAGAGGCTGACGGCAGTATCCAGTTGGCCGGTGTCGACGGTGAAAGAAACGGATACGCCATCAGCAGCAGCGGTGGTACCGTGCTGGCGGAGCATATAGGCCTGCCTGAATCGGGGTACACGACCTACACCATCGGATTGTTTCTGGACCACATGTCCACATTTGTGGTGGGGGTTGCGGATAAAGACAGCGGGCTTCAGTCCACGGACCAGCCGTTCAGCGTAGGGGAGGACGGGGAGAGTGCCCTGGGATGCTTTATTGATGCCGTTCGTGAATGATAGACTTTTGATATACAGAAAAAAGAATGATGGCATATGGACGATATATAGAGCAACTTAGAAAGCTGGCGGGTATTGTTGCCATTGCAGCTGTTTTATTGTCTGCGTGTGCCGAGCCGGCTCACAGGGGCATCGGTGTAATAAATACAGACCCCGCGGAAGGTAAGGAGACAAAAACCTTCAAGGGCCAGTATGCAGTGAGCAAACTGATTGCCGTAGGCATCAACGAATATCGGCATGCAGATCGCCTGCGGTATGCCGTCAATGATGCCCGGGGTATTGCCGAGCTTTTCGGCGCCGTCGGATTTGAAACCATCGAGGTTTATGACCAGGACGCAACCAGGGATCACGTCATGAACTTGCTGCAGTCCGAGTTTCTGAATGCCGGGGAGAATGACCGCATCATTTTTTTCTTTGCAGGGCACGGCATCGATCTGATGGATTCGGATGGTGCCAACAAGGGGTATCTGGTGCCGGTGAATGGGAGTCTCAAATTTCCTGATTCCCTGATACCCATGGATTGGATGCAGGTTGATCTGATTGCCAGCAAGGCTGCCGGTGCCAAGCACATTCTCTACATCCTGGACGCCTGCAGCTCCGGCATCATCGCCACCCGATCCCTGATCCAGGTAGATGACAGCCTGAAGAGCTATGTCTCCGAACTGCTAAAAAGGAGAGCTCGGCAGGTCATTACGGCCGGAACCGCCAACCAGCAGGTTCTGGACGGCGGATACCGGGGCCACAGTATTTTTACCGGCTTGATATTGAAAGGCCTTGGAGACAACCTTGCCGACATGAACAAGGATTATCATGTCACGGCCACCGAGCTGGGGATCTACTTGTCCCAGGAAGTGTTCATACAGTCCAGCGGCGCGCAAAAACCGGATTTTGCTAAATTGATGGGCACTGAAGGAGGGGAGGTGGTTTTAAAATTTCCATCTGAAGCCGAACAGACCATCCTCGATCAGCGGGATGATACCCTGCAGGCAGACAGCGGCAGTCTGTTGCTGCGGGTCACCCCTAAAAAATTCGAAGCCTCCATATTCAGGATGGATGACAGTCTTGTGGTGACGCGCACAGGTCATGACGGGATTCTATCTGTAACGAATCTGCCATCGGGTGATTACAAAATACTTGTCCGAACAAATGACGGTGAGCACGCTTCCGTAAAAATTCTGCTCGGGTTGTACGAACACGTTGAGCGTGAAGTAAGCCTGCCCAAAAAACTTCATAGAATCAGGATTCCCACGACGATTTAATCCCAGGGCCGGTCTCCTACTGGCCCACGATCTCACTGATAGCGCATGATCGGCCAGCTTTTATTCCAGTATTAAAAACCTGGTCCTTTGGGCCAGGTCAGAGCCATTAGGCTCTGCCAATACAGGAGAAGATAAAATTCGAAGCACGAATATCTAAACCCTAAACAATATCAAATGACCTAAATTCAAATCATTTAAACGAGGTTGCCGAGGCTCATGCCCATGGCTCATGTTTGGAGCATTTGAGCCTTTGATATTTGGGTTTGTTTAGAATTTCGATATTCGGATTTAGGATTTCGTTATAAACCCTTATAGGGTATAATCAGTGCCGAGCCCTCTGGACCCGGGCATCTATTTAATGCCGACCCTGCCGCTTTCGACTTCCAAAAAGGTTTCGTCAAAATCGAAGAATGCACCGACGTGCGTCATATTGTGGTATCCAAACTATTCTTTTGAAAGGAGTGAAAAGATTTACATGATAAAATCTGGTTTAGGGTATAGGACTACTTACGCCAACTCCCTTCTCCTTTTATGTCCGCAATCACGAGTAAACACCATACTCCCGTGTCGCCTCGAACATGGCGATGCAGTTGTCCGGATCGACACCCGGGTGAAGGGTGTTGGAGGAACAGATAATTAAACCGCCCCCGTCAGCGGCATCAGCGATAGCTGTGCGGACGGCCTCCTTAACCTGTTCGGGCGTTCCGTTGGGCAGCAGATCCTGGCAATCGATGTTGCCCAGGAGGCACAAACGGTCTCCGCAGTAGTCTTTGACTTTTTTCAGATGCATTCCCGCCTGGGGTTCCAGGGGGTTGAGCCCGTCATATCCCGATTCCAGGAGCAGGTCGAGGATGGGCCACAGGTTTCCGTCGCTGTGCCGCACTACCTTGAGACCGGCGGCATGCGCCCTGTCCACCAGTTTTCGGTTGTACGGGTGGATAAAGGTTTTGAACTGATCCGGGGAAATAAGCGTATTGTTCTTGTCGGCGATGTCGTCTTCCACAATGAGCACATCCAGGCCGGCATCGATGAGCATTTCAAGCTGGCCGATGCTGTATTGGGTAACCATCTCCGCCACGCGGTGGATAAAGTCGGGGTTGTCGTACAACATCATCATGTAATTTGTCATGCCAATCAGGCGCCAGCTGCGAACAAAAGCGCCCCGCATCATCCAGAATATGGCTTTGCGGTCCTTAAAACGGTCTTTCATCAGGTCCACCATCATCAAGTGCTCCCGTGAGGGTGCCGGCGGTTCGAAGCCGTCGAGATCGGCCATGGTTTGTACAGGGTGGCGCGAAGGCACGGGTATGCCGTGAGGACTGCGGGTGAACCCCACGCCCCAGTCGTCGATCAGTTCTGTATCGTTGGAAAATTCAGTGCCCGGACCGATGGGCAGGCAGGTGTAGCCGTCGATTTCAAACTCCTCCAGAACCCGCAGGAGCGTTTCAATGAGCAGGCCTTTTTCGGTGTCATTCATCTGGTGGAACTGCTTTCCAACGGGCAGGCCTTCCACCAGGTGTTTTCCCACACCCATGATGGGTCCTTCGTTGATACCATGGATGAACAGGGGGACCCTATCGGCTTCTTCTATGCTCAGTGCGCTCAGTATTCGTTGTTTTCCGTTCATCGAAATATTCATTCCATTTCAACATCCACCACTTCCACCGATTCCAGATCCCGGGTGTAAAAAAAGGATCCCGCCAGGAAAAGACCGCCGGCCAGCAGGGTGAAAACAGGCAGCACCCTCAAGGCGTTCAAGAGACCGTAGCTGTCGGAGACCGCACCGACAAACAGGGGCCCCAGGGGGCTCCCCAGAGAGTGCTGGACAACGATGTTTATGCTCAGGGACGTGGCCCTGAGGCCGGGGTGGACAACGTCCTGGGTTACGGCCACACCTGCGGGTACGAACATGATCAGGGTTATCCCAGAAAGGAGCAGCGTCATGTACTGCAGGCTGCCGGAAAGGTAGGTGAAGGCAATAAACAGGATGATGGCCGACACGGTAGAGGAGATGGCCGGGAACAGCATCCTGCCGCGTCGAGAGCGTGCCGTCCACTTGTCCGTGAGGTAACCGCCCAGGGGCGCCCCTATAATCGCCAGGAACATGATCAGGCCGCCCTTTGGGCCGGCCTTGCTCATGGAGATACCATCCAGGCGATGGAAATATGTGGGCAGCCAGCTCAAAAGAGCGGTGGTCACAAATACGTTAGCGGCAAAAGCCAGGTTGTTGAATACCAGGGAAGGTTTAAGCAGGAACGATGTGGCAAAGGTCATCATGCCCTGCCCGCCGCCCGAGCCTGCAGGGCGCTGATCTTTTTGTTTTCGCAAATCTATGGTCTGGTAGTCTTTGACCCAAAAAAAGAGCAGCGCGAATATCAAGCCGGGAATGGCCACGATACCGAAGGCGTGGCGCCAGCCGAAACGATCGGCGATGATGCCGCCCGCGGTAATTCCGATGGCGCTCCCCAGCGGGATGGCGGCATTCCAGAAGCCGAGCATTCTGGCTCTTTTTTCCGGGGGGAAAAGCGCGGAAATCAAGGCAGTGCCCCCCGGCGCGTAGCCTGCCTCGCCAATGCCAATGGCCACCCTCGCTGAAAACAGCTGCTTGAAGTTTCTGGTAAAAACACACAACAGGGTGGCAATGCTCCACAGTATCGACATCAACCCGATGGTTTTTATTCTGCTCCAACGGTCGATGAGAATGGAAACTGGAAATGAAAAAAGAAGGATGGACCAGTATACGGCCGACACCAGGAGTCCGCACTGGGTATCGGAGAGATGCCATTCCTGCTGCAGGAAGGGAAAAAGCGATACGATCACCATCCTGTCGATATAGTCGAACATGTAGAGCAGAAAAAGGAGGACAAAGGCGAAACGGGCGTTTTTATCTGTTTTCATGGGCCCCTATTTTTTTCTTTATTTTTTCATTAGAAACAGGTAGGCGTTTACCTTATTAATATCAATACCCATAAGCGTGATATAAAAAATAAATTTGTGCTTATGGTTGTTTCTAATGTATAAACAAGAATTATTTCATGTTTGGTTTGTCTATCGCTACAAGGTATCATGTCAGGATACGGCTGTAAATATCAAGACCAGAACTGAGTGATTTTCATCCCGAAACCATGGTGTTCCCCATGAAAGACATAAATGCATTTGAACAGGCCGCCCGGCAGCTGGAATCTTATAAGCGCCTCAACAAACAGTTCGAGACCGTCTTCAATGCATCCTCCGACGGGATATGGGTTCTGGACAACACCGGCACGATTATCGATGTCAACCGGACAGCGCAGGAATATATCGGTATCAAGGCCGAAGATGTTATCGGCAAGAATATCGAATACCTTGTGGAAAACGGCTACATGGACAAGGCCGTCACGCCGGAAGTGCTTTCCAGTAAAAGGGAGGTCAACCTGCTGCAGTATGTCCACAAGACAAAAAAATATATTCTGGCCACCGGAACACCGGCTTTCGATGAAGATGGCAAGATTTCCCTGGTGGTGGTAAACGAACGGGATATGACCCGGCTCAATGAGCTTCTGGAGCAGTTGGAAGAGACGCGTCGGGTTTCCAATCGGTACAAAGAGGAACTGGCGGAACTGAGTATGCTGGAATTGAAGCGGGGAGAAATCGTTGCCGAAAGCCAGGCGATGAAACAGGTGCTGAAAACCGCCCTCAAACTGTCCCACATGGAGGTTTCCAACATTCTGATCCAGGGGGATTCCGGTACCGGCAAGGGGCTTCTGGCCAAATTCATTCACCAGCAGAGTCCGCGGGCCAGCAAACCCTTTATCCAGATCAATTGCGCTGCCCTGCCCGAAAACCTGCTGGAGGCAGAGCTGTTCGGTTATGAGCAAGGTGCTTTTACGGGCGCGAATCAAAAGGGCAAGGCCGGTTTATTCGAGCTTGCCCAGGAGGGGACACTGATGCTGGACGAGATCGGTGACCTGCCCTATGCGATGCAGGCAAAGCTGTTGAAATGCATTGAAGACCTTGAGATAATGCACCTGGGCGGTCTAAAACCGATCAAGATTGACTGTATTATCATTGCCGCTACCAACCAGAATCTGGAGAATCTCGTGGCCAAGGAGAAATTCCGCAAAGATTTATATTACCGGCTCAATACCTTCAATTTTCGGATACCTGCCTTGAAGGAGCGCCCCGAAGATATTTTTGAACTGGCCAACGCCTTTCTGGACAAATACAACCGCACCTTCAAACAGGATAAAAGGCTTTCATACCGGGTCATCGAAACCCTGGAATCCTACGATTTTCCGGGTAATGTGCGCGAGCTGAAAAATCTCATCAAGAAAGCGGTGGTCATGGGGGATGAACAGCGGGTCGACGATATCATTTTTCAGAGTCTCAACGGAAAATACAGTCCAATGCCGGCATCCAGTGACCCGGAAGAGCGTGACCGCTGTTATCTGACGGAAAAACTGCAGCATGTCGAGAGGAAAGTTTTAAAAAATGCCCTGGTGCATTGCAGTTCCACGCGGGAGATGGCAAAATACCTGGGTATCAGCCAGCCCAGTGTTGTCCGGAAATTGAAAAAGCATGGTATCTCCACGTCCTGATTCGGAATTGAATCGATTGCTTTTCAATCCAGGCTGCACACAATTAATAAACGAGATTTCAATTGGTTAGGTAATCCCATCTTATTCTGCCGCCTATTCCTGCTTCTTGATTGATACATAATTGGATCAAAAGATTTTTTTTTAGAAAACCGATTAATGTATCTAATTGAATATTTTGAATAAAATAACATCCGGTAGGGTGGCTTGACTTTTGCAATGTCCGTATGATGCAGGGTCGGGTACGGTGTTCAAACGGGGATTGCAGCAGAATTGAATCCCATGACGCCATGAATATAGAATACCAGGGTTTAATTTTTCAGTGGAAAGGCTGGGGATGACCAAATTCAGTTTGAATGGATTTTCAGATGGAAATATCGATTTGATCCACCAGGCCACGCTGGCCATCCTGGAAAAGACCGGTATCAGGGTAGAATCACGTGAAGCGGTTGAAATTTTTCAGGGCTCCGGTGCTGGTGTAGAAAAAGATGATCACGGATTCAGGGTGAAATTTTCGCCGGCACTGGTGGAAGAATGTGTGCGCTTTGCGCCCGGGACCATCACCCTTTACGGAAGAGATCCGCGGTACGATATCACTTTGGAAAAGGGGCGTTCTTGCTTCACGCTGTTTGGGGAGAATATAAATGTCATCGACCCGTATTCACAGAAACTCCGAGCCTGTACCAAAAAGGACCTTGGGCAGGCCACCCGCGTCGCGGATGCACTGGATGAAATAGCCATTGTCGAAAAGTGTATGGGATCGCATGAAAAACCTGCTCAAACCCAGTCTCTGCATAATTACGAAGCCATGGTAACCAACACGGGAAAACATGTTCTGCACGGGTTTTTCAGCGCTGAAAACACAAAAAAGATTGTAGATATGGCGGCAGCCTGCGCAGGCGGTATGGACAATTTCAAAAAGCGTCCCTGTGTCACCGCCGTGGTCTGCCCCACCAGTCCGCTGACATTGGTACAGCAGTGCTGTGAGGTCATCATCGAGACGGCGAGGTCCGGTGTGGGTATCTGTTGCGTTACCATGCCCCTCAGTGGAACCACATCACCGGCAACCCTGGCGGGGACGCTTGTCCTGCAGAACGCAGAACTTCTCAGCGCCCTCGTACTTACCCAGCTTGCCGCGAAACACACACCCTTTATTTACGGCAGTTGCGCCACTATCATGGATTTGAAAATCGGCAACCCCGCCATGGGCGCACCTGAAAACGGTATGCTGACGGTCGGTACTGCCAAACTGGCGCAATATTACGATATCCCCAGCTGGTGCGGGTCCGGAATTACGGGCAGCAAGCTTCCGGATGCCCAGGCTGCCTATGAGTTTGCCCTCAATACTTCTCTGTCGGTGCTGGCCGGGGCCAATATTCTTTTCTGCTGCGGCGGTATCGAATATGGGCTGACTTTCGACTATGCCAAGCTTATCATGGATACCGAGCACATAAAAAGCCTAAACATGGCTGCAGGCGGGTTGGACGTTTCCGACAACAGTCTTGCCCTTGACGTGATCGAAGGTGTCGGGCCGGGGGGCGAGTTCCTGACGCACCCGCACACCATGGCGCATATGCGCAGCATGTCTTCCGGTGGACTGTTCGATCGTGCGAGCCGTGAAATCTGGGTGGAAAATACCGAGGGCCGAAGTATAACGGAGCGGTCCTACGAGAAGGCCAGGCAGATCCTCGAAACGCATCAGGCCTTACCGCTGCCTGACGGGGCGGCGGATTTAATGGCATCCATCATTCAGGATTCAGAGAACGAAAGGGGGTGAAAATCATTCGAGAACCGGGACATAAAGCACAATACCCCGGACAAACCGGAAATTCGAATATCTAAAATCCCAAATCCGAAATAATTTCAAATGATCCAATACTAAATACGTAAAAGGCAATAGAACCAAAAGCTATTTGCAGATCGCGTTGCTTTTTTGTTTTGAATATTTGAACATTTGGGATTGGTATTTGTTTAGAATTTGGTGTTTAGGATTTAGAGTTTTTCATCATTAAGCGCCTAAAATGGAGGTGAACCATTGAGAAGAAATTTACACGCCGGAAAGAGACAGAGCGGGGGACTGAGCCTGAATATCTTTACCCGCGAAGAATTGGATGAAATACATTTTGCCACGCTTGAAGTGCTCGAACATACGGGGCTTCTGATAGATGATGATGAGGCCCTGGAAATTTTTCACGGTGCCGGCGCCCGGGTGAACAGCCAGAAAAGAATCGTAAAAATCCCCCCTTTTATTGTGGAAGATGCCATTCGATCCGCACCGTCAAAACTGTACCTTGCCGGCCGCAATCCTGAGAATGATTTTATTATGGAAGGCAACCGGGTCGGATTCACCAATTTTGGCGAAGGGGTCTTTATCATCGATCCCTACACCGGCGAACACCGGGAGACAACCAAAGCGGATGTGGCCGACTCGGCCAAGATATGCGATTATCTGAGCGAAATCGATGTATATGAGCGCGCCGTGGGTGCTTCGGATGTTCCCATGGAAAGCGTACAACTACACAATGCCGAAGCCTGGTTCCCCAATACATCCAAACACGGATTCATGGGGCCCGGCAACGCTTATCTCATGCGCAAGCTCACGGCAATGGCCGCGGCCATCGCCGGGGGCATGGACAACCTCAAAGACAGGCCCATTATTTCCTTCATCACCTGTCCGGTCAGTCCGCTGCAACTGGTGTCGGAAACCTGTGAGATCATCATGGAGGGCGCACGCTCCGGCATGGCGGTCAATATCCTTTCCATGGCCATGGCCGGGGGCTCATCACCGGTCACCCTGGCCGGGACACTGGTGGACCACAACGCCGAAGTCCTGGGAGGCATAGTCCTCAGTCAGCTGACGCAAAAAGGTGCCAAGGTGATTTACGGCAGCTCCACAACGGCCATGGATCTCAGAAAGGCGGCTGCCACCGTGGGGAGCCCCGAGTGCGCGGTCATCAATGCGGCCGTGGCCCAGATGGCCACCTATTATCTGTTGCCAAGCTGGGTTGCCGGCGGGTAGGGCGACAGCAAAGTATGTGATGCCCAATCCGGTCACGAAAAAACGCTCACAGGCCTGTTGCCGGCGTTGGCAGGTGCCAACCTGATTTACGGCCTGGGGATGATCGAAATGGGCATGACGATCGATTTCGGACAACTCGTCATGGACAATGAGTTCGCCCGCATGATCAAACATGCGGTTCAGGGTGTTCCGGTGAATGACGAAACGCTGGCGGTGGATGCCATCCGGGAAATCGGTGTGGGAAAAGATTTTCTCAGCCACGAAAGTACCTATCGGCACATGCGCAGCCAGTCCCAACCCAAATTGATCGATCGGAACATGCGTGAGGATTGGACAGCATCGGGCAGCACTGATATTTACCAGCGCTCCATTGAACAAGCAAAGTTCATTTTGGAAAACCATACGCCCGATCCCCTGCCGCACGGAGCGGCCGATACCATCCGATCCATTGTGGAGGAAGCCGAGGCGGAGTTGGGTATTAAACGCTGATTGTGCGTATTGCATTATCTTTGTTGGAAAATGACAAACCATTAACGATGAAAAAGGAGACTGTAATGCTGATTGTGGGAGAACTCATCAATGCCAGCCGGAAGGCCATAAAAGCGGCCATCGAGGCGCAGGATGCGGAGACCATCCAGAAAATTGCCAAAGATCAGAAAGAGGCCGGTGCCGACTTCATCGATGTCAACGCCGGTGTGTTCGTCGGGCAGGAACCTGAGTATTTAAAATGGCTGGTGACAACGGTGCAGTCCGCAGTGGACGGACCCTGTTGCATCGACAGCCCGGATCCCAAGGCGATTGAGACGGCGCTGGCCGTGCACAAAGGCACTGCCATGATCAATTCCATATCATTGGAAAAAGATCGCTATGATGCCCTGATGCCCATCGTGGCCGGCACCGATCTGAAGGTTGTCGCCCTGTGCATGAGCGATGACGGCATGCCCGAAACCACGGACGACCGCATGGCCATTGCGGATAAACTCGTCAACGGTCTTTTGCAGAACAACGTACCGGTTGAGAACATTTACGTCGATCCGCTGGTTCAGCCGGTGTCCACCAATAACGATTTCGGTGTAGAGTTCATGAGCGCCGTTGAAAAAATCATTACTACTTTTAAGGGGATCCATACCGTATGCGGGTTGTCCAACATATCCTTCGGCCTTCCGAACCGGCCTTTTTTGAACCAGACCTTCATGAGTATGGCCATTGCCAAGGGACTTGACGGTGCGATTATCAATCCCCTGGATAAAAAGATGATGGGAAATATTATCGCGGCTAACGCTCTGGCCGGGAAAGATGACTTCTGCATGGAGTATCTCAAGGCATACAGGGCTAAAAAGCTGGAATTTTAAGTATCGTTCCACCAGGATGCACAGGAGGAGTTATGGCAAAAATAATAACCCGATACGGGGACGGTACGCCACTGGAAATGAGTGAAAGTGAACTCATGCGCGATCTGGAGGCCGGTACCCAGGATGCCGCGGAAAGAGGCCGCATTCCAGTTTTGTCAAAGGAGGAACTTGCCCACCTAAACGAGATTTTCAGCCTGCCGTATAATTTCGTAAGTGTCGAGCCAGGCAACGAGGTGGTCCTCACATATGATGCCGGGACATTGAAAATCCGGCGTGTGGGTGTGAATGTGGACCGTATCCAGGCGCTGCAGATTTATGAAAAAATCATGGGTGCCGACACCATGGAACTGTGCCACGTGGACTACAGTTTCAAGCCGATCAAGCCGATCGTGACCATGGAGCAGCCTATCCTGGAGCAGGCCCTGCTGTCCACTCACGTACCACTTTTTTATGGTGCCATGCCTAACCTCGGCACCTACACGCAGCCGGACGGACCTTTTCCCAATCCTTCGGAACTGATGCCCATGGGCGATATTAAGGGGGCTCGGGCATCGTATGATGCTACCGTTGAGGAAGCGGTCAAGGATATCGTGTATGCTGCCAGGGCCATGTACGCCTCCGGGGCTGACGGTATCAACCTGGACACCGTCGGCGCTGCCGGAGAGGCCGATTTCAAGGCATCCCTGATGGCCGCTGCTATTCTCAAAAAGGAATTTCCCGACATCTGCATCGAAGTGGGCATGGCCGGGGAATTCATATTAGGCATGCACGGGGAAATGGAGTGGGAAGGAGCCCGTTTAGCCGGGATGTATCCCCATGAGCAGGTGAAACTGGCTGAAAAGGCCGGGGTGACCATATTCGGCCCGGTCGTAAACACCAATACTTCCGAAAGCAGCCCGTGGAACCTGTCCCGCGCTATTACCTTCATGAAAGCCTGCTGCGACGTCGCCACCATTCCCATCCATGTCAATATGGGCATGGGCGTGGGTGCTGTTACCGTCAACGACCACCCGCCTGTTGACGTGGTTTCGCGTGCATCCAAAGCCATGGTTGAAATCTGTCAACTGGACGGATTGTAGGTTGGTGTCGGCGACCCGCTGGGGATGGCGCTGACGCATGCACATGCATCGGGGATGGGCGGAATGAGGGCAGCCGGAGATCTGGTTGCCCGCATGCAAATGGCCCGGGGCATGAAAATTGCGGAAGCCAAGACATATGTGGCCGATAAACTTAAAATATCAGTTTCTGAACTGACCGACCCGGTGATCATGGCTGAAGTCCGGGAGGATCTCCAGATTGGACAGATCATGCCGCTGCCGGGATGTGCCAAGGGCATAGAGGCTAAATTCAGGCAAGCGGCGGTACTGGACCTCGATATCAATTGTGTTCAACGCTTCAAAGACCGCACCATGATTTAGCTTTCGCGCCGGCCTGCTGCTGAACAGGGGAAATAGGGCGTGTGGGTGACATCGCCCGAAAACAATAAGAGAATTTGAATGATGATCTGTCGTAGACTTGCCGACAGTTCATATCCGATGAAAAAAAAGGAGAATGATCCATGGTAGATGCACAAATAATTAAGGATGCCATCAAGGCAATCGTTGAGCACGATGAGGCCAAAGCCATTGAAATCACCAAAAAGTTTATCGAAGCGGGCAATAATCCGCTGGATATCATGACCGAAGGCTTTATCCCCGGCATTGGAGAAGTTGGCGACCAGTTTGGACGGGGCCTGCTTTTCCTGCCCGGCCTGGTTCAATCGGCGGATGTAATGAAAACAGTTACGAATCTGGTGAACGATGCTCTGCCCGAGAAAAAACTTGAAAAACCGGGTGTTGTGGTCATCGGCACCGTAAAAGGAGATATTCATGACATCGGGAAAGGCATTGTCGTGGCCCTGTTGCGGGCAAACGGACTGATCGTGCACGACATCGGACGCGATGCGGATACCGAGAAGTTTATCGAAGAGGCGGTTAAGGTTGATGCCGATGTTATCGGTACCAGTACATTGTTGACGACAACCATGGGGTACCAGAAGGAGCTAGAGCAAGAGCTTAAAAAAGCGGGGCTTCGTGACAAATTCAAAACAGTGGTCGGCGGGGCGCCCGTTACCGGTCGTTGGGCCGCGAAAATCGGAGCGGATGCCTATGCTGAAGATGCCCAGGATTCCGTTGCTAAAATCAAGGCGCTTATCGGGTAGTCGGATATATGAAACAGGATACTATAAACCACCGGACAGGTGTGGCGGAGATGACCCCGGCGTATGATCCCGCATACTCTTATGTGGTTATCGAGCACCGCCTGGGGATCAAGGGGCAAGACAACTTTCTGCAAGTTGACGCGGCGCTGTCCTGCCTGAAAAAGAAAATCGTTGATCAGAAATTGGTTCGGGATTCCGCTACCGGCGAGAAAAGGTTGATCATTAAAATGAAACAGCAGGAGACGGAAGAAATCATGATGTTCATTCTCGGCACCAGCCTGAAAAAAAATTTTCACTGCTATGTCTACTAGCCTTTCACAGGCTGCGACAGCATTCCCATTGGTCCTTGGACGTTTCTTTGAAATGGTTTTATGAAAGGAGTTCTATGAAATCATATGATATAGCGGTTATCCCCGGTGATGGCGTGGGGGGCGAAGTGGCGGCAGAAGGGGAAAAGGTGCTGAATGCCGTTGCGCAGAAATACGGCTTTAAGGTCGGCACCGAAACATTCGGCTGGGGGTGTGATTATTATCTGAAGCACGGCCGTATGATGCCTGACGACATGCTGGAAACACTCGAGGATTTCGATGCCATCTTTCTGGGGTGCGTCGGAGATGCCGACAAGGTGCCGGACCACATTTCTCTGACCCTGCTGCTGACGATCAGGAAGGGATTTGACCAGTATGTAAATTTAAGACCCATCAAGCTCTATCCGGGGGTTTCTTCGCCGGTCATAAGCGCCACTCCGGAAACCGTTGACATGGCTGTGGTCAGGGAAAACACAGAGGGTGAATATGCCGCCAATGGCGGGATTTTCAAAATGGGGACGCCGGACGGTTTTGCCCTGCAAACGGCTATTTTTACACAAAAAGGTTGCGAAAGAGTTATGCGCTACGCTTTTGAACTTGCCGGCAGGCGCATGGAGGCCAGGGGAGCGAAACATGCCCGGGTCACCAACTGCACCAAATCGAATGCCCTCAACTACTCCATGGTGTTCTGGGACAGGGTTTTTGACCAGGTGTCGCGGGATTATCCTGAAATTAAAACCGACATGGCTCTGGTGGATGCCCTGACCATGTGGTTCGTCAAGAACCCGGATACCTTCGATGTGATCGTGGCATCCAACCTGTTCGGCGACATCATCACCGATTTAGGCGCCATGCTTCAGGGGGGGATGGGATTTGCGGCCGGTGCCAACTTGAATCCTGACAAAATGTTTCCCTCCATGTTTGAGCCGATACACGGGTCGGCGCCCAAATATGCGGGCAAGGGTATCGTCAACTCAGTAGCCGCCATCGAATCGATCCGGATGATGCTGGAGCACCTGGGCGAGGTTGAAGCCGCCCGCGACATCGAAAGCGCCATTGTCGCGGTGTTGAAATCGGGCCGTGTCAGGACCCGTGACATGGGTGGCGATAATTCGACGTCTGAGATGGGGGATGCGATATGCAAGTCAATCCTGGCGGATTGACTTGTGGCCTTCGGCCGACATTTGCGCTTCGCGCGCGATTACGCCTCCGGCTGTCATTTACCTTCGGTGTGATTTTGCCTTCAGCCGTAATTGAACAACCTGGCGGTTGTTGGCGGTTGGCTCTTAGCTGTTTGCTCGTTGCCTAAAAAACCACCTAAAACGCAAAACCTAAAACTTAAAACGGTTTAATAACACGCATTCAGTACTAATGATGAACTAGTTCAAACATATTTCTGGAGGAGATGATGGAAAAAATACTAACTCGTTACGGCGATGGAACACCCGTGGAAATGTCGGTCGATGATATTCGGCGGGATCTCGAGGAGGGGAGCGAAGACGCTGCCGAGCGTGGTCGCATATCCACCCTCGCAAAGGATGAACTGGATCATCTTTTCGATATCTTCAGTTCTCCACACCGTTTTATCGGTGTGGAACCCGGCAAGGAGGTGGTTCTGTCTTATGACGGATCTCCCATAAAAATGCTGCGAGCCCAGGTCAATGTTGACCGGCTGCAGTGTCTTCAGATTTACGAAAAACTATTGGGGGCGGATACGCTGGAGATGGGTCACATGGACTACAGCTTTAAGCCGATCAAGCCCATCGTTACCTATGAACAGCCTTTGCTGGAGCAGGTGCTTTCAGTGACCACCGCACCGGTTTTCTACGGTGCGATGCCCAATCTGGGGTTGTACAGTCAACCGGACGGGCCTTTTCCAAACCCTTCGGAGCTTATTCCCCAGGGAAAAATAGAAGAAGCCATGCAATCCTATGAAGCTGCTGTCGACGATGCGGTGGCCGATATCGTCTATGTCTCCAGTGCCATGTATGAATCCGGCGCCGATGCCATCATTCTGGACACGGTGGGGGCGGCCGGAGATGCTGATTTTCTGGCCGGCCTGAAGGCCACGGCGATCCTCAAAGAAAAATATCCCGGAATATGCATCGAACTGGGGATGGCCGGGGAATTCGTGCTGGGTATGCACAGTGAGTTGACCTGGGAAGGGGTTCGCCTGGCCGGCCTTTATGCCCACGAACAGGTCAAACTGGCAGAAAAGGCGGGCGTCACTATTTTCGGCCCGGTCTGCAACACCAATACCAGCGAGTCAACGCCCTGGAACATGGCCAGGGCCATTACCTTTATGAAGGCGTGCTGCGAAGAGGCCACCATACCGGTGCATGTCAACATGGGGATGGGGGTCGGGGGGATGACAGTGAACGATCACCCGCCTCTGGACGTAGCCTCACGCGCTTCCAAGGCCATGGTTGAAATCTGCCGTCTGGACGGATTGTAGGTTGGTGTCGGTGACCCCATGGGCATGGCGGTTACCCACGCGATTGCCTCGGGAATGGGCGGAATGAGGGCTGCCGGAGATCTGGTGGCGCGAATGCAAATATCCCGCGGCATGAAAATAAACGAGGCCAAAGCGTATGTGGCTGAAAAAATGAAGGTGGCTGTTTCCGACCTGACAGACCCCGTCATCATGAATGAAGCGCGTGAAGACCTCAACCTCGGGTTGCTGCATCCCCACGCGGGTTCCCCCAAATGCATGGAGGCGAAATTCAACATTGCCGAACTGCTCGACATCGACATCAACTGTGTCAACCGGTTCAGGGAGCGGGCATCCCTGTAATTTTAAATTGGGAATTACAAAGAACGCAAAAGATTTTCCGGGGTTGAAGTAATTTAATGTGATTAATTAATAATAATTATCTAACATGCTATAAATAATAAGTAAATAAAACTGTATAACTATTGCGAGAAAGAAGATTGACCCGCAGGGCAGGGTAGGGTAAATTAACTTTTTAACTTCGAATGAAACGCTAACAGCAAACGATCGTTTGGAATTTTGGGCACGGAAAGAGCGATAAAGTTGCGGGGGGTGGATCGACACGTGATCATGCGGGCTCTAAACCCGCGCAGCCGGGTGCGACTCCCGGGCTCCCCGCCATCTTTGTTTAAGCAGATACCGGATTTGGACGATATCCACATTCAGATACACAGGGCTACAAGGATTTAATGCCGTGAACAGGCACACCTGGACAGAGATTCAGTCAAAGCGGCTCAAGGAGCTCGGTGCTGATATACGTGATATCGAGCGTTTTTTCGACACGCCTCAGGAACGCGACCAGGTGTTTCAGGAACTGGAAAAACAACGGGTCAGAAATCACAGGGCCAAGCTGGAGGACCTGCGCACCAGAAAGCTCAGACCCGGTATCTGCGAGATGGAGAGCCGGCTGGTTCAGGCCATGACGGCACAGGGTTTTGTGCAGGTGACAACACCGATCATCATGTCCCGGGGGCTTTTGGCCAGAATGTCGGTGGATGAAAGCCATGCCCTCGGTTCCCAGGTGTTCTGGCTGGATAAAACCAGATGCCTGCGTCCCATGCTGGCACCGCACCTTTACTTTATTTTGAAAGACCTGCTGCGTTTATGGGACCGGCCGGTGCGCATTTTTGAAATCGGTCCCTGTTTTCGGAAAGAGTCGCAGGGGGCCCGGCACGCCAGTGAATTCACCATGCTCAACCTGGTCGAAATGGGACTGCCCGCAGCGGAAAGACCATCGCGATTAAAAGCGCTGGCATCCGTTGTCATGGATGCCGCCGGAATTGAATCGTATGCTTTTGAATCTGAAAAATCGGAAGTTTACGGCGAAACCCTGGACGTGGTTGCCGGTGATGACGTAGAACTGGGGTCGGGCGCCATGGGGCCGCATGCACTGGACAAGGCCTGGAAAATAACGGAAACCTGGGTCGGCATCGGGTTCGGTCTCGAACGGCTGCTCATGGTTGCGGACGGCAGCCCCAACCTGGGCAGTGTGGGCAGAAGCATTACCTATCTGGACGGTGTTCGCTTAAATATTTAAGCTTGCCAAGTATTCGCTGATACGAATACAGGACAAGCTTAAATTAAACGCGGCTGCGCCGCTATTTAAAATTAGTATTGATATAACCGATGGGAAAAATAATGATGGATACCAAACTTGAAGGGATACTTAAGGCAGCGACAATGGGAGACGGCCTGGAGAACACCGACATACGGTTTTTACTGGGCCTGAAAAAGAAGGAGCATCTCAATGCGTTGTTTTCCGCGGCTCGGCATCTGCGCAGGCAATTCTCCGGCAATAAAATTTTTCTCTATGGTTTTCTGTATATCAGCACCTACTGTCGCAACAACTGCAATTTTTGTTATTACAGAAGATCCAACGGTGAAAGTGTCCGCTACCGCAAGAACAAAGCGGAGATTGTTTCGGCCGCCAGGGAGCTGGCCCAATCCGGCGTTCATCTTATCGATCTGACCATGGGGGAAGACCCCGAGCTTTTGAAGCGCAAGGGGGAAGGTTACGACTGGATCGTCGATGTCGTGGAATCGGTCAAGGCTGCTACCGGGCTCCCGGTGATGATATCTCCCGGGTTGGTATCGGAAGACATCCTGGTGCGTTTGGCGGATGCCGGGGTAACCTGGTACGCCTGCTACCAGGAAACGCACAGCCGCAAGCTGTTCGAACGGCTGAGACCGGGGCAGAACTATGATGATCGTTTAACCGTAAAGGTGGTTGCCCATGCACAGGGGATCCTCATCGAAGAGGGATTGCTGGGCGGGGTCGGTGAATCCAGTGATGACATCGCGGACTCCATTGACACGATGCGGTGCCTGGAAGCCGATCAGATCCGGATTATGAATTTCGTTCCCCAGAGCGGCACCCCCATGGCTGACTGGTCAGCAGCGGATCCGTTTCGCGAACTGGTGGTGACGGCCGTCATGCGTCTGGTATTTCCGGACCGGCTCATTCCCGCTTCGCTGGATGTCGACGGTCTTGCGGGCTTAAGGAAACGGCTCGATGCCGGCGCCAATGTAATAACCTCGCTGGTTCCTCCGGGCCAGGGGCTTGCCGGGGTGGCCCAGTCTTCTTTGGACATCGAAGACGGCAATCGGACGGCCGGGAGCGTCATGCGTATTCTCGGCGAAAGAGGGCTGCGCGCGGCGTCTGTTGAAGCGTATCTGGCCTGGATAAACCATCGCCGTCAGGCTCTGGGAACTGTGGATTCCTCTCGGCGGTCGGCATGCTAGTTGCCGTTGCCGGCGGTAACCTCCAGGGCGTAGAGGTGGCCTATCTGGCCCGAAAAGCCGGTTGGGAAGTTTTGGTGGTGGACCGCCGTGCCGGCGTACCAGCTGCGGGGCTGGCGGACCGGTTTGTTCAGCTGGACCTGCGCCGGGAGGAAGCGTTTCAGAAACTGCTGGCCGATGTCGACCTGTTGATCCCGGCACTTGAAAACGATGCCGCCCTCGCATCTCTGACCCGCTGTGCCCGATCTGCGGATGTGCCATTTGCATTTGACCCATCCGCGTACGCCGTGTCATCATCCAAAAGGGCCTCGGACCTTCTGTTCGACCGTTCCGGCATTCCCTGCCCCGCAGCCTGGCCGCATTGCCCCATGCCGGTGATCGTAAAGTCCAGCCGTGACAGCGGAAGTGCCAATATCAAAATTATTCACGAAAAAGATGCCTTAAAAGCATTCCTTGCAAAGGCCGGTGGTGAATGGGTGGTGCAGGCCTATATAGAGGGGCCTACCTATTCACTGGAAGTTTTGGGCACTCCGGGGGATTACCGTGTGCTGCAGGTGACAGACCTCTATATGGACGACGTGTACGACTGTAAAGCCGTGGTTGCTCCCAGCCTTATGCCCGCCGAACTGGTGTCAGGGTTCGAAAAGATTTCCCGGAAACTTGCCGGACTGGTAAATCTGGAAGGTCTGATGGATGTGGAAGTGATTATGGATCAAGGTGCATTGAAGGTGCTCGAGATCGATGCACGTTTTCCGAGCCAGACGCCGACGGCGGTGTATCATTCCACCGGGTTCAACATGCTGGAAGCCATGGGCGGGCTGTTTTTGACCGGAAAGAGCCCCGTCACGCAGGACTGCGACGACACAAGAGGGGTTGTATACGAGCATGTCCGGGTCTCCGGGGGCGCCCTATCGTTTTCCGGGGAACACATCATGTCAGATACGGGACCACTGCATGTTGTGGAAGGCTTTTTCGGCGCGGATGAAGCCATTACCAACTATACCGCAGGCCGGGTGGCATGGGTGGCGACGCTCATTATTTCCGGAAATGATCGCCGGGAAGCCTATCAAAAGAGGGAGCGGGTGCTGGAAAACGTAAAACAGGATCTTGGGCTGACGGGGAGGGTCGCGACCCTATGACCAGGCTCAGATCGGATGACATCAGGGATGTCCCTGCAACACTGCTTGCGTATGACCAGGCGCTCGTCCGCATGACGGGCAGGAATCTTAGCGGTATCGCCTGCAGGACCTGTGGCGTGAGTGAATCCAAGCTTAAGGAAATCGCCCCTGAAACCAGGGTCGGTGTGATACCGGTTACCTGGGGCTTGGGTACTATTCAGGGTTTTGCGGAAACAGTCAAGGCGATCGTCAAGCACCTTGGGTTCGAAGCTTATATAACCCGGGAGCCAAACGTAGCCGGCCTTTGCGAAGCCGCAGAAATGCACTCGGATGTGATCATGCTTTCCGATGACGATCATTTCAGCGCCGTCCATCTAAAAACGGGAAAAAGTGTGGCCAATGCGGCTGCCACCGGAAAAGTGTTCGCGGTTGGTCTGGATTTGATGGCCGGGGGGCTTGCAGGACAATCTGTCCTGGTGGTCGGGTGCGGTCCGGTTGGAAGGTACGCGGGTTTTGCATTGTTGCAGCTGGGTGCGGAACTGTCTGTCGTGGATCTGGATCGACAGAAGGCCTGCGGTTTTGCTCGTGAAGCACGGCGCCTGCTGCAGTGTGAGGTTGGTGTGGCGGATGCGCTGCATGAGGCACTGCTGAAACACCGCTATATCCTCGATGCATCACCGGCGGCAGAGATCATACACGAACAGCATGTGGCTGACGGCACCCTGATATCGGCACCGGGTGTTCCGCTTGGATTGACCGGGCGGGCATTGACAGCCTCTGCGGGCAGGTTGCTGCACGATCCGCTTCAGCTGGGCGTCGCTGCCATGATCGTGGCTGCTGTTCATGAGGCTCGAGATAGCGCCTCAACGTTAATAAGACCGTGACGATAAGGCATAAATGAAAAAAAAATCAAAAACTCCCCCGAAACGGTTTTATCGAAAGCGGGTCGAACTGTTCAGGTTGATTGACAAGATCAAGCTGTGGCCGTCACGCAAGGGGGTCCTGCACGGAATCCGGACCATTGAAAAAATGGGCGACCAGGCCAGGGTTACGACGCATTGCAACCGGACCTTTATCATCAATAATTCCAGAAACAGCCGTGCAGCCAGATGGTTGCGAAACAAATGGTTTAAACGTTCATGCAGTGCGTGCCGTGTTCCGGACTGGAAATTGGAAAAGTATTCGGCAACCATGTTTCGGAGGCACCATGGATCCATGCTCGTCAACCCCCAGGACTAACCTGTATTAGGATGTTTTTGCGCCGGAGCATATACCCTTGTATTGCAGTATTTTTCTATGTGTGCTGCCTGATACCGGCAGTTTGCCCTTTCGGTGGCAATGCGCATGCATCTGTTATCCAGGCTGACACTACATCCGGTGACAGCGCACAGGCCCATGTTGCGACTGACTTTCCATCCGGGCCAATTGCGTATAAAACTACTGAAGACGTCGTGACAACTCAGGTTTATGCCGGTTTCAGCCTCAGGAAAGCCAAACTGGATTGGAATATCGCCGGCCAAACGGATGGAACCAATCCCAATATTCTTTCCGAATTGACCTGGGATAAGCTGGATATAGTTGAACTGAACCTGGGATTCAGATCTTATATGGAGCACGGCATTTATCTCGGGGGGTATCTGAACTACGGCCGTATCGTGAGCGGTGAAAATCAGGATTCGGATTATTACCTGGACGATCGCCAGGGTGAATTCTCCCGGTCCAACAACCGCTGTGATGACGGCAGCACCATCGATATCTCCCTGGGCACCGGTTACGCTTTGCCGATGCCTACGGACATCATCACCCTCATTCCCCTGGTGGGTTTCTCTTTTCATCAGCAAAACCTGACCGTTACCGACGGATTCCAGACGGTAACATGGGCTCAGGGACCGCCCCTGGGCCCCTTTCCAGGTTTGGACAGCAGCTATAGCGCCCAGTGGTGGGGCCCCTGGGTCGGGATGGAACTGCAGCTCGATATCGATACCGGCTGGAAATTTCTGCAGCGGATTTATCCTTTTGCCGGTCTGGAGTACCATTGGGCTAAATATTATGCCCAGGCCGACTGGAACTTGAGAACGGATTTCGAACACCCTAAAAGTTTTGAACACGAAGCCAGCGGCAGCGGACTGCGCGTGCAGGCAGGATTTGGAACGCGTTTCAGTGGCAAATGGTCCCTGGAATTCCGGTACACCCAAGAGAGGTGGTCCGCAGAAAACGGCATTGACAGGATATTCTTAAACGATGGAACCCGCCTGGAAACAAGTTTTAACGCGGTGAACTGGGAATCGAGTTCGGCGGGACTATTCGTCAGATATCAATTTTAATCAGCACAAATTCCGGATGCTTTCCAATTCAGCCTGCAAGGTTGGGCTTGACTCGTTATACAATAGCGCATAAGTTCTTCATCACCAAAACGATGGCGTCTCAGTAACGATAGTGTGTGGAGGAAAAGAACATGGGGTGGCTGGGTAAGGTGATTGGTGGAACAATCGGGTTTGCCATGGGCGGGCCATTGGGAGCGGTTGCCGGCGCTGTGTTCGGCCATGCTTTTGACAGCAGCGGCAAACGATATCTGCAGGATGAAAGAGGACGATTGTCAGAGGGCGAGGAAACCCAGATGGCATTTTTTCTGGGCGCTTTTTCAATGCTGGCAAAACTCGCCCAGGCGGATGGCCGTGTCAGCAAATCCGAAATGAGTTCCATCGATCATTTCATGATCCACGATCTGCGCCTGAATTCCCAAAGCCGGGATGTGGCCATCACCATATTCAATACGGCGCTTCAGTCACCGGGAACTTTCCAGGAATTTTCCCGGCAGTTTTATGATCGATTTCGTTTTCAACCCCAACTCCTCGAGCTGATGATCGACATCATGCTGCGGGTTTCCCTTGCAGACGGCGTGATGAGTGAAAGCGAGGAAACCTTAATCCGGTCTGCCGTTCAGATATTTAATTTCAGTGATTCAAAGTACAGCGCCATCCGGTCGCGCTACGTCAGCGATGTCGATAAATATTTCGCCATACTGGGCTGCAGCCCTAATGACCCCGACAACAGGATCAAGCAGCAATACCGCAAGCTCGTCCAGGAATATCATCCTGACAAGTTTGCCTCCAAAGGGCTTCCCGAAGAATTCAACCAACTGGCGGAAGAAAAATTTCGTGAAATACAGCAGGCCTACGATGCCGTAAAAAAAGAGCGGGGGATTCGATAGGCTGCCTGTCCTACGGGGGTAATTTACACTGCGTGTGTAATTAGCGCTATCGCGCGTAATCTGGCCTGCGGCCGTCATTTGCGCTACTGGTCCTCGGGGGGTGGGTGGGATTACACCGACTTTCCGGAAACCGATTGATCGTCGTGGAGACGATCAAGACGCACCTCCTGGAATGTGTTCATGAGATCGTCACTGCCCTCCGTCAGCACCGTGATATAGTTCGCGGTGATGCCTTTCAGAAGTGCGGTGTTGCGGTCCCGCCTGTTTTCAACCAGCACCACGGCCGATCGGCCGATCTGATTTTCAAGAAAGGCCTTTTTCTTGCGCATTCCCAGTTCCCGGACACGGCGGCACCTTTCCTTGATAACCTTCGGTGGGATTTTGTCGGGGAACCGGTTTGCGGGCGTACCTTCGCGTGGTGAAAACGGGAAGACATGCAGGTAGGTCAGGGGTAGTTCGCGTATCAGTGAATAGGTTCTTTCGAAGGCTTCATCGGTTTCACCGGGAAATCCTATCAGGACGTCGGCGCCGATGCCTGCATCCGGGATGGCCTTTCTGATGGTGTGTACCAGGTCTCTGAACGCCTTGCGCCGATACGGCCGCTTCATTTTTTTCAGAATGGTATCGTCACCGCTCTGCAAGGGGATGTGAAAATGACGGCATATTTCATCGTGCGTGCTTTCGGATTCAGCGGCAAGCCGGATGATATCCGCCGACAGCTCCAGGGGTTCAATGGAACTCAATCTCAACCTGTCGATACAATGGTGCTGCTTCGCCTGCTGTAAAAGGTCGAACAGTGTTGTGGGCGGCTGCAGGTCGTGACCATAGCGACCCAGGTGTATGCCGGTCAGGACCACTTCACGATACCCGGCACGCTTGATCCCTTGCAACTGTTCCAGGACTATTTTTGGGGTCATGCTTCTGCTTGACCCACGCGCATGGGGTACAATGCAATAGGTGCAGAATGCATCACAGCCGTCCTGAATCTTTAAAAAAGGACGCGTCCTGCGAGTGCCGGCGTCAGAGGGGGAGATCAGCGGAAAAGGGATATCCAACCGGTTTTGGACGGTATGCTTATCCGGTATGGCGGCCGATGAATTCGGCAGCCCGGAGACAATGGTCGGGATACGGTGTTTATCCCGGTGAGGCACAATCCGGTGAACCCCCTCAATTTTTTGAATCGCCTGCGGTTCTGTCTGGGCATAGCACCCGGTGACAACGATCTCAGCATCAGGGTGGTTGCGTACGGCCTGTCGGATAGCCTGCCGGGATTGCATGGAAGCTTTGTGGGTGACCGTGCAGGTGTTGATGATGCAGACCTCAGCAGTACCGTTGTCGGAGGGCACGGTGTTGTATAGGCGTGTGTAGCCGGAATCCACCAACCCTTTGGCGATTTCCCCGGATTCGTACTGGTTGACCTTGCAGCCCAGGGTGGTGATGGTGAATTTGGGTTGTTTTTTGGAGTCTTTTTCCATATATATTTCTCAAACATCGGGAATGAGATAACCTATAAGGAGCCACGAAGGCACGAAGGCACGAAGACGCGAAGAAATAATAAGAATTCTTAGCGTCTTTGGGTCTTTGTGGCTTTCTCATTATTATTTTTCATAGCGGCGAAGCCGCGTACAGTAAAAGCGTGGCACACGATTTTACAGGGGCACACGATTTTACACAATCCATCCCCCGCCTAACACATCGTCCCCTGAATAGAAAACCGCTCCCTGCCCGGGGGTAATGGCTGACACGGGTGACCGGAAACGTACAAGTGCCCGGCCCTCCTGAGCGGGAATCAACAGTGACGGGGCTGCCTGGTGACGGTACCGGATGCGTGTCCGCACATCGATGGGCGCTGTCGGCACCGAGTGAATCCAGTTGATTTCTTGGACCCGGCACTCTCGGGCCAGCGTATCTTTTTTGTGTCCGACGGTCAAACAGTTGCCTGCGGCATCGATATCGATGACGTAGTAGGGTTCGTGGGCAGGGCAGTTGATGCCCCTGCGTTGACCGATGGTGAAAAGGTGCAGCCCGGGATGCTGACCGATGACGTTGCCGTCAATATCTTTTATGGGCCCGGGGCTTGAATCGAATCCGGGTTGCTGCATCAGGAATTCACTGTACCGACCTTCACGGATGAAGCAGATATCCTGGCTCTCTTGAGGGGTTATAGGTCTAAGGCCTTGTTCTCGGGCCAAATTTACGGTTTCTACCTTGGTCATGTCACCCAGGGGAAATATGGCCCGGGATAAATTCTTTTGAGAGAGCCTTGCCAGGAAATAGGATTGATCCTTGGCCGGGTCCTTTCCACGCAACAACCGGAAAAAACCCTGCCGGTCGACCCGGGTGCGGGCATAGTGGCCGGTGGCTATTTTATCGGCGCCCAGGGTTTGGGCAAATACGAAAGCCTGTCCGAATTTGATGGCAGGGTTGCAAACCAGGCAGGGGTTGGGTGTTTTCCCTCTGGTATAGGTACGGGTAAAATAATCGACGACCTGGGTCTTAAACGCAGTGCGACAGTCCATCACCTCAACCGCGATATTCAACTGGGTTGCAAGGGCGGCGGCCGTGCGTGATGCCACAGCATGCGCATCGACAGCGGCATCGGATGAAACTGCGTTGTTTGGTGCCGGGCATGGTTTTTCGAAGCCGGTCATGAAATGGATACCGACGACAGCGTGCCCCCGCTGCTTCAATAGGTGGGCCGCAACCAGGGAATCCACACCGCCGCTGAGGAGAATGGCGGTTTTAATCATTCGAAAAATATCATGTTGATCGGACGGATCTCCATCGCTCGGGTAGGGCAGGCGGGGACACAGAGTTCACAGATGCTGCATTTTTTCTGATGGAATTCAACCGTCATTTCAGGGCGCGACACGAAGAGGGCGCCGGTGGGGCATACCGCCGTACAAGCCCCGCAATGGGTACATTTGCTTTTTACCCGCTTTACTTCCTGGGAGGCGTTCTGGACCTGGACGTCCATATCCTTGAGGTAGGCCACACCTTCCCTGAAGTTTTTCCTGGTCCCGGACAATTCCAGGACCATGATGCCTTCCTTTCTTGGCAGAATAGTGGCGTTCAGAATGTTGAAAGTCAGGTCGTAGTCCTTTACCAGGTAACAGACGATGGGTTTTGGGGCGACTTTTTTTGAGAAGCGTAATATCAAAATCTTGGAATACACGGTGTCCTCCGGAAATAGCTTTATTTTTTTTGAATATCGTACTAATTAATGGTTTATCCTTGTGATGTCAACGTATAAGCATAAATAGAACATGAATCGATTTGCCTACCGAACGACCGGTCTCGCCATAAAAGCCCTGGAAAATATATCCAGGGCTAACGTCAGGCTGCATGATGTTGAAAACGTGCCTGACAAAAACATCATTTTTGTGATCAATCATTTTACCAGAATTGAAACCCTGCTGATGCCCAGCCATCTTTTCAAGATTACCCAGGTCCCTATCTGGTCCCTGGCTGCACCGGAGCTTTTCAAGGGGGCGCTTGGCAATGTCCTCGATAAGCTGGGTGCGGTGTCCACCCGCAGTCCGGATCGGGATCTATTGGTGGTGAGAAGTCTTTTACTGGGCGAAGCCATGTGGATTATCTTTCCGGAAGGCCGCATGGTAAAAAATAAGAAAATTATCGAAAAGGGGCGCTACATGATTTCCTATGCGGGCGGGAAGCATCCCCCCCATACCGGTGCGGCAACCCTGGCATTGAGAACGGAATTTTACAGGGAGCGCCTCAAGATATTGAGAAAAAACTCACCGGGTGAAGCCGAGCGCTTGCTGGCACGTTTCAAGATCGACGATGCACAGCACATATCCAGTAAAGAGACGTGCATCGTTCCCGTAAACATCACCTACTACCCCATAAGAGCAAAAGAAAATGCCCTGAGCAGCCTTGCTTCCAAACTGGTGGAAAACCTGCCGGAACGGGTCGTGGAGGAGTTCATGACCGAAGGTGCCATGCTGATTTCAGGTGTGGACATGGACATCCGATTCGGAAAACCGATCGAGATATGCCGGTACCTGAAGCCGGACGTTATTCGCCGTGACATCGGGGCAGAAAGAAAAATAGATTTTGATGACATGCTGCCCTCGAGGCGGTTGATGCGCAAATCCGCACTGCGCATCATGCAGCGTTACATGGCCGGCATTTACAATATGACGACGCTCAACCATGACCACCTTTTCGCCTCGATTATCAGGAAACGACCCTTCAGCAGGATGACGGCCGATGATCTCAAACGTAGGGTCTTTCTGGCTGCGACTGCCGATTTTAAAGGTATGCAGGTAAGCTGCCACCAGAGTCTGCAGCAGGGACAGCTTCACCTGTTGACCGATGACCGCTATGGGCATTACCGGGATTTCATATCCCTGGCGCTTGAAAAGGGCTGTTTAGCGGAAAAAAACGGGATGCTGATAAAGTCCTCCACCATGGGTGATGTGTTTGATTTTCACCTGGCACGCATCGAAAATCCAATTTCGGTTATCGCCAACGAAGTGGAGCCGCTTGAAAAATTTCAAAAGCATATCCGCCGTATTGCCTGGTTGCCGGGGGGCGCTGTCAGGCGCCGGATTGTAAAAAAACTGTTGAGAAATGCCGAGGACGAGTACAGAAGCGACTATCAGAATTTTTTTGTGGAGGGTGAAAGCAAAGATTTACAGGTGGGCATGCCTTTTCTGTCCAGGGGAAGAGGAAGGGACATGGGCGTCGTCCTGGCCCATGGGTATATGGCCGCACCGCTGGAGGTCAAAGCGCTGGCTACCTATTTGCAGAAGCAGGGATTCTGGGTTTATGCACCGCGGTTGAAAGGGCACGGAACAACCCCGGATGATCTCGCTTTAAGGAGTTATGGGGATTGGCTGGCGTCATTGGAAGCCGGCTATGCAGTCGTCAGCAATATCTGCCGACGGGTTGTTATCGGTGGATTTTCAACCGGGGCGGGTTTGGCGCTGCATCTGGCTTCCAGGGTGAACGGGGCGGCCGGTGTGTTTGCCGTTTCCGCTCCCATGCGGCTCAACGACTTGGGGGCAAGATTCGCCCCTGCACTGGATGCCTGGAACCGTCTCATGGATAAATTCAGTGGCGGCGCCGCAAAAAAGGAGTTTGTCGAGAACAATCCTGAAAACCCCCATATTAACTACTTCCGGAATCCTATTGCCGGTGTGAGAGAACTCGAGAGGCTGATGGAGGCGCTGGAGCCGCTGCTGCCCGATATAAATATACCGACCCTGGTAGTTCAGTCCGATGGTGACCCGGTGGTGAATCCCAAGGGCTCGAAACAGATATTCAGAAAAGTGGGATCCACGGATAAGGAGTACATCCTGTTCAACATCAATCGGCACGGGATACTGCTCGGGGATGGGGCCGAACGGGTCCACAAACGCATCGGCACGTTTGTGGAACGACTAAAGTAAAGAATATAGAGGACCAGGCATTGCGTTTCCCTTAGAAGGGGCTCTATCACAGAACACATGCGTCAGAGGATTCAACAGCCTGAAGCTACAGAAAAAACTTGAACATCGAACATTGAACGTTCAACATCCAACGTCGAATGTGGAAGACGCTTCGCTTTGTCTTATCTATAAAATAAGGTAGAATACCATATTCGATGTTCAGCGTTGGATGTTCGATGTTGGACGTTCATTTATAAAAAAGATAGAATTCCTTAACTTTAGACACTCATATGTTATGGCGCAGATACTCCCTTCCAGGGAGCATCCAGTGCCCCCGCAGGACGGGATCTTCGACACGCCCTCTGGACCCGGGTATCTACTTTGACTGAGGGCTGATCAGCATCGTGGCCGGATCCAGCAGAAGTTCCGGGTAGTCTGCGGTTGAATCGGCCCCCTTCAGTACCCGTACATGCACCTTTTTACCCTCCGGTAGCAGCTGGAGGATCACGTTGAAAAGACCGTCGATGTTCGACAACTGGGGCGGAATTCCGCCCGGTCCTGGATCTTCATGGCGGTGTGTCCGCACGGAGAACCATATTCGGAGCCCGTGGCGGCTGGAAAACTCTTTCAACTGCTGCAGGGGTTCCTCGACTGACCCTTCGAACGGGAACCCGTCGATGATGATCATCTGCGGCTTAAAGATATCCTGTTCCGTAAGATCGCGCAGGCGTTCTTCAAGTTTGGGTACGCTGAAACCTTCCACCTTGAAGGTCATGATGAATCGTTTGGGCAGGATTGAATCCCACAGCTGGTTGATCTGGGAAAGGTTGTACTGCTCCGCCAGGTTATGAAAGACTTCCTTGTGCCACAGACGGACCTTGTCCACCGGGTCGTTCAGGCTGACGTGGAGGACATTTTTTTCTCTTAGGAGTGTATCCAGAGCCAGTTGTACCATCAGGGCGGTTTTGCCCACGCCGGCTCGAGCCAGCACGGCCCCAATCCCCCCTTCGGGGAGAATGTCCTGATTTTCCTGCCCCAGCAGTCTCAAGGGATTACGCAAAATGAGATCTTTCTTGAGCATGATGAAATTCCTTTCTCTAAGATTGATAATTTCGGCCGGGCAGGCAGGGCGGCTTTGTTTTTGTACGACAGCCGACTGCCGGTCCAGCGCGCTTGCATAATCGGTTAGGGTCATAATGTTCGTTTTACGATATACGACTTACGTTTTACGTTTCAGGCAACATTCTTTTTACCTTCCTGGGCTTTTTTCACCAGATCTTCGGCGATACTCTGCGGCACCTGTCTGTAGGTGTTGAATTCCATGGTGAACTGCGCTTTGCCCTGGGTGGAAGACCTCAGCACCGTCGAGTAGCCGAACATCTCCGCCAGGGGAACCTGGGCTTCGATGACGCACATGACCCCCTCGTCCTGGGATCCCAGGATAATGCCGCGCCTCTGGTTCAATGAGCCCATAACGTTGCCCTGGAACTCCGTGGGCGATTCGACGACGACTTTCATGATCGGTTCGTGGATGACGGGCCTGGCCTTGGCGTATCCTTCCCGGAATGCACCCCGGGCTGCCGCCTGAAAGGCCATTTCCGAGGAATCCACAGCATGCGATGCACCGTCATCGATGACAATACGGATACCGGTGACCGGGAACTCCATTTTAGGGCCTTTGACGAGGCAGCTTTTAAAGCCTTTTTTGCAGGATGCTATAAATTGTGTCGGGATGGAGCCGCCGGTGACGCTGTTGACAAATTCAAACTCATCATTGTCGGCAGGCTCGATATATCCGGCCACACGGCCGAACTGACCCGCACCGCCGGTTTGTTTCTTGTGCGTGTAATTGAATTCGGCCTTGCGGGTGATGGTCTCGCGGTAAGCGACTCTCGGCATTCCGGTGTCGACATCGGCTGCGTACTCACGCCGCATACGTTCGATGTAAACCTCAAGGTGGAGTTCACCCATACCTGAAATGATAGTGTCGCCGGTTTCCTGGTTGACGTAGGTCCTGAAGGTCGGATCCTCTTTGGTAAACCGGTTGAGCGCCTTGGACATGTTGGTCTGGGCCTTGTTGTCTTTGGGGACGATGGCCAGGGAGATAACCGGCTCCGGCACGTACATGGAGGTCATACTCAGGCGGTTGTCGCGATCGGTGAAGGTGTCACCCGAGGCACAGTCGATGCCGAACAGGGCGCCGATGTAACCGGCAGGGATTGAATTGATATCCTCCATCTGATCGGCGTGCATGCGTACAAGCCGTCCGACTTTGGTCTTTTTGCCGGTGCGGGCGTTGACGATGGTATCGCCTTTGGAGATCGTACCCTGGTATACCCGGATATAGGTAAGTTGGCCGTATTGGCCGTCCTCCAGCTTGAAGGCCAGTGCCACCGGAGATTTACTTGCGTCTGATGCCAGGGTTATCTGGGTTTCATTGTTTTTCATATCCAGGGCCTGGTTATCGACGTCCGACGGGCAGGGCAAAAGATCGTTGACGGCGTCCAGAAGGGGTTGTACTCCTTTATTTTTATAGGCCGAACCCATAAAAACCGGCGTGAGTTTACGACTGAGTGTACCGGTACGGATTGCCTGCAGCAGCAGCTCCTGGGTAACTTCACCTTCGAGTGCGGCTTCCATGAGATCGTCGGAATACATGGACGCTGCATCGATGAGCGCTTCACGCAGGCCTTCGGCTTCCTGGAGCATGTTGTCCGGTATGTCATCGACACGAAGATCTTCGCCATTTTCCCCATCGAAATAGATGGCCTGCATGGCCACTATATCCACTACGCCCTGCAGGTCGGCCTCCAGACCGATGGGCATCTGCATGGCCACGGCATTATGGTTCAATTTGTCTCTGAGTTGTTTGATGACGCGAAAGGGATTGGCCCCGCTGCGGTCGCATTTATTGATGAAGGCGATGCACGGCACCTTATAGCGTTTCATCTGCAGGTCCACGGTAATGGATTGGGACTGAACACCGCCTACAGAGCAGAGAACCAGGATAGCGCCATCCAGGACTCTCAGGGATCGTTCGACTTCAATGGTGAAGTCTACGTGCCCCGGGGTGTCAATGATATTGACCTGGTGGTTGCGCCATTCGCAGAAGGTCGCCGCCGATGCAATCGTGATGCCACGCTCTTTCTCGAGTTCCATCGAGTCCATGGTGGCCCCGACACCATCTTTGCCTTTGACGTCGTGAATAGCGTAAATCCTGTTGGTATAATACAAGATTCTTTCGGTCAGCGTTGTCTTCCCAGAATCGATGTGAGCGCTGATACCGATATTTCGAATCTGGTTCAAATCTTTTTCCATGACAGCAGTTCCTCGTTAATTTTCTTGCAGGGTTGTTTGAAGGGCGAATGAGTATCGCGTTTCCGACCCTTCTTTGCCGGCTTTTTCCAAAACAAAACCACCCGTTGGTCCTGCGTGGGTGGCCGGTAGTATTGCTTAATCTTGATAAAGTCTATAAAAATAAACCAATATTGTTACTTTGTCAATAAAAAAATATTTTATGATGAAAGCTGTCGGCATCTGTGGTATAATTAGTGGTTATCAAAATGGAGGCAGTAAAACAGGTTGTTTCTGATGAAACCGACAACACAACCGGCGAATGCCGGCCGCAAATTAGCCCAAGGTGCCGCGGCGGCCTGGCCTATCTGCCTTGGATATCTGCCCATCGGACTGGCTTTCGGTGTGCTGGCACAGAAAGCGGGGCTGACGCCTTTTCAAATCGGGCTGATGTCCATCTTCGTCTTTGCCGGAAGCTCACAGTTCATAGCGGTATCCATGCTGGCGGCCGGAGCATCACTGATGCCCATCGTGATGACCACCTTCATGGTCAATCTGCGTCACCTGCTCATGAGTTCATCTCTTGCGGCCCTTTTGGGCAAAGAGAGTCGCTTGAAGCTGTCGCTTTTTGCTTACGGTGTTACCGACGAAAGTTTTGCCGTCAATTACACGCGTCTGGGTAATGACGCCTGGGACCTGGACCGTTCTCTGGTGGTCAACCATACCGCCAATCTGATGTGGCTGATCAGTACGGTCGCGGGCGGATATTTCGGCCACCTCATTCCCGCCCATGCTTTCGGAATCGATTATGCCCTTACCGCCATGTTTATTTGCCTGCTGATATTCCAGATGAAGAACCGGATTGCCGTCCTGACTGCTGTCGTCGCCGGCATTCTGGCGGTGGTGCTGGCTTTGGTGATACCCGGAAATGCATATATCGTGCTGGCCAGTATACTGGCTGCGTGGATCGGTGTAATGATTAAAAGAGCGGGGAGGTAGGCGACCGGTGGACTACATCATCATGATCGCCGCCATGGGAGCGGTAACCTTCTTCCCGCGATGGATGCCCCTGTTTTTTCTTACCCGCTATAATCTTTCCGGCTGGTTTGTGGAGTGGCTGGAACTCCTTCCGGCATCCATTCTTGCCGCCATACTTATTCCGGCCCTGGTTACCTCGGGGGAGCCCCGCTGCCTGGATATGTTCAGGCCCGAGATGTGGGTGGCCATACCGACATTTATCTTTGCCCTGGCGACCCGATCACTGGGGGGGACCGTTATTGTGGGGATGGTGTTGTTCTGGCTTGTGCGTACGTGGATCATATAATATAATGGTTTTAAATAGCTGATAACGGAGATTTAGATGGATTTAAAAGAGTATTGTCCTGGCAAACTGGCTACCGCCGAAGAAGCCGTGGGCATGATAAAGCGCGGGAGCCGTGTCTTTATCGGCACGGGATGCGGAGAACCGCAACAGTTGATCAAATCCATGGTCAACGATCCCAAACTGCAGGATATCATGATCTATCAGATGCTCTCCATGACCCTGGCTCAGTTTGTGGATGATCCATCCTTTCTGCGTCGATTTTCCCTGAAACTGTTTTTTATCAGCAGTCAAATGCGTAAAGCTGCTTTTGAAGGCAAGATCGATTATCTGCCGACCTATCTCTCACAGATACCCAAATTGTTTTCCAGCCAGCGTATCGGTCTGGACGTGGCCCTGGTGCAGGTGAGCCCGCCCGACAAGTTCGGTTATTGCAGTCTCGGAGTTTCAGTGGACATCACCCGTTCGGGTGTAGAAAACGCAACGCTGGTGATTGCCCAGATAAATCCGCGGATGCCGAGAACATGGGGCGACAGTTTTGTGCATGTGGATGACCTGGACTATCTCGTCTGGCATGAAGAACCACTGGTGGAAGCGGTGCCCAGCGCAAAAGACGATAAAATCGCCCGGCGCATAGCATTTTTCGTCAACCAGCTTATCGACGACGGCGCTACACTGCAGATCGGCTTCGGCCACATCCCATACGCCATACTCCAGTATCTGGATGACAAGAAGGATCTGGGCATCCATACCCAGCTGATAACCGACGCTTTCATACCGCTTTTCGAAAAAAAGGTGATTACCAACAAGCGCAAAAGTCTTTTACCCGGCAGGGTTGTAGCATCCCTTTGCATGGGGTCGCAAAAGATCTATGAATATGTGAATAACAATCCCATGTTTTATTTCCGTTCATCGGAATTTGTCAACGATCCGACGGTGATTGCGCGTAATGACAACTTTGTTTCCGTCAGTTCGGCCCTGGAGGTGGACTTGACCGGGCAGGTATGCTCCGACTCCATGGGATACATGTTCTACAGCGGTATCGGCGATCAGGTAGATTTTTTAAGAGGCAGCGCCATGTCGGAAGGGGGGTTTTCGATTATTGCGCTTCCCTCGACGGCCCAGAACGGAGAGGTGTCCCGCATCGTGCCCCACCTCAGTGAAGGCGCCGGTGTGGCCACGACCCGCGGTGACGTGAATTTTATCATCACCGAATACGGCATTGCCGAACTGCAGGGGAAAGGTATTTACCAGCGGGTGATGGAACTGGCCCAGATAGCTCACCCCAAGTTCAGGGAAGAACTTATCGAGGTCGCTAAAAAACGCCATTACATATTCCAGGATCAGCTTCCGCCATCGCGTGAGGACCTGCTGTTCCTGGAAGGCTACAAAAGAAATTTTACATTGAAAAACGGTAAAACAGTCGGGTTTCGCCCCTTGTTGCCGTCGGATGAATTTGCCTACCGGAATTTTTTCTACAGCCTGCAGGAGAAAACAATCTACTTTCGTTTCTTTTACCGGATGCAGCTTTTTTCGCATGCGGTCGTACAGAAGCAGTGGGCCTCTATTGATTACCGCAAAAATATGTCCATCGTCGGTATGGTGCAGAAAGGCGGGCACAAGGAGATCATGGCTATCGGATCCTACGCCGACGATGGCGGGCGGGCGGAGGTCGCCTTCGTCGTCAGGGAAGATTTCCAGGGGATGGGGACGGCGACCTTTCTATTGGAAATGCTCGAAGGTATTGCCCGGGAAAACGATTACAACGGATTTTCGGCAACGGTGCTAAAGGAGAATGCGGCCATGCTCAATGTTTTCAAAAAACGATACCCGCATGCCGTCATCGAATCCTCCGGCGGGAGTGATATTTCGGTTACCATGGATTTTCGCAAGCCGGGCAACCCGGATGCGGCCTGATCGCCAATTGAAGAATGGAAAACGCGCAGCGGGAGAACAGTCTTGAAGCATATGGTGAGCCTCGGGTCTGCGGAATGGAAATCGATTGTCGTCGAGGGCGCCCGTAAACTCGGCATTGATGTCTCCGGGGAACAGGCCGAGTATTTTGCGGTGCATGCCCGGAATATGGTCCACTGGAACCGAAAGGTAAACCTCACGGCCATAACGGACCCTTTCGACATAGCGGTCAAGCACTATCTGGATTCTATCATGGCCGTTCCGATTATCGAATCCGGGTCATCGCTTTTAGATGTCGGCTCCGGTGCGGGGTTTCCGGGAATTCCCCTCAACATAATGGTTCCTTCCCTGACGACGACGCTGTTGGAGGCAAGACGCAAGCGGGTCAGTTTCCTCAAGCAGGTGATTCGTTCACTTAAAATCGTGAATGTTCGGGTCTGCCATGATCGATTGGAACAAATGGCGGATCTGTTGCCGCCGGAAGCCGGTTTTGACGTGATTGTCAGCCGCGCGTTCTCAGACCTCAAGCTGTTTGCCGTACATGCCTTCCCGCTGTTGAATGCAGGGGGGTGTCTGGTGGCCTACAAAGGAAAGAAGAGCCCAAAAACCGAGGCCGAAATAGCTGAAGTAGCCAAAACCAAAATGCCGGGTGGAAGCGAGGTCCGGTTGAATATAGAGATGCGACAATGTGTCCTGCCCTATCTGGAGATCGAAAGGACATTAATCATCATGGACGACCCTGGTGCAAGGTCCAGGGACATTCGTCATTAAAAATCCCTTGTCCACGGCATCATCGATCAGCTGTGCGGCGAACGCCCATAGCGTTGAAGAGCCTTTTTCAATGGCGCTGTTGCGGATGATAACCTGGTCCTTGAGAATCCGGTGTTCTTTCCAGGTGCCGCCTTCGGTGTTGTAGTTGTGTAAAAGGGGCTGAAGCCTGTCCATTGCAGCTGCAAACCGGGCCTCAGCGGTTTTTCCGGCTTCGAACTCATCCCACAGCGATCTGAAAGAGGCCGCCTGGTCTTCGGGTAGTATATTGAAAATCCGGTCCGCGGCTTTTGTTTCGCGTTCAAGCTTGTCTGCATTTCCCTTCTGGTCGTAACAGAATGTGTCGCCGGCATCGATCTCCACAAGGTCATGCACCAGGAGCATGGTGACCACGTGCAGAAGATCGATACTCTTTTCTTGAGCGTACTCCGAAAGCAGAACGGACATCAGAGCGATATGCCAGGAGTGTTCGGCATCGTTTTCTTTCCGTGAGTGATCGGTTAAGAGGGTTTGCCGGACGATTTTTTTGAGTTTGTCAATTTCAATGATAAATTGAATCTGTTTTTCTAATCTGCTATTGTCGGTTCCCATTTAAAAAGGCCTTTCCTGAAATTAAGGTGTTATAAAATTATCTCAATATTTGATATTAAAAAGTTTCTGGTTTATATATGCTGCCGGGAAAAAATAGCTGACCGGCGGTAAACTGTCAATAAGACAATAGGTCGTACAGGGCTTATGATAGGTCTTATGGGACCTATCTGACCTGTCACGGCCTGTCACGCCAAGTGAAAGGAGCAGTTGCATGATCATCGATCAACCGGGAAAAGTTACCGATAACATCACCATGCTGGGGAAAAAGGCGAGCTGTGTCTACCTGCTTGACGGGGGGGAGGCCTGTGCGATTCTGGGCGGCGGTCTGGCCTATCTCATACCGGGCATAGAAGGGCAGTTGGCGGAAATGGAAATCGATCCTGAAAAAATAAAGCAGTTGGTCATTCAGCACGCTCACTTCGACCACTGCGGTATCGTACCCTATTTCAAGAAAAAATGGCCGTGGCTGGAAATTGTGGCCTCTGCAAAAGCAAAAACACTTTTATCCACGCCCAAAGTTGCGGCCAGCATAGAGAAATTCAACAAGCGGCTTCTCGATGAAGTATTGCCCCAGGTCAAATTCGGCGATCTGTGCATCGAAAATTTCCACATAGAAGTGGAAAAGGTTGTGGGTGATGGCGATACGCTGCAGTGCGGCGGCCTGCGCATGCAGGTGCTTGAAACCCCGGGACATTCCACCTGTTCCATTTCGGTTTATGTCCCTGAAGAAAAAGCCATGTTTGCTTCGGATGCGGCCGGCATAGCCCTGGGCGAAGGTGTGTTTACGACAGCCAATTCCAGCTTCGACCAATACCAGGCGAGCCTTGAAAAAATATTTGAATATGACCCCGAAATTATTCTGGCGGAGCACCAGGGGGCCAGAACCGGTGAGGACTGCAGGAAATTCATGCGGATATCCCGGCAATCAGCCCGAGAGATGCGTGAACGCGTGGAAAGCAGTTTTGCACGCACCGGCGATATCGGCCGGAGCACGGATGAAATCACCACGCAGCTCATGGCTTCCGCGCCGGATGGTTTTCTGCCGGCATGGGTGGTGAAGCTGGTGGTGGGCGGTATGGTCTATCAGACCAGTCGCAGGGTTTCGAAGGTGTAATCGTTGAGGTCGATGATCAGAAGACGGTTTCTCAAGGGCGAATCTTTCTGCAGGATAATTTTTACAATTTCCGCACATTCGAGAGCGGCCACCGTGGTTACGGTAAAGGGCAGGTTTCCCAGGCTCTGTTCCGCGCCTTTCAAATTCACAGCCTCTTCCGGGGGGCCGAATATCAGTTCCAGACCGCGGTCTTCAGGAAAAATAGTGGTCAGGTGGCCTGAATGGCCGCCCACGGCAGCCGACACCATAGGTATCCCGGCCGTCTGAGATGCCTTTTGAAGCGTAAAACGCGTTGGGAGATTATCAAGACAGTCCGCGGTTACATCTGAACCGGCAATAAGCTTGTGGGCGTTGCCGTCTTCCAGGTTGCAGCAGTGGTGGGTTACCTGGATGGTGGCATTGACCGATGTGATTCTGTCGGCGGCGGCAACCGCCTTGGGTTGGTCGATCAAAGCTTCCGTGCTGAAAAGCTGACGGTTGAGATTGCTCTCTTCGAAACTGTCTCCGTCAATGAGGATCAGCGATCCGACGCCGATTCTGGCCAGTGTCTCGGCAACTGTCCCGCCGAGTCCCCCGTTTCCCACAACAGTGACACATGATTCCAGAAGCGTTTTCTGGTCCCGGGTGGTAAAGGATTTCATGTTGCGAGCGTATCGTTCGGGGACAATGTCCCGGTCGAGGGCTGAAATATCTATCTCTCTGGCCGACACTCCAAGTTCCAGAGCCAGTTGACTGGTGCCGGCCATGGAGATGCTCCTGTAGGTGGCGCCATCGGGAAATTTCCTTGGTGTCGCGACCTTCTCGAGGCTCTCTATGCGTTTATTTTTCATCTTACCCCCCGCCTACCGGTGGAAATATACCCACACGCTCACCGCCCTTAAGCGTCACGTCCAGGTCTTTCTTCAATCCGTTCACAAAGATGAGTTTGGCCTTTTCAATGGGGACGCCGAGCTGTTCCAGCATGTCTCGAACCGTGACGCCGGGCGTTATGGCAAAGGTGTCCGGTGAGACGGGGTTGAATTTCTGCAGGGTGGCAAAAAGTCGTAAATCGATAATTTCTGACATGGCTGGTGTGCTCCTTTATAAATTATATATATCTTATCGAAATCGAGGTTATTAATCAATATCCAACGCCCAATCATCAAGTAGTGATGAATGAACAAGGTTGCCATGGTTTAATGTAATACATTATGCTATAGATTCAATCTCTCAAGCGATTTACTTCTAATGAAGGGGTCCCCATGGAAATTCCGTTCCAATTCGAGCCCATGCTGGTGTTCGGCTGCCTGTCCATCATGCTCCTGATCGGTGTCGCTTTACGTGCAAACATCAAATTTTTTCAAAATTTTCTGATACCCAGCTGTCTGATAGGGGGTGTGTTTGGAATGGTCCTTGTTTCTTTGGGGATTATCCGCTTTCCAGCCTCGGCCTGGGAGACATTCGCTTATCATTTTTTCAATATTTCCTTTATTTCGGTGGGGCTTTCGGTCGGCAGCTCCCCGTCGGATCAATCCCAGAGCAATAAAGGTTACCTGAGGGGTTCACTCTGGATGTGCCTTACCCAGGCCGCCTGTTTTTATTTACAGGCAGCGGTTGGCGGTGCTTTGGTCATCCTGTTGGGGGTGTTCGGCGCGGAGTTGTTTCCTACCTTCGGTTTCCTGGTACCCATGGGGTTTGAGGAAGGGCCGGGGCAGGCGCTTTCATTCGGTAAGGTGTGGGAGGGGGCCGGGTTTGAGGACGGGGCCACCATCGGCCTTACCTTTGCGGCGATCGGGTTTCTATTCTCTTTTTGCGTGGGTGTCCCCTTGGCTAACTGGGGCCTTCGAAAGGGTTTGGCCACCCAGAGTTCAGGCAGTTTGTCCCAGGAATTTTTGAAGGGAATTTATGATAGATCCAGCAGCAGGGAAACGGCCGGTGACCTGACAACGCACTCGGCCAATGTCGACAGCCTGGCGTTTCACATGGCGTTTATCGGGGGGATCTACGCCCTGACATACGCTTTTACGCTTGCCCTCGCAAAAATCATTGCCATCTTTGCTCCGGGCGTAGCCTCGATGCTGTGGGCATTTTTCTTTTTTTTCGGCATGAGCATCGCTTTTTTAATTAAACTGCTGATGAATAAAATGGGTGTCGGACATTTGCTGGATGCCGGCATTCAACGCCGCATTACCGGCTGGTCGGTGGATTATCTGATCGTGGCCACCATTATGGCTATCCAGGTGGTGGTCGTCTGGAAATACATTGTCCCTATTTCAGTGATGGCTTTGACCAGCGGCATTTTGACAACCATGGTTGTGTTCTATTTCGGTAAACGCCTGTGGTCCTATAACCTCGAACGTACTGTGGCCATATACGGGCTCGTGACCGGTACCGTGTCCAGCGGGCTGTTGCTGCTGAGGATTACGGATCCGGAATTCAAATCGCCTGTAGCGGTTGAGCTTGGTATTGTAAACCTGTTCGCAATTCCCGTGGTAATGGGGGGGAGTATTCTTGTAAATGCGCCGCTCTGGTGGAACTGGAGCGTTGGTTTGACCGTTATGGTTTTTAGCGTCATTATGCTTGCAGCGCTTGTACTCCTCAAAGTGCTTAAAATGGTGGGGCCACCGAAATTCTAAGAAACGTAGAATATCCAATATCCAGCACAGAATGTCCAATGTCCAAGTTTTTCTCACAGGGCGTTTGAGACACAGATTTTGCGGATTATTGGATCATGTTAGATCGGAAAATTGGATACTGAGAGATATTGCTCAAGAAACCTGATTCAATAACAAGGGAAATCAAGCGACGAAGTCGCGTTTCATAAAAAATGCGGAGCATTTTTTATTATGAGAGCAGCCGTATATCGACAGAATGCTGGTCTGGTTATCGAGGATGTGTCCACACCTGAAATCGGAGCAGGGGACGTACTGGTAAAAATTGCCAATACGGGTTTCTGCGGGTCTGATCATTCTATGCTGGAGAGTGGGAATATTCCGGACGGCATTATTCTGGGGCACGAGGTCAGCGGCACGGTAGCTGACCAGGGCAGGGATGTGAACGGCGATATGACCGGTATGCGGGTTGTCATCCGGCCAACATTTTGCGGGGAATGCAGGGACTGCCGTATGGGGAAACCCTATTTCTGCCAGCAAAACAGACACTCAATCGGTATCGGCGATTTGCCGGGAGGGTTTGCAGAATATATCAAGGTACTGCCCCAGATGCTTATTCCCGTACCTGAAGGGGTGGATTCGCAAAATGCCGCCCTGGCCGAAGCGTTTTCGGCGTCCTATCACGGGATGGTATGTTCCGGCAGCAGCGGAGGCTCTGCCCTGGTTCTGGGAGGCGGCGCTATCGGGCTGGCCCTCGTTCGCCTGCTCAAGCTCGAAGGTTTTGGCCCGGTGGCCCTGAGCGAGCCTGTCCCGGCTAAAAGGGATCTTGCGCTGTCATTTGGCGCGGACATGGTGGTCGATCCCACGGTCGATTCCAGGGATAGGGGCATGGACGCCTTTGTTTTTGAAAAGACCGCCGGTGTTGGTTTTGAGTCCGTATTCGAGTGTTCCGGCGTGCTGGACAATGTACAGGCCGCCCTCAATTTCTGCGCCCGGGGCGGTGTGGTCTGTGTTGTCAGCGTAATAATGCAGCCGGTCACGATTATACCGGTAACGTTGAACTTCAAGGAAGTCAGGCTGACGGCATCCTACTCCAACACCCACGCGGAAAACATCGCCTGTCTCGACTGGATGGCCCAGGGGAAGTTGGACGGCAGGCCCATGATTTCCGATCTGATTACGATCGAGGAGTTGCCGCAGGTATATAGAGAACGAATTCACAGTGGAAAAGCTTTAAAAGTGATGCTCAAAATAGGGGAGGCATTTTAATGGGATTCAAATACAACAAAGTACTGGTGACCGGAGCGGCCGGGTTTATCGGGTTCCACCTCTCCCGGCGGCTCCTGGCCGATGGACGCGATGTCACCGGAATCGACAACCTGAACGATTACTATGACGTAACTCTGAAAGAGAAACGTCTGGCAATGTTGCAGGAAGACCATGGGTTTTCTTTCGTGAAAGGCGATCTTGTCGACCGGGAAGGTATTCGGGCCCTGTGCGCGGAAGGACGTTTCGATGTGGTTGTCAATCTGGCCGCACAAGCCGGCGTGCGCTATTCCTTGACCAATCCCCACGCCTACATCGATGCCAATATTGTCGGTTTCGTGAACATCCTCGAGGCATGTCGGCATTCCGGCGTCAAGCACCTGGTCTATGCTTCATCCAGTTCGGTGTACGGTGCCAACACGAATATGCCGTTTTCGGTACACCACAACATCGATCACCCGGTCTCCCTATACGCCGCATCCAAAAAATCGAACGAGCTGATGGCACATTCCTACAGCCATCTCTACGGTCTGCCTTGTACCGGACTGCGGTTTTTTACGGTTTACGGTCCCTGGGGACGTCCGGACATGGCACTTTTTTTATTCACCCGTGCCATGCTGAAGAAAAAACCCATTCAAATTTTCAACCACGGAAAAATGCAGCGGGATTTTACCTATATCGACGATATTATCGAAGGGGTGGTCAGGGTGATGGCAAATCTTCCCCAGCCCAACCCGGAGTGGAGCGGTAACCATCCGGATCCGGGCACTTCATATGCCCCCTATAAAATCTATAACATCGGCAACAACAACCCCGTGGAGCTGATGACCTTTGTAAAGGCTATCGAGGAGGCCCTGGGAATTACGGCTGAAAAGGAGTTTCTGGATCTGCAGGCGGGGGATGTTCCGGCCACGTATGCGGACGTGGAAGACCTGATGCAGGATGTGGGATTTAAACCCGAAACACCCATCAAGGTCGGAATAGAGCGGTTCGTAGCCTGGTATCGTGACTACTATGGGAACAACGGGGATAGATAGGAGACGGTTATTAAAATTCAAGACCATTCATGAACTTTTCAATCAGTGCTGCGGCGGTTGCGTGGGTGTATACGTGTCCCCGGGCATCGACGCCGCGGATTATGCCGTCCTTCAGAAACCATTTGAGCAGGGTACTGCCGATTTCAAGCCTGTCGGTAGATGCTGAAAAGTACGCACGGCTGCAGGCCGCCGGTTTCGGTATCGGTATGCTGCGGTCCGCCAGCCTCTTGATGAAATTGACGATGCGGCCCAAGCGCAGCAGCGTAACGGTTTCCAACCTGTTGGTCGTGTGATCAAGGGGCAGGGCGGAAGATCGAAAGAGGCTTGAAAATTCAGGCAATAGATTCAATTTTTGACATATTGCGTAGTCGGCGCTTCCCGGAGCCGGGTAATACACGGAAACGCCGGCAAGTACACGGCTGCGCCAGAGATAGATCAAATCATCCACGGACTGGCCGGGGTCCTGAAACGGCGCACCTACGATTATATAACCGACGCATGCCAGTCGGTACATTTCGGCCGTCTCGGTCAAACGTTCGAATGCAGGCCGTACGTCAGGACGGTTGAATTTTTTAAGTTGGCTGCCGGATGTGGTGCCCAGTGACAAGTTGAGGGTTTTAAAGCCCGCTTGTTTCATCAGCGGTAAAAGGTCCTGGTCAATCGATGGCGGAAAGAGACCGTTCATTGCTCGCAGTTCGATATCACGATCTTTGAAGGCAAGCACGATTTTGGTCATCAGGGCGGTGAACCATTTTTTGTCGTGAGTAAGGTTTTCATCTTCGAAATCAAAAAAACCGCAATTATACGTGTGCACGGCTGTTTTCATCTCCGTAATAATACGGTCGACATTTCTGCGTCTGTAGGTACCGAGGGGGGATCTGCCCATGGCGCAGTAAGAGCATTTGAAGGGACACCCCCGACTGGCCGTGATCGTGTAGCCGGCGTGGTCTCCCCGCATGTAATACTTCGAATTCAGCAGCTGTGCCGCAGGCAGGGGATAATCATCGAGATTTTTCATCATAGCCGGTTCGACAATCCTGAAAGTGTCGTCCCTCTTTCTGAAACACAGGCCGGGAATATTTTCCAGGCTTGTGCCATTGTGCAGGGCGTCCGCCAGTAACGGCAGGGCGACTTCCCCCTCGCCGCGGATGAGGTAGTCAACGGCGCCGGATTCGAGTACATCGTGCGGCAGTTCGGTGGGGTGATGGCCGCCTATAACGACCGTGCAGTCGGGGAGAATTTTTTTTACCGTTTGCGCAGTCTGAATGGACATGTCCGCGTAAGGGGTGAACAGGGAAGCGATACCCACCAGGAATGCATTGGATTCACGGGCAATTTTGCCGATATGCTGGAAACTGTATCCATAATGTCGATAGTGATGAAACAGGGAGAATGGCGACGTATCTGTACGACCATAGTAGGTTGAGAGGTAATCCATCTCTGACGGGATGTCGATAATTTTTGATTTCGGTGTTGCCAGTGCATCCAGCAGATCCACCGAGAAGCCTTTCTCCATCAGGCCCGAGGCAAGGCTCATCAATCCGTAGGGAATGGTACGTTTTTTCGTGAGATAATAGTCCCTTATAGGAGGTTGAATGAGGAGAATGTCAGCCATGATAAATTATTCCAGTATTAAATACCTGGTCCTCTGGGCCAGGTCAGAGCCCTTAGGATCTGCCGAAAAATTAACCCGAAGTTTTGAGTGATCTAAAGTTATAAGTGATCTAAAGTTGCTGAATCGCTTCGCTCTTTCGTTTATAAAAACAGATAGAATTCCTTAACTTTAGGCACTTTAGGTCACTTTAGCGCACTTTAGGCACTTTGTATTAAGAAATAAACACTCCCTTTCAGGGAGAAACCAGTGCCGGGCCCTCTGGACCCGGGTACCTACGCACTCTTGAGTAAACCCTAAAGATTTCCATTGAAAGGCAAGGATATGGTTATGGTACAACCCGGGCCTTCATTATTTCCGGCGCGAACGCTTCCGTTCATCAGGTGGGTGAGCTTACGGACCAGCGCCAGACCGATGCCGGTACCGCCCGCCGTTTGAGCCAGGGGCCCCTCTACCCGGTAGAAATCCCTGAAAATCTTTTTCAGGGCCTGGCGCGGAATGCCGGGGCCTGTGTCGGTAATGGCAATGTATGTTGACGTCCCCTCCTGCCAGGCTCTGACCGTGATGGATTTGAGCGGTTGTTGCCGGCCGAATTTCAGGCTGTTTTCAATCAGGTTGATCAGGATCAGCATCAGGATTTCAGCATCATACCGGAAGGGGCGAACAGCCTGCTGATCCATGAACAATACAAAGCCCTCCTGGCGGATTTTTTCGCCCAAGACAGTTTCAACCTCCTTAAACACTTCCCGCAGATCCCCCTCCTGCAAATCGATATGGCGCTGACTGTTTTCCAGCCTGGAAAGCTCAAGAACGTTGTTGATGAGGCGCGACAGTCGAGTGCTTTCTGTATTCAAAACACTGAAATACTCCTGTTCGCGTTCAGGGGTACCGGCAATGCCTTGTTCCAGCAGTTCGATGTACATTCTGATGTTGGTCAGGGGTGTTTTCAATTCATGCGTCACCGAAGCGACAAACCGGGAACGTCTTTCAGATAGATCGATAACCGTCCTGGCACTTTGGTATATGGCCAGAAAACCGAGTGCGAATATGGCCACGAATACCACCATCATGATGTCGAGCGTTTGCCGGTTTGCCGAGTGGGGAATCATGCTGCAGTCCAGATTGGCCGATAAATAATCGAAGGGGAAGGAAAACGTCCGCTGGAGGCTGAAAACAGGGTCGGCAACGTCCACCCCTGACCTGGTAACATTCAATATGCCATTCCGGGTGCCGGCATCGATATGCAGGCTGGCGTATTGGGCAATGGGATGCGCGCTGAAATGTGCCGCTGCCAGGTGGTCGGCAAACGGTTTCAATTTTATGACAAAGCCCTGGCGGTAGATTTGTCCACTGATGACAACCCGTCGAAACATGAATGCCCGGTCATTGGAAATGAGCATGGATTGGAGCGGCGCAATTTCCACCTGGAATGTCCTGGCAGTAGTGGCATCCGGCAAACTCGGCCGCACTTCGACATCAGCAGGTTGGCCCGCGCCCATCAGCATGGTTTCATTTTCAATGGCTGGTGCGGATTTGCTGTCTTTTTCCACCTTTAACGAACTCACATCACCCGTCAACTTAGCCGTACTTTGCCGTGATAAACGCAGCGCTTGTCCCTCGGTAATTTCTTCAACTCTGTTTTGCTGTTGCCGGAAAGGTAAAGCCGCGATTTTTTTTTGTGAACGGTCAAGATAAGGCTCTTCAAACCCCGGTTCGGCTTTCGTCGGGGCTTCTTTTTGCACTTTTGACGCTAAGGGGGGCGCTGTCACCGCCGATCCTGTCGCGCGTCTTGTATTGAAAGCGGAATTGATGGACCGCAGCTCATTGACAACCAGCGTACTGCTGTCCGGGACGGGATGCCCTTTTTCCATGAGAGGCGTGTGAAAAGATCCGTCGGGATTGTTTTGAAAATAACCCAGGATATATTTTTTCTCTGAAGTACCGGATAGCGGCGAGGGGATGGGTTCCCTGCCTTCATGGGCTGAACCCAAGGGCTGATAGACGAAATTGTATTCATCCACCAATCTCGATTCTTCATCATGGACCAAGCGCACGAGTTCATTCTCAATTTCATCGAGAATGGTTTCCGCGAAGAATCGCAGTCGGGCTGTTTCCTCTTTTGCCAGCCCGTTGTAGGTCTGGAAAACGAAATAACCTATGGGGATGGTGAGTATCAGGAAAAACAGACATATCAATAATTTAAGCTGCTTCATTGTCCGGGCTCCAAACGGTATCCCTCCCCGCGGATGGTCTGGATGAGGGGTGCATTGCCGGTGAGAGCAACAATTTTTTTGCGCAGTTTCAGCATGTGGATATCCACCGTGCGGGTCTCGATATCCGCATTCTTGTAGTGCCAGATTCGGGTGAGCAGCTCCTTTTTGGAAACTATTCTGCGACGGTTTTGGTGAAGATAGGCGATGATGTCCATTTCCCGGCGGGTGAGGTCCAGACAAGTTCCGTCTTTGGTGGCCTGCAGATTTTGCGGGTCAAAAATAATTCCGCAAATTTTCACGGGCGCTTCGCCCACGAGTTTACCCGTACGCCGTAAGACAGCTTCAATCCGCACCATCAGTTCCCGCAGCGAAAAAGGTTTGCTGAGATAGTCGTCGGCACCTGACTTGAAACCGGCTACGATATCATCTTCGGCGCCTTTGGCCGTCAGCATCATGATGGCCTGTTCCGGCCTTTTTTCACGGATCTGTCTGCAGATGCTGAAACCGTCCACACCTGGAAGCATGACATCGAGCAGGATGAGGTCAAACACCTTGTCAAGCCCCCGGGCAAGACCCTGGCTGCCGTCCGTAATCCCTTCAGCGGCGTAGCCATTGAAAATCAGCACATCCATGAGGCCGTTGAGGATGGCCGGGTCATCTTCTACGATCAGAATCGTCGCCTTGGGTTTGTTCATGCTAGTTTTCTCCGCTTTGATACGACAAATGTTTATATTCTTATGATTTCATCGGGATCGAAATCGCTATCGGGATCGAATACTTGCTACACGTAAAACTCCGCATCTCCCTGAATATAATATCATCATCCTAACCCCGATAAACCGCTATTATTTCGACCGACAACATGCACGGTCATGTGCGCAGGGATTTATCCAAAGCTAAACCATGCGCTTAATACCAAAATCATGCGCAAACATGATGCGATTTAAATAAAATGGGAACTGATAGGCGACGCAAGCTATCGAGAAGCATAAGACATAAATCTTATCGTGTTAAAGTGTCCTATTGTTTCGATTTCGATAGCGATCCCGATTTGGATCACGCAATCCAACAATATTACAACTAATCGGGATATGAGCCTCATTTTTAAACATACAGCTATATTAGTAAAGCAAAACTTATGTAAAAAAAACAGGCAGATCATTTACAGTTCTTTGAATTGTGTTTCTTGCCGGCGGCGTTAAAATAGTACCTAAAGTGAGCATTCCAAATTTAAGGAATGCCTGTTGTTAATGCAAAAAGGAGGTACAAAATGAATGCAAAAATATCTCGACTGTTTACGGTGATCATGGTGCTGTCCACACTCGTCGGTATGGTGAATGCGTATGCGAACCCGACCGGAGCCGACATATACAATCCGCATGGAAATGGCGTTGTAAAGCTTTCCGGTCACCTGGTCCAGGACAAGATTCATCTGTACGGCGATGGCATATTTGAACTGAACCTTGAATTGAATGCGGGCCAAGAGTCGTATCGCACCCATTCCGCAGAAAAAAATGTGGATATCGTTCTTGTCCTGGACAGGAGCGGGTCCATGCAGGGTAAAAAATTGCAGTTTGCCGTGCAGGCCGTTACGGATCTCATTGCCATGCTTTCCCCCGACGACCGATTGAGCCTTGTCACCTATTCGGATGAAGTTCGCAGGCATGCCCCCCTGTTATATCTCACGAGTCGTAACAGGGCGATGTTCCGGGGCATGATCCAGGCTATATATGCCGGCGGCAGCACCAACCTGGGCGGGGGGCTCCGTGCCGGGCTGGACACGATTCTGCAAAATCCTGAAGGCACGCGCATCCGTAAGGTAATTCTCATTTCAGACGGCCTGGCCAACCGGGGTATTATCGATCCCTGGGCGTTAGGGCGCATGGCTTCCATTGCTCTTGAAGAAGATTTTTCAGTGGCAACCGTGGGGGTGGGGGACAGCTTCAACGAACAGTTGATGGCCCATATCGCCGACCAGGGAGCAGGGACGTATCACTACCTGGAAAATCCAGATGCATTTGCCGCGGTTTTCAAGCACGAGATCATGAAATCCAGGTATGTTGCCGCAACCAGCCTGGAGGTTCACATCCCTAAAACCCCTGGGGTTCAGCTGGTGAGCGCCGGCGGGTTTCCCGTGAAAGAATACCGGGACCATTATACAGTGTACCCGGGCAACCTGCTTGCCGGTCAGTCCCGAAAACTGTTTCTCAGATTTCAGGCATCGACCGGCACGGATGCAGCATACACCCTGAAAGGTATTTGGCTGAGCTATGTCAACCAGGACACCTTCTACCGCGAACTGCTGCAGAAATCGTTCACGGTTTCCTGTGTTGAAGATAGAAAAGAGGTGTTGTCTTCGATTCACAAAAAGGCCTGGGAAGAAAAGGTGATAAAGGAAGACTACAACCGGCTCAGGGAAGAGGTGGCCGCAGATGTAAAGGCCGGTGATGAAGAAAAAGCCATGCAGAAAATCGAAACCTATTATCAGGATAAAAGAGAGCTCAACGAGACCGTGAATTCGGACCAGGTGGGCAAAAACCTGGACCAGGATGTCGATGGTTTGAAATCAATGGTTCGGGAGACATTTCAGGGAAGCCCTTCCGCGGTGAGCCGGAAACAAAAATCAAATGCCAAATCGCTGCAGTACGAAGGCTACCGCCAGCGGCGTGATAAATAATATTAGACAGGATTAACAGGATTAAACAGGATACAACGATCAGCTCTCACAGAACATCAGAGGACAGAGGCCGGAGTGCCAGAAGACAGAAGACAGAAACCAGAAGGTGAAGGCGTGTGGGGGCAGGCCTTGTGTCTGCCCGTCAGAGGCCGGAGCATCAGAAAGAGCTGTGGCCTGTAGTCGGTAGTCTGTGAGTGCCTGCGGTTAATTTAAAAAAATCTCTGTGTTCTCTGCGTCTCGAGCGAAGCGGGCGGTGAATATTATTCGGCCACAGGCAGCTCAAACAGGGTCTTGCCGTGCTGGTTCATGACGTTGACGGAACTGTAGCCCTGTTTTTCCAGTTTCAGCAGAATGAACGGGCTGGTGATCATCTGGGCCAGGACACTGCCGGGAGCGGGTTCGGACCACCTGAGGCTGATGAAGGCCGTATCCTGGGAAATTTTACAATGTTCAGGGTGGAGCTGTATGGCGTATCCGGGTGTGGGTTTGCGGCCCATCCGCACCAGCAGAACCCGGTTTGTTGTAAAGTCGATTTCAGGTATGGACAGTGACGCCTCAGCCGGCAGTTGCAGGGTTGCGGTTGCTGTATACACACGTTCCAATGCCGCCTGGGAATCGATCCACTCGGCGGATGGTTCCAAACTGTTGTCGGGTCCCCGGGTATCTTCGAACAGGACGTTGACCTTCAATTCCATGGGAGGGGCATCTCCCCTTTGCCCCATCCCGCAGAGTACCAGCATGGACAGGGAAATGCAGGCCATCGTTAACATCCGCAGCCATTTTGAATTATTTTTCAATTTGGAATGTGTCCTTTTTCTGGATTGGATCAGGTTGCAGGGTTCCATCGGTTGAAAGCGAAGTCGACAGGTTGAGGTTGAACGATGTGGTAAAATCGTAGCCTGAACGGTCTTGATTCAGGTTGATGACCACCGGCTGATCAATGGAATAATAGGCACCGGAGGATTCGCCGGGATCGCCGATATCATAATCATTGTCTAAATCGGTACCCGCAAAAAGAATGTAATTCCCGGCAGGTGCCCTGAGCGTATAGTTGTAGACCCCTTCGGTGGGTGCGGCCACATCGAATTGCGCCATGGTTTCAAATGTATCGGGATCGATGAGCAGGACGTAGTGATAACCCGCATCACCCCCGGTAGCAGGGTCGTCCACCTGCATGCTCACGGACACTTTTACGGTGTTCTGGCTGGATTCCAGAGTGAAGGTCGCGGCATAGGGGCCGTAAGCCAGGCCGGTACGGTCCACCGTGATCGTGTAGGTGCCTGTTTGTTTGACTTCATCATAGGACCCGGCAATGTCGAGCCAGGGCACATCTTCCATCGGGGTCACATCTGTCAGCGGTTCATTGCCGAAGTTTTGTGCCGTCAGCGTCAGGATGGAAATCGATTTCCCAAAATTGAGCGCAAGGGGCGATACAAACAGAAAGCTGGGGATTTCCCCGCCGGCAGCTTTTTGTGCGGTAATAACGGCCTTTAAAGCGTCGATGAGGCCATGGCCGAAATCATCGTCACGTCCGGCAGGCCCGAGGTCTTCCGTCAAGGGGTGACTAACCTCGTCGGAAATCCAGGCATCCAGCAGGTCCGGAGTGAGCCCGTCATAGACTGATTTCATCAAAGCCACCACGCCGGCAACGTGGGGCGCTGCCATGGAAGTGCCTTGGGCGAATTTGTACACCATTTCAATTGGGGGGCCGGAGGCATCGTCACCGCTGGTGCTTAACACACCGTCCAGGTGGCCGTCCCCATCGTAATCCTGGGACATGTTGCCCCCGGGAGCCGCGATGTCGATGGTTGCTCCAAAATTGGAATAGGGGGCCGGTTGCTTGTCGGCACCCACGGCACTCACGGAGATGACGCCGTCATATGCGGCCGGATAAAAAGGAACATCCGTGGTGGAATTGCCGGCTGCCGCAACAATGATGACGCCTGCAGCACGGGCAGCTTCGATGGCCGCTTGATCCAGGTCCGACCTGGAAGACCCTCCCAGGCTCAGGTTGATGATGTCCGCCCTTTGTTGGGGCTTGGTGCCGGAACTGTTGTCCAGGCCGGCGGAATAATAGATGGCCTGACGAATATCGCTGGAAAGGCCGCCGCCATTGCCCAGCACCCGCAGGGGCATGATTTTGCATTGTCGGGCAACACCAGCCACACCGATGTTGTTGCCTGTTGCTGCGGCGATGGTTCCGGCGACATGGGTGCCGTGAAAGGAGCTGCCCCCTGCCATGTCATCCCCGGGGTCTTCGGGGTCGGGATCGATACCGTCACCGTCCAGGGAGATAGTCGTATCGGATATAAAATCATAGCCGTCTACCAGCCGGGTTTCATCGATGTCCGGGTGGTTGGAAAGGATGCCCGTGTCGATGACCGCCACGATGACGTCTGCACTGCCGGTGGTGATCTCCCAGGCCTGGGGCAGGTGAATGAGCGGATAGTGCCACTGCAGGGGGTAATGTTCATCATTGGGGGTTTCCATGGCATAGCGCATGTAGTTGGGCTCTGCGGCGATCACATCGGGTCTTTTTTTCAGGGCGTCGATGGTGCGCAGGGTATCCAGTTTGAGCTGCGCGCGCGTATCGTTCGATTGAAACAGCTGCCGGTTATTTTCAGTGGGTTCGATATTGAGTGCTCTGAACACACGCTGCCTGTTATCCGCGTTGATCTTCAGCACCATTTCACCTTCGGGTGCACCTGTTTTGTAGGCAAGGCCCAGAATATCATCATCAGCCGATCGAAGGTTTCTTTTGAACGCAGCCTGCATTCCCGGTTTGAAACGGACTACGATATCACCAGGCATAAAATCTTCCTGGAGTCTGTCATCCACGATAGTTGCACCGGTAATACCCTGGCCGATGGCCAGGATGTAGTTGGAAGCACCGGAATGGGCATACACTCTGATGAAATAGGTTCCGGCTGAAGGGGCTTGCAGGCTTTCACTGGAGCTCACGCCCGTGGATTCGGCAATGGGATTGTTCACGTCGGGGTTCTGGCCGTAAAGATAGAGGTCGAGGTCGGCGGCGTTGTGGTCGGCAATATAGAGGTTAACGGTTTCATTTTCGGTTAAAGTGATTTTAAAGACATCGCTCAGGTCACCGTCCAGATAGGAATTCCCGTATTCTCCGTTATAGGCTTCATTGACATACCCGCCCAGTATCACCGGATTTTTTTGCAGGGATTGCACATTTCCATCGTCAAAATAGTTGTTGGAGACCGGTATGACGTTGATTTCGTTGACATCGCTGTCGATGGCGGTGTTACGGGGTGCGGTGATCGTGCCGCTGATGGTATACCCACTGAAACCGCTGCTTCCCGAGTCACATCCCATGACGACGGCGGCGACCAGGAGCGCTAAAGCGCTTAACCGGATATAGGCAAAATTGTGTTTTTTCATCTATTTACTTTAACCATTTAGAATCCCACCTGTTACTGATATATTAACATTAATGGTCACTGTTTACAATCTTGTCAATTACGCTGACCAGACGATTTCACCATCCACAACCGTCATGGTAAAGGGAATTTCAGGTACTTTTTCAGGTTCGATCTCGCGGGGGTCAGCGGCCATAACCGTGAAATCAGCGTGTTTACCCGATTCGATGGTACCGTTGCAGTTTTCATCGAAGGAGAGATACGCCGAGCCCCGGGTATACAGGCGCAGAGCCTCGTCCATGGTCAGACTTTCCGTAGAACCGAGAACTTTGCCCGAAGGCGTTGACCGCATTACCGCACCACCGAGTCCCTTGCGGGGGTCGAGTTCCGAAACCGGGCAGTCCGAACTGCCCCCCAGTTTGATGCCGGCCGACAGCATGCTTTTGAAAGGGTAGAGTCGGTCTGCGGTTTCCGGGCCAAAAGCCTCGATAAAGCCGTCCCCCAACTCACTAAAAAATACCGGTTGGATGGCCACCGGAATGTTCATGGACACTGTGCGGTTCAGCAGATCCGGGTACATGCAGCCGCCGTGCTCGATGCGGTGGCGCGACGGGTTGGCCGACGTGGTTCCCAGCACGGCTTCGTATGCATCCAGGGTGTCGCGAATGCCTTCGTCGCCCTGGGCGTGAATGGCGATCTGGTAGCCCAGGGCATGGTACCATTTGACCTTTTCAATCAACTCCTGACGGCTTTGAATTTTAAGTCCCTTGCCGTGGGGCGGTGTGAGGTAGGGGGTTCCCACGGCTGCGGTGCGATTTGACATGCCGCCGTCAGCGAACATCTTGATGGGGCCGATACGCAGTTTGCGGGATCCGAAACCGGTTTTGATCTGTGCATCGAGCAGTGTGTCGGCCGTGGGGGCATAATTCATGGTGTAAATACGAATGGGCAGACGTCCGGCACCCTGGGCGGCCTGGTACATTTTGAGCGCCTGGGGTACCACCAGGGCGTCGGCTGCGAAAACCAGGCCGAGAGAAGCAAAATACAGGGCGGCCCGGTGACAGAATTCTGCCAGTTCATGGTCGC
>Ga0164313_10000082_pt1 | contig 58140 bp, 52 predicted proteins | sample GuaBasSedimGuay4_FD_113735 | JGI IMG/M metagenome (GOLD analysis project Ga0164313, IMG submission 113735) | Subseafloor sediment microbial communities from Guaymas Basin, Gulf of California, Mexico - Guay4, Core 4569-4, 0-3 cm | ecosystem: Environmental > Aquatic > Marine > Hydrothermal vents...
CAGCTGCATTGTTAATTATGATGCAAAATGTACTGGCTCAAGGGAAGTTATGTACGGCTGGAATTCATCAGGGTCTCCACTTTGTCGAAATATACAGCCCATCACTGGGAACTGCCCCAATGGTCAAATTCTTACCGGAATAAGCGCTAGTGGAACTAAAATTTGTGAAAACTTTAATAGTGCAATTTTGCCTTATCTGACTCAGATATTACAAAAATAAGTTATAAGTGATGAAAAATAAAAATATAAAAGACTTATTAAATACCTTCAATGGTTTTACCTTAGTCGAAATAATGTTAGCAGTTAGTATGTTAAGTCTCGTTGCTCTTGGGGTAATGAAGATTTCTCAAGACGCTGGAAAAATCAGAAAGGTGTCTACGGAAAAGTTAGAGACCGAAAATCTAATTTCAATAATTCATCGCCACTTTAGAGATCCCGAAACCTGCAGGTCTACTCTTTTTGGAAAAGATCCAACTGGGGAAGGTGAACAAATTAATTCCATTATAAAAAAAGCTGGCATCATGGACATAAAAGTCTATGAAGGTGGCACACCTGACATAGGTGGAGATGAATTATCCCAATACAATGGGGCCTCTATCGTGAATACTTATGTCAGGGCCGACTGTCCTAACGTAGTTGGAGCAGCTTCAAAACCTTGTACTTATGGATCTGGGCCAGGACGAATACTGCTCAAAGAATTAAGAGTTCTCGCCTATGAAATGACCCATGCTGATTCATCTAAAACGGCAAGTCCTTATAAAAATCAATCTAAAATGGCCTTTATAGAAATAACTATGGTTAAGGGCATTGCCATTGGAAAAGCTGATACAAAAAAAATTCGAGATGTCACCTTGGGGGCAGTGGAATATAAAAGAAGAGTTGCGGTAGGGCTTCTGCTTGATTCAAATAACAAAATAGCAGATTGTATAACTGAACTAACTTCCTTCCAATCAGGGGCCTGTGATCAATTAAATGGTACTATTGATTTTGATAATCGATGTAAAAATCTGACTATTCTGGCCATCGATCCTGAACCAACTGGCACACCTCCTCCTAATAAAGAAGGAATTACTACCGAAGCAGATACTAATGTTAAATATTCTCTCAAAGTGGCCAATACCCTTGATGTGGGAAATTCAGGGGCCCAAGGAACGGGAAATTTCAACATTGATGGAGAAGGAACCGTTAAAAATGATCTTAATATTACTGAAGGTAATTTAATTTTTGGCACAAATGTAACTCTTGATGCAATTAATCCTGGAGAGGCCACACTTTATCAAAATGCTGGCGAAAATGAGGCAAAATTAAAACTTGGTACAACTCTCTCGATTCATGGAAAAAATGCACAACTTGGGATCCAGACAATTACAGATCCCGCTTTTACTCTAGATTTAATTGGAGATGCTAGATTCACAGGAAAGTTGACGGAAGAAAAAGATTTACAAATCCAACAAATTGCCAATATTGGAGGTACTGTTCAGGCAACTTTTAAAATCGTGGGAAATGGCCTAGAAATTAGTGGCGTGGACGTTGAAATTCAAAACAATCATAATAACGGAAATAAATCTAGTGAAGATAATTTAATTGCCACCAGGCAATACATCTATGACCTTTTTTCTGATCGCCTTGGCGATCAACCCACTTTTGACCAATTGATAGATGCTCTTCTAAATTTTGATGGCTCAAACCAATTAGAGCAATTAAACCATGCTATTTGCCTGGGAATGAGCAATGCCGTCTGGGATGGAAAGGAATGTAAAATCCCATCTGAGGATGCACTTTGCTTAGATAAAGAATTTTTGATTGGATTTGATGCCTCTGGGAAGAAAATATGCGCTGCCTATAATTTAGATACGTGGGGGGTTCCCACCAATAGCGTTTTAATTGGTATTAGCTCATCGGGAGTTGGCGTTTTTCAACCTTTAGACATTTTTTTAAGACCTCATATCAATTTACTAAATAAACAAAAAGAACGTTGTTTTTCCAAATATCCGGCAAGCTCCGGTTATACGGGAACTACTTTTAATATGGCCTCTAGAAGATGTACCTCTTTTAAAACCACCAGCTTTCAGTATAAAATGCACGGTTCATGTGGCGTTGCTTGGAAGCACGACACTGAAGCTGAATGTAAATGCTGGCAATTGGGAGGCGGCTGGACCTATGCAGGCCAGGATGGGTGTAAATTTAACTGGGTTACCGATGGTTATCAGTGCAAATGTGTAAAAAGTAATGGAACCACTTATAAGTGCACCGTTAATCTAGCGGGAACTGTTTGTTATTAAGGGAAAGGGTGATGATTAAACTTTTTAAAAACAAAATTCAGGCCTTTACATTAATAGAGTTAATGATTGGCGTGGGAATTGTTGGTATCATTTCCCTGGGTGTCCTGCAGGTTACCAAAGATACTACCAAAATAAAAAAATCCATGGCCACCTCCATGGAAGGGGATCAGGCATCGACCCAAGTGGGAATGCGCCTTTCTGACCCTGATGTTTGTATCTCCACTCTCTTTGGCAAAAATCCCATAGGTCTTGGGGAAAAGGTTCCTTTTGTTATCTCAAAAGAAGATATGAAAGATCTTAAGATTTGGGAGGGTGCAAGTAAAAATATCGATACCAGTGAACAAAGTGAATACAATGCAAAACAAGTAAAACAAGTCTATCTAAGGGGTGATTGTAGTGGAGATCTCAGACCTTGTATTTTAGGCCAGGGAACTGAGGGAAGACTTTTAGTTAAAGAGATGAAAATTCTGGCCTATGAAATGACCCATCCTGATGCCAATAATCCAGAGAGTTCCTTTAGAAATGGCGCTAATCAAGCTATTTTTGAGATCCATTTCCTCGTTGGAGCAGCAATCGGTAAAGTAGGTTCCAAGCAATTACGAAAAGTAAAAGAGCTCACAGGTAATCAACTAGAATATGTACGAAGAATTCCTGTGGCGGTTACTCTAGATGAAAATAATTTAATTACCGATTGTATGACCGATTTAGGAAAATACACAGAAAATTTTTGTGATCAAATTGAAGGAACGATGGAGGATAACAAGTGTAAAGGAATCACTATTCGTTCTACTGATACTAGTAACACTCCGGCAGTAAAAATTCTGGGAAATATGCGAGTTAAAGGGAATGAAACAGTAAAGGAAACTGTCACCATAGGTACCTCCCCTGGCGGTCCCACCACTGATGGAAGTGTCAATGCTGGTGGTTCTGCAACTATAAATAAAAATCTTCATCTAATAAATGGCAAGGTCAATATGGGCCCTTTAACAACTCCAGATGTTGTTCTCACACCTGCAATAAGAGAAATTAAACTTGCTGATAATTCAGGTATTCAGGGAAAACTAAATCTTGGAGCCTCTACTTACCTTCGAGGAATCAATAACTTTTTAGGAGTGATGAATACCAACCCCACCCATACCTTGGATGTATCGGGAACTGGCCATATTTCTCAATCTCTAACTGTAGAGGGAGATACCGAGATAAAAGAAACACTTATTATCGGAACCAATACCAGCAACGCCAGGGCAGAAATAACTGGTGGTCGCCTACAATTTAGTGGCAAAGATATTAAAATTGTGGGGGGGATGAACGACTCATTTAATTCCAGCTGGCGAACCGATAGCTCTGATCGAGATTTTATTGCCACCCGGGATTGGACCTATCAGCTTTTTGCCAATCGCTTAGGCGATGCTGCCAGTGATAAAATTATCGACAATATTATTGAATATTCCAAGAAGCTGCCTCTTGAATCCGTGGTCAGCTCATTTTGCGATAGAACCAAGAATTCCTCTGGGGCCACTTCACCTTGTATCATTAACTTACAAAGCTGTAATGCTTCCAACAAAAATCTTCAAGGCTATGACGGAAATGGAGATGCTAAGTGTTCACTTTGGAGTGGAATAGAGTGTCCCAGTGGAACTATTTGGGATGGTTATAATAAAGCAAATTCCGACCCTACCTGCATTCCATTTGACAATAAAATTGGAAACTCTACCTTGATTAAGAGATTAAAAGACCGCCAAAATAGCTGCTGGAGTTATTTATGGAACAAGGGATATCGTTATAGTCGAAACTGGAATTTTCAAACCGGATTATGTAGTGGCACGAGAGTTGCTACCGAATACAAAGATGGCCTTAGTTGTAACAAGGCCTGGTCACGAGATTCCTCAGGAGATTGTAAGTGTTGGAACATTAAAAGCTCCTCTCGCACTCCTTGTACCTATAGAGATTCGCCACAATGCTATTATGCTTGGGTGGTGGTAGGAAAAAGATGTCGCTGTAAATGTGATGCGACGCAAAATCACTCCCGTTGGCCAAATCCCCCAGGCTATAACTTTTCAGCGCCTTAGTAGTTAAATACTATCCAAAGCCCTCCGGCGAGAAGATAGAGGTATCGATATAACTGTCGATACCTTAAAAATCCATTTTCCGATTCTTTATAGACCTTTAAAATTATAAAAAATGACACCTGAATTATAAAAGCAAAAGAAAAAGGGATAAAAAAAGTCAAAGGTAAATAATCATTTGTATAAAGAAAGATTAGATCTAAAAAAGAACAAATAAACAAAATTTGTGACATCAAAATAGTTTTCTTTTGGCCAAAAAAAGTAGCACTAGTTTTCAACTTATTTTTTTTGTCCGCGTGACAATCTATAAGTTCGTGAATTAAATGTCCTCCCGTGAATAAAAGAGAAAAATAAATGGCCAGGAACATAGGATCTAAAAAAGAAGATGAGTTAATCAAAAATCCTAGAAAAAAATGTATTATACCCATTATAAAATGAGTTAGATTACCCAGTAGGGGATAATTTTTAGTACCAAAAACTGGTTGGGAATAAAGTGCCCAAAGCAAATAAATACCAACTCCCAATAATATAATGAAAGCTCCATCGATTGATAAAAGGATCAAAGAGGCCCCTAAACAGATTAGACTTACTTTAAGATAAAAATTCTTGGAAAATTTTGATAATCCTTTTAACCTCTCATTTTTAAAATCCTGAACGTACCCAAAGTAAGCATTTAGCTGGTAGATAGATAGAAATAATAAAAAGAAGGCAAAAGCATGATAGATAACATTAGCTAATTCCCAGCTGCCTGATAACAAAAATCCCATAATCGGAAAACCGGTAAGCAGGAAAACTTCCTTAAATCTAATAGCATCAAAAAAAATTGATATATTTTCTTTTACAAGATTCATAATTTTTCTTTCTCGGTCAAATTCATTACACTACCTGTTTTAAAAGGACCTTGAAATACTTGTTTTCTGCCTCCAGGCCAAATTACCTCAAGACGATTAATTAATTTTTCCTTCCCCATTCCAAAAGACAAGACTTGATCATTTTGACTGAGATAATTGCTCCCGGCAGTAATCATTTTCATTTGTTTCTTATCTTTTCCATAATAGATCTTTACAACAGATCCAATACCAAAACGGTTACTACTCTTTCCTTTAAGCCTGACTTTTATCCAATTATTCTTTCCCTTAGAATTATTTATTAAGAACTTAGCTCTTTTCATATAATTGGTAACCACTAAATCCATTTTACCATCATTGTTAATATCCAGTACTCCTACACTGCGTGAATTACCTAAGAATGACTCTGGCGACTTTCCTTTTTTACTAAGATTGAAAAAGACATCCCCTTCACGAATAAAAAAAAGATTCTTTTGATTTCCTGTATAAACACCATCGATAAATCCATTGGCAAGGTAGAGATCTTCATCTCCATCATTTTCATAATCAAAAAAGTTACCACCCCAAGAGAGACCTTGTTCACCAGGTTCAAAAATTTGCCCCGGATCTTTAAATTCTTTGGGATAAAAATTTAACAGGAGCTTATTACCCGTTAAAAATCTTGAGTTTTGCAAAATGTAGTCATCTATTTTTAAAAGTGTATTTCTTTGAGGTCTGATCAATCTAATATTCTTAGAAAACATATCCACAACTGTAAGGAAAATATCCCACTTCCCATTTTGATCAAAATCAGTGAGTCCAATATTCATGGTATCCCCACGCTCATAAAGCCCCAATTTTTCAGTAGTATCTATAAATGTGCCATCTCCTTGATTGATAAAAACTTCATCTGGCCCATTACCGTTACCCACCCAAACATCAATTTTTCCGTCCATATTGATATCAACTGAAGATACCACCATGGCCCAGCCGGTACTATCGAGTCCCGACTTTTTTGAATAATCTTTAAATTTATTATTTCCTAAATTTTTAAATAATTGATTGGCGACACCATTTCTCCCACTCAAAGAAGGGTAACCTTGCCCATAATAAACTATATATAAATCTAATAAACCATCATTATCATAATCGAAAAAAGTCGCCGAGGTAGCATATTTTTTTGTTAGGATCCCCGAGGTCTTTGTAACATCCTTAAACGTATCATTTTGTTGAATCAAAAGTTTTGATTTCCCAGCACTATCCACAATAAATAGGTCTAAATTGCCATCATTGTTAACATCGACAAATAAGGCCTGGGTGCTCCAGCTAATATTAAGATTAGAAAGCCCCCAAGCTTTTGTCTTATCGATTAGAGATTTTCCTCTCCGGTTTATTAAAAGCCTGTTACAACCTTCTCCCGGTAAAAATATATCCGTAAATCCATCATTGTTGACATCTCCAACAGCAACTCCCGAGCCCAGAAATTGGTAGGAGTGACTATATTGCTCTATGCCCTTTTCATAAACCCGTTTTCTCTTACAAAGAGGTAATTCCTTATTTTTATATTCCAGAAAAAATGGTAATTTCAAACGATCTAAAATTTTCTTTTTCTCTTTTGTTTTACTTTTTTTCCATCTTTGTTTTTCTTTTGATCTAATGAAATAATAGTGCTGATCAAATATTTTATTAATCTCTCGTTTCCCAATAATTTTCAAACCTTTATGTATGGCATCCAACTCTGCTTTTTTTAAAAGAAATAAAAAAATCTCAGAAATGGATTCGGCCAATAAATCTCCTGCAAAAGGGTCCATCTCCGGCATAAAATCATTTTCCCAGGCATTTGCCATCGCCTTCCAGTGAACTGCTGTATCTCTTATAGAATCTAATTCAAAATTATTTAATCTAATTTTTAGCAATTTTGGTTTATTGGAATTAATTGGATAGATAAAATTTGTCATATAAGAAAATAAAATATCCCCATTTTTTTTAATTTCTTTTGGAAAGAGACCATCGATTGCATTGTAAGCAAGATATAAATCTAAATAAGGGATTTTTGCTCCGTCATGCTTATAATACTTAAGAAAGGTTAGAGATAAATTAAGTGTTGAGGTAATACCTTCATATCCAGTCCCAACATATTTAGCAAAATTGGTTCCGATTTTAAATACTTCTTCGAAGGCCTGCATGGAAATGGGGATGGTTAAAAATTGATTTAAATTTTTCAACACATCATTGAAATTATTTTCGCCTTTATTCCAAGAAATCAAGGATGAAACCTTATCAGCAATATATTTTTTTGTTCCTCCCGATAAGGCATTGATCTCTTCAGTTTTATAGGATGATTTCAAGCCTTTGTAATGGTTTGCAAGTTTTAAAAAGGCCGATTTAAAATCGTTTACTTTGATATCTTGGTGTGAATTTTTATCTGCTTGTCTTTTAGCATGATTTAATAATTTTAAAGATAAATAGGGGTAAATCTCTCCCAGTCTGTCTAAGGCCTCATATTTAAGAGGAATCAGTCCACTTTTTCTACCATTAAAAACATCCTGAATAATCGCGTAAATAGTTTTCCAACTATCGGATAGTTCCTTATGATCTTTTAAGTTTAGATCTAAGGCCTTATCATTAAGATAGGGTTTTATGACCTTTTCGATATTATTTAATTCTATAAAAGTTTTGTTAGATTTTTCACTGGCCTTCCTCCAAATTAAATAGAGTAAGTCTTTTAATAACTCTATTTTTACCACTGAGGTATGAGGCAATATTTCTTTTCCCTCTGCAAATTGATCCATCAATTTAGAGGTTGTCCAACAGGTGGAATCGCTTTGAACTTCTGTCTGCTTTATTTTATTTAAGGCATAAAGAGCATTATCTCGAAGGGTCAATGGTTTCTTGGCCCTATTACAAGAAACAAAAAATGAAATTAATAGTAAAGCTTGAAAAATCCTTTGCACCAATTAAATCCTATATAGAAAGGAAAAATTTAGCAATTTTTCATATGAGTCACAAAGAGACCAACTGTTCTAATCGCTCTTGTCACGCCAAGTCATATCTTAAGAGGGCCAGCTCAAAGGTGTTTGCAAATTTGACTCAAAATTGTTGAAATAACTTATAAAAATGACAAATCTAATTGAAAAAAAAATTCTATTCTTATTATTTTGTAAATTTTCAATATTACTATTTTTAATATGGATCTATGTAACCAACACGTTCTTATACTACGACGATTTTTTTATTTTAGAACCGGTTATCCATAAACTCAAAACTGGTAGCTTCCCTTTTTTAAGGTATCCTGAGTTTTCCTACTTATTTTATGAAAAACTAATTCGAGTGGTTAATTTTTTTAGCATCTCAAATGACTATTACTTTATCGCAAGGGCGATTAATTCTCTTCTATTACCTTTAAATTCCATATTATTTTTCATAGTTACAAAAGATTTTCTTAAAAGAAACTGGGCCTTATATGGTGCCCTCATTTTTGGTCTATCCCCCGCAATTTTTTTCTCCAGCGCATCTGTTAAAACTGAATCAATACTTTTAACTCAACTCTTCGTTTCATTTTTGTTTGCCCAGAAATGGGAAAAAGATATTAATAAAATTATATGGCCTTGTTTAAGCGGCGTAATAGCAGCTCTGGCCTTTGGCACCAAATATAATCCTTCTGTACCCTCAATATTTCTAATCTTTATTCTCTATGCTGCATCAAAAAAAGAAATCAAAATAAAATCCCTTCTCAGACCTTTTGCAATCTATTCCATATCGGCCATCTTGACCCTAATTCTATTATTCCCATCTCTTTTCAATTTTGCTCAGTTCCTTAATACCCCGGAAATAAAAAATGATATCATTTTTTCTCCCTACCCAAATGCCTTTATGGCGCTCACTGAATGGAATGCCTTCCCGGCCGGAAGATTTTCCTACGCATTTTTTCACTCATTACCACTTAATGTAGGCCCCATTATTTTCATTTCCTTCATATTAGGTCATCTTTTCAAGCTTATTCCCAAGACTGTTTTAATCACTTGGGGAGGATTTGCCTTTATCAACTTTATTGCTGCCTCGTTATTAAGCCTTTATAGGCTCCCCTACTATTACACTCTTTGTGTGCCTTATCTGATTATTTCTCATATTTATCTTTTAATGATGATATTTAAAAAATTTCCTAAACTAGAAGTTTTAAAGGTTGGGGTAGTTCTAGTTAGCATTTTCTATCAATTCTATAATTTTAGATGGTACTCAGATGTTTTCTACGAGTATGCTTATGTAATACAAAAAACAGTTCCCAGGTTAAAGTTGAAATATCTTGGGACAGATGAAGGCAGTAAAGATTTTTTTAACTGGGAACTTAACCTACTAAACAGCTCCATTAAGGGTGATCAGGTTGATACTTATGTATCTCAAAATCAACCTAAATATATCTTCACCTCCGCTCAAATGATCGAAAATTACTGCATGTATAAAAAAAGTAAGGTTTATTCCAGGCATTGTGAGTATTTTTCAAAGCTATTGAGAGGAGAGAATGGATATCATTTACTATGGAAAAAAGATATCCCCTTACCTTTTTATAACCCTCTCTACCAAGAAAAAAACTTTTCTTTTTATCTATTGGAAAAAGAGTCCTAAAATTAGGCTACATGGGCCATAGAAAAAATCAGATTCCATTAATCCATTTTACTTCTTATTTTCTAATTTTTGGAATTCTTTTCCTACAATTCCCTCTTAATGACTCTTTACCTGGAAATTGCGATACCTGGTTAACGATCTCTCTTTCAAATACCTATTTAAACAAACTTCACTCATTTCTTGATGGAAGTTTTTTAGGAACATCCATGTTTCCTATTAGTAACATTCATAGTTACGGCGAAGCCTCACCTGGAATGGCCTTGATTTTCATTTTATTTAAACTCTTAGTGGGAAATGATATTTGGGCCATCTATTTTCTTATTACGCTCGGATATGCCTTAAATGCCATTGGGGCAAATTATTTTTCACAATTGTTTAAAAAGGATCCCTCTATTAATTGGCTCTCTGGATTTTTCTTTGCTGGTTCAAATTTTTTCTTGGCCAACTTAGATGATTTTCCTATTTTCTTTTACTTCTTTTTTTGTCTCTCTCTATACTTCCTTTTGAAATGGAAAGAAGTCTCTCATAAAAAGTTTCTTTATTATTCGGCCATAGTAGGTGGATTACAGATTTATTTTTCTGTTTATATTTTTATTTTTTTGGCCATCGCCATCACCATACTATGGATATTTGAAATTAAAGATTTTACGCACTTATTTAAATACATTGGTGTATTTTTTCTCATTTCTCTACCCATGGTGTTGTTTTATCTGCATTCTCATATTTTTCTTGATGTTGTTAATCCTTGGGCCGATTTAGAAGTTATTACTAGAGGATCTCTCGGTTTCTTTGATCTTTTCAATCCCCTTCCAGATAATCTAATTTATCCTCATCAGCAAAAGCTATTTCCACAACTTGGTTATTGGCCTTTTATTCGCAGACATGCCTTTCTTGGCATTATTGTAATTGGATTTGGCATCAAAGGACTTTTTAACAGCGAAATAAAAAAAGAACTTAAAATTATTTTCTTAATCGGACTTATACTGGCCCTTGGCCCTTATTTCAAAGCTTATCATTTTAGAATTCCCTCCCCTCTTTTGCTCATTTATAAAACTCTTCCTATATCTAGTTTTTTACGGGTTCCCCTGCGGGCCTATTCTCTTTGTGCTCTCTCCTTATCAATTATGGCCGGGTTGGAAATTAGTAAATTTCTACCACGTACATTTTATAAAAAACTTTTCGCGGTATCATTATTTGCCGGAGCCTTTTTTATCGAAAACATTCCCTTTCCACTTAATAAGTACTACGCAAAAGATCTCATTACATGGCCTGAACAAAAAGTTAAATTTAAGGGAACTATTTTAAATCTGCCATCTGATGCCGGAGGACGTACTTTAGCAGAGGCCGGAGACAGAGTTTTTGCCTATAATCGAGAACTCATCTATATGAATTGGCAGACTCAGCACAAGCAAAATATATTAAATGGGGCAAATGGATACTACCCAAAATCACGTATCGAAATTCAAAAATATATCGATATTGTCCCTAATGGTGCAAGTCTTGGGATATTAAGTGAAATTGGTGTTAAATATATCATCTTTCATAAAAATTTAGTTCTAAATGCCAAGGAAAATTTAATATTAGAAAGATTAACAAAATCACCTTATTTAAAAAATTTTAAAAATAATAAGGATATTTCGATCTTTAAACTGAAAAGTATTTAAGAGTCTTTTTTTCTGACCTTATCCCATACAATCATCAACAAAAAAACTATTCCCATAATAATGTACAATAGGTATTTTTTCCACCAAGGAACTTGTTCTTGGCCCATGGCAGTTTTACTAACCTGAGATGGTATCTGTCTTAATGAACGACCCTTTTTTTCAACTAGTGTAGGGGCAGGATCATCTCCATAAAATCCTGGGGCCTCTCCCGTTTCAACTGCATATTGTGTGTCAAGATAGCCTTTAAAAAGTTGTCGTAATTGTTTTCTTCGTAACGGATCTTCTACTGCATATGTTCGTAAACTTTTTATCGGTATATTTTTAATTGTTCTCTCTAATTTTCGAGGAAGTTTTTTAGCAAACACGTCTGATCTAACATTCTTTTTCTCAGCGTAATCCTGCACATAAATGACCCATTCTTTTTGAACCTCTGCTAAAACGAACTTAATGAAATCCTCATTTGTTTGCTCTTGAGAATAGACTGGGTTAAAAAAGAAGAAGAATAGTAGTATCAATATTTTCATATAAGTCTCATATCGTTATATTCTCTAAATTTCTTATTTTTTCACAAACAAATTTTATTTCCTTATCAACTAAAGTTGGGCCTGAGGGTAAATAAAATCCGTTTTCTGAAGCATGTTCGGTGATTGGATAGCTTTCCTTGTTAAAAAGACCTACATTTATTAATGCTGGCTGGACATGAAGTCCTTGGAAAAATGGCCTGGTCTCAACCCCATTTTTGGCCAATACTCCAATAATCTCTTTTGCAGAATATGGAAAATCTGGGGGCATGAGGACGAAGTTCATCCAAAAAACAGAGCGAGAATCACTATTTTCCAAGTTTAAAGATAAACCCGGAAGTTCTTCTCGGTAAAGTCTGGCAATGGCCCTCTTTCTCTTAACAATCCAATCTATTTTTTTTAACTGCGCCAGCCCTATGGCCGCTTGAATATTGGACATGCGAAAATTATAGCCAATTTTGGAATGAAGGAATTTATCTTCTTGGCCAAAATATAAATTCCTATATGAGCTCGCCCTTGTCGCGTAATCAGTATTTGAAGTACAAACCATACCACCCTCTCCAGTAGTGATAATTTTATTTCCATAAAAGGAGAAGGCCGCTATATCTCCAAGTGATCCCACTTTTTTTCCCTTATAAAGAGCACCAAAGGCCTGGGCGCAATCTTCTACTATTTTTAAATTAAATTTTTTTGCCAATGGATAAATATCATCCATTTTTACCGGATGTCCAAAAAGATGCACCACCATTATGGCCTTAGTCTTTGAAGTTATTTTTTCTTCAATTTTTTTAGTATTTATTCCCCAATTCTCAGGTATCACATCTACCAAAACAGGTTTAGCACCGACCCTAATAACCGATATAGCACAAGCAATATTGGTTAATGCCGGAATAATAACCTCATCTCCTGAAGAAATCCCTATAGCATGTAAGGCCACCTCTAAGGCCGAAGTTCCACTACTCGTGGCGACTGAGTGTTTTACTCCTGTATATCTCGCAACCTCTCTCTCAAATCTTTTTACATGAGGGCCCTCTCCAGAGAGCCATTTAGAATCAATGCATTCAAAGGCCATTTCCTTTTCAGTTTTATCAATAAAGGGTTCATAAACAGGAATCATAGAAATTATTTTACAATTTTTTGTCGATCATTTTAAAATAAATTATGGAACAACTTTCAATTATTATTCCTACTTACAATGAGCGAAATAATATTATTCCACTGATAAATCAAATAGAAACCGTTCTAGATGGTCTTAACTTTGAAATCCTTATTATTGATGATAACTCTCCAGATCAAACCTGGGACTTAATTTTTGACACATATAGCAAAAAAGAGAATATAAGGGCCTTTAAAAGAATAACAAGCAAAGGACTGGTAAAATCTCTAGAGCACGGTGTTAAGAATTCTCAAGGAGAAATATTAGTTTTTATGGATGGAGACTTCTCACATCCACCAAAAACTATTGTAGATCTTATCTCAAAATTAGATAGCTTCGATATTGCTATCGCTTCTCGCTACGCTAATGGTGGAGTCGATGGCCGTGATCAGGTTAAATTTCATAGACTCTTATCTAAACTAATTTCACATATTTTTAAATATTCTACAGGACTTCCAATAAGAGATATCACTAGTGGATTTTTTGCCATTCATAAATCTAAGCTAAAACCTCTAAGGGGTGGTTATGGCGAATATTTTATCGACTTAATATCAAATCTTTTTCACCAAGGTGCAAAAATTGTTGAAGTTCCCTATACCAATAAAAATAGAAAATATGGAATATCAAAATCAGGGACAAACTCCCTGGAACTGATAATAAGAGGAATCCCCTATCTGCTGATGATTTTTAAACATTCAAAATTTGTGAGATATATTCTTGGATCAAGATAAGAGATTATTAGATGATTTCCTCGCTTTATTCCTGGCCATCATCGCCTTTTATGCGGCAACTTATTATGTCTTTAACATGTCAATCCCCATAGGGGATTTGAATATAATAAACTCAATTAAATCAAAGCTTGCATCTAGCGCGGGATATCCTCAACTGCTCTATCCCACGTTTATGTATATATTTTATGAAAAACTGTTTTTATTTTCACAATTTTTTGGAAATGAGCTCGGACTTGAATTAACCTCTCGAGTAATTAATTGCACTCTCTATTCAATAAATGGCATATTGTTTTATCATCTATCTAAAAGATATCTCTCTAGCAAATGGAATATCCTTGGTATCTTTTTATTTTTTTCTTCTCCTGCACTATTTTATAGTGCCATTGAGATAAGACCGGCCGGATTATTAGTTTTAGAGTTATTAATTATTACTCTCGTAGTAGAAAAATTAATTGAAAGTCCAAAAATAAAAATATACCATTTTTTGTCCGGAATAATCTCCGGACTCGCTATTGCTACTAAATTCAATCCCAGCTATTTTTTCATCTATCTATTTGGCATTTTATATCTCTATCTAAATCAAAGCAGACTTCCCAAGAAAATAGATCTCTCGCTTGCCGCTTTTGGTTTAATTATCAGCTTACCAATCGGGTGGCCGACGATTTGGGGTTTTGGAAATTATTTTAATACACCAGGAGTATCAGATAACTTTTATTTTTCTAATTTTCCAGGGTTTGGTAAAGCAATTGAAGAAACCTGGTCCTTCCCATATGGCAAATATTCAATGGGGCTTGTAATTATCTTATCTTTTGCTGCAGGGATACTTAACTACATTCTTTTTTGGGTTGGTGCGGCCTTAAGAATATATTCAAAAAGATTTTTATTTATTTGGATTTTCCACATTCCTATTTATCTTATATTAATTTTTAATTTTACCCTATATAGAATGTCTCATATGTTTACCCTGGCCGTACCGGCCATCATATTGGGTGCGACTATTTTGCTACGATATCTAACTCATCGGTGGGGCCCCAAAATTTTCATCCCCCTTCTTTTTCCTCTGATAATTTTATCTCTTATTCAAACTCCCATTCAGGCCGATATCGCTTCCGGATTTGCTCAAATTGTGAAACAAGAAATACCCACAAAGTTTACTGATGAAGGCCCTTTATTACTAATAACTAATTATAACAACAACGAAATTAAAGGGGATCAAATCGATCTTTATATTCAAAACAAAAGACCTAAAACGATTATTGCTTTAGATTCCTTTTTATATAATTATTGTAAATACAAAAATAATAAAATTTATATCAGACATTGCTCTTTTTTTAAAAAGCTTTTAAATGGTCAAGCGGGGTATCGCTCTGAAGTTTTCAGCGAAATCAACTTTCCCCTAAAAAGATTTTTTGACTTTGATTTTTTGAAATTTTATCTACTAACAAGAATAGATTAAAGATATTCATTTATAGGCGAATTCTTCGGTCTTGGAACAGGCAATGACTGCTCCCATTTCTTTATAGACTCTCTATCCTCAAGCTTATCCGGTAATCCTTTAAAATCTTTAAACCCAAATTCTTTAACCCTCTGGCGTCTTATTTTAAGGGGAAGATCCTCATCCCACACTTTTTGATTCCAAACCGCCATCATCTTATACATAAAAGGAGCTAAAATCCTGCGCCAACCATGAAGGAAAAATTGATAACGGGAAATTATCAGAGAAGACATCTCCCCTATCTCCTCTATTTCTATTTCAGTTTTAACTGCGATATTAAAAAACGTAGACTGATAATCTTCTAACTTATATTTTCCAGTTTTAATAGTGGTGCAAATTCCAGATGATTTGAAAAAAGAAAAAATGGGAAGACGCCAGGTAAGCGCTACAATATACATATTTTCATTTTCAAATAACATTTTCACGTTGGTATAGGCCTTATGAACTGTAGTAAAATGCTCAATATCCCAATAATTCCACCATACCACCGAAGCATGGACATCAATTCTTCTTTTAAACTCTCTTTTTAATATCTTCACGGAAAAAAAACCTCGATATCCCCATGATTTATTAGAAAGGGATAAAATCTAAGAGGTGAACAATTAGAAAAAGAAAGGCACTTTCCAGAACTTAAATCAAACTCATATCCATGCCAACAACATGAGGCCTTGAGGTTTTTTAAATCAATATTGAATTCTCCTCCAAAGTGAGGACAGATGGAAGAAAAAACGGTTATTGCCCCATCTTTAAAAATGACTGTTAATTCATCTTTAAAAGGTCCCGCCCATTTAGTCATGGTTTTTTGTTTTTTAAGATCCTTAAGCGAGCATAAGAAAAAAGATTTCATAAATTTAATCGCTTAAAATACATGATAAGATCATATTAAGCATTTTTCTTGGAGTCTAGATGTTTAAAAATAATAAGGGTTTTTCTCTTGTACAAGTAATGGTGGCCGCAGGAATGATGGGTGGTATCGCTCTAGGCGTGATGCAATTATCTAAACAAATGCAGACTACCACCGTCAAGGGTGAAACTAGCATTGAAGAAAACCAACTTATAAATCACATCTCTACTATTTTGCTTGATGCTAACTCCTGCATGGAAACTTTTAAAGGTCTCTCCTTTAGAGATCCAGTTGAATCCATAAAGAGGGTAAAAAGCAATGGCGAATCGATAGAAGTTTATAGGACAGGTAAAATTTATGGAAATAGAACACTTCAAATTGATCGTATGACTCTCTCTGGAAAAGAGGGGGAAGAATACCTTGATTTAAAAATAAAAAGGATCAAGGCCGCATACCAAGGGCCCAAAAATGTTAAAAAAAGAATCGCTTTAAAGCTAGTCATAGAAGAGGGAAAAGTTAAAAATTGCTTTAGTGAACTCAGCAATGTAACCGAAAACTCTATCAAAAAATCTTGCGAATCAATCGGCGCTGTATACTCAGATGAAACCCAAAAATGTATTAACTTAAAGATAAACGGGGATGAGACACAAATCTGCCATTTAGGAACATGTAAGTCCATCAAAAGCTATGTAGAAGACATCGTGGTGGAAGTGATGGATAAAAGTACCCTATGTATCGTTAAATACAACCCTCTTTTGGGATTTAAAAATACTAAATTAGACCTCAAACAAAACAAATGTCAGGCCAATACTCCTGAGGGAGGAGCTGTAAGCTGTTCAATCAATTCTACTGGTAATGAATGTAATTAAACACTAAAGATATTTTTAGCATGAGACCAAACCGGATTAATTTCTGTCTTAAATAAAAAAATAAAAAAACCAATACGAGCGCCATTAACCAGAGAAAAACGAGCAAACCACCAAGCAATCTTATGCCAAAAAGGGGCCATGGTTTGAGTTTGTCTTTTCTTCCAGTACCAATTAACAAGGACCGTTAGGATAATAAATCCTACAAAAAAATAATATCGGGTCTTATCCGCTAAGGTGGCCTTCCATAGACCTTTGATATTTTCGTCTCTGGTAACTCTTACTGTTAGAAGAGTCAATCTGGGGTTTGACTCAATAAACGTTTCCATTATGGAGTCTTTAAATTTTTCTTTTAACAAGGATACTATCTCTTCTTCCGAAAGCGGGTGCTTTTCAATGTCCTTAGGGGCCTCTTGAGCAAAGCTTGGGCCAATTAACAGAAGAAATAAAAAATATAGGATAAATTTTTTTTCTATCATTTTAGTTTTCCTTTCATAATATTATGTATCAACCTCTAAGGCAGGGCCAGCCATGCTGCCTGGTATCAATATTTTTAAATATAGATTTTCTTAAGTTCAACTAGATAATTTCGTTTATTAATAATATCATTCGCTCATGGTCGCTAGAAGACAATTTATACAAAGCTTTCTTTTTTACTCCCTATTTCCTTTAGACCTATTTGCCAAAACTAATGGCAAAAAAGGATTGTATTTGATTGGGGCATCTTCCAAATCAGACCAAGAACAGAACTACTTATGGGGTATGGACCTAGATACAGGACGCCAGTTTAAAGTTCCCGTTGGTTTTAGAATTCATTCCATTTTCCCTTCTCAAAATAAATCAGAAGTATCGATAGTAGGTCAATGGGAAAAAGAAATTTCTAGAATCGCTCTAGGACAAGAAAAGTTACTGGCCAGTAAAAATATTGGATTGGATAAAGCTAAGTTTGTAGGCCATGGGTTTTATGACCATCAAGGTGATTACCTCTATACTACCGCTGCTCAATATTCTCATTATAATAAAAATGGTGCTGGAAAAGGAATTATCCTAAAGTATTCTTTAAAAAATCTTGAAGTCGTAGATCAAATACCAAGCTATGGGCCGGAACCCCATGAGATTTTTCCCCTTACAGGAAAGCAGGCATTAGTACTCAATGCTGGAATTGGACCTGAAAAGGCCCCCATCTCACTCCCCGAATCCAATATTTCTTTAATTAATTACGAAACTGGAAAGTTATTAAAAAAATGGGATCTTAAAGAAAAAGGTCTATTTGCGGCCCATGGAACAAAGTTTAATGAGAAGGAATTTGTATTTGTGGGAGGGAAGTATTTAAAGTCTGGCGATAAAACACCTATGGCCTTAAAATTCCCAGGAACTCTTAAGCAATTTAAACTTTCAAAAGATCTAAAAAATTCTCCTTTTTTAAGCGTCGTGACAGATGCTTCAAATGGTATTGCCGCGGCCACACATCCAGAAACTGGAACGCTTTCCTTCTGGGATTTTAAAACTGGAAATATCATAAAAGTTGTAAAGTTAGGAGATACTCTTAAAGGAGTCTCTCTGACCTTAAATAAATCTCATTTTGTTGCCAATTCAACTGAACAAGTTTTTCTAATAAATACTAAAAATCTGACTCTTGAAAAAACAATTAGGCCAAAAAACTTACTCTTAAATGGTGCTCATTCAATATTTATTTAATTGCGACTTCGAATACTTAAGAATATATATTAAGGCCAAGATTCCATCTTTTAGTCTGATTTTTTTACCTTCCCCGTAGGTTCGAGGTTTATAAGAAATTGCTATCTCCTTAATTCTAACTCCTGGTATCGTTGATAATTTTGCTGTTATTTCTGGCTCAATTCTAAAATCATTAGATTTAAGATTCATATTTTTAATTAGCGATGTCTTAATGAGCTTATAACCTGTCTCCATATCAGTTAAGTTAAATCCCGTAAAAATATTTGAAATTTTAGTGAGTAATTTATTACCCATAATTTGATAGAAACTTACAAGTTGAGCAGGTTTTGTTCTAAAGCGAGATCCAAAAACTACCTCTGCTTCGAAATTTTTAATGGGCATCCAGAGGGACTCATAATCTTTAGGGTTATACTCTAAATCTGCATCTTGAATTAAAATATAATCTCCCGAGGCCATTTCTAGTGCTGTGATGATTGCGGCACCTTTACCTTGATTCTCCATGTGTTCAATTATTTTTATTTTTTCTTGATCTTGAAATTCTTTTTTTACAATTTTGCCCGTCTGGTCCTTTGAGCCATCATTAACTATGATTATTTCAAAATCTTTTAACAGTTTCTTTTCCTGAAGGAAGCTCAATTCTTTAAAAGAATGATTAACGACTTGTTCGATAGTTTTTTCTTCATTGAATGCTGGAATTAAGATACTTAGCTTCATAGATTTTAATATGGGGTGAACAAAAATTCACCCCACTTTTTATTTTATCTGGCCTGTTTTAAAGCCGCCTCCGAATCTCGTGAGCGGTCTCAACCATATGATGGAGCGAAGGACGGATTTCATCCCAAGTTCTTGTTTTAAGCCCACAGTCGGGGTTAATCCACAGTTTCTCAGGCCCTACATATTTCAAGGCCTGCCCCATAAGCTCAGTCATTCCCTCTTTTGCAGGAACTCTTGGTGAATGGATATCATAAATTCCCGGCCCAATTTGATTTGGATATTTATAATCGGCCAGAGCATCGAGAATTTCCATCTGCGATCTTGAAGATTCAATGGAGATAACATCCGCGTCCATTTTTGAGATGGAATCGATAATATCATTGAACTCTGAGTAGCACATATGGGTGTGAATTTGTGTAGAGTCTTCAACTCCAGTAGATGAAATTTTAAAACTCTCAACTGCCCAGTTTAGATAGTTTTCCCATTTCTCTCGTTTAATAGGGAGTCCTTCTCTAAAAGCTGCCTCATCAATTTGAATTATTTTAATTCCTGCTGTTTCTAAATCATGAACTTCATCTCTAATGGCCCAGGCAATTTGACGACATACTTCTTCCATGGAGACATCATCGCGGTAAAAAGACCACTGCAAAATAGTGACAGGGCCTGTAAGCATGCCTTTGACCCATTTTTTAGTTAGAGTACTAGCGTATTTAATCCATTCAACCGTCATAGGATTAGGTCTTCTTATATCTCCATATATAATTGGTGGTTTTACACAACGAGAACCATAACTTTGCACCCAGCCAAATTTAGAGAAGATAAATCCATCGAGTTGTTCTCCAAAGTATTCAACCATATCATTTCTTTCAAACTCTCCATGGACTAAAACATCAAGACCTAGATCTTCCTGCTCTTTAATACAATTAGCAGTCGCCTCTTTTAGATGGTTATTGTAAGTTTTTTCATCCATTCTTCCCGCCTTAAAATCCGCTCTCCACTTGCGAATCTCTTTAGTCTGAGGGAATGAACCAATGGTCGTAGTGGGAAATATTGGAAGCTTTAAAAGATCTTTTTGCACTACCTGTCTGATATCGTGCGGAGATTTTCGCGATGACCACTCGCCACCTGTTCTGCTCGTTTTTTCTCGAACATCTTTTCTAAAAGTTGTCTCGGCATTTTTTCGGTCAGTAAAAATTTTATTGTACTCTTCAAGCTCTGCTTTAATACTTTTTTTCCCCCCACGGGTTAAGGCGGTGTTGAGGGCATTAAGCTCCCATAGCTTTTGCTTGGCAAAGGCCATCCAGCTTTTCACTTGGGGATTTAGCTCCGTTTCAATTTCTAAGTCATAGGGACTGTGAAGAAGCGAACAAGAGGCAGAGGCCCAGATATTTTCTGCTCCAAGCTTATTTTGTGCTTTTTCCAGAGTTTCCCAAGCTTTTTCTAAGTTAGTTTTCCAAATGTTTCTGCCATTTACTACGCCAAGAGAATAAATCATAGAACCATTCCAATTATCTAGAAGGGTATCAAGTTGCTCTGGAGCTCTTAGCAAATCAAAATGAAGGGCATTAATCGGAAGGTTACAAATCCAAGGGGCCTCTCCGGTTATACCTTCAAAATAAGTTGTCATGAATAGTTTTAAATTAGGATTTTTCTCTCTAATAGTGGCATACGCTTTTTTATATGCATCTCGGATGGGATCAGATAAATCTGTTACCAGGCAAGGCTCATCAATTTGCACCCATTTAGCGCCAGCAGTTTCTAAGTTTTTTAACAGTTCATTATAAACAGGAAGAAGACTATCCAAGTGATCTAGGACATCTCCACCTTCATATTTATTTTTTCCCAGTAAAAGATATGAAAGAGGCCCTATAATAACTGGACGGGTGGTGATCCCAAGTTCTTTGGCCTCGTTGAATTCATTTACTGGTTTGTTTGATGTCAGTTTAAAGGGTTGGTTCTTTTCAAATTCTGGAACAATGTAGTGATAGTTTGTGTCAAACCACTTAGTCATTTCCATGGCGGTTTTTTCACCCTTCCCACCTCTCGCCATATTAAAGTAGGTATCTTGATCAACTTCGTCGCCTGTAAAATCATATCTTGGTGGCACTGAACCGACAGTGCACGTCATATCGAGCATTTGATCATAGTAAGAAAAGTCGTTGGAAGGAATATGGGTCATGCCCATTTCTTTTTGTAGCTTCCAATTCTCTGCCCTAAGGGTTTTAGCTACAGTTTCAAGCTCATCTCGGGTCGTCTCCCCCCTCCAATATTTTTCAACGGCTTTTTTAAGTTCTCTTTTTTTTCCTATTCTTGGATAACCTAAAACATGGGCGACCATATCTTCTCCTTGGTTTATTTTGATATATCTAGCAAAGTATATTTTTGCTTACCCAAGAAAAGAAGTAAAGGTGTAGACTTGGTGACTAGTATCTAGAAGTTGATACAATCTTTGGAATATCTAAGCGATCCCCCACTTTTAGAGTATTGCCTTTTTGATAGTACCTTAAAAGCCAGATAGGGACATCCAATCTATTTTGAATTCGATCTAGCGTATCCCCTCTTTTGACATGGTATTTTTTAAGACCACCAATTTTATAATTATTAAAAAAATCTTCTTGAATGCTTAGATGATACTGTCTTCGCTTTCTTTTAAACCGTCTAATATTTGCCCTAGAAACGGGTATAACAAGATTGCCTCCCAAGCGAATAGATTTTGACCTGAGTTTTTTATTAAAGGACAAAATCTTTTTTACTGGCACTAGACTCCAATCAGCATAGTGCCCCAATGTTTCTTCTGGCTCAATTGTAACTTTATAAAGGTTTCCTCTAATTTTTTTAAGATCAAGATTATAGGACTTTACCACATCAAGAGGGATTTTTGATTTGTATTTTTTCCACTTTTTGGAAAGATCTGCGCTCTTAAGCCATTTTAAAATAGGACGGTTTATTTTTGCCACTTTTTCTAAGAAACTATGTTTTTCTTTCGGCCTAGTTTTCTTTCTTTTTTTCTTCTTAATACTGGCCATTAACTTATTTTTTTTAGCAAGGTTAACTACGGGGATTTTTAATTGATAATTTATGGGAAGCGTAAGGTTTCGTCTAAAGACCGCAGGCCGAAGTTGCAAATTATAGCTTTGAAGTTTTCTAAGACCTATTTTAGTTAGCCGTGATATTTTTTTAATCGGCATTCTCTGAGGAAGTTTAAGTACGGTATAAGGATCTAGTCTTTTTCTTCTGATTTTTTTAAAAAATTTCTTTGGATTTTGAGATATCTCACTAGCAGCAACAAAAGTTGCATAGAAATTCTTCGAAGCGAATCTAAATCGAGATCCATTATAATTTTCAACAATTTTACTAATATTTTTTGTTTTCATTTTTCTTACCGCTCGGGACATGGCACTGGGCCCATAGTTGTAAGCGGTAATGGCCAATGGCCATGTTTTAAACCTTCTATAATTATCTCCTAGAAGCCAAACTGCTGCTTTAGTCGACTTCATAGGATCGCGTCTCTCATCAATAAGATAGTTTCGTTTTAATTTGTAAAGCCTGGCGGTAGATCTCATAAATTGCCATATTCCCGCGGCACCAGCTTTGGAATAGGCACGATAATTAAAAGAACTCTCCACATGAGGTAAATAGGCCAACTCTTCAGGATACCCTTTCCTTTTAAAGTTCTTTTTTATCTTTTTAAGATATTTATAAGATTCTGATAGTCCTTTTAGATATCTGTTAGACATCCCACCTTGATAGCGAATCCTACGAGCAATTCTTCTCAATTTTCTCTTGGGAAGCCGTTGCAATTTCAAAAGGAGGGCCTCTTTTATGCGAACTGGTTTATTTTTCGCCAGAGAAAGGATTATTTTTTTCCAGTATCTTTTTCTCGCCTTAACTTTTTTAATTCGACCTTTTCGAGAAAGTCCTCTTACTGATACCGTTTCATAAATAATATCTAACTTTTGTTCATCATGCAGAAATCCCTCATCTGAGTTTATCTGTGAATAAACTTTTTCCCAAAAATTTACACGCACTCTCATCTTATAATCTACGGGAAAATGTTTTTTAGCAGTGCTGGCAAACAACACTATAGGGAAGATCAGACATATTAATATTTTTAACTTCACCATTAAATTATAATCGACATTTTCATTAATTACATTGAGAATATGGATCAAAACAGGGGTAAAATAAGTGACCAAATCAATATATAACTTTAAAGCTGTTAATATTAAAGGCCAAAAAGAGAGCTTAGAAAAGTATAGTAATAAAGTACTCTTAATCGTAAATGTGGCCTCTAAATGCGGGTTTACGCCTCAATATAAAGGTCTTGAAGAACTCTATCAAAGCTATCAGGATAGAGGCCTTGAAATCTTAGCTTTTCCCTGCAATCAGTTTGGCAAGCAAGAAACTGGGAATGAAAATGATATCTTAAATTTCTGTGAGCGAAACTATGGTGTCACCTTTCCCCTATTTTCAAAGATTGAAGTAAATGGAGATGGGGTTCACCCACTTTTTAGTTTTTTAAAAAAAGAATTACCGGGCATTTTAGGCAGTGAAAAAATAAAGTGGAATTTTACTAAATTCTTAATCGATAGAAAGGGGAATCCTATTAAGCGATTCGCACCCAAGGACACGCCTAAGAGTTTAATTCCCCAAATTGAGAAATTACTTGAATAAAACGATCTATCTCCTCTTCAGTATTGTAATAATGAACTGAGGCACGAACTAAATCTGTGAGATCTCTTATTTTAAAATCTAGAGGAAAGTGCTCTTTTGGAATATAAGTAACATTAATATTTCTCTTAAATAATTCCTTGCATACATCTTGAGAGCTTATTTCCGCTATTTTAAAAGTCACAATACCACTTTTTATTTTTCCCTGATCGTGAAGAGTTATATTTTCTATCTCACCCAATTTTTCCCTAAGGATTTCCGCCAAATGAACAACTCTTTTTTCTATCTTTTCGATCCCTATATTTAGAGCGTATTTTATCGCCTCGGCCAAACCTAATTTTCCGGCAAAACTACTCTCCCAGGTCTCCAATCTCCTTGCTTGATTGCGAAGTTTAAAGTCCATACCTTCTCCCCAATCAGCGGTCATCATATCGACTACTGGAGGTAGTAGTTCTTTAAGTCTTTCTTTTTTAATATAAGCAAAACCAGTCCCTCTAGGCCCTCGGAGAAACTTTCTCCCAGTGGCGCAAAGGGCATCACATTTAATCTTTGAGATATTCACTTGCATTTGGCCAATGGATTGAGTGGCATCTAAGAGGTAAAAAATATTATACTTTTTTGCCAATGCTCCAATCTCTTCCACGGGATTAACCAATCCTCCCTGACTTGGAATATGGGTGATCGCCAAAAGTTTAGGTATTCTTTTTTTGATCATCTCTTCCAACGCAGAAATTGAAGTCTCACCTGTTTTCTCTGCGGGTATCAACTCTAAATTAATTCCTTTCATTTTTTTTTGATGAATAATTCCTAAAAGATTGCTGCCATATTCTGCTGAGGTGGTCAGGATAGTATCTCCCTCTTTAAAATCCATGCCATAAAAAACCACCTGCCAGGCCCTGGTGGCATTTTCAAAAAGAGCGATCTCATCCTCATGAGCGCCAATTAAAGTGGCCAGATTCTTATACAGGGTCTCAATTTTGGGGTTTGCTTCTCCCATCGCCTCATATCCACCAATTTTCGCCTCAAGATTTAGATAATCTATCATTGCTTGGACTACTGGCCTGGGCATAAGTGAGGCCCCAGCATTGTTAAAATGAATAAGGTCAGGACTACTAAAGTTATCTCGCGGGTTTTGACTCATCGCCTCATGCTCCTTTTAGCATTGTTATGTATACCTTGGAGGTTATCAAAATAAGGGATAAAAATGTCTTTTAACGTCGTCTTTTTTTTAATGGGTGCCATCCTAGTAACTCTGGCCATCTTTAGTCCTTTTTTTCGCCGTAAAGAACTACAAAGTATGAAGTTGGAAACGAGATATTTTGAGGCCTTAAAAATGTTTCAAGTAGGAGCACTTGATGAGGCCAGCTTACTTAAAGAAGGAATGACTCATTTTAAAAACTTAGGACTTTCCCCAGTAGAAGCAAAACAAAGGGTCGAAAAAGACTTAACTTTGGTAAATTTGTCAATCTAACGAGCTATTACCTTTCCCAAACATTCTAAGGTATTATTTTAAAATCAAATAAAGGAGTACCTTTTATGAGATGGTCATTGGCTATCTGCATTGTTATTTTTTCTTTAACTGGTTGTCTCAAAGAGCAGCAATTAGGTTCAATAGATAACCCTATTAAGTTATTTTTTACTCCATCCATAAGCTCAGGAATTATTACTGAAAACTCTAAAGTATTTCTTCAATATCTAGAACAGGAAACCGGGCTTTATTTTATCACCAAAATCCCTACCAGCTATATCGCTGTAGTAGAGGCCTTTGGATCAAAGCGGGCAGATATTGGAATCATGAACTCTTTTGGTTATCTATTGGCCCATGAAAAGTACGGAGCAACTGCTGAGCTAAAGATTATTCGTTACGGAAGAGATTTTTACCGTGGTCAAATTGTGGCCCATGTAGATAGTGGAATTAAAGCGATTAAAGATATTCAAGGCAAAAGATTTGCTTTTACCGATAGTTCCTCTGCGTCAGGTTATATGTTTCCACTTAAAATATTAATGGAAAATAAAGTAAAACCGGGTAATACCGTCTTTGCCATTAAACACGACAATGTCATCTCTATGATCTATCAGGGGCAAGTTAAAGCTGGTTCTACTTTTCACAGTGCTCCAAGCGCTGATGGAACAATTAATGATGCTAGAAGATTAGTTCTAACTCAATTTCCTGATGTGATGGATAAAATAAAGATTATTGCTATTACAGATAAGATCCCTAATGACCCTTTTGTTTTCAGAGAAGATCTCTCCAATGAAATCAAGAAAAAATTTAAGCATGCTCTCTTTAAGTTTTTAAAAACTAAAAAAGGACAAGATATCTTTTTTAATATCTATAACTTTAAAGGTGTTGTTCCTGCGATTGATTCTGATTATGATAATCTAAGAAATGTTATTAAAACTATAAAATTGGATTTAGACGGTTTAATTAAGTAATGTTAAAAGTTAAAAAATTAAATAAAATTTACCCTAATGGAACCCATGCTCTCAAAGATATCAGCTTTGAGGTTAAAAAAGGTGAATTTTTAATTATTATTGGTCTAAGCGGATCTGGTAAATCAACGCTTCTAAGATGTCTCAATCGTTTAATTGACCCCACTTCAGGATCCATAATTTTTGAAGATGAGGAAATCTCAACTCTTAAGGGTGCAGCTCTTCGAAAAGTTCGATCAAGAATTGGAATGGTCTTCCAAAATTTTAATTTAATTCCTCGTTTTAGTGTTTTGAAAAATACCTTGACCGGAAGTCTTTCTAGAACTGGAACCATTGCCTCTATTTTTGGTAACTTCTCTAAAGAAGAAGAAAAAAAGGCCCGTAGTTTTTTAAAAACTGTTGGCCTAAACGGAAAGGAGAGATCGCGAGCAGATAATCTTTCCGGAGGTCAGCAGCAACGTCTCTCTATGGCCCGTGCTCTTATGCAAAATCCAGAACTTTTATTGGCCGATGAACCTGTTGCCAGTCTTGATCCGGCCACTTCCCATACGGTGATGGATTATCTAAAGAAAATAAACCAAGAATTTGGCGTGACCATTATTTGTAATCTCCATTTTCTCTCCCTGGTCAAAGAATACGGAACCCGAGTGCTGGCCTTAAAAGATGGGGAGATAGTCTATGAAGGTCCCCCAGAAGGAATCGATGAGCAATGGTTTAGGACCATCTACGGTGAAGATGCCAAGGAAGTGAGAATCAAATAAAATGAAACATCGACACTTTTTATCCCTTTTACTCGATACTATCCTTTGGAGTTATTGTTTCCTCGCCTCTCATAAAATTATTTACAATAAAATAATTATGGAAATCAGATACCCTGAGTTTAGTTGGGGAGAACCTCTAGTCTGTCTTGTCTTAGGTCTTATTGTAAGCTCTGTTATTTACTTCCTGCTACCTCGTCTATCTATCGGTCGGGCCATCTATTTTAAGACTTATGCCCAGTTAAACAAACCTCTATTAAAGCGCCCCTATATTTATCTAGGTCTATTTATTTTTTTGATAACCTTAATAAGCGGTCTTTATGTTTCCCAAGTTTCTCTAAGAGAATTTTTCTCCCATAGTGGTTTGATGGGAGCAAAAAGAATATTTATCGCGCTTTTTACTCCTAACTTTGGAATTTTAGAGCACGCTCTATTTGCCGCCATTGAAACTATCTATATGGCCTTTATTGCAACTTTATTTGCGATCCCTGTGGCCTTTGTTTTAAGCTTTTTTGCTGCCAAAAATTTGATGAGAGACTCGATTGTTTTAATAGTTACCTACTCTATCATCAGATTTATTTTAAACTTAACCAGATCTATCGAACCTCTCATCTGGGCCATAATATTTTCTGTTTGGGTCGGCATTGGACCATTTTCTGGAATGATGGCGCTTTGTATTCACTCCATTGCCTCTCTTTCCAAACTCTACAGTGAGCAAATTGAGGGTATTGATGAGGGAACCATGGAGTCCATCACCGCAACTGGTGCGAAACCTATTCAAGTTGTCTGGTTTGGAGTCGTGCCACAAATCATTCTTCCCTTCATCTCCTTTACCATTTATCGTTGGGATATAAACGTGCGAATGGCCACTATTATTGGACTTGTTGGTGGAGGTGGAATTGGTACTCTCCTTATGCAATATCAAGGTCTGGCCAAGTGGAATGAAGTCGGACTTCTCGTTATTATTATTGCCTCCATCGTTTGGGCGATGGACTATATTAGCACCAAAATTCGCCAGGCCATTAAATGAAAAAAATCTTAATCTCACTTTTACTTGTCGTTTCCTGTAGCTCTAAAGATATAAAAAATATCGGTCTGATAGAAAAAGGTGGCGCAACTAAGTTTAAACTATGTCCTAAAAAACCTAATTGTTACTCTTCTGCAGAGGCCATTGATTCTGATAATTATTTTTTTCCCATTACTATAAAAGAACCAAAACTTGTTGCGTTTGAGAAATCATTAAAAATTATTGCTAAAATGGGTGGTAAAGTGATCACTCAAAAAAAGTATTACATCCATGCCACTTTCACATCAAGTATCTTTAGATTTATAGATGACTTAGAAGTCTACACAGGTGATCAAGATATTGTTCAAATTAAATCTTCTTCACGTATGGGACATTCAGATCTTGGAGTTAATAAGAAAAGACTTAGTGATTTCACTTTTCGCTATCATCAGTCTCGCTAAGGGGAAGTTCAATAACAAATTCAGTATTAGGAGAATCTTGATTATAATAGATAGCTCCTCCAGTTTCTTCTAAATTTTCTTTTGAGATAGAAAGTCCCATCCCAGATGCCTTGGTGTCTTTATAGGTAGTAAAAAAAGGGGAAAAAATTTGACCTAAAATTTCTGCTTCAATTCCCTTCCCACTGTCTTTTATCCGAAGTAGACCAACCTTATTATTTTTCTTTTCTACCGTAATTTCGACATAAGGATTATCGTCCTCTGCTACTGCTCTTCTAGAATTCATAACTAAATTAAAAATGGCCTGTAAAACAGAGCTCTCTTTGGCCCTAAAGATCAAATTCGAGTCTGGCATTTTAAATCTCACTCCTGCTGATAAAAGTAGGCCATTGCAGATAGAATAAATTCGTTTTTTTAAATGAGAATAGGTTATATCTTTTATTTTTTCTTTTGAGCTATCAACTGCGAAGGCGCGAAGCCCTTCTACCACTGATTCAGCTCTTACAATCGAGTCTTGAATATTATCTAAATCAGAGGAAATTTCATCTTTGATTTTGACTTCTTCATCTTTGAAAGTTATCTGTTCAATCCTTGAACGTAAAAATTCGACTCGACCATCCATTATAGTTAAAGGATTAATAATTTCATGAGATATGGTACTGGCCATCTCCAACATCATCTTCATACTGGCGGTTCGAACCATTTCCTTTCTTCTTTTCTCTACCTCATCGTTGAATCTCTTAATGGTAATTTGTGTTTCAATTCTGGCCCAGGCGATGGTAAAATTTATTGGTTTTTTTATATAATCATTTGCCCCTTCTTTGAGACAATCAACCAGGTTGTCCTCCTGAGATTGTTCCGAGATCATGATGACGGGCAATTCCATAGGGGAGTATCTTGTCCTGATTTTCTTTAACAGTTCAAGTCCTGAGATTTCTGGCATCAGATAGTCTATGATAATCAGATCAAATTTTTCTTTTTTAAGTAAACCCAAGGCCTCTTTGGGATTGCTAATACAGGTGGGTTCAACGTCTTTATTTTTCAGCCTAATGTCTAATACTTTAAGAACAAGCTCATTATCTTCAACCACTAGAACTTTATAGGGCGAGCTCTTCTCTGGTAAAAGAACCTCATTCTTTGTTATTTTTTTAGCTGGAATGGCCAAATAAATCTCCTCTAGTCAGACCTTAAGCTTTTCGGAAGAGGAGTATAAAAAATAAATGGAATCGATAGATTTTATTTACCAAGGCAGCTTGGCAATATATTCACCTAAATCTTTAATATCTTGATTTGATAGCTTTTTAACATAAGGATTCATGATTTTGTTTATCCGGACTCCAGATTTCATATCCTTAATTTGGGTCACAAGATACAAATTAAATTGGCCGCCGATCTTGGGAGCATTTTGTGACTTCTTACCTTTCCCTAATTTTCCGTGACAAACGATGCATTTAGAATAGAGTTTGTGTCCTCTTTTAAGGCCCTCAGTATTTAAATCAACTGTAAACACAGGTTTTGGTTTCTCTACCTTTGGTTCTAAGGCCTCTAACTTGGCATGCTCAATATCTACTAAAATTTTTAATTTATCATTTCTTTCTTTTTTAAAGAGCTGATAATCAAATGCCTTATTAGTTCGGGGGAAATGCTTGAAATCATCTAAAAATGTAATGGAAAAAAAACCTATTACTACAACTACGAATACGACTAATCTCGTCATTACTTCTCCCAGCGTCTTTTAAAAATTAGACTATAATTTATCGCATAAAAAAAATCAAAAATTAAATAAAGTGTTTTTTAAATCTTCAAAGGAATTAATTACCTCAAAGTGGGCAAGATCCTCATTGGAAATCAGTCCCTCTTGATCTGCATAGTGAATATGCTCAATAAGATGTCCAAAAAAGTTCTCAAAGTTAAAAAGATAGATAGGTTTCGGATGTAACTTTAACTGACGCCATGTTAAAATCTCAAAAAATTCATCTAAGGTACCAAAACCTCCAGGAAGTGCGGCAAAAGCATCAGAAAGCTCATACATCTTTTTCTTTCGCTCATGCATATCATCTACTTTGATTAGGTGAGTTAATTTTTTGTGCTCTATTTCCTCACTAAATAGATCTCGGGGAATAACTCCCGTCACTAAACCTCCATCCTCCAAGACACTATCGGCCAGATGGCCCATGATTCCAGATGAGCCGGCACCGTAGACCAGATCAATTTTTTTTTCTACTAAAACCTTTCCCAGCTCCCTAGTGAGCTCCAGGTATTTACTATTATTTCCTGAGCTTGAACCACAAAAGACACATAATTTTTTAATCATATTAACGCTTCTATTTGAGTAAAAGAAATCCCTTTTTCTTTAAAGTTGAGCAACATAAAGTATTCTTGATTCCCTTCTTTTCCTCTGATGGGAGAAAGGCAAAAGTCCTTAATGCCAAAAGCTGATTTTTGGCAAAAATCATAAATTTCATGAAGAATTCTTATATGAGTTTCTCGATCTTTTACAACTCCCCCCTTACCGACATTATTTTTACCGGCCTCAAATTGGGGTTTTATCAAGGCCAAGACTTCTCCATCTTCTTTAATTAAATCCATAATAGGCCTAAGGACTAATTTTAAAGATATGAATGATAAATCAACGAGAGCGATATCGACCCTCTCTCCTAAATTCACTCCATCTTTAATATTTATTCCCTCTAGGTTTTCCACTCGGGGATCTTCTTTAATAGTAATATCTAATTGACTGTGTCCTACATCGATACAAAAAACCTTTGCTGCTCCTAACTCTAAAGCTATCTGAGTAAACCCTCCAGTTGAGGCCCCTACATCGGCCACTACTTTATCTTTAAAATTGAGATGGATATCTTTTAAGGCACCTTCTAATTTCCGGGCCCCTCTTCCCACATATTTAATAGTATCAGTTAATTCAATCCCACTGCTTTCAATTAATTTAGTAGGTTTTTTAACTACTTCACCCTGATATAGGACTCCACCTTTTTCAATTAGTTCCTGGGCCTTTGAACGGCTAGATACCAGGCCTAATTTAACTAAAACTTTATCTACTCGATCTTTTGTCATTTATGAATTTCTGGAGTTATAGTGATTTCGATTAATTGGTCTGTTATTCCGCTACTAGAGAGCATCTTTTTCTCTCCTAGTTTGATAATAAAAGAACTGTCTTCTGCTAATTTTAATTTTTTCCCTTTTTTATCTAAAAGTTCTGCTTCCATAAAAATGGTATCAGAAGGTCCATAGACTCCTTGGTCAATAACATATTTAGCTGAAAGAAAAAATTCGACACCATCTTTCATTTTTAAAACTATAAATTCGTTTCCTCGAACCTCATCCAATGAATGCAATTCATTTTTTAATATTAATCCTTTATTAATGCCTTTTTTATGAACAATTCCAATATTTAGGTATAAATTAGCAAAAGATAATGAGCTATAAAAACATAAAATAAAAAGCAATATTAATTTATTCATTAATTATTTTTTCCACTTTTCCACTTAAAAAAACATTTTTAAAACTTTCATCAAAATGAACACAAAGAGGTCCTCCTCTAGTTTCAAGAGATACAGCTTCCTTCCAACCTAAATGCTTTGAAAGTGCTATGGCCGAAGCAGTTGCCCCAGTACCACAAGAGAGGGTTTCACCATAAACACCTCGTTCATAAGTACGAATTTTAACCTTACCAACATCTTGAACTTGCACAAAGTTCACATTTAGTTCCCCTAAAAAAGGCTCACTAAAACAAATTGCTTTTCCCGATTGCTCCACATCTAACTCATGTAAATCATCCACTAAAAATACACTGTGAGGGACACCAGTATTAAGATAAAACCCATCTTCAAAATCAAATTTCCCCCAATCATAAAATTCGGTCATTTTAACTTTTATAACGGAGTCATCAAGAATGCTGGATTCATAAATCCCACCCATAGTTTCAATAAGGTATGAAATTTTGGAAAAACCTAGTTCAAAATGGGCAAAATGAGTGATGGCGCGAAGTCCATTACCACACATGTCCACTTCCCCACCGTCAGCATTAATGATTCTCATTTTAAAATCGGCCTTGGTGGAATCTTCTAATAGTAAAATACCATCGGTCTTTTCCGCTCTACAACGTCTCTCCGCTTCAGTTAGGAAAAAATCACCTGAACGGTTATCAACCACTAAAAAAGTGTTTCCAGTTGCCGAATATTTGCTTGTTTTCACTTATAAAACCCTCATATCAAGTTTTCATATTGCCATAAAATTCCCAAAAAGTTATAAAAGACCTGCTCTTTGGGGACCATAGCTCAGTTGGTTAGAGCTCCCGGCTCATAACCGGGCGGTCGAAGGTTCAACTCCTTCTGGTCCCACCATTCTTTCTAGACTAATTGCCGCTTGCAGTCATCTAGTTCAGAGTCTAATCTACCTTGGATTTTTGTTTTTTATATTGATCTTTACCGCCAGGACGTTGCTGGTATTGGATTTTTTTGGCCTTTTTCGGTTTTTTCTTTTTTTGCTCTAAACGTTTTTCCTCATGATACTCCTCCATCTGCATTCTTCTATCTACTGCATCGCTCTGAGCAAATGAACTAGAACTTATAAGAATTAAGAGAAGAAGTGCGGCCATATAGAGATTATAATATGAAAACAGAAAATCTTCCTAAATGATTTAAGATATTGATCATTTTTAAATAGATTCTATTTAGATTGCAGGTGGACAAAGTCCTTCTTTTAGGAAAAATTAGGGCATGTCATACCAAGAATCCTTCAAAAACCTCATTGAAATTCAATCTCTCCAAAATAAAATATTAGAGCATCAAAAAATTATAGCGGAAGAAGAATCGCGAATTGTGCATATTAAAGATCAAAGAGAGGAGAGAGAAGAAAGTCTCACCACTTTAAAGGATGAAATTAAAATTTTAGAAAGCGATATTATTAAACAAGAAAACGCTTTGGAAAAACTTGATAGCTCTATTAATACTGCCAAGAATCATTTAAAAAATGCCTCTACAGAAAAAGAGATGATTGCTTTAGAGTCAGAAATTAAAACCTGGGAAGGTGAAAAATCTACTCTGGAAGAAACTCTTTTGAGTGGCCTTGATGAACAGGAAGTTAAGGCGGAAGAAATCAAAACCAATACCAGTTTTTTAAAAGGCTCCGACGAAACCCTTAAAGAAGTTGAACTCGAAGTAAGAGGTCTCGTAAATGCTGAAAATATAAAGATTGATGATTTAAAAGGAAGAATTAAAAACTTAATTAAAAGTTGCCAACCACAAGTGAGAGATTACTTTATCCAGGCAAATAATCAATATGAATACAAGTCCCCTATTGCCCTCATAGAAAGTGAAAGATGTAATAAATGCCAGATGCATCTACCTTCGAGTCTCTCTCAACCAGTTGAAACGGGAAAAGTACTAGAACATTGTCCAAACTGTGGGCGACTATTTATCCCTCACAGTTCACTTGCCTAAATCTCTGATTCTAAAATTCCACCATCCATATCATCTTCCAAATCCCTATTCTGGGAAAAAAGATTTTTGAAAAAATATAAAGTCTTTAAATAGACCAAATAGTTGGCGGGAACAAAAATAAGCGTGATCACCGTGGCAAAGGCAAGTCCATAGGCAAAGGCAAAGGCCATGGGTTTTACAAAGGGGTCACCTACTGAACCACCAAAAAGTCCTGCATGGGCCACAGGTAGAAGTCCTGCAACTGTTGTAATAGAAGTCAAAATAACAGGTCTGAAACGTCCCATACAAGCTTCTATCACTGCCTGCAAATCATTATTAAGCTCTTCTCGTTTCTTATTAATAAAATTCACCAAAACAATAGAGTCATTTACTACAACCCCGATAAGACCTATTACCCCTAAAAGGGCCATAAAACTAAGTACTGCACCTTTTATTTTAAAGGCCAAAATCACCCCGATAAGTCCCATGGGAATTACTGACATAATAACAATTGGCTGGCCGAGGGAATTAAACATGACCACAAGAACGAAAAAGATACATAAAAAAGAAATGATGCCCGCCTTCGTAAGTGCCGCCATAGACTCTCTGGTATCCTCATTCTCTCCCCCAAAATTATAACTAATCGCCGGATAATCATTTAATAACTTTTTTAACTTTGGATCTAAAATCTTAATAATCGATTGTGGTGTGGCCAATTTTTTATCCAAGCTCGCAGAAACCGAAATAATTCTCTTTCGATCCTTTCGCCTAATTACAAAGGCACCAGGCCTTTCTACAAATTTCACAACTTTAGTAATTGGGATTCTATTTCCTCTAGGACTAAAAACAAAAAGTTTATTTAACGTTTTAACATCTCCTCTACTTTTTTTATCTAAATACACTCTTATAGGAATATCTTCATCAGCTTCTCTAATCTCGGTAACTGAATCTCCTGAGAAGGCCTTTCGAAGTTCCATGGCAATAAGGTCTGTCGATATCCCAAGTCTGCGGGCCTCAGTGTTGTCAACTTTAGCAATGATCTGCCTTTTTCCTTCCTCAAAATCAATTTCTGTAGTCACGACTCCTTTGCTTTCATTTAAGAGTCCCTGTACTTTTTTGGATATGATTTTGAGATCATCAAGACTATCTCCAGTTAACTCTACTTCTACCGCTTTCCCTTTAGGCGGGCCCCCTTGTCTTTTTAAAACTGTAACAAGATATTTAGGCACCAGAGATTTTGATTTTTTTACAAGACCATTAATTATCTCATCAGTAGATCTTTCTCTTTCATCAGGAGGAGTTAAATAGATCATGATAGAACCATAATGATTCCCAGTTTTGGCCGATCTTTCGTCGATAGACATCCCGATTTTAGATCGAATCTGATCTAACTCTTCTGATTTAAGATTTTTAAGAATCATTTTTTCAAGTTTTGCAATGGCGGCATCAGAGTCTTCTAAAGGGGTCCCGACCTCTCCTTTAATTTGCAAGAACACAAGTCTCACATCATCACCCGGAAAGAGCTCAAACCGCATAGATTTAGCAATAAAGATGGACCCTATAAAAATAGCGATAAAGAAAAAAGAAACCATGAATGGATGCTTTAAAAATGGTCTTAAAGCTTTTCCGTAGGATTTGATAACAGGGGTATACCACCTATCATGATCCCCATGTTTTTTTGGAACCTTGGCAAAATCATTCAAATGGCTTGGCAGAATAAAAAAGCATTCCAACAATGAGGCCACAAGACAAATTATGATAATAATTGGAACGGGCCAGAGAAATTTCCCCATTATACCACCCATAAAAAACATGGAGCCAAAAGCGATACATGAGGTCAAGACCGTGGCAGTAATTGGTTTAATAGTTTCAAGAGCGGCCTTTTTGGCAGCTTCATATTTTTCATAACCTGCTTCTACATTTTGATAATATTGTTCTGCCACTATGATTGAATCATCAACCAGCATCCCTAAGACCATTATAAGTGCCAGCATGGAAATAAGGTTGATGGAAAGTCCAAAGATGCTCATTACAATAAAAGAGGCCGCGAAGGCCAGTGGTGCGCCAAGAGCTGTTACTCCAGAAGTTGAAAAATTGAGAAAGAGTAGTAAGGCCGCAAAAACTAAGAAGACTCCCTGAACCCCACTCTTTGATAAGATATTGAGCCTTCTGGTTACATAGTAAGACCAATCATCGGTAAATCTATATTTAATCTGCGGAAATTGGTCCTTACCAAAAAAATCATCCGTCCTTTTCTTTATTGCTTTGGTAGTTTTGATAACATCCGCATTTCCCCTGATAAGAACATCTAGAAAAATCGCCCGCTCGGCCTGAGACCTCTCGATAACTGCATTCTCTTCAGGAACTCTTACTACCTCGGCCACATCAATTACTTTAACCCCCATACCAGTAGGATTTGAGCGAACTGTTATATTTTTTATTTCATCTAAGTTTTTAAATTCCGCCACGGTTCTAATTAGAATATTTCCTTTGGGAGATTCGATATAACCTGCCGATAGGTTAATGTTTCTCTGACGAATCGCCTTTCCTATTTCACCTATTGTTAAGTGATATTTTTCTAATTTTTCAGGATCTACTTCAATTCTTATTTCATCTCTTCGATAACCACTCAGATTTACCCTAGAGACATCTCTCATGGCCTCCAGCTTATCTCGCAAGAGCTTAGTGACTCTTTTTAACTGTGAATAATCGGCCCCTGTGAGAGCGACCTTAATAGTTCCTCGATTTTTATTATTTATTTTTTTTATAACAGGAAGATCTGCTTCACCTGGAAGATCTGTTGTAGATTCTACTGAATCTTTTACTTCAGTGAACACCTCATCTAAATCAAAGTCTGGCTCAACTTCAATTGTGAAAATAGAAAACCCCTCACCTGACATAGCATTCATTCTCTTAATGCCATCTACGACTTTTAATTCTCTCTCAATAGGTATGGTTATTAATTTCTCTACATCTTCAGAAGAAGATCCTGAATAATTAGTTCGAATAGTGATAATATCAAATTCAACTTTCGGAAAGGTTTCTTTTTGCAGGTTATAAAGTGAATAACCCCCTACTACCAAAATAATCACGGTCAAAAGATTTACCAGAAGTGGTCTTTTTAGAAAAAATTCGATTAAGATTTTCAAGTTTTTCCTCGCTTAAAGTTTCTTTATAGTGTCCTGTAAAGATCCCCATAAAAAGGCCAATTTTGCCAGCAGCCCTTCCCTTTCACCAATATAACTTATGTATCGGAGTTCGGTAAAGATTCGACGCTCTTCTGCAGTAAGGGATTGTAAAAGATCAGTTCTACCTAGATTATAGAGTTTATTGTATTTATCTAAAACAACTTTAGACAGGTCCCAGCGTTTTTTTGCCTTGATGATATTTTCTTCCAGCTGCTTTAATTGATAACGAATATAGATTTCTGAATTTTGAATATTTCTAAACTCCTTATTCCTTTTCATCTTAGCGGTATTGAGATTAATACCGGCCTTTGCCTTCTCAACATCTTTTTGAGGGTATCCTAAAGGCCATTCAAGTTTAATCATTGCTGTAGCATCAAAAAAATTGCCAACAAGATTTCCTTCTCTAAGGACCTGCAATTCATCAGTTGAAATAGCATCTGTTTCATAATCTAGGATCAAGTTAATGCTTGGGAAAAAACCATATTTTACATATTGTACCCCAAGTTTAAGCTGCTTAATTTGCGCCTCAAGTAACTTAATAATCTTATTATTATGAGGCGTACCTTTTGATGCTAAAGTAAGAGGCAAAACCTTTCCAAAAGGATCTAGCTCTTTAATTTCTTTTTGCTTAACTTCCCGGTGTAGAAAATTTGATAATCGCTCTAAGGAATCACCTAAATTTATATAGGCCCTTTTAATCGCTTCCTCTTTTTCGATTTGAATCATTCGTGATTCATCTAAATCAACATCAAGCCTAAGGCCATCTTTCACCATTTTTTTAATTAGGTTAGTTCTTTTTTTCGCCCTATCAAGAGCATTTTTTTCAGAAATTAGAACTGTCTTGAATTGCCGGGCCTGGATATAGTTCACAAAAAACTCAAACACTTTACTTTCGATTTCTAATTCTTTTGAGGCCTTAGAAACACTGACTGTATGTTCTCGAAGCTCTAGGTCTTTATACTCTTCCCGACCAAAGATGTTTTTTCCGAAATCTTGAATATAACTAACACCCATATTAAAGTTAAAAAAGGTTTTAGGTTCCTTGCCACCACCAACAACTAAAATAAAGTTTTCATCATCTCGAGCGGTTCTTTTAAACGTCGTGTCAAATTTAAATTGTCCACCCCAAGCAAACTTCTTATTAACTTCAAGCAAATAGTTTTGATAAGTGGCATTCATATTGGAGGCCGGTGTAAAATACGCGGAACTGTCATTTCTATAAAATCCATCAAATTTTAAATTCCATGGTCTTAGCGCCCAGAATTGTTCTACATTCTGCTTTTGAAGACTAATTTCGGCCTCTTTTTCCTGTATACCGAAGTTATTCTCAATTAATTCTTCGGTGAACTTGGTGAGATCAGCATAGGTAGGAGAGGTCGGAGTCAGTAAAAAAAATAAAAAAATCAGTCTAACTTTCATAAATTTGGCCCCAAATAGTTAAAATCATAACCTTTTTTCTTACCATTTCCAGACAAATTTGACTAATTGATGAACATCAAATAATTAAACACTTAATCTCAAGAAGGGGGGATTACCGCTGGTACTTAGGTACTGGAGGAAAGTCCGGACACTGTATGGCAATGTAGCGGGTAACGCCCGTCCACCGTGAGGTGAGGACAAGTGCAACAGAAAGTATGTACAGGTAATGCTGTAGTGAAACCAGGTAAACTCTACATGGTGCAAGTCCAAATAGGTCTGTGTCTAAGAACGGCCAGTTCGAGCAGACGGGTAGGACGCATGAGGGCCAAGGCAACTTGAACCCCAGATGAATGGTAGTCTAAAACAAAATCCGGCTTATACCCCTTCTTGAGATTTTTTCTATGGCATTTCTTTTAAAGTCGCCTGAACGCCAAAATGATCAGATATGTAGGTGAATTCTAATTCCTCCAAGTCATGATTCATCTTAATTTCATTATTGAAGATTAGCTTCATCTCTTTGACACTGACACCATTGACCAAGATATTATCTAATATTAGTCCACCAGAAAATTTATTACTAACTAGGTTATTATAGGGGCAATAGGTGCATTTAGGATTCATTTTGTAAAAAGGTTCTATAAAGCCTTTACCAAATAAAGGCGCACAATTACCCTCAAAGTTATCATGAATATCTCTTAAGCTAACTCTTCTAGAACAGCCCAACCCCCCCATTACTAAGGTGGGCCTTTTAGTATCGACCCTTATAACCATCTTTTCCACCTGGGCCAGATTTTCGGATCTCCATGAATCAAAAAATCCCGGATAAGGATAGATACCATCTAAATTTGAAGTCAGGTGAGCACAAAATATTTTTAGCGGTTTTCCATTAAACTCGATCTCCGCTGAGATCGCCCCTCTTCTTCTATGAGTTGATATCTCCGAATAGTCTACTTCCTCTTTAGCAATTAATTTTTTTTTAGATAATATTAGAAGTCCATCTCTACCGGTACCCGAGAATCGTTTTATCCTTTTAAAAGGATTTATCAGATTTAAAAAGGCCAATACCACGCTTACGTCTTGCTGCATTAGTTGCGCCTGAGAACATTTAGGATTTTTTTGTCTTAAGGCCTTAAAGGCATCTCCACATTTATTATTTAAACACTTGCCCAGTTTATCTCCTCTCATCTTGAGGCAATTTTCATAGCGACAATAAAGTGTCCCTTTAGTGTCAAAGAGATCGTCAAAAGAACAAAATGGCCATCTATAATAGGCCTGTTTCTGGGAGGAGAAGTGATGATAGTTATATCTAAAATCAAGCTCTTTAATAATCTTATTCCTCTCCTTCTTATGGACTATTTCTTGAAGACAAATAAGATCCGCATCTAATTTCCTAAGCCCGCGCAAAAGCTCATGAAACCTTGTTTTCCTGTGAGCGGTCTTTTTATGGCGAAAACCAGTATTAAAAGTAGCGACTTTAAGCTCTTCAGATAAAGCAGATTGAGAAAGTAAGAGAAGAATAAATACAATAATTTTCATATTCTCATCCTTAAGGCCTTAAGTGTTGCCGTCGTGAAGTTCTGCTCTTCGGTATCTAATTTAATAAATTTAAAATGAGTAGATGCCGGAATTATTCTTCTAAAATCTTGGTAATTCATCTGAATCACATGATTGGTAATTTTATATTTAGTAATGCTACTTTTAAATTCAAACTTTTTATCAAGTTTTGGTGACTTCTTTAATTTCGGATATTGAACTAGATTTTTATCTTCACTTTTTAAAATAAAGGTTGGAAGTTCCCATTGATCTACAAGCCATTGTCCTTTTTTTCTTTTGTGGGCCAGGATTTCTCCCTTCTCTACTAGAATCACTCTTAAAAGATCTAACTGATAAATTTTTTTATCCTTTTTTACGGCCAGCGGATAAGTCAGAGGATCTCCTCGTTTACAGGCCTTGCAGTTAATACTGATAAGGCAACTCTCACAGTCTGTCTTCTTTGCCTGACAGTAAACTCTGCCTAAATCCATGAGCGCCTCATTAAGCTCTCTGGGACAAATATCTATAAGTTTTGCAGTGAACTTATTTTTTTCTAAATAAAGAGATAATTCTTTTTTAAGATTTGGCCCTTTATTTAACTTTAACCCCAAATATCTACAAAGTACTCTTTCAATATTAGCATCTAAGGCCATATTCATTTCTTTATGCCCGATAGATAGAATCGCATTAGCAGTGTACTCACCTATGCCTGTTAATTTTCTAAGAGACTCATAGTCATGAGGAATCTTTCCCTTATGATTTTTAACTATTTCAACTGCAGCGTTTCTTAGATTTCTAGCACGAGAGTAATAACCCAGCCCCTTCCAAGCAATACAAACTTCTTCATCAGTGGCAAGGGATAATTTTTTTATGGTCGGAAACTGTTTTAAAAAAGGTGTGAACTTATTAATTACTGTTGGCACTGTAGTCTGTTGGAGCATAATCTCTGATACTAAAGTAGTATAAAGAGTTCGTTTTTTTCTCCATGGTAGGTAGGAATATTCCTGCTTGGACCAATTAATTAAATTTTTAAACATACTTTTTTATGACACTGAAGGGTTAATCTTGCAAACTTAAATCTTGACACGAGTTGGATAACTCTTTACCCCAATAAAGGAAGTTTTCAAGCGTTGCTCCTTTAAAAAAATCACCTCTGACTTTAGAACCCGTTCTATCAATAAACTTTTTTAGTTTCTTTTTCATCTGAGTGTAATCAGTTACCACTACCAAGTGTTTTGATTTAGAGGACCGTATCCAATCTTCAAGGAAGTTAAGGTTGTTTTCACCATAATTTCTACACACGTCAGTAAATGATCCCATCTCTCTAAGAGACTGATTAAAAATCCCCATAATAGGTATATTCCCACCACAGCTTTCCATAACCATTCTGATAAATTTATTCCTCATACAATTCCCATCTCTGCCTCGAGGATCGATTTCATTCATACTTGAACTGGTATCAATCCAAATCTCCATATTAGTGTCAACCCTGGCCGGAAGTCGCTCGCCACAAAATCTTGATGATCCTACTTCTGAGTCACAATCAGAAATATGAGTATTATAAGGTGCAAAGAGATCTAAAGTATTTTTAAGTCTTTTTTCTCTTTTAATCATGTAATCGTTTATTTTTAAATCTGACTGACGATCAACGAGCTCTGAATCCTCCATATCGTAGCACCCTTCACCCCAAGCTTTACATCCTTTATAAATCCCTCTTACTTGGGAAACTTTTCCAAGCGTGTATGGATAGTTTTGGAGATGGCCATACTTGGCCCGACTAATAAACCAAAATTCAATCGTATCGGGAAGTGCAAAAAGATTTTGGCAAATAAAAAATGAAAATAGAAATACTAGAGGTCTAAACAAATCTTCTTTCCTAGTTGTAATTCTATTTATTTTTTCGGTTGAGGAGATTTATTTGTTAGTCTTTTCGTTGAAAGCAGCCAATAGATTTTTTATTGATCAGAGATGCTTGAACCACGAGAGAGGCCACTTCAGCGGCATTTCTAAGCCCAATTAAATTATCCGTTAAATTGGAGTGTTTATAGAACTTTTTAAGTTCTATATAGTGTTCCCTAAATAAGGCCTCTGCCCGCTTTAGACGCCTCTTAGTTCGAGTAAGACCTACGTAATTCCACATAGTTTGTTTTAGGGTGAGCCAATCCTGATTAACCAAGGCATTATCACATTCACCTGTACTAACCTCCCAATCTTTAATCTGGTCATCGGGATAAATCGCAATTTGATTTAAATCTTGGGCCATCTCTTCGGCCGCCAAATAGCCCCAAGTCAGTCCCTCTAAAAGTGAGGTTGAAGCAAGTCTGTTGGCCCCGTGAAGACCGGTACAGGCAACTTCACCTACAGCAAAGAGATTCTTCAAACTTGTCTTTCCCTTTAAATCCGTTTTCACTCCACCACAGGTATAGTGGGCCGCAGGGATTACAGGTATTGGTTCTTTGGTAATATCAATTTTATTTTGCTCGCAATGTTCATAAATAGTTGGAAAACGCTCTCTAATCCAATCTGGATCTTTATGGGAAATATCAAGATAGACACAATCATGCATGGTCTCAAGAGTTTCTTCCATAATGGACTTGGCCACAACATCTCTTGGAGCGAGTTCTTTATCAGGGTGATATTTTCCCATAAACTCTTCGCCGTTACAGTTAACAAGTCTGCCACCCTCTCCTCTAACTGCTTCACTGATTAAAAATCTTCGATGAGAATTTCTATTATAAAAAGTAGTGGGATGAAATTGAATGAATTCCATATCAGTTAATAAAGCACCTGCCCTATTTGCCATAGCATGCCCATCACCTCTTGCTCCATCAGAGTTGGAGTTATGTAAATAAAGTGAGCCAATCCCACCGGTGGCCAAAACGGTTACTTTTGCGAGTGCTTTTACTATTTCCCCATCTTCACGGTTATGCAAATAAGCTCCGACGACTTTATTTTCTTCATATCTTTGATTAATTGAGATTCCGTGGTGCAAAGGTGTAAGCAGGTCTACTGCTGTATGATTTTGCAAAAGCTTAATATTTGGAAAACGTTTAATATCTTTAATATAGTTTAAAAAAGAAGTCTGGATTTCTCTACCAGTAAAATCTCCCTTAAAGAGAATTCTCGGGAGAGAGTGGGCCGCTTCCCTAGTGAGATTTAACTCGCCTGTATCCTTACGACTAAAATCAACTTCTACCTTGTTTAGTAAAACCTCATTTAAAATCTTCCCGCCATTTTCCTTTAATATTTCAATGGCATTAATATTGTTGGTGTGGGATCCGGCCTTTAAAATATCTGATCCGAGAAGTTTATCTTCTCTTTGAGGATAAATAATTCCGCCTTGAGCATAATAGGTATTGCTTATATTGGGATCTTTTTCCCTGGAAACTAGCCCGACAAGAAGGCCCTTCTCCGCTAATTTCAACGCACATGAAAGCCCTGCAATCCCTGTCCCAATAATTAAAACATCAAAGTTCATTAATTCTTCTCATTTTCAAAGAAAGATCTACTCTCGCAGGATTTCTAGTGAGGGCCGAAGTACTAATGGCATCTATTCCATTAATTAAGAACTCTTCAAGGTTATCCTGGGTAATACCCCCGGAAACTTCATAGGTCATATGACCTGGTTTTATATCAACAGCTAATTTTATCATTTCTGGAGAGAAATTATCCAACATGATATGAACTACTTTTAATTCAATTGCCTCTTTTAATTCTTCTAGATTGTGTACTTCTAAGACTAGAGGTTTATAAAAACCTCTCTGATTATTAAAAAAATCTAAGGCAGCTTTAACTCCACCAAAAAAGTTTTTGTGATTATCTTTAACCATCCATACATCAGTTTGAGCAAATCGATGGTTACTGCCTCCACCTACAAGGACAGCATATTTTTCAAGTGATTTAAGTCCCGGAGTAGTTTTTCTAGTGTCTAAAACTGAAATAGCAAATTCACTCGCTTTTTTAGTATACTCAAAGGTTCTCGTAGCAATGCCACTAGCATGAGTTAAAAGATTTAAGGCCAATCTTTCACCTGTTAAAGCGATATTAAAAGGCAATGAAAACTTTAAAGGCCCAAATGTTTCATCTACTTTTTTTCCTTCAAAATTTTGCATAAACTCTTCACCTAGATTTTTTGCTCCGAGAAATTCAAAAACGGAAAAAAAATAAGGAAGTCCTGCTAAAACCATAGGAGACTTTATATGCAACTGACACTCAACAACATCTGTTGGCAGAGAATTAAAATAGAAATGATTTCGAAAAAGATCATCTTCTTCAAAGAAGTGTTCTAAATCTTTTCTAAATTGCATTTTCATGAGTTTTCCAAGTAAATTTTTTAATGCCAAGTTTTCATATCCCTTTACTTTTAATCCGTTAAGTATTTATTTGCAGAGTCCGCCCTGCCTTAGAAAAGAATATGAATAGGACTCTTTTTACTCTTATGGCCTCATTTTTTCTCTTTTACTGCTTTGCGTCTAAAGAAACTACCCCACTTTTAACCCATAAAATCTCCAATCTAATGCCTGGTAGGGGCAATGGCCCGCTGAGATCCTATGTTCTAGGCGATAAGAGGAAACTAGGTAGGTCCTTAAAGTGGGCCCATAAGGTGCTTACTATACAGCATCTTTTCACTCCCTCCGGGCTTCATTTGTCTTCAATTTTCTTATTAATTTTGCCCCTACTAAAAAAATTATCACCTCGAATTCGTTGGTTTATTTCTTTAACTCTCTTTATCCTACCGCTTTTTCTACCCGGGTTTTGGGCAATAAAAAGAATATGCCTTTTAAGAATCTTAAAGCTTTTTTTTACAAGGTTATCCTGGTTTTCAGTTTTTTTAATTGCTTTTACACTGGATTTTTTCTGGGGAACTTTCGATCAATCCCCTTTGAGTTTTTGCTTCAGCTTTTTATTTTTAGGACTTATTTTTTCTCTTGAAGGGAAAGATGGTGGAAGTTTGCCTCTCGTTTTATTTACCGGACAAATTCTAATCTCTTTTTTTTGGCAAAGCTTGCTAAACCCATTTGGGATTTTTATAGGGCAATTAATCTCTCTAATTTTTTCTTTCTTATTCCCTTTTTTCTTTATAGCTTTTTGGGTTCCCTATAAATTTCTTCTGTTTCCTCTCGATCTATTCACCTATATGGTCATAGTAGGGGCAAAGATAAGCAAGGATTTTCCCAGTTTTTATATCACCTTTGATATCTTAATTTTATTTTTTATAATGAGTGCATCCATAAGATTAAAAATTAAAGTCTATTTAATTATTTTATTTATCTGTTTTTACCCTCCAAATCTTTTTAATCTCCCTCCAAAATATTTTCATAAAAAAAGAAGGTATGATTTTTATCTAGTGGAGGAGAGAGCAGGCATCAATAGTATCAAAAGAACCCGCAGGGGTTATAAAATTAAATATAATAGTGGGTATACCTGCAGCTATAGTTTATTTAATACTTTTTGGCAGAAGAGTTGTTTTTAGTAGTCTAAAAGTTTAGTTAGCATAGCTCTAACATCTTCCACTTGAGGAAGGATTTCATCTTCAAGGCCGGGACAATAGGCCACATGAGTATCCTTGGCCGCCACTCGAAGAATTGGCGCATCAAGGGATTCAAAACACTCTTCATTTATAAGTGAAGCGATCTCACCGGCAAACCCAGAAGTTTTAGTATCTTCATGACAGATAAGAATTCTATTAGTTTTAGCTAGCGATTTCTTAATCGCTTCAATATCAAAGGGAACTAGTGTTCGAGGGTCGATAATTTCAATCGTCTTACCAGTTTCTTTTTCAATTTTTTTAGCAGCATCAATTGATTTTTGAACCAAAGCTCCCCAGGCAATGATGGTAGCATCACTTCCTTTTTTAACCACACGGGCCTTTCCAAAAGGAATCATATAATCCTCTCCTGGGTCGGCCGATCTATTATAGCCCTGATAATAGAGATGCTTATGTTCCAAAAACAAAACTGGATCATCGGCCCTTATAGCGGTTCTGAGGAGTCCAGCAGCATCCTGCGCATTAGAAGGAAAGGCCACATATATTCCAGGGATATTAGAAAAAATAGATTCTCCACACTGTGAGTGATAAATCGACCCACCTCGAAGATATCCACCAATAGGAACTCTAACCACCATAGGACATTTGAAATCTCCACCAGAGCGATACCTCATAGTGGCCATTTCATTTTTAAGTTGCATAAAAGCAGTCCAAATATAATCAAAAAATTGAATTTCAACGACAGGTTTTAGTCCTCTGGTGGCCATACCGATGGCCCGACCAATTATATTGGCCTCGGCCAGAGGTGAGTTAAACACTTGTCCAGGACGCCCGGCCCTTTGCAGGCCTTTAGTAACAGCGAAAACACCGCCTTTTCCCTGTAAAGACTCATCATCTAATTTTTCAAGCTGTCCAAAATCGGCCACGTCCTCACCAAATAGTCTTATAAGAGGATCTCTTTTTAACTCCGCTTTAAGAACTGAGTTAATCGCCTGGGCCATAGGCACATCGTCCTTCCCACTAAATTCGGGATCCGTTGAAAATGCATCTGAAGTTATATCTACTTCTTCGGAAAAAAGATGGTCCATGCATGTTTCCGGTTCCGGCCAAGGAGTACTCTCTGCCTTTTCTCTGGCCTCCCGAACTTCTTTATCTATTTCTTTTTTAATTTTTTCATTTTCGGCGTCTTTTAAAACTCCCCCTTGAATTAACAACTTAGGGAAAGAGTTAATGACATCTAATTCTGTCTCTTCTAAAAGTTCCTTTTTAGTTCTATATTTAGTGTGATCATCAGAAAGAGAATGAGAATAAGGACGGGTCACATTAGCATGAATTAAAACCGGCCCATTTCCTTTCCTAAGATAATTAGAGCTCTCAACGGCAGTGGCATAACTATCAATGGGACAGTTTCCATCACAGGTAAAAATCTTAAGTCCTGGAAAATTTTCCAGCGCCGTCGAGATTGAACCTCCTGGCGTTTGAATGGCAACGGGGACACTAATGGCATAACCATTATCTTCAATCATAAACATGACAGGAAGTTTATTTACACTAGCAGTAGTTATAGCTTCCCAAAACTCTCCTTGAGAAGTTGTACCATCTCCAGCACTTACATAGATAATTTCATCTTCATTATAAGAAAGGGTTTTCTTTTCACCAATATTTTTTAAATATCCAGCTACTTCGGAAAGTCCTACTGCTTGTAAAAATTGTGTACCAGTACAAGATGAGGCCGAGATTATATTTAAATCTTTATGTCCCCAATGAGCTGGCATTTGGCGACCGTGAGAGGCAATATCACCGGTATTTCCATTGGCCTGACATAACATTTCATATGGTGTCATTCCCAGAGCTAAGCAAAGGGCCCGATCTCGGTAGTAAGGAATAAAAAAATCGTATTTAGGCCAGAGAACATTTCCAAAAGCAGTAAGGATACCTTCATGTCCTGCTCCAGATATTTGAAAAAAAGCAGTCGCGGCCTTTCTCATAGCAATTTCTGCATCATCAAGCTTTCTTGATAAATAGATATTTTTCCAAAAAGAGATGAGTTTTTGTTTGGTTAGATTATATTTCTTGGCCTGCTTCAGCTTTTTTTCCACCACACTAGATTTGATGACTTTTTTCCGTGCCTTTTCTTTCATGGAGACAAAATCCTTTGCTGAGTATCGCGTTATTAAGGATTAAAATCCTATCCAAAATTGCATGGAAAGTCTAAAAAGGCTCACTGCGTCCAATCGAGAATGACCTTTCCGGCCTTCCCTTCATTCATAATTTTAAAACCTTCTAGGTAGTCATCTACTGGAAGAGTGTGGGTAATGATGGAAGAGATATCTAAACCACTTTGAATCATGGCAGTCATTTTATACCAGGTTTCATACATTTCTCGGCCATAAATTCCTTTAAGAGTTAGACCTTTAAAAATCACTTTACTCCAATCAATGGCCACTTTTTCAGAGAAGATCCCCAACATAGCGATTCGGCCACCATTGTTCATCACCTCTAACATGTCATTAAAGGCCGTACTATTTCCGGACATCTCCATACCGATATCAAAGCCTTCAGTCATACCTAATTTTTTCATAACCGAATTTAAATCAACTTTTGTAGGGTTAACCGTCACATCGGCCCCCATTTTTTTTGCCAGATCAAGCCGGTAATCATTCACATCGGTGATCACGACATTCCGGGCGCCCACATGTTTAGCGATGGCCGCGGCCATGGCACCAATAGGTCCTGCTCCCGTTATTAAAACATCTTCACCAACCAAGTTAAAAGAAAGTGCCGTGTGAACTGCATTTCCAAAAGGATCAAAGATAGAGGCAATTTCATCAGGAATATCATGCGGAATGGGAAAAACATTTGTGGCGGGAAGAGATAGGTATTCGGCAAAGCAACCAGGTCTTTGTACTCCAACACCAATAGTATTTCGACATAGGTGTTGAATTCCCGCACGACAATTTCGGCAATGGCCACAAGTGATATGTCCTTCACCAGATACTCGATCACCAAGGTTGAGTCCTTTTACGTCGTGACCAAGTTTTTCCACTACGCCAAAAAACTCATGTCCTGTAACAAGTGGTACTGGAATTGTTTTTTTTGCCCACTCATCCCAATTATAGATGTGAAGATCTGTTCCACATATAGCGGTTTTTTTTATTTTAATCAAAACATCATTAGGACCGATAGCTGGCATTTCGCCTTCTTCCATCCAGAGACCTTTCTCTTTTTTACTTTTTCTGAGTACTTTAATTTTACTTTTCATTAGATCACCTTAAAAGCTTTTCCTACTTTTTCAAAGGCGGTTAGGGCCTTTTCTAAATCAACTCTACTATGGGCGGCAGAAATTTGAGTTCTAATTCTGGCCTCTCCTTTGGGTACTACTGGAAAGGAAAAGCCAACGACATAAATCCCTTCTTTTAATAAAGCATCGGCCATATCTTTTGCTAGTTTGGCCTCACCAAGCATGACAGGAACAATAGGGTGCTCCCCTTTTAAAATATTAAACCCTAAACTCTCCATCTCTTTTCTAAAATAAGAAGTATTATCTCTCAGCTTTTGCCTGAGTTTAGAACCTGTCTCAAGAAGCTCTAAAACTTTTATAGAAGTGGCCGCTATAACCGGTGCCAGGGTATTGGAAAAAAGATAGGGCCTAGATCTTTGTCTAAGCATTTCTATAATTTCTTTTTTGCCCGAAGTATAACCTCCAGATGCTCCCCCAAGGGCCTTGCCTAAAGTTCCGGTGATAATATCCACTCGATCCATTACTTCACAGTATTCATGAGTCCCTCTTCCCTCTTCCCCCATAAATCCTACTGCATGAGAATCATCAACCATAACTAAAGCATCATATTTCTCGGCCAGGTCACAAATACCTTTTAGATTTGCCACATAACCATCCATAGAGAAAACTCCATCGGTGGCAATAAGCCTAAACCTGGCACCTTGGGCCTCTTTAAGTTTTGCTTCTAAGTCTTTCATGTCACTGTTGTTGTATCTAAAGCGTTTTGCCTTACAAAGTCTGATGCCATCGATGATACTAGCATGATTTAAAGCATCGCTAATGATTGCATCTTCTGCCGAAAGAAGAGTTTCAAAAAGTCCTCCGTTAGCATCAAAGCAAGATGAATAAAGAATGGTATCTTCCATTTTTAAAAAATTAGAAATTTTATCTTCAAGTTCTTTGTGAATATTTTGAGTCCCGCAGATAAACCTGACACTCGACATACCAAAACCATATTTATCTAAAGAGAGCTGCGCAGTTTTAATAAGTTCTAAAGCGGAGGATAATCCCAAATAATTATTGGCACACATATTAATCACTTCGTCATTTTCTGAAACGATGTGTGAACCTTGAGGTGAGGTAATGATTCGCTCATCCTTATAAAGACCTTGTTCTCTAATAGAATTTAGCTCTCCAGTAAGGTGGTCTAAGAAATTTTGGGACATAAATTGATCCTGGAAAAGGTTGAATCTTATTTATAATAGGTGGATCTCTTTGTAAAAAGTTGCGCTAGACGCCAAAATCGAAGGCGATAAGATACCTTCTCTCTTGTTTTACATGCCATTGTATAGGATCAAGCTCTGCCCCAAAGGTGGAGAGAGAAAAATTAAAATGTTTTGATTTAAAACCAAGGCCCCCGGATACATAGCCCTCTACATAGCCAAGCCGAATAAAATATTTACGAAACCAATCATATTCAGCACCGATTAATAGTCGTCGACGATAATCCACACCATCAAATTCTTGAAGAAGATCATTCCAATCTGCTTCCAAATGTAGTCGAGAAAGCTTCCCCACTCGGGGAGTAATAGAGACTCCTAAATCAAGAGTTGTTTGATAATTCTGCAATGGTTTTGGATTGGGGTTATAAACTGTTGGCCTAGATTCTTGGATATTTCCAAAAGAAGAGCTCGTGAAATTATGAAGCGCCAATGAAAAAGCAGGAATCCAATCAGTCGGCAGAGTGATTCTAACTCCAAGGTCCGCAAAAAATCCGCTCCCTGTAGCATAATCATCTTCTTCAATAAAAATTGTCTCATTTTTAGGACCGCAGCCATTGAGCTCCTTTCGATTAAGCCAAATACCCATCGCCCCAATTTTTATCACTCCTCCCCAGAAGGACATATTTACCGCGGCATAAGGGCCATGGTCTAAGCGAAAAATCCATTCATATGGTGAAGTCTCACTCAAGATGGTCATCCTTGATTGCTGAGAAATTAAGTAACCAAAGGAGAAGTATCTCGTAGTAAAATTGGGAAGAATATTAAATCTGGAATAAGACACATCACCAATATTTTCCAGTAGATTTACCCTGGTTCCTTCAATCGTTACATTTCCTAAAACGCCATTCCAAAACTCACTCGGACCCCCTTTAGGCATGGTCAAATAGTCTTGGGAGCTTTCAAAATGGATATCGGTTAAATGAAAATTTGTGGGCCGAACGGTTCCAAGTCCTGCAGCATTGTAAAACGAGGAGGCGGAATCATCAACTTTGGAGATATAGGCGTTTCCCAAACCAAGTGCTCGCCCAGAGGTGGCCAGTTGAGGATAGGCCACGGGGTTAAAATCAAGTCCAATGCAGCCTTGGGCCCAAATGAGGGAAGGGGAAAAAAGTAAAAATAAGATAAAGGCCCGCACATATATATTATACGAGGATTTGGAACCTGAGGAAACTAGACAAATTTACCTGCTTCTTCCTGGGAAAAGTGGAGTAGTGGTGTTTATAAAGCGGTCTCTAAAGGCCCTGGCCTCCTCGATCCTTTTCTCAGCGAGATGGTCGGTGGCCTTATAGATAGGTATATTTTGTTCCTCGGAAATCTTAAAAATTTCCAGGGTGGTATCAAAGATAGAATTGACCTTTTTGACCGATTTTTCGTGAGACCAACCTTCAAACTCAAGACTTACGTTAATAAGTCCACCGGCATTGATAAGATAATCAGGAGCGTAGAGAATTCCTTTTTCCCTTAGCATGTCTCCATCTTCAGGTCTTGCAAGTTGGTTATTGGCAGGCCCTGCAATAATTTTGCATTTAAGTCTTGGGATAGTGAATTCATTTACTGTTCCACCTAGAGCTGCAGGTGTATAAACATCACAGTCCACATCATAAATTGCATCAACACCTACGATCTCCGCATTTGGTACAGTATCAATAAAACGTTTCAAGTTTGTTTCATTAATATCAGATACAAAAATTTTGGCACCATCATCGGCCAGTAGTTTTCCAAGCTTATGACCGACTTCTCCGGCCCCTTGAATGGCAAAAACTTTTCCCTTGGCCGATTTATCGCCAAAAACTTTTAAAAGAGAAGCTTGGATTCCTCTAAATACTCCAAGAGCTGTATAAGGTGCAGGATTTCCTGAGCCCCCATGCTCTTTTGCAATACCGGTTACAAAAGTAGTTTCTTTATAGACATGTTCCATGTCTTCTACCTGAATATTCACATCTTCTGCAGTTACATATCTGCCATTTAAAGTTTCAATAAACTTTCCATAACTTCTAAAAAAAGCTTCTGACTTATCCTTCTTGGGATCTCCAATAATAACTGCTTTTCCTCCTCCGAGAGGAAGTCCTGTTACAGCGGCCTTATAAGTCATCCCACGTGAGAGTCTTAATACATCAGTTAGTGCCTCTTCCTCACTTTCATAAGGCCACATTCTAGTTCCTCCTAAAGAGGGGCCTAAAACCGTATTATGGATGGCAATAATGACCTTCAAGTTAGTGGCGGGATCAGAGAAGAAAACAACTTCCTCATGTCCATATCTTTGGAGTCTTTCGAAACTTAACATAGGCAAATCTTTGTCTTTTAATGAGTTATATAGTTATGATGAGGTACAATAAAAGAAGGGAAGTGAAATAAATATGCCCAACGTGTCATTAAAAAATAATAATGAAGTTAAGCTGTTTGAAGTACATGAAAATGAACTAATTTGGGATGAGCTGGATCGTCTAGGCACCAAGCTCCCGGCCGGTTGTCTCGCCGGTTCCTGTGGCACCTGTAGAATTGAAGTTCTCGAAGGGGCACAAAATCTCTCCCCGTTAAGTGTCGTTGAAAAAGAAACTGTCCACCACCTAGAAGAGCAATATAAGAAAATTTATGGTGAAGATTTTTTAAAGGGAAAAACCTTAAGACTTTCCTGCCGTGCTAGGGTGACTGGAGATATTTCCATCACCCCTTTCAAAGAAAAAATTTAAGTTTTTTTAAGCAGATTTTCTCTATCGTGTCTTCTTATGATGCCATCAATATTATCAACCGTATCCACCGCCTGATCCCAAGCAGTATAAATTTGTTTTTTTCCGCCGGCCCTTAAGTCTCCTGCTACATAGAGTCCCTTAACCGAAGTTTCTCCACTACTATCAGTGAGAACAAAGCCACGATCATCAACTTCTGCGCCAAGGCCTGTCGCGAGTTCGTTATAGACCATCATGCCTAAAGAAACGAAAGAAAATTCAGTTTCCACATGTTTTCCACCTTTCAGAATAAAACCTTCAAGACTCCCCTCTTCAGGTTTACCAAGAACATCTACAATCTCTTCTTCATGGACTTCAATATTATAGAGGTCAATTAGTTTTAAAAGGGTGTCATCAAACTGAGGTTTTTCTCCATTAGTAAAAATTTTCATGGAAGGATTTCCGTACCTTTCATGAAGCATTATCGCCACCCAAGCAGCACCTGAATTATGTCCAATAACCGATGTATGTTTTTCAAAAGTGTGATGGCCATCACAACGAAGACAATAATCAATAGTCTGCATATTAGCGAAGGGAAGAATGAGTTTTATATCTCCTTGAATATGGGGCTGAACATCCATTAGTCCCGTGGAGAGGATTATATACTGAGCTTTATATGTCTGATCTTTATCGTCTGTAAGTTCAAATAAACCATCTTCTAAATGTTTAATTTTTCTTATGCCACGATTTTGCTTCCAAATAAATTTATCCTTAAATTTTGACTCCGCCATCCACTGAAGGGTTTCTTTATTGGGTTCTTCAATTCCTTTTTTATACCTCGTGTGTCCTGGAACGTTCTCAACCTTTGCCACCCAAAAGGCCCTTGATCTTTTTTTATCCCTTCCGGTACCGGGAAAAAAAATACAGGTTCGATTGTTTAAGATAGTTCGAAGAGCGGCCATGGTTCCCGCCGACCCCCCACCTATAATAGCTACGGGATAAATTCCATTTTCCATCTTTAACTCTACTGTGTTGTTTTATGGGCCTTTTTTTTATCAAATAGATGTTTTTCTCCGCCCACATCTTTTATCAGGATATCTCTTATCTCATATTCTTCAACTCTCGTTAGCTCAAAAGAATATCCTTCCCAAATAATAATTTGTCCTTTTTTAGGAAAGTTATTTCCTAGCATATCTAAAATAAAACCTGCCACTGTTGAGTAGTTTGCATTTAATGGAATTTTTATATCATATTCCCCATCTAAATCACGAAGCGACATCGAGCCAACAATTGAAATACCTTTAATAAGGTCTCCAACCTCTGGGATAGCAAGATCAATATCGTGTTCATCTTGAATTTCGCCAAGAATTTCTTCTACAATATCTTCTAACGTGATAATTCCAACTACCATTCCATTTTCATCTTTTACCAAGGCCAGGTGAACCTTACGCCTATTCATCTGATCAAAAATAATTTGAATTTTCATATGCTCATAAACAAAAAATGGGGTTTTAAGCATCTTTTCGATTTCAAAATTTTTTGTTTGTGATTCTTTAATAAAGGCCAGATCTTTGACATGAAGAAATCCTACATATTTATCCAAGTCTCCCTTACAAACTGGATAACGACTGTGGGTATCTTTTTTTACATAATTAATAATTTCTTTAAAAGACCACGTTTCTTGAACAAACTTAACGCTATTTCTGGGAATCATAATGTCTTTAACTTTAATCTTTGGAAACTCTAAGATGTTAGCGAGCATATCAAGCTGTTTAGAATCGATAGTCTTTTCCCTTTCTGCCCGAGAGACCATATATTCAATATCACTTTTTTGAACCAATCGACCTTTTATTTGTGCCCCTTCCCCCAACAGCTTTTTGGTGATGAAAGTCATCATCTTGACTATAGGGTAGAGAAGATAAAAGTTAAATTTAAGAAACATAATAACTACAACTGATAATCTTTCCGCATTGGCCATACCAAAAGTTTTAGGAATAATTTCCCCAAAAATTAAAATGGCCAAAGTGGTAATTCCGGTAGCGACTCCGACTGCTTCACTTTGGAAATATCTAGTAGAGATCACTGTTACAAGAGATGCGGTTAAAATATTTGCAATATTGTTTCCCACTAAAATTGTGGTCAAAAGTTCATTAGGTCGCTCAATCATAAACTTCATAGCGTTGGCACGAGGGCCACCCTCTTCTAGAATATGTCTTGCTCTATCGATCCCGATGGAGACCAGTACTGACTCAGAACCTGAATATAGCGCTGAACCAATCAGCCCTAAAACGAGGTAAACAATCTCAGTTGTTTCAATCATTTAAAATTTCCAGGGAGAGATAACTCGACGGAGGCTCTATTTTTAAATCCTTGTTATTACTAGTATTTATATACTACCTAAAGCCTACACTATTGTCTAGGCGACCTCTAGTTTCAGTAAGTTAGCTAATGTAAAAGAGGTTGTCCATCGAAGTCATGATCAGAGTAGACAATTCGATCACTCATCTCGTGATTAAAACCAGGTATCTCTTTGATATTTTTAACTTTCCGAAAAATGCTGTCACATTTATAACAGATAGCAATGGTGCCTAGTCTTTTAAACAAAAGAAAGTCAAAAAGGTAGAGGACAATAAAGCTGACTCCATAAGTCCATATCGATAAAATGGCAGCAATTACAAAAAGAATAACTCCAATCTTTCGATTGAAATCTTTTTGCGAATAGAAATCTTTACGCTCACAACAAGGGCAGCTTTTTAAAACACTTTCCATGTGAGTTTGATCAAATTTTACAGGAGTCTCATGATTGCAGATATCGCACTTGGCAAGCTTAGCATCAAGAGTCGGGAGGATATGAATTCCAGAACCACATTCAGAACAAGTTAAAGTTACGTCCATCATAAATAAAAACCGTATTTAAAGTAAAAATAAATGGAGATCAATTCTCCTATAAAAACAAAAAAGGTCATCACATATAAAACTCCAGTAGCGGATTGGATGGACCTCATCTTAACCAGACGGTAGTTAAAATAACTTAGTATCCCGATAATCACATAGCCCCAAACTACTCTCATGAGAAGCATCAAGATATTAAAGGAATAACCATCACCCTGATAAGAATCAAAACCCAAGTAAAATGTCAAAATGGTTAATAATACCTTAAAGGTGAGTACGCTCCAAATAATATAAGTGGAGATAATTAAAGGTCTTTCACTAAGCTTTGGGGTAACTAAATACCAATGTCCCAGAGTCATAGAGAAGGTGATGATCCCCACTAAAAGTGCCGAGGATATAAAAAATGGGTAGTGATACCAGGGAAACGTCATCGAATTTTCCTGAATGAAACAAAATAAAATTGCTAGCATCCCCAAATTTTGAAGCAAGTAGAGGGCCCACATAAGGGTGCTTTTTTTATCTTCGTGCTTTCTCCCGACAAAAAGAAAGGAGAGCAGTATCAAAGCAAACATTGCGACTCTATAATCAAAAGCTCCTTTAGTTCCCCAAAAGAAAAAAGAAGCGATTAAAAGTGCGCCAAAGCTTATATGGTTCACTAGGCGAAGAAATCCTCCCCCAATTTTTTTGGAATCGATCAAAATAGAAAATCCTCCCACCCCTAAGGCGAGAGAAAATAAGAAAAATTCAAAGGTCTTTACTAAAGGGTCCATAATTTATCCAAACACTCCGACTGACTCTTAAAGTAACCCCACAGATCGTCTATTATCTGGTGGTTTATGGGCGGAATTTGTCCTTCCAAGGGAGCTGATTTCAAGGTTCCAACTTTAAACCATTTACCCTTTCCCTCCAAGGCATCAAAACAGGAAATAAAGGGAAAAAGGATAATATTTTTTTCCTCATAAGAGTAAGGGTAGTCCTTAAATTTCAAGAGTTTGCTACCTGTTAAACTTACCCCTACCTCCTCTAAAACCTCTCGTTTTGCGGCCGCTTCCTGACTTTCACCGGCCTCTATTTTTCCCCCGGGAAATTCCCAAAGTCCATTTAGAGGTCCCTCACAGACTCTTTTTTGCATCCATAGCTCAAAACTGGAGGAAGATATATTCCTGACAAATAAGACAATGGAAACTGGGGTAATAGAATTCATGAACTTTAGGTAACATGGTCTTTTCGCTCTGGACAAGACAAGAATTAGTAGGCCATAAGATTTTTTGTGAGAAATTTCCCAATAAGAGAACATTCCCTGCTTTTTGCCCCGCTTGAGGGGGTCACTGACGAAAGTTACCGCTTAGCAGTAATGAAAACATTTCCTGAGTGGGATCGGTTTTCTACCGATTTTTTAAGAGTCCCTACGGTAGGACATTTTAATGATAAATTTATCATCAACCATTTTGGATCTTCTGTTTACCAGGATGAAGCGCTCAAGGGCAAGACGACTTTTCAAATACTCACTACCGAAAGGGCACAAACGGAACAAACTTTAAAAAGCATCGAAATGTTGGGTTTTGAGCATATTGACCTCAATCTTGGCTGCCCCTCTAGAAAAGTAAACTCCCATTTTGGCGGGGCCTATCTGCTCTCAGATTTAAAGGGGTTAAAAAATATTTTGGCCACGATAAGAAAAACTTTTCCTCATCTCTTCACTGTTAAAATGCGACTCGGTTATAGAGACCCTTCTACCTTTATCGATTCATTGAAATTGATGGAAGATGAAGGAGTTGAGGCCATTACTATTCATGCGAGAACTAGAGATCAACTCTACAAAGGTATCGCCGATTGGGATTTCATTAAAACTGCTGTAAAAACTGTAAATATTCCCATTATAGGTAATGGTGATATCTGGTCAGTGAATGACGTAAAAAATATTTTTGAACGAACTGGATGTCACTCGGTAATGCTTGGTAGAGGAGCGATGAAGACTCCTTGGCTCGCGAGAGCTTATAAAAAAGGAGCGAGTAAAGAATCCCTTTCTGAGAGAAAAAAATATTTAACTATTTATTTCAACGCTCTTTTGAAAGAGTATCGATTAGAAGATGGAATGATCTTAAAAAGATTTAAATCATTTTGTCGTAATCTCTTTGATGATTTTCCTGAAGGAAATCTACTTCGTTCTAAATTTTTAAGAGCTAAAACTCTGAATGAA
>Ga0164313_10000083_pt1 | contig 57650 bp, 54 predicted proteins | sample GuaBasSedimGuay4_FD_113735 | JGI IMG/M metagenome (GOLD analysis project Ga0164313, IMG submission 113735) | Subseafloor sediment microbial communities from Guaymas Basin, Gulf of California, Mexico - Guay4, Core 4569-4, 0-3 cm | ecosystem: Environmental > Aquatic > Marine > Hydrothermal vents...
ATGGCATGGACTTTGGTTACATACTCAGCGATGGCCATTAATTGCGGCATAGGCCCGAAAGGAGCACCCCGGTAATCCATATCGAGACCTGCAACAATTACCCTTATTCCGCTGTATGCAAGCTGATTACAAATATCAACCAGTCCGTTATCGAAAAATTGAGCCTCATCAATTCCGACCACCTCCACTTCATTAGCAAGAAGGATAATGTTGGCTGCAGAATCCACAGGAGTACTATGTATGCTATTGTCATCGTGCGATACCACCTCATCTACCGAGTACCTTACCTCAATCCGTGGTTTAAAGATTTCCACCTTTTGCTTTGCAAATCTCGCCCTTTTCAACCGCCGGATAAGTTCTTCTGTCTTCCCTGAAAACATGGAACCGGCTATCACCTCAATCCAACCCTGTCCACTGGCTCTATCTACCGTGTTTTCAAGAAACATGTTATAAGATTATATAAAGAATATCGTTAGTTTTGTACGAACCTCATTGGAAAAATGCAGAAACCATTATGGAATTAAAACACACCATAGAAATCCTGACTAAAGATATACAAGATATAGAAAAATTGGTCGGGAACCTTCAAATTTATCAGGATGGTTCAGCCATCGAACTTGATCTTGCTCTGTCCAAAATGAGAAATGTGTACGAGATACTCACTATGATCAAGGCAGACCGTTTGGATGAGCTTATTCATCCCGAAAGCGAAGGGATTCCAGAACCAGCTCAAGAACCAGAACCCATTCCTGAGCTAGAACCAATTCCTGAACCAGAACCAATTCCTGAACCTGGGCCTGAACCAGAACCTGAGCCTGATCCTGGGCCAGAGCCAGCTTCCCCCACTAAGAAATCCAGAGATGCCAGGATCATTGCAGATAAGTTTGCGACCGAATCCAGCATCAATGAGAACATGGCCGGACAAAGGGAAACAAATATGGAATCAAAGCTCATTGGGCAACCCATTGACAGTATTATCCGAAACATTGGTATCAATGATCGGTTTTTGATCATAAGGGAGTTGTTCTCAGGTGATTCTGAAGAGTTCAGCAAAATGGTCAGTAACCTCGATGGCGCCGAAAATTACCAGGTAGCTATTGGGATATTGAATAGCCAATTTGCAGACACCAGTGATCATGATGGTGTAGGAATACTGGCAGGATTGGTTAAACGAAAGTTCTTACGCGCGTAACATGTCAAAACTGTACCTTGTTCCAACACCCATAGGAAACCTGGGAGACATTACATTAAGAGCCATAGAGACATTAAAAGAGGTCGATTTGGTGATAGCTGAGGATACACGTAAATCCGGCAACCTGCTCAGGCATCTGAACATCAGCAAACCCCTTCAATCCCACCATAAATTTAATGAACATCGCACCCTTGATTCTCTGATTCAAAGATTGCTGTCAGGGATATCAATGGCATTGATCACCGATGCAGGGACACCGGGGATTTCGGATCCGGGATTCCTGCTGGTAAGAGCCTGCATTGAAAATGAGATTGAAGTGGAATCTCTACCAGGTCCCACAGCATTTGTTCCTGCGCTTGTAAATTCGGGATTACCATCAGAACGGTTTATTTTTGAAGGATTCCTGCCACCAAAAAAAGGCCGTCAGAAACGATTGACCGAGCTATCTGCAGAGAAACGAACCCTGGTGTTTTATGAGTCCCCTCACAGACTTACGAAAACACTTATACAACTCTCCGAGCATTTCGGTCCCCACAGAAAAGGATCGGTCTCCAGGGAACTTACCAAAGTTCATGAGGAGACCGTAAGAGGTACCCTTGAGGAGCTTCATCAACACTTCAGTAAGGGTACTGTAAAAGGTGAAATAGTTATTGTTGTTGGAGGATCAGATCTCTAATAGGGCCTGATGCTTCCCGAACCGATAACCCAGAAGCTGGTACTTGGTTCGCCCCGATACAAAATATCTCCAGAACCTGATACAGTGGCCTCAAGGTTTTCAGTTGCCCACACATAAATCAGTCCCGATCCCGAACTTGTAGTCCTTGCATCATAAGCCATTAAATCCAGTGCATCAATTCGGCCCGATGCAGTGAGCGTATAGTCAGCCTTATGGACATCTCCTGAAAGATCAATCCTTCCCGATCCGCTGAGGATGGCATTTACGTTCAAACCGCCAACAACATTCGATCTGACATTTCCCGAAGAACTATGCTTAATACTGACCCCTTTCGACTCCAACACCTCACCCGAATCAATGGAACCTGAACCTGACTGAATCATTCTAACTTCATTGGAATAAATCTTTTCCATACCGATGCTACCAGATCCGGAATTCGATAGGTAAAGGTTTTTCGCAAATACCGTATCCACCGCCAGGTATCCCGATCCGCTATTCCCGCATTCCAATGACTCGCCTTCTGAAACCTCTGCAACCAACATACCCGATCCATTGAGCTCTAGCAAATTCAGTTCGGGAAGGGAGACAAACACCTTTATTGGCAGACCGGATTTGTAACACGAATTATTCTTTGTTTCAATAATCAGGGAATAACCTGATATATAGGTCTCGATGATGGGCATCAAGTTCTCATAGGCAACTACCTCTACATTGTAATCATCAGCCTGGGTTACATATACTTCAAAATCAGCGCCGCTTCTAACTTCTGTAAAACCGGTAATATCCCTCATCTCAGTGATTACCTGACCTGATCCACTCATACACGGTCCATAATAACAACCCGTTATCAAGGCTGTGGAAATGAGTACCCCAATAGCTAATAGTTTCTTCATTATACATCCTTTTAATTAAACCAAACAGAACTTCCTTAATCAAATAGACAAATTCGTAAAATAAAAGATGCACCGATCCACACAAAAAATTTAACCGGAGTCAGAATTTAGAATATATCCCCTTAACATTTGTGTACGCAAGCGAACATATATGTCATACTTTCGTTCACAATTATCTAATTTTAACATTTGTCTATCTTCAGTATATATGACTGTTTTACTGCACTTTAAAAAGTTCGGCACGAAATATGAACTAGGACTGTCAAAGAATAGAAAACTCAATACGCAAGCATCATGAAAGCAGCTAAAATTATTCTCAGCACTTTAGGAGTGACCCTGGCCACCATCTCCTTTGGCCAGCTTGTATCCCTCCATGAAACCACAGAAGAACCGAATCTCAATATTGGTAAGATTATCGATAACAATAGTGAGGTATTGTTCTATTCAGCCGAATACAATGAGGAGAGTGGGAATGTGATACACTGGGTAAATTATCTTCCTGATAGAGATTTAAGAGATGTTTCGGCAAATGATGACAAACCCACCATTGTATCGAGGACTTACTTTGCAAAAGAGTTAGAAGTACTTTATGAAAGTGTCCCTGTCATAGAAGCCTGGATGACCCTCCCATTTGAAAATGGATTTTTGGAACCTGACCTGGACATAGAAACCTGGATGACTGAAAAATGGTATTAAAATGGAGCCGGTTCATCAAAACCATTGTTCATTCCAATATCTTTATTGGTAGCCATGCCTTCTTTATCGTGATTCATTTTTGAAGGGATGGTTAATCCATTCTCATCATCCTCTGCCATGGCCAGGGTATCATCAAGATCCACAAATTTCGCGAACTCTCTAACAAATTTCAGATGAACTTCTCCTGTAGGTCCGTTGCGATGCTTGGATATAATAATTTCCGCAATTCCTTTTAATGAATTTCCTTCTTCATCCACATCAATGCCATAATACTCAGGGCGGTGAATGAACAGGACCAGGTCAGCGTCCTGTTCGATAGCACCAGACTCCCGAAGATCGGAAAGTTGCGGCCTCTTGTTTCCCGATCGCATCTCTACACTCCTGTTAAGCTGTGAAAGTGCAATAATGGGGATGTCCAACTCTTTGGCCACACTCTTTAAGGAGCGGGAAATATTACTTACTTCCTGTTCCCGGCTGCCCGAATCCTTGGATCCGGTCATCAGCTGCAGGTAGTCAATGACGACAGCCTGTATATCATATTTTTGTTTCAATCTGCGACATTTGGCCCGAAACTCGAAAATAGAGAGTGCCGGCGTATCATCCACATAAATGGGAGCCTGCTCCAGGTCCTTCACCTTATACTCCAATTGTTCCCATTCATAGTTTTCCAACCTTCCGGTCCTGATCTTATCCGATGCCAGCTGTGTCTCCCCTATGATTAAACGGTTCACCAGCTGAATGGATGACATCTCCAGTGAAAAGAATGCTACTGACCTGTTGTGATCAACAGCCATGTTGCGTGCCATGGAGAGGACTAATGCTGTTTTTCCCATGGAGGGCCTTGCTGCAATAATAATCAGGTCAGATCTCTGCCAGCCCGATGTGATCCTGTCGAGCCTGGTAAAACCTGATGGAACCCCACTCAGGCTATCCTTCCTCTTCCCGGCTTCTTCAATCTGTTCGATGGCGGTCTTAAGCAGGTTATTTAATTTGATGGTCTCCTTCTTAATATGTCCTTCAGCAATATTTAGCAACTCCCTTTCGGAATAGTCCAGAAGGTCATCCACATCACTTCCTTCATCAAAGGCCCTCTCCTGAATATTTGATGAAACCCTTATCAATTCCCGTTGGATATATTTTTGCGCAACAATACGTGCATGATATTCCAGGTGAGCTGCGGAGCCTACCCTTGAGGTCAGCTGGGAAATATATACAGCACCGCCCACCGCTTCGAGCTTATTCAGTTTTCGCAGTTCCTCTGTGATAGTGAGAAGGTCGATGGGTTTCTCCTCCTGGGACAGAGATTGAGCCACTTCATAGATCTGCTGGTTGGCTTCCTTATAAAAACTCCCAGGCTCAACAATATCCAGTACAGAAAGGATTGCATCTTTTTCCAGCATAATTGCCCCCAGGACAGCCTCTTCCAGATCGAGTGCCTGTGGTGGGATCTTCCCATAATCGAGTGCAATTCCTGAATTTTTTTTAGGGGTATTAAATTGTTGTTTGGCCATTGAGTTTCAATTTGGAGCATAAAGGTAATCATACAGTTCCTATGGAGATTTTCTCCAATCTTTACTTTTGCACACCCCCACCAAAGTTTTAATTAACAAATGTTGAAAAATGAAATATATTTGTAATCCATGATATATTTTTCTCCAGCCAAGATCAATGTAGGATTACAAATCCTAAAAAAAAGGGCAGACGGATATCACGATATTCAGTCAGTAATGCATCCGATAGGACTCTGTGATATTCTAGAAATTAGCACATCACCCACTACAGGCCAAGACTTCCTTTTTAGCCAGAGCGGGATCCGTTTCGTAGGCGATCTGGAGAATAATCTATGCCATGGAGCCTGGGAACTCATCAGAGTGGAGACCCGGCTTCCTCCGGTTCAGATTCACCTGCATAAGCAGATACCGGTGGGAGCAGGACTTGGAGGAGGATCGTCAAATGCATCTACCACCCTGCTTGGATTGAATGCGATAGCTGATAAACCACTGACAGTGAAGAGACTTTCAGAGCTGGCTGCAAACCTTGGAAGTGATTGTCCTTTCTTTCTGGATCAGAAAACCATGTTGATGGAAGGCAGGGGTGAGATCCTGACTCCCCTCCTCCTGAATATGGATGAGATCTACCTGGTTCTGCTCTTCCCGGAAATCCATGTTTCCACTCCGGAAGCTTACTCAGGAGTTAATCCGGCCATACCCCGTTTCCAGTTGAAAGAGATCATTAAAGAACCTTTGAGTCGTTGGAAAGGACATATTGAGAATGATTTCGAGAAATCTGTATTTAACCGGTACCCTCAATTGGACTCATTGAAACAGGAGTTATACAACAGGGGCGCAATCTACGCATCGCTTAGTGGCAGCGGCTCATCGCTCTACGGGTTATTTAAAGAACAACCCTCCCTGCCCGATAGTTTGCGGAAGTATGTAATCTGGGAGGGCCAATTCAAACTCTAGCAGAAGATGACCTTTAGGAACCATATCCCCTTCTGAAACATAGATCTTTTTAATAATCCCCTGCAATGGAGATAATATCTCATTCCTCATTTTCATTGCTTCGAGAATCAGCATTGGAGTACCTGGTGATATTTCATCGCCTTCAGAAACCATGATGCGCTGTATGCTTCCCGGAATGATTGCACCCACTTTGCGTTCATCGGGCCTTTGCCAGTTATCTCTATTCAGAAATTTGGAGGTAAGTCTGGTTTGGTATTGAACATTCCCTATCTCTAGTTGCTCCATGGGAGGTTCCGGGACACTCTTCTTCTTCTGCGATTTAGCTGTACTGCTCATGATAAGTTATTAAAATGGGGGAATCCCATGTTTCTTGGCAGGCATACCTACACTTTTCTCTCCGGAAACCTCTAAGGCATGCAACAAAGACCTCCTGGTTTCTGAGGGTTCGATAACAGAATCGATGTATCCTTTGGCAGCTGCCACATAAGGATTAGCAAATTTCTCTTTGTACTCCTGGACTTTCTGGGCCCGCATCTTATCAGGATCCTCAGCTCCGGCGATCTCCTTTCTAAATATAATGTTTGCAGCTCCCTCAGGCCCCATAACCGCCACTTCGGCATCTGGCCAGGCGAAAACAAAATCAGCCCTCAGGTGCCTTGAATTCATTGCAATATACCCACCTCCATAAGCTTTCCTGATTATAACTGTAATTTTGGGAACAGTGGCTTCACTATAAGCATATAACACCTTGGCTCCATGCCTGATCACCCCGGCATGCTCCTGGTCCACGCCAGGAAGGTATCCGGGTAGATCTACTAAGGTCACAATGGGTATATTGAATGCATCGCAATAACGTATAAACCTGCCAGCTTTGTCGGATGAATCTACATCAAGGACGCCGGCCAGTACAAGTGGTTGGTTGGCCACGAAGCCCACAGTGTTACCGTTCATGGTTCCGAACCCAATTACAATGTTTGCCGCCCAATTCTCCTGAACTTCAATAAAATCTGATCCGTCTGTAATTGCCCTGATCACATTCCTTACATCATAGGGCTGCCTCTTCTCGGAAGGAACAATATTCGATATGTTATACTTCTTGAGGGGTTCCTTTATCTCTTTTTGTGCAGGAACATCCGTATTGGACCTGGGCAGGTAGCTGAGTAAAGATTTGATCTGTTCGAAGCATTCATCTTCTGTTTCAGCAAAAAAATGCGCATTTCCTGTAATCTCACTATGTACACGTGCCCCACCAAGTTCCTCCATGGTAATTTCCTCACCCAAAACTGTCTTAATTACTTCGGGTCCTGTTATAAACATTTTGGAGATATTGTCTACCACAAATACGAAGTCGGTCAGGGCAGGAGAATATACAGCGCCTCCGGCACAAGGACCCAGGATCACCGAAATTTGTGGGATCACTCCAGAAGCCAGGGTATTCCTGAAAAAAATCTCACCATAACCCGCAAGCGAGTTAACTCCTTCCTGGATCCGGGCACCCCCAGAATCATTGATTCCGATCAGGGGCAATCTCATTTTCAGTGAATGGTCCATCATCTTGGTGATCTTCCTGGCATGCATTAAGCCAAGCGAACCTCCTGCCACTGTAAAGTCCTGGGCAAAAATACAAACGGGTCTGCCTCCAATGGTTCCGGTACCAGTGATCACTCCATCGCCATGTAATTTCTTCGCCTCCATACCAAAATCTCTGGCTTCATGCTCCACAAACATATCATACTCATTGAAAGAGCCTTCATCCAGTATTTTAATGATCCGCTCCCTGGCGGTCATTTTCCCCATGGCAACCTGTTTCTGAATGGCTTTTTCTCCCCCACCCTGCTGCACTTCTTCTCTTCGCTTCTTTAATTCCTGAACCTTTTTTGTAGAGGCCATTGTGTCTGTTTTTGTTTTGCGGTACAATCTTACGAAAAACAATGCTGATTGTAAAGCTGTTTCAAAATATATTCATAGATGTAAGAGTGACCCTATTACCTAGGAGCCAAACGCATCAGAAAAATAGCAACTATCCCAAAGAACACATTGGGTAACCATACAGCTGCTGTTACAGGTAGCAATCCACCTATGGCAAACTGCTTCGAAAACTGACTGAATAGTATATAGACAAAGCTGATAACCACTCCGATGGCGATCTGCATACCGATCCCACCTCTCATCTTTTTTGAGGAGACCGCTATGCCAATCAGGGTTAAAATAAAGGTGGCGAATGGAAATGCGATCCGGTTTTGTCTCTCAATCTGATAGGAGGTTACATTGGTCTCCCCCTGCATGATTTGCTTCTCTATGAACTCGTCCAGTTCCTTTATACTCATGGTTTCCACTATACTTAAGCGCATTTTAAAATCATCAGGATGAATAGCAAGGGTGGTATCAATGAATTTTCCCTCTTCCAGTGTTTCATGCAACCCATCGATGTTGCGGATGTAGTATCTTCTGGCTCTCCACTTGTTACTTGTGGTGTCCCACCTGATCTGATCGGCAAACATCTTGGAGACCAGCTTACCATCCTCAAATTTCTCGATCGTAAACTGATACCCCACCTTGGAAACATTGCTATAACTCTGAAGATACATGTAGATTCCCGGTTCAATCTGACGGTGAAAATCTTTGGATGCGAACCGAATGGGCCTTTTTCTTATATACTGTTCCTCAAAATCAAGTTTGACCTTGTTTGCTCCGGGGATCACCTGGTCACTCAAATAAAATGAGAAACCGGCAATAAAAGAGGCGGAAATCATAAATGGCACCAGAAACCGCCTGAAGCTCATACCACTGCTCAGTATTGCAATGATCTCTGTATTGTATGCCATCCTGCTTGTGAAATAGATGACCGCAATAAATGCAAAGAGCGAACTGAACAGCACTGCAAAATAGGGGATGAAATTCAGGTAGTAATCGAATATGATCGCCTTTAATTTCGCTTCACTTTCAATAAAATCATCTATTTTTTCGGTGAGATCAAAAATAACTACAATGCATAGGATCAGGGCTATAGCCAGAAAGAACGAGCTTAGGAATTTCCTGATTACATATATGTCCAGAATCTTCAGACCCAGGAACCTTACAATCTTGTACCCAAAGCCGGTATTATCTTTTCCTTCCATGTAGTAAATGTTCCACTTTTGATTTCCTCAAATGCTTTTCTGACCAGCCAGATGTAAAATGCCAGGTTATGCATTGTGGCAATCTGGGCTCCCAGCATCTCTCCCGATATAATTAAATGACGCAGATACGCTTTTGAATATTGCATATCCACGAAACTGTTTCCACCTTCATCGACAGGTGAAAAATCATTCATCCATTTTCGATTCTTAATATTTATGGTCCCCTCTCGGGTAAATAGCATACCATTTCTGCCATTTCTGGTGGGCATCACACAATCGAACATATCCACTCCCAGGGCAATTGCTTCAAGGATATTCACAGGGGTACCCACACCCATCAGGTACCTGGGTCTATCGACCGGCAATACCGAGTTCACCACTTCCAACATGGCATACATCTCTTCGGCCGGCTCCCCAACCGACAGGCCGCCGATTGCATTTCCGGCTGCATCTTTTCCGGCTATGAACTCCGCGGATGCCTTTCTAAGATCTTTAAATATACTTCCCTGGACAATGGGAAAAAAGGCCTGACTGTGACCGTACAGGGGCTCAGTTGAATTAAATTGTGTCAATCCGCGGTCCAGCCACTGGTGTGTCAGCTCAAGGGAGTCACTGGCATATTTCCGGTCGCATGGCCATGGCGTACATTCATCAAAAGCCATGATAATATCGGCTCCGATGATTCGCTGGGTATCTACAATATTTTCGGGTGTAAAAATATGTTTGGATCCATCGATATGAGAACTAAACCAGGCACCTTCAGGTTGTAATTTCCGGTTAGCGGCCAGAGAAAACACCTGATAGCCTCCGCTATCTGTAAGAATTGAACGGTTCCAGTTCATAAATCCATGCAATCCCCCGGCACCTCTTATGGTTTCCAGCCCGGGCCTCAAATAGAGATGGTATGTATTTCCCAGGATTATTGGAGCATCAATATCCCTCTCCAGCTCCCGCTGATGAACGCCCTTTACCGTACCGGCTGTTCCAACAGGCATAAACACAGGTGTTTGAATTTCTGAATGGTCGGTGGTAAGAATACCTGCCCTCGCATTACTTGCGCTATCCTTATGTAAAAGTTTAAATTTCATTGAATATCAAGAGATCAGCCAAAGATAAACAATTGTTGAAAACCTGCTTTTTCTTTTCTCCATCAGTCAGCTAAATTTGCATCTCATGGAACTAAAGGAATTTGCTGCAGGTTTAAAGCTCCTTGACTGGATCTTATTCGGACTCTTTATGTGGGCCTTTGCTATTCAGCTGGGCTACTATTTATTGGTTTTCCTAAAGCTTCCAGAGTACAAGCCTGAGAAAAGGAGAAAATCCAAAAAACCTGTTTCAGTAATAGTCTGTGCGAAAAATGAAGAAGATAACCTGAAACGTTTTCTACCCAGGCTCCTTGAACAGGACTATCCCGATTTTGAAGTCATCGTAGTGAATGACAGTTCAACCGATGAAACAGAGCTGCTCCTTTCCGAGCTCTCTTCCAGATATGAGCAATTGCGGTTCACCACCATACCTTTCAATGAGAAATTCCTTCATGGTAAAAAACTGGCGGTGACCATCGGGATCAAAGCCGCAAAGCATGATTTTGTGCTGCTTACCGATGCAGATTGTTACCCTGCAAGCGATCAGTGGCTCCAGAAAATGGGGTCTCATTTTACAGGCAAGAGACAAATAGTATTAGGTTATGGCAAATATGAGCGTAAGAAGGGATTTCTCAACAGCCTGATCAGGTATGAAACTGTATTTACAGCCATGCAATATCTCTCTTTTGCCATTAAAGGTTCACCCTATATGGGAGTAGGTAGAAACCTGGCTTATGAAAAAAAGCTTTTCTTAAAAAATAAAGGATTCGCAAAACACTATCACATTGCATCTGGCGATGACGATCTTTTTGTTAATGAAACAGCTACAAAGGAGAATACAGCGGTGGAATTCAGCCCCGAAAGCCATACCCTTTCCATTCCTGAAACTACCTTTCGAAGATGGATCAAACAGAAGAAGAGACACCTGTCGGCCGGAAAGTATTACACAACTTCTTCAAGAATCAGGATTGCCGGAGAACTCATAAGCCGCATGTTCCTTTATGCAACATTTATTACCATATGTATTATGTCGACCTGGTACCTGGTTGCCGCTGTAGCGATGGCAATTTTACTTATGGTAAAACTGGTGGTTTTTAAATTGAATATGCGCCGTTTGGACGAAAAGTTATTATTGTTACTTTTGCTGCTGTTTGATCCGATCTTACCCCTGCTTCTGGGAGGTATTTGGTTTAGCACATTTTTTGAAACAAAGTATCAAGCATGGAATTGAATTCTAATCTTTCACTGAAGGCACAAAAGGACATTGAACTGGTTGGAAAAGCCAAGAAAGGTGACCAACAGGCCTACGGTGAATTATTGGGCAGATACCGTGATGCCATTTACTTTATGCTCCTGAAGATGGTTAACAGTCCGGTTGATGCAGAAGACCTGACCATCGAAGCATTTGGGAAGGCATTTAAGAACATCGATCAGTACACCCCGAACTTTGCATTCTCTACCTGGCTTTTTAAGATTGCCACCAACAACTGCATCGACTTTATCCGGAAAAAACGTGCAAGTCACGTCTCACTTGATCAGACCATTGATGGAGAGGATTCACTTGCCCCTTCCTCTCTGATTCAATCCGATACGCTTGATCCTGAATTAACCATGATCAATAAGCAAAAGATCAAACACATGCATAAGGTAGTGTCACGTCTGAAACCACGGTACAGGCAATTGGTTGAACTCAGGTATTTCAAAGAGTATTCTTACGACGAAATCGCAGCAGAATTAAATATACCCATCGGAACTGTTAAGGCACAGCTATTCAGGGCTCGTGAGTTGCTTCTAAATATCCTCAACCGCTCCCAGGAAAAACCTTAAAACTGGGACTGTTCCATGCCATGGATCTGATTCGAAAATACTTCCCCCACCTCAGCCAGTTACAAGAGACCCGCTTTCAGAAACTCATGGAGATAATGCCACTGCTCAATGAGAAGGTCAATGTCATTTCAAGGAAGGATATCGGATCCCTGGAGGAGAAGCATATTCTACATTCACTCTCTATTGCAAAAAAATTCCAGTTTGAAAGTAACCACAAAATTATTGACGTGGGAACCGGTGGTGGATTTCCCGGAATACCACTTGCGATTCTATTCCCTGAAACACATTTCATCCTGGTAGATTCAATTGAAAAAAAAATAGGGCTGGTGAATGAAGTCCTGAGACATCTTGAACTTGCGAATGTAGAGGGCATCAGGGGCAGAATGGAAAATTTGGATCTCAAAGCCGATTATGTGGTTTCAAGAGCAGTCACATCTTTTTCCAGGATATTACAGTGGACCAGCAATTTTATCCTTCCAGGCGGCCCCCCCCCTTTGCCCAATGGATTAATATCCCTAAAGGGAGGAGATCTTACTGAGGAGTTAAAACCCTTTAAGAACCAGGTGGAACAGTTCCCCATCTCCACATGGTTTGAAGAGTCGTTTTTTTCCACAAAAATGATTGTATATCTAAAAAAATAACTACTTTTGCACCCTCAAAACATAGTTTATTATGAAGCGAACATTTCAGCCATCCAACAGGAAAAGAAAGAATAAGCACGGTTTCAGGGAGCGGATGTCGTCTGCCAGCGGACGCAGCATTGTTTCCGGCAGAAGGAAAAAAGGGCGCAAGAAATTAACTGTTTCTGACGAACCGAAGCACAAGGCTTAAGCTAAAAAAGCTTAAACAGACTATCCTGAATAACTGACCGACAACGGTTGGTTATTTTTTTGCCCTGATTTTACCGAATATTTGTAATTTCACATGGTCTTCATCCAGGCATCATGGCTAAAAACATATCTCACAAGAAAGGCAAGCAAAAGGATCTGCACCCGCAGAAAGCCAGGCACGAAATTCATTTTGTCTTCGCCGGCTTTGGAGAAAATCAGGTAGTTCCAGGATACATAAATGAATTTGCAAACAAGGTTAACAGTGAGAATTCCTCAAGAACAACCGTTTGTTGCTTGCATAAAGAGGATGTTCCGGAATCAGCCAATCACCCACTGATCCAAAACTTCTCTGTTGAAGATAAGGACAAACTGGTTGAAATCACACAGAAGGGTGGGTTTGCTGTATTCATGGCAAACAGCTCGCTGACCAGACAATTTAATCCCAATGAGTTTGCCCGGTTATCACTTTCTGAGGCTTCGGGCGACAAAGTTTACTATGAATTCTCATTTAAGGGAAAAGAGACTGTCCACCACGCAGGTTTGATTGTTCCGGTTCAGGTTCTGAACTACCTGGTCACCCTTTTAGGAGATAAGAGCAACCTGGAGCCCGGACTGATCAGTGCGATCCTCCAAAAACTGGGATTTCTCCGCCAGGAGATCACCCTGCATCAGGATGCCCCTTTTGATCAGGTTCCAGGCACATCAAGAATTTTCCTGGAGAAGCTTAAGTTAAACCTGGCATGGAATACAACGCTTCCTTTTAAAGAAGTACGAGAGCCTTCCTTCCGGAACTTATTCCATATTAGGGAGAACCCACTGTTTCGTGTGGCCTTCTTTGCAACTGCACTGGCTATTTTTATTATTCTCCCCATGCTGAGTCTTGATGCCGGACTTTCGGGTGATGACACCAAACACTACAACCATGCAGCCAAAGTTTTCCGATATTTCACTGAAGACGATCCCTCTGCTTTAACCGATCCCAGATACAAACTCAACTATTATGGGCAATCCTTTGATTTTTTCACCTACCTGATTATCAGGCTCTTTAATCTGGAGGAGAACCCATATGAAGCCAGGCATGTGATGGTAGCCCTCACAGGAGCCGCAACCATCCTATGTACCGGTCTTTTGGTCAGACTTTTTGCAGGGTATTCGGGCGGATGGATCGCACTTTTGCTTATGTTTCTCTCTCCCAGATTCCTGGGACATGCCTTTAATAATCCCATGGATGTGCCCTTTGCACTTGGCAATATTTTCACACTCTATCACATCATTCTTTTCCTTAAAAAACTGCCCCGGATCAGCACCAGGTCTGCCATATGGATCGCCATTGGCATTGGATGGTCAAATGGAATAAGGATAGGGGGGCTGCTTCTGGTCCCCTATCTGTTCATGTTTGCAGGTTTGTATCTGCTTATTCACAAATGGCCGTGGAAATTTTTCTCACCAGGCTGGTGGCGATTAGCATCCAGAGGATTGATTACGCTGGTTCTGATCTCAGTTGCAGGTTATTTACTCAGCCTGCTTACCTGGCCCTATGCATTGCAGGATATTATAAATCACCCCATTCAGGCCTTTAAGGTGATGACCAACATCCAGGTCTCCATCAGGGTGCTGTATGACGGCCTCATTCTGTGGTCTGATAAACTTCCCTGGCACTATATTCCTCAAAACATATGGATCAGTGTGCCTGGGCTCATACTACTTAGCTTTCTGGCCTCAGCACCTGTGTGGTATTTAGATCGCAAAAGGAGACAGGGATACTTCTATTTCATGCTCTGGTTTACAATAGTGTTCCCACTGGTATTTATTATCTACAGGGAATCGAATGTGTATGGTGGATGGAGGCACATGATGTTCATATATCCTTCCATGCTTGCTCTTGCAGCCATGACTATTTCATATTTCCTACGGACCATGAAGCCTCAATGGGTCACCTATGTGATTATCGCTGTGATGGCCGCCGGGCTATACCATCCTCTCAGGCACATCATTCGAAATCATCCCAATGAATACATCTATTTTAACGAATGGTCGGGAGGAATTAATAATACCTATGGGACTTTCGAAACAGATTATTATGCCAACAGCCTGCGTCCTGCTACCGACTATTTTTTGGAAGAGATTCTGCCGGGCATTGAGACTGATCCGGAAAATCCTGTCCGGGTAGTAAGCAATTCGGCTATCGGATACTATCTCAGGAATCACACCGACCAGGTGAAAACCCTCTACAGCCGCTACTACGACCGTGGTAAATATGACTGGGACTATGCCATTCTCTATTGCAACTACTTACATCCATACCAGTTGAACAATGGTTTGTGGCCACCCAAAAATACAATAAAGGAGATCAAAGTGGATGACGTGGTTGTTGCAGCAATCATAGAGCGGAAAAACAGAGCCGATTTTCAGGGTTTTTCGTTACTTTCTGAGGGAGTCAATGAGAAAGACAGAAGCAAAATCGTCCATGGAATCATTCTGCTGGAGGAGGCCATCAGATATGATTCAAACAACGAAGTTGCCTACCTTGAAGCGGGTAATGGCTACAATGCATTCTTCCGGTTCCAAGATACCAGGTTTGCGATGGACCAGTTGTTGAAACTCTATCCCGACTACGACAAAGCACTAAACTTAAAGGGCTACTCCTACATTCTGGAATCGGAGGTAAATAAGGATCCTGCACTGCTGGATGAAGCCATCAGATATATCAATATGGCCATTAAATCCAACCACAAATTTTACTCCGGGTACTATAACCTGGGTATCTGTTACGGACTTAAGAACGATATGGATAATGCCATCTATAATTTTAAGCAGGCCATTCGTTACAATGGGAAGTTTAAATCTGCCTATCAAAAACTGGCCGAAATATATGATTACAGTGGCAATAATGAACAGGCCGATCTGGTCAGGGCACAATTAAAGAGGATTCAATGACGTTTTTTTTCTGAGTATGATATTGGATTTCATTTCGAAAAATAGATAAATGAGAATTGCAGTGAACGGAGCCGGACCGGCAGGTATGACGGCAGCATATGAGCTCTCTAAAAAACTGGGGGACAAGGTATCGGTTCTGGATCTATATGAAAAAAGCGATGGGGTGGGTGGATTAGCTAAATCCATCGAGCTATGGAAACAGAGGGTCGACCTGGGCCCACACCGCTTTTTTAGCCAGGACAGAGATATTAACAACCTCTGGCTTGAAGTTGTTGAACAGAACTATGACATTGTAAACAGGCAAACCAGGATTTACTATAAAAAACGGTTCTTCGATTATCCAATCAAGGCATTTAATGCACTCCGGGGTCTGGGCATTCTTGAAGCCGTGCGTTGTTTGCTCAGTTACCTGGCAGAACTCCTTTTTCCAACCAGTGATACTTCCACATTCGAAGGGTGGGTTACCAGCAGGTTTGGAAAGAGGTTGTATACAATTTTCTTTAAAACATATTCTGAAAAGCTCTGGGGTATTTCATGCAGCGATCTGGATTCTGATTTTGCCGCCCAGCGAATTAAAAAACTTTCACTTTTTGAAGCCATTAAAAACGCCCTGTTTCAAGGCAAGGGAAACAGGCATGCGACCCTTGTTGATCAGTTTGCGTATCCCACAAGAGGAACTGGGGCTGTATATGAAGCAATGCAGGAACAGATTGAATCACGTGGAGCAAATGTTTATATCAATACAGGGGTAGAAAAAGTAATCACTTCAGCCGGGAAAGCTGCCTCTATTCAACTTGAAAACGGGGAGATCAAACCCTATGATCATGTGATCTCCACCATGCCCATCTCTTTACTGGTTGAGCGTTTACCCGAAGTCCCCCTAAAAGTGATGGAGCTATCAAAGAAGCTAACTTTCAGGAATACCATCCTGGTCTATCTCAGGATAGACAGGACTGATCTTTTTACCGATCAATGGCTCTATATTCATGAACATTCTGTGGAGGTAGGCCGGGTAACCAACTTTAGAAACTGGCTACCTACTATCTATGGAGATTCTGACTCCTCCATACTCTGTCTGGAATACTGGTGCTATTTCGACGATCCCATCTGGAGCCAAGATCCGGATGAGCTTGTGAAAACTGCCACCAAAGAAATTGTACGCACAGGGCTGGTCCGCGAAGGGGATGTAAAAGACGGGAAGGTGGTCAGACTGCCACGTTGTTACCCGGTCTATTTCAGAGGATACAGTGAAGTGATGAAGCCTGTTGAAGAATATCTGAGTTCGGTGGAAGGATTGCACGTGATCGGCAGGTATGGGGCCTATAAGTACAACAACCAGGATCACAGTATTCTGATGGGGATGCGAGTTTCTGAAAACATCCTGGATGGGGCAGACCATAACCTGTGGGCCATCAATACAGACTATGAGGTATACCAGGAATCGTCGGTCATCACTAAAACCGGTCTTAGTACCCATGGCTCATAGAAATCACTGAATAAACCTTACCTTTATGCAAAGTTTTTAAATGGATTTTCTTAGGTTTCTCCTCTCAAAGAAGTTTTTCCGCCACCTGGGTTATGCCATTGCCCTAGGAATCATACTGATGCTTGCAGTAATGTTATGGCTTAGGGTATATACACATCATGGTCAGGCCATTACTGTTCCAAACCTGACCGGTCTGACCACTGATGAAGTAGGGGATGTGACCACCTCCAGGCACCTTCGGTTCGAGGTGGTTGATTCGGTATTCTCCAATGAATTACCAAGGGGAACGGTATTGAAACAAAATCCGAAAGCCAATTCGAGGGTAAAGAATAACAGGAAGATCTTCCTGACTATGAATGCAGTTAATCCTGAGATGGTATCCATGCCCCGGCTGGTTGGTCTCTCTATCAGGCAGGCCAGACTTGCACTTCAGAATGCCGGCTTATTACTGGGTGATATTAAGTACAGGCCCGATTATGCGATCAACAATGTGCTACAACAAATGCAGGATGGCTCCGTTATTAATGAAGGAACAGAAATTACCAAAGGTACAGTGATCGACCTGGTCCTGGGTATGGGTCTGAGCAGTGAAACAACCCGGGTACCTGATCTGATCGGGTTAGGTCTGGAAGCAGCCGCAGATATGATTGCAGATTTCTATTTGAATATAGGTGCCATTACCTACGATGAAAGCATGGAGACTGCTGAAGATAGTTCAGCTTCTTTCATATGGAGGCAGTACCCCGAATTCGAAGAGTTCAGCAGATTGAACATGGGGATAGAGGTGGATATCTGGCTGACCATAGATTCAACCCTTTTGCCTCAACCCGATTCTATCCTCTTTGGTGATGACACAGAAATTATTCATGAGGAATCCCTATAGATTTTTAACAGGTTTTTTATTGGGTTTTGCCTGGCTATCGGTAGTTGAAGCCCAGGAAGTGATCACACCTCTTTTCAATAATCCAAGGGCTCCGGGTGGGCAACCATCCAATGCATCTACAAAAAAAACAGCTCAGGTTATCCTTCTGGAACTCCCCCTGTTTGATGACTTTTCTGACTCAGACATTCTACCCGATAGTGAGCTGTGGAGCGATGCCGGTGCATTTGTGAATAACAACTTCTGCCTCAATCCTGTATCCAATGGTGTAGCCACCCTTGATGCACTGGACTCTGCCGGCAACATTTACAGTCATGCTCTTTTATCTCCTAACACCTTTGTGGCAGATCATTTGACCACTCACCCCGTCAAGCTTGATTATCCTGCCTCAGACAGCATATATCTCAGTTTTCTCTTCCAGCCAGGTGGACTCTGTAACCTGCCCGAGGAGGGGGATTCGTTGATGGTTGATTTCTACGCTACTGACTCTGCCCGCTGGATAAACGTCTGGAGAGTACCCGGAACCGAGCTTCAACCCTTCCGTCATGCCATGATCCCCATTACAGAAAGCAGGTTCCTGGTGGAGGGGTTCAGATTCAGGTTCAGAAACAGAGCCAGCCTGGCTAAAAACAACGATTTCGCTGATATGAGAAGCAATGTGGACTACTGGCATGTGGATTACGTCAGGTTGCACGGCAACCGGTTCGCATCGGATACAGTTCTTCGGGATGTGGCCTTTGTCACGCCACTTAACTCCATTCTTAAAGACCTGACCTCTTTGCCCTGGTCCCATTTCGAAGCCGCCTACAACACTGTCCTCTATCCCTTTATATCGGGCCGCTACAAAAACAACGACACCATTACCAGGAATGTGACCCGTTCACTCTCAATTTATGAACCAGCCTATAACGAAACACACAATCCGGGTGTTCCCACAGCACAGGATCTGCCGGGAATGGAAGATACAGTGGTCAATTTTGGTTTTATATACCCTTTTGATTTCGACCGTGGAGAATCGGCACTCATCAGATTTAAAGCTGCATTGCGAACAGACGAATTTGACCCGAAAATGAATGATACGGTCATTCATGAGCAGCTTTTCATGGACTATTATGCCTATGATGATGGAACTGCCGAAGCCGGGTACGGATTGCGTGGAAGCGGAACAGCAGGAGGACTGGTAGCCATGAAATACAACTCCTACCAGGCTGACTATCTTGGAGGGGTAAACATCTCCTTTAATCAGGTTTATGATTCTCTAAATCTTGGATACTATTTTAAACTGGTGGTCTGGGACGAGGATGAAGGCAAACCAGGATCAGTGATTTGGGAAGACGAAAAGGACTATAAGGTTGAATATTCCACCACTTATCCGGGGTTTGTAAAATACCATTTCTCAGAACCGGTTCCCGTGGACGGGCCCTTTTTTGTGGGATGGAGGCAATACAACCAGTATATTCTTAACGCAGGGCTCGATCTGAACAATATTCCAGCAAATCCAGTCATGTATTACAACATTCAGGGAAGCTGGCAGGTATCAGATGCTCCTGGTGTAATAATGTTCAGGCCATTCCTCTACGATGAATCCACTGGATTTGAAAGTTCAACCGAAACATATACGACCCTTCAGATCTATCCCAACCCAGCCAGAGACCTGGTCTACTTCAATATTCCTGAGGCTCATAAAGCTACAGAACTACAGATCGAAATTATAGATGCTTCCGGGCGCCTCATACGGCAAATCGTTACCAGTTCCAATAGCCTGGATATTTCGGACCTCAGCCAGGGCATTTACTACATACGTGCTATTTCAGGATCGATTATCTACCACTCAAAACTTTTGATCAATCCTTAGCTAATGACCCTGGACCCGACCGACCATAACGAACTATATGAACATTTCAAATTTCTCGCTGATCCTGGTCAGACTCATTTAAGGATCGACAAGTTTCTGTTTAATAAGCTCGAAGGAACCTCACGAAACAGAATTCAGTCTGCTGCAAGGGCGGGCAACATCCTGGTAAATACACTCCCAGTAAAACCAAACTACCGGGTTAAACCGGGTGACACAATCACCATTGTACTGCCTCACCCCCCACGGAAAATTGAATTGATCCCTGAAGATATTCCCATTGAAGTTGTATACGAAGATGACGATTTGTTAGTGGTAAACAAAATTGCAGGTATGGTTGTGCATCCAGGTTACGGGAATTATACGGGAACCCTGATCAATGCCCTTATGTTTCACCTTAAGGATAATCCACTATTCAGCAGTGGAGAGGAGAGGCCCGGTCTGGTACATAGGATTGACAAGAACACCTCTGGATTGCTTGTAGTAGCAAAGAATGAACTTGCTTTGAATAAGCTGGCCAGTCAATTCTTTCACAGATCTACTAAGAGAACATACAGTGCACTGGTGTGGGGAGATATGAAAACGGATGAGGGAACCGTTGAAGGGCACATTGGACGAAATCCAAAAGACCGGAAACAAATGTATGTATTTGCAGAAGGTGACCAGGGAAAGGCCGCAATTACTCATTATCGCGTAATTGAACGGCTGGGATATGTAAACCTGGTTGAGTGCAAGCTGGAAACCGGCCGGACCCATCAGATAAGGGTGCATTTTCAATACCTCTCCCATCCCCTGTTCAACGATCCGGAATACGGGGGCAACAGAATCCTGAAGGGAACCACTTTCACCAAGTATAAGCAGTTTGTGCAAAATTGTTTTGAGCTTATTCCCGGACAGGCATTACATGCCAGGACCCTGGGCTTTCAGCATCCTTCCACAGATAAAGAGCTGCTTTTTGAAGCACCCCTTCCCCCAGGATTTCAGCATCTGATGGAAAAATGGCGCTCTTATATCCAGGGGCGTACAGAAAACCAGGCCTAATGATCTAAAAATTAAGTACGTTCATGGATGTATCATTCCATTCGTCAAAATTGAGACACCTGCCATTAGGCGGTTTTGTCTAAAAGGTGTTAAATTTATATGGGGAGAACCGTTCAAGAACAAGGATCATGAATATAGCCATATTTAGTGGAGGAGATTCTTCAGAATTTGAAATCTCAGTGAAGAGTGCAAAGCAGGTGAAAAGATGGCTTGAGCTGGCAGGTCATTCCTGTTTTCTGGTGGAGGTAAAAAAGGGGAACTGGACGATTCTATATGAAGATCAAAGGGTACCTCTGGATAAAAATAGTTTTAGCGTAAAGCTGAACCGGAAAAATATCTCTTTTGATTTTGTTTGGAATACCATCCACGGGACACCGGGTGAGGATGGTAAGCTTCAGGGATGCTTTGACATGGAAGGCATTCCCTATAGCTGTTCCAATCACCTCTCATCGGCTCTTACTTTTAATAAATATACCTGTAAGAGTTTCCTGATGCACCACGGGGTGCTCACCCCCGAAGCACGCCTGGTGAAGAGAAAGCTGGAGCCGGACCTGGAAGCGATTGCCGAAGTGGTGGGATTTCCATGTTTTGTAAAACCCAATAGTGGTGGTTCAAGTTTCGGTGCTGCCAAGGTGGTCAGGTTCGAAGAGCTGAAGCCTGCTCTGGACGAAGCACTCCGGGAAGACAGTGAAGCCATTGTAGAGCGATATATAAAAGGTACTGAAGTAACCTGCGGGCTGATGAAAATCAGGAATGAATTCACAGTTTTCCCCATCACAGAGATCGTCCCGAAAAATGAGTTCTTCGACTATGAAGCCAAATACACAGAAGGGAGAGCGGAGGAGATAACCCCTGCCCGCATACCCATTGGTCTGGCCAGTCAATGCGTGGATCTTGCTAAAATGATCTATGACCTTACCGATTGTTCGGGAATTATCAGGGCCGATTTCATCATCAAGGGCAACCAGATCTACTTCCTGGAGCTAAACTCAATTCCCGGGATGTCCGGAGAGAGCATCATTCCACAGCAGGTGGAAAAAGCCGGAATGAATATGGAAGGCGTACTTCAGCAGATCATTGAAAATGAGCTAAACTAATTACTCCAGCTGTCTACCGATTACATCTTTTAACATTTTTCACATTTTTTGCTACTTTTGGGGCTCTTAATGAAGAGCAGAACTTTCATACTTCTGGCAGGGATCATTGTTACCATAGTCAATGCCTGTATGTACTCAAACGATGGAGTTTATACAGTCGATCCCGTCCCCGACGATCCACCAGTGGTATGGGCCACAACCAACCTGGATTCCATTGATAATCCAGTGGTATATGATAGTCTGGAGGTGGTATACGATATCTCCATCCAGAATGGAAAACTATATATACTCGATGTACTGGTGGGCAACGCACCGGTCTATGAATCTGATACCACAATGGGATCATTCTGGATTTACTCCTATGACGCCGAAGTTCCCGGAATCGATACACTGAGGATGAATATCTACTATTCAAGCAACACCAATAGTCTCGCCGATGTGGTCGGTCTTGAAGCACAGAACATTGGACTCAAATATGCCATTGACTTTACCTGGAATATAAAATGAGTGGTTTAATACGATACTGTATGGTGGTTGCACTCGCTGTGTGCATTTTCACTGGGGCTACTGCTCAAAAGACCGGAGTTTCAGTTTCATTGGGTGGAGCCACTTTTCAGATGGATGATATGAAATATCTCATGGATATTATCTTGATATCCTACCCGCTGGAAGGAGAAATCATCAGTTCATTTCCTCCCTACTTCAGTGGATCAGTAAACATTCTCCGCCAGATTTATCCCCATTTGCGGGTCGATGCCGGTTACACCTACACCACCACTGGGGCCCGGGCAAACTATACCGACTATTCAGGAACTATTTATACAGATATGATCGCAGTATCTCATCGGCTTGGTGCATCAGTGAACTATTCGTTGATTGGCTCCGACCACCTGAATCTGTCACTTTATGGACGACTGGATGCCAACTTTACCAACCTGGATATTACATCCTCCATTAATGTTCTGAGCCTCTCCAGTACCACTCACAACAAGTATAATTCCATCAGTCCCAATGGATCGGTAGGACTCGAATTTCTCTATACATTCAAGGAATCAGCCATTGGAATTGAAGGGGGATACCTGGTTGATCTACCCGGCAAATTAAAAAACAGGGAAACAGGCAATAAGTTACTGGATCCTAACGACCGCCAGAGAGTTTTGACTTCAGACTGGACCGGTTGGCGTGTTGGGATCAAGGGCATTATCTGGATAAAATAGCAAATTGCATCTTTGCATTCTTAGCCGGGAGAACCCAATTATTTCTTTAATGTAACATGGCGAAGCCATATGTAACCGGTCACTCTTCAACCTTTATTCCCTTAATAAATTGTGCCACCCTGTTATCAAGTGTCTCTCTCTGCTCTTGGCCAATGGCATTAATAAAAGCACTTCCAATGATGGCCCCATGGGCAAAACCGCATGCAGCACTGAAGGTCTCATGATTTGATATTCCAAATCCGATCAATGATGGAATAGAAAGGTTCATCTTCTGTATGCGTTGAAAATACTCCAGCTGGTGAGGACCCAGGGATGACTTTGATCCGGTAGTAGCCGAATCGGCAACCAGGTAAATAAAACCGGTGGATAATCCGGCAATCCAATCGATCCTTTCCACCTCTGTGTGCGGTGTGATCAGGAGTGGATGATAAATTCCAAAGGATTGAAACTGTTCACGATAAAGGGATGCATACTCCCGTGGTGGCAAATCGGGAATGATAACTCCATCAATACCTATAGATTGACAATTCTCAAGAAAAGTCTCCATACCCATTTTCAGTACCGGATTGAGATACCCCATCATTACCAGAGGAATATCCACAACATGACGTATCTCTTCCAGTTGATTGAAAAGCAGTCTCAAACTCATCCCGTTGCCCAGTGCAACCTGACTGCTCTTCTGAATTACCGGACCATCTGCCAGCGGATCCGAGAATGGAATCCCTATCTCAATCATATCTGCACCATGCCTGGCCAAAGACTTGATAAGGGCAGAGGTATCATTCAGGCCCGGGTAGCCTGCTGTGATGTAGATGGAAAGAATTTCTCCGGTTTTATTTTTGAATAGATGGTCAATTCTGTTCATGATCTTACTCTATAGTCCAAGTTTATCAATATAGGTCTCCATATCCTTATCCCCTCTGCCCGAAAGGTTCACCACCACGGTCTCTTCCCTTCCTGCAGGAATTCTATCCAGTATGGCAATTGCATGGGCCGATTCCAGGGCCGGGATAATTCCTTCCATCCGGGTACAGAGCAGAGCTGCCTGAAGTGCCTCATCATCTGTGGCAGCATACACACTGGCCCTTCCGGTTTTGGCTAACCATGCATGCAAGGGCCCGACGCCAGGATAATCCAGACCGGCCGAGATGGAATAGGGTTCCACTATCTGGCCATCTCCATCTTGCATCAACAGTGTTTTACTTCCATGGATAATCCCTGTTGTACCCAGCAAAGAGGTGGCTGCTGTCATACCACTGTTTACCCCCATTCCAGCAGCCTCAGCCGAAATCAACTTTACGCGCTCATCCTCCAGGTAATGAAAATAAGCACCTGCCGCATTGCTGCCCCCCCCTACGCAGGCCACCAGGTAGTCGGGATAATCTCTTCCTGTTTTCTCTGAAAGTTGCACTTTTATCTCCTCTGAGATAACAGACTGAAACCGGGTCACCATATCAGGATATGGATGTGGCCCCACCACCGAACCAATGATATAATGGGTTTCCACCGGATGGTTTATCCAGTCGCGGATAGCTTCATTGGTGGCATCTTTCAGGGTCTTATTTCCACTATGAACAGGCACCACCTCGGCTCCCAGCATCTTCATTTTCTTCACATTGGGTGCCTGGCGCTCCACATCCAGTGCTCCCATATATACAATGCAATGCATTCCATGGAGCGCGCAAACAGTGGCAGTTGCCACCCCATGCTGTCCGGCCCCTGTTTCAGCAATGATTCGCTTTTTTCCCAGGTGTCTGGCCACCAGTATCTGACCAATGGTGTTATTGATTTTATGTGCACCTGTGTGATTCAGGTCCTCTCTTTTCAGATAGATATTCATCCCGAAGTGCGCCGATAAACGCTCTGCTTTGAACAGTGGAGTTGGACGGCCTGCATAATCTTTTAGCAGCTTACTAAATTCGTTTTTAAACTGTTCCGATGTGGTAATCTTCACATAGTTTTCCTCCAGCTCCCTGATATTGGGATAGAGCATTTCGGGGATATAGGCACCTCCAAATTCCCCGTAATTTCCGCCCTTATCTATTTCAAATCCCATATTGGTCTAATTTCGTATTTCCATAAAAAAATCATTGAGTAACCTAACATCCTTCAATCCCGGAGATAGCTCAAACCTGCTGTTCAAATCAATACCCAGAAGATTTTCATTTTTTAACTTCCCTATAGCCTCTGCATCTTCAGGACCAATTCCTCCACTGAGAATATAGGGTACTGGTACAGATTGGTCTTTTAGCAAGCTCCAGTCGAACTTCTGACCGGATCCTCCCCATCCCGGTCCCTGGGTATCAAAAAGGAGTGTATGAACCACCTCTTTATAACCTTCAATGCCCGAACCGGATTGCAGAGTTTTGCTACCGGTTGTACCCCCACCCGGGCTAAAAGCTTTGATTACCTGAATTCCAAGACCCATCAACTTTCTGCAATACGCAGGGGACTCATTCCCATGAAGTTGTACCAGCTCAAGCTGGTACTCATCCACCATCTGTGTTACCCGGTAAATCTGTTCATTGACAAAGACCCCTACTTTTAATATACCAGCCGGTGGGATCTTAAAGAGCGCAGGATCGGGATGGACTCCCACAAAACGCTTAGATTTTGGATAGAAAATAAAACCTACATAATCTGGTCCAATGGAACAAAGTTGCTCCAGGTTTTTAGCTTCACGCATCCCACATACCTTGATTTTCAACGAATTATTTGTCATTCGAGTAATTATAATGCGTTTTTAAGCCCTCCATCAGTAGGGCACAGGCCCGGCCCGGATCTACTTCTCTCATAAAGGCCTCTCCCATCAGAAAAAGTTTATACCCTGCCTTATGCAGACTCACAATCTCCTCCACATGGGATAAACCACTCTCGGAAACAGGCACTACTCCTTCTGGCATCTGTCCAATCAATTTCAGACTCAGCCCTGTATCCACAATAAAAGTTTTAAGGTTGCGATTGTTCACACCCACATATCTGATGGCAGGATGATACTTCTCCATTTCATCCATCGAGTGCACTTCAAACAGTACATTGAGTCCCAGCGAACGAGCTTCCAGTGCCAGATCAGTCACTTCACCCTGCTCTAGATTAGCTGCAATAAGCAACACCATATCAGCCCCATAGGCAAGTGCCTCATGCAATTGGTATGAATCGATGATGAAATCCTTTCGCAGTAACACCATTCCGGGCTCTGATTCTCTCACCCGCTTCAGATCCGCAAATGATCCTCCAAAAAAACTCCGGTCTGTTAGTATGCTCATTGCCGATACTCCTGCGGTCCGGTAAGCCTCTGCTATTACCACAGGATCGGCCTCCATGTTGATGGGACCTTTGGAGGGAGATTGCCTTTTGAACTCGGCAATGATCCCCGGGGCCTCCTCCAGCTTATGTAGATCCATCACATGGGTTTCCCTGTGATAAAAGGGGAATGATTTCAGGTTGCTGAGGGGTCGCTTCTGTTTGCGCGAAAGTATCTCAAATCTATTCTGTTACAAAATGGCATCCAGAATATTCATATTAATTGCTATCTACCAGATTCTTAAAAGTGTTCAGGGCAACACCCGATTCCAGCGATTCCCGGGCCCTACCAATACAGTTTTCCAATCCCTGCGACTCATCCATGCTAAACAGTGCCAGCGCGGCATTGGCCACCACCACATCGTTCTGGGCCTGACTTCCTCTACCCTCCAGGATTTGAAGAAAGACTGCGGAAGCCTCCTCAACGGTAGATCCACCGTAAATATCTGCTGCGGATACCTTTTGGAATCCAAGCTCTTCTGGGAAAAATGAGCGTTCTGTCTGCCTCGTCAATGCTTTAAACTCCCCAGTAAGTGAGATTTCATCATATCCATCCAGTGAATGAACAATGCAATATTGCGTATCCAACTCCTGGTAAAGGTAGTTATATAACCTGGCCACATCGAGACTGAAAACCCCTACCAGCTGGTTTTTTGGAAACGCCGGATTCACCATGGGACCAAGCATGTTAAAAAATGTCTTGATTCTTAAGCTGCGTCTTACCGGCGCTACGTTTTTCATGGCTGGATTAAAGAGGGGCGCATGCAGAAAACAGATGTTGTATCTATCGATTTCTCTTTTCAACCTATCGGTTTGGTTGGAGAAGGTATACCCAAAATATTCAAGGACATTGGAGGAACCACATGCAGAGGAAACACTATAATTACCGTGTTTGGCCACCTTCTCACCGGCCCCAGCCACCAAAAAGGAGGTGATGGTGGAGATATTAAAGGTGTTCTTTTCATCCCCTCCGGTACCACAAACATCGATGGTATTAAACTCGGTCAGATCCACTGGATTGCATAGCTCCAGAAGGGCATCCCTGAATCCTGAAAGCTCTTCCACAGTTATGCTGCGCATGAGGTATACTGATATAAATGCGGCTATCTCCGAATCATTGTATTTCCCCTCTGCCATGTTCCTGAGAATTAGTTTTGCATCCTCTTTTCCCAGGGTCTTATGATCGAATAAATATCGTAATGTATCTTTCATCGTAATCTTTTAACCTTTTTGTAACATGGCGAAGCCATATGTAACCCTAACCCATTTCTAACCATTAACCCAATTTAAAATTATCCTTCCCCCATACTCGGTAAGAACTGATTCGGGATGAAACTGCACCCCTCTTACGTCGTACTCCCGGTGCCTGAGGGCCATAATATATCCTTCATCGTTTTCCACCGTTACTTCCAGCTGGGAGGGCAATGTATCAGGTTCCACTACCCAGGAGTGATAACGGCCGGCATCAAACTCCGTGGGAACGCCCTCTAAAAGATAGTCCCCGGCAACAGTCTGTTTCATCTGTCCCACCACCCCATGGTATACTGTGGAGAGGTTTGTAATTGAACCCCCAAAGGCCTCAGCTATGGCCTGATGTCCCAGGCAGACACCCAGGATGCTTTTAGTTGCACCATATTTCCTTATTAAATCCAGGGTGATCCCAGCTTCCTCGGGTATTCCAGGACCCGGACTGATCAGGATCTTATCATAGAACGAGATCTCCTCCAGGGAGATCTGGTCGTTTCTTCGGACGTCGATGGGCCTTTTCACCACCCGTTCAATATACTGTACCAGGTTGTAGGTGAATGAGTCGTAGTTATCCAGTACAAGGATCTTCATCATCTTTTTAGTTTTCATTGTTCATAGTCCTGGCCATCTCAATGGCCGATTTCAGTGCTGCCAGTTTGTTATTCACCTCCTGCAGTTCACCCTCTTCGGTCGATTCAGATACAATTCCGGCGCCTGCCTGGTAGTAAAGCATATGGTCACGTGACAGAAAGGATCGGATCATTATGGCATGGTTTATATCCCCGTTGAACCTGATAAAGCCGATGGTGCCTCCATAGTAACCCCTTCGTTTTCCTTCATATCTGTCAATTAACTCCATGGCCCGGTATTTTGGAGCCCCTGAAAGTGTGCCTGCCGGAAATGACTCGGCCATGATCTGTATGCTGTTTGCGTTTTCGGGCAATACCCCCGACACTTTTGAAACCATATGGATTACATGTGAATAAAACTGGATCTCACGGTAATCCTCCACAGTCACCTTCTCAGTGTTACGACTCAGGTCATTCCTGGCCAGATCGACCAACATTATATGCTCGGCATTCTCCTTATCATCCTGGGCCAGCTTTCGGGCCAGGTCCTGATCCTCACGGTCGTTCCCCGTGCGCTTAAAAGTACCGGCTATGGGATTGATATAGGCTTTCCCTCCTTTAACTTCGATCTGGGCTTCGGGCGATGATCCGAATAGCTTGTAACTGCCGTAGTCAAAATAGAAAAGATAGGGGGAGGGATTAATGGATCGCAGGGCCCGGTACACGTTAAACTCATCTCCGGTAAATGACTGTTTAAACTGTCGGGATAGTACAATCTGAAATACATCTCCCCTGTAGCAGTGTTCCTTTCCCCTGGTAACCATTTGACGGTAATCCTCGTCAGTCAGGTTGGATAACTCATCGCCCGAAATGTCAAATCTGTAGGTAGCTATATTCCGGTTATGCAGCAGTACGGTTACATCATCAATTTCGCTTTTACCACCATTCACAATATTCTCAAACAGTAACAACTCATTGGTCAAATGATTAATGGCCAGTACATACCTGAAGAAATTGTACCTTACCTCCGGAATCTGTTCCTTCTCCGGGAGGGAAGAATGAAAACGGATATCCTCGTAGTATTGAACTGCATCATAGGTTGAATACCCAAATACCCCATCCACCATCATCTCTTCCCCGCCAGTATCCATCTGGAATGAAGTTATAAATCCATTCAGGTAATCCACCACCCTATGCTCGTCACTAATTTCAGCATTGAACCGATCCTTTCCCGGAAGATCGATGGTCACCTTTCCCAGGTTCACCTTGAACTCGGCCACAGGATTCATGCATATAAATGAATATGAGTTTTCCTTACTGTGATAATCGGAACTCTCAAGAAGCAGCGCATTAGGGTATATATCTCTTATTTTCAAATAGATACTTACAGGTGTTATAATGTCTGCCAGTATTTTCCTTCGTTCGATCCTTACCGGAACTTTCATGATACTTTGTTTTGATTTTGGTTAAAAAAAAAAGCCTCCACCGAAGCGGAAGCCTTTTATATTGTATTGCACACAATGGGGCTAAACCTACTCTCCGGCTATTCGGAAATAGAGTTGCCACCACCAGTTTGTGCGAATCTTTGTCACTCTTTTTTCATTTATTAAAGTTCAAAATAAAGGAAAGATTTCTATTAATCCAAATTTCATTACATTCGCCTCGCAAAAACATCGGATTAATGGCAAAAAAGTATATTAGAAATATTGCTGTCTTTATGATTATCTGGTTGGTAGTCATGGTGATCTATGCCATCAGCGGAAAGGTGACCGATTTGGCCTATCTGTGGAAATTCTTCCTTTTACCAGCCCTCTTTCTTGGGTCTGTTGCTGCTCTGGCTACCACCCTTCAACACTTTTTCAAGGTCAGGCCCGGTATCAATTGGATCTTTCTGTTTATTGCTGTGGCCATCGACCAGGGCATTAAAGCCTATCTCTTTTCATTGAACTGGGAGGCCATCTCCATTCCATTGATCAAACCGGTATTCTATATTGAACCCACTCAAAATACCCTGGGATCATACCTCTGGGTTTTGCTGGGCCTCAAGCAGGGATCGCATCTGTTAAACATCATCCTGTTCAGTCTGATTGGTGTTATTTTCATTGAAATATGGCGCTTTTATGTAAGAAGGAAACGGAACAGCTTCTGGATCAACGGCTTTATTCATCTTTTCCTGGCCGGGCTGGCTGCCAATCTGATTGACAATGCCTTTTGGGGGGGATCATTGGATTACATCACCATAAAGCCTTTCTATACCTTCGATCTAAAGGACCTTTACATCACCCTATGCGAGCTGTTTCTGGTTACCGAACTCATTGACAACCGACTGCTGAAACGGTTCCTCAAAATGCCCAAAGAGGAGAGCCGTCAACTAAATAAGGATTTTATCAATTTTGTAAAACGTGACTTTCGGATCGGGAAAAAGAGTGAGGATTGATTATCCATGAAGCTAATGGATAATCCCATCGCTTTTAAGTCCGGTCATCAGTGCATGGCACCTTTGAATATCCTGTACAATAGATTGCGCTGAGTAGGTAGCACCTGAGATTGCATCAATCTCCTTACCCAGCGTCAGCTCCTCCCCTTCATATCCATTGAATTGACTCAACCATTTTTTCTGGCAGATGGCAGCTCCGTGAGTGGAACGGTAAACGGTCACAATCAATCCCTTAACAAACAACTCCTCCGAATAGAATACAGTGTAATCAAAATAGTCATACCTCCCCTTTGCTTCAGTGGATAAAACATATCCCCGATTTTCATTCTCCCCGTTGATTTGAAAGAGCAGGTCTCCCTCTCTAAGCATTTGGCCTGTGGGTATGGAATGATCGGAAAGGATCACTTCACTGACCACCACCTCTCCCTCAAAGACCCGGGAGACCTCCTTCATCTCCCTCTTTGAAAGCATGTGCTGATCCTGTGCAATGGCTGAGGCAAAATGAGCAAGGCAAAAGATCAGTGCAGATGCCCCCATTCTAACCGATGAATTCGTTAAAACCATAAAGCAACACCCATATTAAACTGTTGTCTTGATTCGCTTGTGCCCTTGTTGTCGAATACCTGATAGTCTGCTTTTAGCATGGCACCTCTGGCCATTCTCCATCCAAGTCCAATGGTCAGATCGCTGCGGTTGTATGAGGGATTCAATGATGTTGCAGGTTCCACTGAGGCATGGGTATTGTATTGCTCAAACCTGACAAAGGGAATGAGTCCCGATTCGAACCGCTCCACCCCGTGAAACAGGTCATAGGACACCTCACCATACCACCCGCCTAAAGAGCTTCCCAAATCGCTTCCTGCAAATTTATTATAGGAGCCTGAGTTAGATACCCATCCATAATTTACCTGACCCCTTAAATGGAGTCCTCCCAAATTGTATCGGACATCCATTCCAATCATGGAGAGACCCACTACCGATGAATCGGCCTGGGCGACAGATTCCATATCAGTTTTATCTACGCCATTGTAAAGTGTGCTCTGGGTATTTCCCATATAAGCCGATAATCCCAGTTGTAATCCGGAGACTCCAAAATAGTTGACCTTAAAGGTCAGGTTGGGTGAGCTCATGACTGATTCAGCTCCTTTCTGCCTGCCCTTTCTAAATCCGTTGGCTCCACTCAGGTAGGCTTCCCCATCGTACCCCTTAAATCCATTTACCACATATAACTGGTAAGAGAGCGCGGCAGTTGGAAATACACCTGTAAAGCCGGCACCAATTTCACGCCAGGTGGTTGGGACAATGTACTTATCCACGTTGGGGCGTTCCACTCCGTTAAATGTGGAGGGTTCATGATATTCATTGATAATTCCCATTGGTATCAACATCAAGCCTCCCCGGAACTTCAACCAGGGAGCAATCTCATACTGCAAAAAGGCCTGCTCCACATATACCTCCTTCACATGTTCAAACTCTACTTCTGAAATGAACTGCACTTTCTGATTGAATTTGTAACCAAACATTAACACCATCCGGTGTACATCCAGGTTGCCACTGTTATAGGCTCCATTTGAAATGGGCTGATTATAATCGATTTGAGCGTATCCCCCAATGGTTAAGCGGTCCTCATCCTGAATCATCCGACTTGCCGTATTACTAAACTCCTGACCCTGGGCCAGAGTAGTAAAAATGAACAGGCTTAATAACCCGTTCAGTACAATTCTCTGCGCTTTCATCATAACATCAATTTTATACGATTTAATGCTACAAAACTATCGCAAATAGAGACTTCAATGAAAGGAAAGGAAATAAGCTAGATTGATTCTAAATAAGAGACCTGAACTGTTCACTGATAATCTGCTTCTTAGCTCCGATTACCAAGCTCTTATTTAGAACAAAATACCTAATTGTGGGTACTAGGTTCAAGCGGAAAGCGTTCAAAAATCTTTGTAACCACATTGGGCAACTCTTCGGCTCTCTCAGTTGGATCATATACCAGTTCACCTACAGCAGCGCAATGCCACACATGGGTCAGGGTCTGGTTATCGTAGAAGTCTACCGCCAGGGCCCGCTCCATATAAACATACCTGCCTGGAGATCTATAATAGTTATCCATGGCCTGTCGGTGATATACAGTTATTTGAACAGACACATCACCCCCATCCTCAGTAAACTTAAGGCCCCTGCTCTCAATTTCCCTGGCAAACGCCGCACGAATTCGCTTCAACTCAATTTCATTGATGGTCTTCATATTTCCTTCTGTGAAACTTAAAAAACTGTAAGTGACATATTGATCAAAGGGGGCGGAGTCATCCTTATCTGCATAGATCCTGAAAGAGGGTCCGCATCCTGAAAGAAATCCCAAAGAAAGTACACCCAGCAGGATGATCCATGTGGTGGGCTTTAGTTTATTTTGAATTAGAACTGCCATCTGTTTATTCTGAAAAAATGCAAATTCTGTGCCACATTGGTTATTAAAATATCAGATAGGGATTCTCAGTCCTGTTAGTTCCTCAGATAATTCCCATAACCTTCCGGCCACTTGATCATTGACGCGTTTCTTGCTGGGACGTTCGGGAGAAGGCCACCCGGCCAATCGCATGAAACCATCCGGTCCGTAATACCCCCCCTGATCCACATCTTCAGCAGTGGCAGCATAAAGAGTAGGTAAGGCCCCTTTTTCGGCAGATTGCGCCACTATCCGGTTGACAAGGTTAAATGAACCAGCTCCAAACCGGGATCCGTTCATTTTTGCACCTTTTGCCTGTAACTCAGTATCGGCATAGCCCGGATGAGCAGCAGCTGCAATCATCTCAATACCAGATGTGGTAAACCTCCTGGCCAATTCAATGGTAAAGAGCAGATTCGAAAGCTTGCTCATCGCGTAAGCACCCCATTTACTATAATCCTTCTCCCAGTGAAGATCGTCAAAGCGTATGCTTCCCATTCGATGAGCCAGACTGCTCACATTGATTATCCTGGCACGGGCAGTTTCAAGCAGCAAGGGCCATAAATGGGAGGTAAGTGCAAAATGTCCCAGGTAGTTCACTCCGAACTGCATCTCAAATCCATCTTCAGTTTTCCCATAGGGGATGGCCATCAAGCCAGCATTGTTTATAAGAAGATCCAACCCTTTAAAAGAGGACTTAAACTTCCGGGCAAATTCGTTCACCGAGTTCAGGCTCGCCAGGTCGAGATGCCAAACTTCCGGCGCATGAACCGGATTCATCTGTAAAATCTTTTGCCGGGCCTCCTCCCCTTTCTCAAGGTTCCTGCATGCCATAATAACCCTGGCTTCTTTCATGGCCAGAGCCTTTGACGTAAAGAATCCCAGTCCACTGTTTGCTCCGGTTACTATAGCCACACGACCTGCCTGTGATGTGATATCCTGCGCAGTCCATTTTTCAATATTTTTATGTTCACTCATAGGGTATTTCTTTTCTTAAGCATCTTCTTTACAAAGAGCTCAAAATTAATACTATTAAAATAGAACGAGAGATGAAAAACTTACTCATTTACAGAAAAGCATGGATCGTGGCAGTGGCCATATTAATAAGTGCCTCTGCCAATGCATTCACAGGAGAGGAAGACGAACTTAATGACACCATCAACTTCAAAGCCTATTATGGAAGGGTGGTTGATGTTTCTAGCGGACGGACGCTTCCATTTGCAACCATTGAAGCTGTGGGGAGCAACATTGCCACTGTAACCAATATTGATGGGGAATTTATCCTTAAAATCGCCAAGGGATCTGACGTCTCAGAGATGAAGGTCTCTTACATTGGGTTCAAGAACCAAACAATTCCTCTGAACGAATTCAAGGATAATCGGTCCCTGGCCATAGGACTGGAAGTAAGCTCGGTCCATCTCCAGGAGATTACAATAAGGCCCGAGGATGCGCTTGAACTGATTATAGATGCCCTTAACGGGATCAAGGATAACTATAGCAAGGATCCCATGATGATGCGTGGATTCTACCGGGAAACCATACAACGGGGCCGCAACTACGTTTCCATTTCAGAAGCAGTAGTTGACATTTTTAAAGGTGCCTACTCCAACGATTTCCAGATCGACCAGGTGAAACTATTCAAAGGTCGTAAAAGTGCTGATGTACAAAAAATGGATACCGTACTGTTCAAAGTACAGGGCGGTCCCAATACCGCCATCCTGCTTGATGTGGTGAAGAATCCGTACATCCTGCTTTCCGAAGAGTATTTTGATATCTACAACTTCCAGCTCACCGATGTGATTTCCATCGATGACAGGCTGCACTATGTGGTTTCATTCAGTCAAAAATCCTATGTTGATGATCCTTACTACATAGGTAAACTCTATATCGATATGGATAAACTGGCTATTACAGAGGCTGAGTTTGAGCTGAATGTATCCAATAAGGAAGAGGCCGCCCGCCTGTTTATTAAGAGGAAACCCATTGGTATGACCATTATCCCTGAAAGAGCTGTCTACCGTGCCAAATATACCATTGAGGATAATCGATGGTTTTTCAGTTATGCACGTGCTGAGGTAAAGTTCAAAGTTAACTGGAAGAAGAAACTATTCAATACCACCTACTCCACCATGTCGGAGATCGCCATTACAGACCGGACCAACGAGGGGATTGAAAAATTTGCCTCAAGGGAAAGGTTTAAGTCCAGGGATATAATGAACGAAAAAGTGTACATCTTCTTCGACCAGGGCTTCTGGGAAGGATACAATGTAATTGAACCCGATCAGTCCATCGAGAGCGCCATTAACAGATTGAACAGAAAATACCTGAAGCGAAACGGATGATATCAATCCAATCTTAAATTTGATTAAAACACTGTCTGTTCGAATTGTGTAACTTTACCACCCCTACAAGACACACAGACAGTGCTTTTTAAAACTTAAAATGGTCCTAAAGGAACAACAGCAATTAAGAAAGATTCGAAAAGGAGATCTGGATTCCTTCGAGCGTCTTTTTCACCAGTACTATCAGGGGCTTTGTGGGTATGCTCAAAGTCTGCTGAGAAAGCCAGAGGTAGCTGAGGAGGTTGTTCAGGATGTATTCTATAATATCTGGAAGAACAGGGAGGCACTCAGGATAAAAAGGAGCCTGCAGAGCTACCTCTACCGGGCAGCCTATAACAACTCCATGATGTATCTTCGAAAGATGCGAAGGGAATATTTTCTGGACGACGGAATTACAACAGATCAGGCAATGGACAGCCCCGATCCTTTACAGGTCATTCAGTTGAACGAGGTGTCGGAGCTTATTGCCAGAACTCTCGAAGAGTTGCCGGAAAGGACCAGAGAAATCTTTCACCTGAACCGTCAGGAAGGATTAAAATACAGGGAAATCGCCGATCGGCTGTCCATTTCGGTTAAGACTGTAGAGGCAAATATGGGAAAAGCACTTAAAGCATTGCGCAACAGCATGGAGAAATATGAGCAGGAATAGAGATGAACATATGGCCCGGTATCTGGCCGGAGAGATGAGTACGAACGAAGAGATTGCTTTTATGCAAAAGATTAATAGCAGTCCAATGCAACAAACAGAATTGAAAAAAATGGAGAAAAGTTGGAAATACTTTGATGAAAATCCTTCGGGGAAAAAATGGGATTCTGGTGAAGGCTGGAATCAACTGCAGGCCAGGATTCAGTCTGACGGGCTCCTTGAAGAGACTGGGCAACCTCCTGAAGCAAGGAATTTTACACCCTTTCTAAGGGTTGCTGCTTCCATTCTTTTACTGCTGGCCATTGGGATTCCAGCACTCTACTTTGGGGTCATTAAGAATAATGAAGGAACACTCGTAAAGAACCTTTATTCAGAATCCGGTGTCACCACAGTTGACCTGCCCGATGGCAGCAGGGTCTATCTCAATGAAGGGGCAGAAATCAGTTATCCGACCGTATTTAAGCAGGAACGTGCCGTAAAATTGAAGGGTGAAGCTTTTTTTGAAGTCATGTCGGATCCCGTAAATCCATTTACAGTCCGGTCGGGCAAAGTAGTAGTTTCAGTTTTGGGAACCTCATTCAATGTAAAACAAAGACCGCAGGCTTCTGGCATAGAGGTCTATGTAAAGACCGGAAAGGTAAGGATAGCCATGGAAGAATCGGGCCAGTTTATCACCCTGGATCCCGAAGAGCTGGGGCAAACTGAAGAGTTAAATTTAATCAGATCACACCAGGAAGATCCTAATTATATCTCTTGGAAGACAAAAGATTTTAAATTTGTAGATGCAGATGTAGTGGATGTGCTGCTGGAGCTGGAAGAATCATATCATGTGAAAATTCACACCGAGGGTGTTGAATTAACTGATATGAAGATCACCACCTCTTACCGGGAACAATCCATTGATGCCATCCTGGAAACCATTGTGGCTGCCTTTGGAATGAAGGTCAGCAACATGGATGAGGGGTATTACCTGACCAATTAGATAAACCGATGGGCAATAAAAAAAGGGGGACTATGTCTGGCTATCCTCGCCTGACATTTCCTTTTTTTTTAATTTTACTAACTACTGCAGCACCTCTGTTTGGTCAACACACCCTCCCCTCTGCTACCATTTCAATTTCGGCCAAAAACCAGACCATCAACCATATACTGGATGAAATCACTCTTCAGACCGGTTACTATTTTACCTATAATTCGGCATTGATTAGTGGCAAACAGAAAGTCCAGTTTAAGGTCACAGATCTACTGCTGGAGGAAGCGCTGGACTCCCTGCTGGTGGATCCCCGTTTCGATTATCGGGTGATCGACAGGAACATTGTTATTTATAAAAAAAACACGACCCTCCCCAAACCCATCAACGAGGAGCTTAACCGATCCTTACTGAAGGGCAGGGTAATGGACAGCCGATCGGGAAAACCTCTTCCCTATGCGACCCTGGCACTGTACGGCACCAGCCTGGGTTCAATCACAAACCAGACGGGTGAATTCTCCTTTAAGATACCTACAGACCTGTATGATCCCATGCTGGTTGTCTCCTATATGGGATATAAAAATCTTCTACTGCCCATAAGCTATCCTCTTAAGGATGCGCATGTGATCAGGCTTGAAAAAGATATAATTTCACTGCAGGAGGTCATTATCAGGTTTACCGATCCCGAACTGCTGGTGGCAGAAGCCATCCGGAGAATTCCTGAAAACTACCTGGATGATCACTCCACCATGACCACATTCTACAGGGAATCCGTTAAGAGAAATGATCACTGCATGGTCTATTCTGAAGCAGTGCTGGATGTGGCAAAAGGGCCTTACTCTTTACTATCTTCAAATGACCAGGTCCGAATTCAGAAAAGAAGAAAAATCACAGATGTCACAGCAGAGGATACAGTCATGATCAAACTGCGGTCGGGGATCTTCACCTCCCTGAGCCTGGATGTGGTAAAAAACCGGCCCGATTTTCTTAAGAATGATTTTTTCAACAGATATGATCTGGAGTTTACCGACCTGATGACTTACGGTGACAGGTTGGTTTATGTCATCAGTTTTCAGCAAAAAAGCGCAATTCCCGAGCTGCTTTTCCAGGGGCAACTATTTCTCGAACAGGAGAGCCTGGCTATCCTCGCAGTCGATTTCGAATTTAATCCAGACCTCATTCACAAAGAGCCCGGATTGTTCCTTGTAAGCCGTACTCCTAACATACATATCAGACCCATACGAGCAAAGTACCATGTGGATTACAGGTCCGCCGGGGAGAGGTACTATGTGAGTCAGGTTCGGGCAGAACTGGAATTGAAGGTGCGTAAACGAAGGAAATGGATGGGTTCCAGGTACACCATAGCCATTGAGATGGCTGTCACCGATCTTATCCCCAATCAGAGATTGAGGATCAATTCCACAGAAAGGGTAAAGTCCCACGTTATTTTAAACGATGAACCGTACCAGTTTGATCCGCTTTTTTGGGGAATTTACAATACCATTGAACCCGAAGCCTCCTTGCTTGAATCGATCTCCAAACTGGAGCAGAACAGGCAGGAGATCGAAGAGTGACAGGTATTGATTTTCATCGTCATCTGTACTACCTTTAATACTTAACCTAAATAAATAATCATGAAGAGAATAACAGGACTTATTGCCGCGGTGATGATTGCAGCCTGCACCCCAACTCCAGAAGAGATTACCCGCTATACCATTGAGCAGTTCTTTGATAACCTTTCCATTTCAGGCGGAAGTTTTTCGGCCGATGAATCCAGACTGCTGGTATCAAGCAACCAGACTGGTATTTACAATGTGTTTACCCTGAATGTGGATGGAAGCGGAGAAAAACAACTCACCTATTCTGAACAAGAGTCCATGTTTGCTATCTCCTATTTCCCCGAAGATGATCGTTTTCTCTATTCAAGCGACGAGGGAGGAAATGAGATCAGTCACATCTACATGCAGGAACCCGATGGAACGGTAACCGACCTGACCCCCTGGGAAGGTGTAGTCTCCCAGTTTGCTGGCTGGACTCGTGATTTTAAATACTTCTACTTCACCTCCAATAAGCGGGACTCTCGTTTCTTCGACGGGTATATAATGGATATTGAAACTTTCGCCCCAGAGATAATTTATGAAAATAAGGAGAACCTGACCCCTGTAAGTTTTTCCAACACAGGAAAATACGTGATTCTGACCCGGGACCTGACCACCGCCAATAATGAAATGTACCTGCTTGATCTCGAGGCAGATAAAATCAAACATATTTCTGAACATGAGGGAGATGCCACTTACTCGCCAGCTGACTTTTCCATGAATGATGAATACCTATATTATTTAACCAATGAAGGGAGTGAATTTACCTATGTGACCTCCTACCACCTGGAAACCGGTAAGAAGGAGGTCTCCTTCAAAGCCGAGTGGGACGTGTGGTATGCCTATTTCTCCTTTCATGAAAAATATCAGGTAATCGGGATCAACGAGGATGCCAGGACCGTGGTTAAGGTGATTGAAGTGGCCAGCGGCCAGGAGCTGAAAATACCTCATTTTGAAGGAAGAGACATTAAGAGTGTATCCATATCCCGTTCGGAAAAACTGATTCGACTGGCAGCCGGCAGTCCCACCTCTCCGGGAGATCTTTATGTTCACAATTTCGGAAATAAAGAGCCTGTACGGATCACCCAGACCCTTAACCCCGAAATCAATGAATCCGACCTGGTGGCCGGCGAGGTGATCAGGTACCCCTCCTTTGACGAGTTGGAGATCCCTGCCATTCTATTCAAACCCCATGAAGCAAGTGTAAAAAATAAGGTGCCGGCCATACTCTGGATTCATGGAGGCCCGGGTGGACAGAGCCGATTGGGTTTCAGCAGTCTTATCCAGTATTATGTGAATCATGGATATGCCATACTAGCGGTGAATAACCGGGGCAGTTCGGGCTATGGCAAAACATTCTATAACCTGGATAACCAGCGTCACGGGGACGACGATTTGATGGATTGTGTGAAAGCAAAAGATTACCTGGAAAGTTTGAACTACATCGATATGGAAAAAGTAGGAATCATGGGTGGTTCCTATGGGGGATATATGGTCATGGCTGCCCTGGCTTTCCAACCGGAAGAGTTTGCTGTAGGTGTAAATATTTTCGGAGTCACCAACTGGCTCCGGACCCTCAAATCCATTCCTCCCTACTGGGAATCTTTCAGAGAGGCACTTTATGATGAACTTGGAGATCCCTTCACCGATGACTCATTGCGGCTCCACAGGATAAGCCCCCTGTTCCATGCTGAAAATGTGACCAAGCCTTTGATGGTTCTCCAGGGAGCCAACGATCCTCGCGTCCTGCAGGTTGAATCAGATGAAATAGTTGAAGCGGTAAAAAAGAATGGTATCCCCGTGGAGTATGTGATATTTGACGATGAAGGGCATGGATTCCTAAAAAAAGAGAACCAGATAGAAGGATACGGGAGGGTATTGGACTTTCTGGACCAATACCTGAAAAATGTGGAGAAACAATAACAGAACCGGATGAGTGAATTTTCAGAAGAGATGATTCAAGAGCTTTACCATCAAAAACTGGAGGGTAAAAGCTATAGTGAGATACGTGCTGACCTGACTGGAGCAGGTCTGAAGTCGCAGGAGATAGGTAAAATAATCCGGCAGGTGGATGAGAGGGTATTAAAGGCTGAAACAGAATACAAACACACCGCCAAAGCCGCCCAATATTACCGGGTCGGATTAATTCTGGCTGTAACCGGATTATTAATCTCCATTGGTTTCAATACAGGAATCATCCGAACCGGACTGCCTCCATGGCTGGTTTATACACCCTTCCTGGGCGGAATCCTGATGATGTTTTATGGTAAAATGCTTCAACGGAAGAGATCCGACCCCATTCATAAAGGGCCAGGAAAGATCAGAAGTAAACGGCCCTATAAATAGGGTCCAGCATCCCCTTTCAGGCAAACCAATCATGGTATTCACATCGGCATTACTCTCCCTACTTATCTCTGGAGCTTTGGTTTCAGCCCAGGGATCTCCAGAACCCGGTCTTGACGTCTCCATGGCAGTGATCAGCGATCCGCACTACTACGATCCCGGTCTGGGCACCTCGGGGAAATCCTTTAAAACCGACCTGAACAGCGATGGAAAGTTAATCCGGGAAAGCCATGAACTGATGGAAGCAGCCACTCGCAACATCCTCTCATCCAATGCCAGCATCTTATTGATTCCAGGCGATCTCACCAAAGACGGAGCCCTCAGATCTCATATTGGAATGGCAAGTCACCTTCGAAAGTTGAAAGAGAGGGGTGTAAAAGTATTCGTTGTTCCGGGAAACCATGATGTGAACAATGGCAAGTCCTATTCATTTAAAGGAGATCGTCCAGAGAGGGTTCCCAATGTGGACCCGGCCAGGTTCTCAGAGATATATGGTCCGTACGGGTATGACGAAGCCATATTCAGAGATTCGGGTTCTCTAAGTTATGTGTCAGAACCAGTAGATGGACTTTGGGTTATTGGTCTGGATGCCTGTATCTATACCTGCAACGATTCGATATGTTATTCACTAACGGGGGGAGCACTTGGCAAAAAGCAACGCCAGTGGCTGGAATCAATACTCCTGACAGAGGAGGCTGCAAAGAAAACCAAAGTCGTTTTTATGCACCATGGAATCCTGGAGCATTTTAAGACTCAGAATAGGTATTTTGGCGAATATGTGGTGAAAGATCATAAAAAACTATCCAGGTGGCTGGCCAGCCTGGGTGTTCAAACTGTATTTACAGGCCATTATCACGCCGATGACATTACACTCCATGAATGGAATGATGGTTCCTTCCTGTTTGATATTGAAACCGGATCGCTGATTACCTATCCCTGCCCCATTCGAAAAATCACAATCAGAGGAGATAGCATGGTTATTAATACGGAACATATTCTGACCATCCCATCAATGGAAAAGGGACTCCAGGAATATGCCAGGATGTCGGTCAGCCAGGGTGCTTCAAAGCTTGCATCAAAAACTATGATGAACTGGAAACTGAATCCGGAGGATGCCAACTACCTCGCATTCCAGCTTGGCACCCTGTTTTCTGAGCACTGCCTGGGAGACGAAGCTGCCAGGAATCCGGCCATCAGAGTGGATGGAGTGTCCATCTGGGGACGCCTCATGATCCTCTTCAGGAAAAGATTTATCAGGGGACTGGCAAATGACCTGCCTCCCGCGGATAACAACCTGACCATTCATCTTCAAACGGGCGAGTATTACTAATTAGATCTTTCTTTCTACCTTCATAGAAAATTTCTGTATGCTGGAGGAGGTTGTAAAGAAGAGGTTCCCATTTTTCGAATCCGGGCTAAGATCTGCCATAAGTTCTGAAGGAACATTAGTGGAGTTCTCAGCGGATCAGGAGCTTATTCGGGAAGATCAGTACATCAGGTCGTTCCCCATTGTCATATCGGGGCTGATTAAAGTTTGCAGAACGGATGAATCAGGCAATGAACTGCTCCTCTATTACCTTAGACCCGGAGAGGTTTGCACCGTCTCTCTCACCTGTTGTATGGACCGTATTCGAAGCAGGGTGAAGGCCACTGCGGTGGAAGAATCTGAGGCCGTCCTGGTCCCGGTGGAGTTGCTCGACAGCTGGCTAACACGCTACCAGACCTGGAAAGAGTATGTCATGCACTCCATACAGTTGCGATTTGATGAGCTGCTCAATGCTCTGGACAGCATTGCCTTTCTTAAAATGGATGAAAGGCTGGAGAAATTTTTCAGGGACCGCTATAATTCCACCCGATTGACTCTTTTTGAAGGATCACATCAGGATGTAGCCATGGCACTTAATACCTCCAGGGAGGTCATTTCCAGGCTGTTAAAACAAATGGAGAGAAAAGGGCTGATCAGTCTCTCCAGGGGCAGGATCGACTATTCTGCGTTATGTGACTAAAGTTACTGTACAATCTCCCAATTGGCTATTTCTTTGTACCTGACAACAAAAGATAGCCATACAATGAATACAAAACCAGTACACTCTTACGATGAACTGAAAGCAGGCATCACCTCCGATGAGAGATCCTTTCTTCTGCTCTACAAAAGTGGAACGGAGCAAAGCGAATGCGCATTGAAAAGGATTAGCAGCAGATCAGCTGAAAAGTCCCACCCTCTGTTTATTGCAGATGTGAACCAGGTGCGTGATATTCATCCTCGTCTGGAAGTGACCAGTGCTCCCAGCCTGGTAGTCTTTGATCAGGGTAAGGTGGTTAATGTAATAAAGGGATGCCAGACCGAATCAGCTTATGATTCAATCATTTCAGGCCGCGAAATTGGAATAAATGGCCAAAAGGACAGTGGCAAAACAAAGCAGGTAACCGTATATACCACTCCCAGCTGTTCGTGGTGCACCACCCTTAAAACTTACCTGGCTCAGCATCAGGTTCAATACCGCGAGGTAAATGTGGCCAGTGATACATCTGCTGCAGAGGCAATGGTGAGGCGCAGTGGACAACAGGGAGTTCCTCAGACAGATATTAATGGACAGATGATTGTGGGGTTTGATAAAACCAGAATCAATCAGCTGCTGGAGATAAAGTAAGTTCGACTAGTTAAGTAAACCTAAAATTCAATTAAAAATGAAAGAGTTACAGCCAATCAATCAACATGTGCTTCTGGAGATAGAAGCCTCTGAAGAAAAAACAGCCTCGGGTATTATTATTCCCGATACTGCAAAAGAGAAACCACTATATGCAAAAGTACTGGCAATCAGCGGAATCGAAGACCCTGAAATCTCAGTGGGCGACGTGGTTTTTTACAAGAGTTTCTCGGGAACTGAAGTGGAATTTGAAGGTAAGGAATACCTGATGATGCCCTATGCAGATATCCTGGGAAGAGTTGTTGAAACAGACAAGATTTAGAATCGCGCCTGACCGGCTGTAGGCATTTTTACCATTATCAAAATCTTTAGGTTTCTGCCTGAAGGGCTGTCACTCGACATGGCAGCCCTTCTTTTTTTAAGCTGTCAAACAGCATGACTCAGCTCATCCAAAATGATTAACATATATTATATATTGTTGCCTTCATCTAACATCTAAATCTGAACCGTGAAAAAACTTATCGCACCAATCCTTGTTGTATTGATCATACTCAGTAGCTGCAACATGAAAGAGAAACAAAATACCAATCCATTCCTGGAAACATACAATACCCCCTTTGAGGTACCTCCTTTCAATCTTGTTGAAAACGAGCACTTTATACCTGCTTTCAAGGAAGGTGTCAAACTTCAGGAAGATGAAATTATAGCCATTATCGGGAATACGGAGGCTCCGACCTTTGCAAATACCATTGCACCTTTTGATCTGAGTGGAGAGGTACTCAGGAAGGTGGGCGGTGTATTTTACAAACTAAGATCAGCAGAAACCAACGACGAAATTGATTCCATCGCCAGGATTCTTGTTCCAATTACTTCGGCCCACCAGAGCAATATGATGTTGAATCCCGACCTGTTCGAAAAAGTGAAACTGGTTTACGATAACCAGGAATCCGTAAACCTCAATGCCGAACAGACTAGAGTACTTGAAAAGATCTACAAGAGATTTGTCAGAAATGGGGCAAACCTTCATGAACAGGGCAAAGCCAGAATCAGGGAGATCGACGAAAAACTCTCCATGCTTTCCATGCAATTTGGGAACAATCTGCTTGCAGAGACCAATAATTACCAACTTCTGATAGATAATGAAGCAGATCTGGCCGGCCTACCAGAATCGGTACGCTCGGCTGCTTCAGATGCTGCTTCAGGAGCAGGTTATCCTGGCAAATGGATGTTTACCCTGCATAAACCAAGCTGGATCCCGTTTCTTCAGTATGCAGAGAATCGCCAGCTAAGGGAGGAGATCTACAGGGCCATGTTTATGCGAAGTAATACAGGAAATGAATATGATAACAAGGAGATCATTAAAGAGATCATTGCCCTGCGGATTGAAAGAGCCAATCTGCTGGGATACGATTCGCACGCCGATTTCACACTCACCGAGAGGATGTCGCAGGAACCTGCCAATGTTTATGAATTGCTGATGAAGATCTGGGAACCCGCATTAAAAAAGGCCACTGGAGAGGCTTCCCTGATGCAGGAGATGATCGACCGCGAAGGAGGGAATTTCAGGCTGGAGACGTGGGACTGGTGGTATTATACTGAAAAGATCAGGAAAGAGAAGTACGACCTTAATGAAGAGGAGATCAGGGCCTATTTCAGCCTTGAAGCTGTAAAAGAGGGACTCTTCAGCGTGGTCAATAACCTCTATGGACTTACATTTGAACTTCGTGATGACCTGCCTTCATACCATAAGGAGGCCAAAGCATATGAGGTCAAAGAGAAGGATGGATCTCACCTTGGCATTCTCTATATGGATTTCCATCCCAGGCCTGGTAAACGAAGCGGAGCCTGGAGCACCAGTATTCGTAAGGCCCATATGGAGGAGGGTGTTTGGGTGACCCCTGTTCAGATGATTGTTATGAACTTCACCAGACCTACCGGAGGTAAACCCGCACTTCTAAGTTTCGATGAGACCCTCACTTTCTTTCATGAATTTGGACACGCGCTCCATTCCATGCTAACAAAATGTGAATACCTGACCACTTCGGGAACTTCAGTGGCATGGGATTTTGTGGAACTCCCGTCACAGATCATGGAAAATTGGGGTGCACATCCAGAAGTATTAAAAACTTACGCAAAACATTATGAGACTGGAGAGAATATTCCCGATGAGCTGATCGCTAAACTTGAAGCTGCCAGTAAATTTAACCAGGGGTTTGTCACTGTGGAGTATGTAGCAGCCTCCATCCTTGATATGGACTATCACACGCTGGGCGAAGCGGTTGGGCTGGATGTGGAGGATTTCGAAGCTGCTTCAATGGACCGAATCGGATTGATCAATGAGATTATACCCCGATACCGTTCAACCTATTTCTCCCACATATTTTCAGGAGGCTATTCTGCAGGGTATTACAGTTATATCTGGGCTGAGGTTCTTGACAAAGATGCCTTCAATGCCTTCCTGGAAACCAGCCTGTTTGATCAGGCCACAGCCACTTCTTTCAGAGAAAATATACTGGAAAAAGGAGGCTCGGTCGATGAGATGGAGATGTATGTAAAATTCAGGGGACAGGAACCAACCATCGATCCGTTGCTGAAAGGAAGAGGCTTAGATTAGCCTCTGTGGGTTTGGAGGATTAAACTCCCCTTCCCTTTATAATGGTAATGACCGTATAGAATAAGATCTTCAGATCCACAAAAAGAGACATATTCTCAATATAGAGAATATCGTATCTGAGCCTTTTGATCATCTCCTGGACATTCTCGGCATACCCGTACTTGACCTGGCCCCAGGAGGTAATTCCGGGCTTCACTTTATGGAGGTGGATATAATGAGGCGCCTCCTGTGTAATTTTCTGAATGAAATATTCCCGCTCGGGCCGAGGTCCTACCAGAGACATATCCCCTTTCAATACATTCAGGAAATTTGGGATCTCATCCAGCCTGTGTTTGCGCATCAACTGTCCAAAGCGGGTCACACGAGGATCATGCTTTGAGGAGAGCTCAGGTCCATTCTCTTCTGCATTGTGATACATAGACCGGAACTTATATATTTTAAATTCACGTCCGTATCTACCCACCCGGTCCTGCTTATAAAAAATAGGCCCGGGTGAAGATAATTTCACTCCAATGATCAGGAAAAGATTCAGAGGCATCAGCACAATAATTGCAACAACGGCCAGGATTATATCCATCATCTGCTTAAGATTCTGCTGCCAGGCAGGCATCAGATCATGGGTAACCTCAAGTAAGGGGGTCCCAAAAATGGTGGTACTTTTCACCTTTCCTGTAAGGATATCGGTCATACTTGGAATGGCACTGATCCTTACATCCAATAAAGAAAGCATGTTAATTAGATCACCAATTGTGCCATGTTCTGAGGGTTCCAGCGCAATAATGACCTCTTCCACCCTGTGCTCCCTAAGAATCGACTCCAGGTTTTCATAGCCGCCCAGCTGGGCAATGTGATCCTGCAGCTGGTAATGCACCTTTTGATGAACATTGATGAAGCCCAAAATCTCATGCCCACTGGATTTCTTCTGATCCAGGATATCCATGTAGACATCCACTGCATTTTCATTGCTACCAAGCATCACGGTCTTAAACCCGATTTTACGTTGATGAACCCGTCGGACTGTTTGGCCGGTGATCAACATCCTTGGTACCAGGGTGATGCTGAAATGGAGCAGGAAAAGGGTGAAAAACAGGCTGTAGTAATTGGTATAATCGACAATTGTATCGTCGAGAATCAAAAGAAAGAAGATGATAATCACCCCCATCAATGCGGTCATAAATGTACGGATCAAATCATCCAGCCTGGAGCGACGGAACACACTATTGTAAAAACCAGTGAAATAGTAGAGCATGATCCAGGCAAATGGAAGCCCAATGGCTCCGGCCCAGAATCGCGAACCCAATGTTATGGGAATATCTATACCAAACACTTGGGGCTCAATCTGAACCTTTCGAAACATGTAAAAGAGAATCCAAGCCACTAAGGCAGCAAGGAAATCAAATGCAATGTAGAGAAATCGTTGGTTCTTGTAGTTCTTCATTCAATAATAGTCGACCTCTGTTTATAATAACTGCAAACGTACCAGAATAATTGCATTGACAGCAAAAAAAAATGGCCATATATGTTCAAGAATATAAACTATATTTATGCTTTCAAATGAACCAGAAAGAGAGTTATCGACATAAAGGGCTACGAAAGAGGTTGATAGAGGAAGTTCGAAACAAAGGAATCCAGGATGAAGAGGTGCTGGATGCCATGGGAAGAGTTCCAAGGCACCTCTTTATGGATAGCAGTTTCATTAACTTCTCTTATACAGATAAGGCTTTCCCCATTGCTGCCGGTCAGACAATTTCACAACCTTACACAGTCGCATTCCAGACCGAGTTACTGGAGGTAACCAGGCACCTGAAAGTGCTTGAGGTCGGTACTGGATCCGGGTACCAGACTGCTGTTCTACTGGAACTTGGGGCAAGGGTATATACCATTGAACGGCAAAGGCAGCTCTTTCTTGAAGCTCAAAAAACCCTCGCTCCCCTGAACTACAAACCCATCTATTTCTATGGTGACGGATATGAAGGGGTACCTGCATATGCCCCATTCGACAGGATACTGGTAACTGCAGCGGCCCAAAAAATCCCACAAAAACTATTGGATCAACTGGCCATTGGAGGCATCCTTGTGGTACCTGAAGGTGACCAATCGGGTCAGAAGATGATTAAGGTAGTCAGGGAATCAAAAGATTCTTTCCTGAGTTCCGAACATGGATATTTCTCATTCGTCCCAATGTTAAAGGGTAAAAACAATTAAGATGATCCAGATAGAGAAACATGTTTTTAACTCTTTTCAGGTAAACACCTACCTGATCAGGGACGAAAACGGGCATTGTTTAATTGTAGATCCGGCATTCTATTCCCCGGAGGAGACCAGGATTTTTGATTCCTACATTTCGGAAAAGGGGCTAACTGTAACTGGACAAATCAATACCCACGGTCACGTGGACCATGTACTGGGTGTACTGCATGTAAAATCTACATTCGGTTGCCCCTTTCGGGCCCACTCCAATGAGGCTGGACTGGTTAGCAATGCACCCCTGATGGGAGATATGTTCGGTTTAAATGTGGAACCCATTCCTGGTATCGACGAGCCCATTGAGGATAATGAGGTTATCGCTCTGGGTGCTCATTCCATCCAGGCCATCCTGGTTCCCGGACACTCTCCGGGCAGTCTCGCGTTTTACTCAAAAGAAGGCGGATTTGTAATTACTGGAGATGCCCTGTTTCAGCAGAGTATTGGAAGGACCGATCTGCCTGGAGGAGATTATGATACACTTATCCAGAGCATTCGTAAAAGGTTACTGATACTCCCGCCAGAGACCGTCGTGTATCCGGGACATGGAGACTCGTCAACCATAGGTGAGGAAATTGCCGGAAATCCATTTCTTTCCATGGCTCTATAACATGATTTCCCTCAACAAAATTAATCCTCCGTTTGCTTATATTTGCCCCTTATGAAATCCGATCTATTTAGCCAACGTCATCTGGGTCCAAGGCAGCCCGAGGTAAATGAAATGCTTGAAAAAATTGGAGTCAAATCGGTTAACGAACTGGTTTCTAAAACCATCCCGGGAGCCATTTTCAAATCAGATCCACTCAATCTTCCCAACGGAATTAGTGAACAAGCCTACCTGGAGCGAATGCGATTCATTGCAGGAAAAAACAAACCATTTAAGACTTACTTGGGGCTTGGTTACTACAACTCCATTCTGCCTCCGGTTATTCAGCGGAATATTCTGGAGAATCCCAACTGGTATACCTCCTATACTCCCTATCAGGCTGAAATCTCACAGGGAAGGCTTGAAGCATTGCTCAACTTCCAGACCATGGTGATGGAGCTAACCAGTATGGAAATAGCTAATGCATCTTTATTGGATGAATCCACGGCTGCAGCAGAAGCTATGATCATGTTTTTCAATGCACGTTCAAGGGCCAATGTAAAGGAGGGGAAAAATAGATTTTTTGTGGATGAAAATGTCTTTCCTCAAACAAAATCTCTACTGATTACAAGGGCACAACCGCTGGGTATTGAGCTTGTATTTGGATCCTACGAGACTGTTTCGCTCGATGCCTCTTTATTCGGTTGCCTGGTTCAATATCCTGCAGCTAACGGCCACATCAGGGATTACTCGAAATTCACAGAATCGGCTCATAAAAACGGACTGGCTGTGGCAGTGGTTGCAGATCTGATGAGCCTTGTCCTGATCACTCCCCCCGGAGAATGGGGAGCCGATGTAGTGGTTGGATCTACACAGCGTTTTGGAATTCCCATGTTCTACGGCGGACCGCATGCTGCATTTTTCGCAACCAGAGAGGGTTTTAAAAGACATATTCCGGGCAGGATCATTGGGATTTCCATTGATGTGAATGAGAAACCAGCACTCAGGATGGCACTTCAAACCAGGGAGCAGCATATTAAAAGGGAACGTGCCACTTCAAATATTTGTACGGCACAAGCTCTGCTGGCCAGCATGGCAGGGATGTACGCTGCCTATCACGGTTCGGAAGGTCTAAAACGAATTGCTTCTAACATTCATACAGGAGCTGCTTATCTGGCTGCTAAAGTTGAGGAGTTGGGCTACCGGGTCCTTCATAAGGATTACTTCGACACGCTACTGGTGAAACTTCCTGAAGGAATTACCTCAATGGCCATCAGAGAACTTTCTGAAGAAAAGGGGATTAACCTCTTTTACCCTGATGAATCTCTGGTACAGTTCTCCACTGACGAAACATCAACGGAGGAACGGCTTAACGAGATCCTGGAGATATTCTCTGTTTCTGTAAAGAAAGGGATCCACTTTGAGGAGACACTCAGCAGCACAACAGCCTTTGCGGGAGTTTTCAAGAGAAAATCAGCCATCCTTCAGCAGGAGGTATTCAATAAATACCGATCCGAAACAGAGATGATGAGGTACATCAGGATGCTTGAAAGAAAAGACATCTCACTTACTCAGTCCATGATCTCACTGGGCTCCTGTACCATGAAGCTTAATGCAGCATCTCAGCTCATGGCTGTTAGCTGGCCCGAATTTGCCTCGGTACACCCTTTTGTACCCATTAACCAGACAGAAGGTTTTCATCAGCTGATCAATGAACTCGAGTTTGCTCTTAAGGAGGTCACCGGGTTTGAGACTATCTCGTTCCAGCCAAACTCTGGAGCTGCTGGTGAATACGCAGGGTTGATGGTGATCCAGGCGTACCATAAGGACCGGGGAGATGCACAGAGAAACGTGGCGCTGATACCTGCATCTGCCCATGGAACCAATCCCGCCAGTGCCATAATGGCTGGTCTGGAAGTAAAGGTGGTGAAGTGCGACGACTATGGCAACATAGATACTGCTCACCTGAAAGAACTGGCTGAATCGAACAGGGATGAGCTTTCTTCCATAATGATTACTTACCCATCCACGCATGGAGTCTTTGAGGACAACATACGGGAGATCATTGGTATTGTACATGATAATGGTGGACAGGTATATATGGATGGTGCAAATATGAATGCTCAGGTGGGCCTCACCAGTCCTGCACACATAGGGGCCGATGTCTGTCACCTGAATCTGCATAAAACCTTTGCCATTCCCCACGGAGGAGGAGGCCCTGGTGTAGGACCCATCGGGGTGGCAAATCATCTGGTGGAATTCCTTCCCACACATCCGCTGGTTGAAACCGGTGGCATCAAAGGAATCAGCAGTGTTTCAGCAGCACCTTACGGGAGTGCTGGAGTACTGGCCATTTCTCATGGTTACATTCAGATGCTGGGTGCCGAGGGGCTCACAGAATCTACCAGGATTGCCATTCTCAATGCCAACTATGTGGCAAGCTCCTTAAAGGAATACTATGATATTCTCTATAGTGGAACAGAGGGATTTGTGGCTCATGAGATGATCCTGGATTGTAGGAAATTTAAGGCCATGGCCGATATCACAGAAGCCGATATTGCCAAGCGATTAATGGATTATGGCTTTCATGCCCCCACACTTTCGTTTCCGGTACCGGGAACCTTAATGATGGAGCCCACTGAAAGTGAATCTAAAGCCGAAATGGATCGTTTTATCCAGGCCATGATCGATATACATAAAGATATCATGGATATTTCGGAGGGTAAGGTGAATGTTGAAGAGAGCGTATTAAGGAATGCACCTCATACGGCTGAGATCCTTATGTCTGATGACTGGAACCGGAAATACTCCCGGAACAAAGCTGCATTCCCCTTGCCATGGGTCATGGAGAATAAATTCTGGCCTTCTGTAAGTCGCATTAACGATGGGTATGGCGACCGGAACCTGGTCTGTTCATGTGCACCTATAGAAGCCTACCGCGAATAGCAGGCCTTTGAGAGTTATTGACTTGTGCCTTTACAGTTTGTACCTTGTCCGTAAGAATCGATACTTATGGCCAAAACTAAATCGCATACTTTCTGGATCGCGGTCATATTGTCAGTTGTGGCACTTTTTCTATCCCCTAAATCAAGCCTTCTGGCTGCAAATGAACTCAACGCTGGTCCGGTTTCAGATTCCATATTGCAGCAGCAACGTGACTCTATGCTTTTCAAACTGAATCTGCAATACCTTAACGGAGTGAATGACAGCGAAACTCCCTTTGAGCTTATCTCCATCATAGAAGAGATCCTGGAGCTTGATCCTACACTGCACAATCACTGGTTCAACCTGGATCTTGAGAATATTAAAATCAAAGAGTATGACCGGGCTCTTGAAGCCCTGACAGCTGGGCTGGAGCTCTATCTCAATACGGATTACCTGGTAGCTGAAAACTATTTCAGAGTTGCTTACCAATATGATCCCGACAACATTGAAAAACTTGGTGCCCTGGCCTGGGTTTTAATCCAGAATGCACTCAAAATAGATGAAGGAATGATCTTGATTGATCAGGCCATCGAAGCTGATCCAACCAATGCCATTTTTCTTCATCAACAGGGGTATGGCTACTATATGAAAGGTAATTATGAGGATGCTCTTTTCAATCTTTACAATGCAAGAGATCTTTACCGGCAGTACAGCTTTGAATTAAACTCCCACATTGAAATGGTAGAGCAGGCCATTGCCCGAACGGAATAATAAGCCTTAGATCAATTCACATATTTATTAGATTATCTAGTCAACGGCTATTTAGCCACAATATAAATAAGCTGGTAATTAGGTATTTAGTACAACCAAATGAATTGATATTCAAATATTATTATGTACTATTAGATACAGTTTTTCAGTATTAATTAATACTCTTAGGGTATGCCAATTCAACTGAAACGACTCCTTCCGCTATTTATAATCTTTATTGGCCTCTTCCTTATTGTACGTCATTTCCTTGTACCAGATACGTTTGGACAGTATGGACATTATCGGGGAGATGCACTAATTGATAACGCTTCCAGGAATTTGGTCCATGCCAGCAAAGAGGATTGCCACGAATGTCATTCAGACATTCAGGAAAAACTTGAAAATGATATGCATGCCTCGCTATCATGTCTTGTTTGCCATGGTCCCGGACTTATGCATGTAGCCGATCCTTTAGCAGAGAATATAGAGAAAATGAGTGGAAGGACATTCTGTGGAAGATGCCATCAACTTAATGCTGCCAGATCAACCGATATGATATATCAGATCGATATTGCAACACACCATACCGAGAAAGATAACTGCATTGAATGCCATAATCCACACGAAGTTTGGGAGGGACTGGAATGAAATCTTCAAGAAGGACTTTTATAAAAAAGAGTGCAACTGTGGCCGGGGCCGTAACCCTGTCTTCTATGCTGGACACATTCAATGTGCTTCTGTATGCCGCAGATCCGCCAGAAGGTGAAGGACCCTGGTGGGGTGTAGGAATTGATATAAGCAAATGTATAGGATGCGGCCTATGCGCCAGGGCATGCAAAGTAGAAAATCAGGTTCCTCAGGAACCATTCTATTATCGAACATGGGTAGAGCAATATACAATTCTTAAGGATGGAACAACCAAAGTAGAATCTCCCAATGGGGGCATTGATGGTTTTGATCAATCCGTGGAGGAAAAGGACATCTTTAAAACATTTTTCGTCCCAAAAATGTGCAACCATTGTGCCAAATCCCCCTGTACGCAGGTCTGTCCGGTTGGAGCAACCTTTGAAAGTCCGGATGGAGTTGCACTGGTGGATGATAAGTATTGTATAGGATGCTCCTATTGTGTTCAGGCCTGTCCATATGGATGCAGGTATATACATCCGGAAAAGAAGACCGCCGATAAATGCACACTCTGCTATCACAGAATCAAAAGAGGATTGGATCCTGCCTGTATGGAGATTTGTCCCACTGGCTCCAGGATCTATGGAGATTTAAATGACAAAGACAGCGATCTGGTCAGATACCTGAAAGAAAATGTCACAAGAATCTTGAAACCACACTTGAATACGGGAGCAAAACTTTTTTACAATGCACTGAGTCAGGAGGTTAGCTAATATGGAAACTCATTTATATGATATGCTCTCCAAGGTGGATGGATTCATCTATCCCAATGAGATTGAGCTGCAATGGGGGATTCTGGTAGTACTTTACCCCTACCTGACAGGACTGGTTGCAGGAGCTTTTATTCTTGCTTCCCTGGAGCGGGTCTTCAAGATAAAGGTCCTCGGGCCTACCTATCATTTAGCCCTGATTACTGCACTCGCATTTCTAATCTGTGCTCCACTGCCCCTGGTTGCCCATCTTGGAAAGCCGGGAAGATTCTATGAGATAATGATCACACCCAATGGCTCATCTGCAATGGCCATATTTGGATTTGTTTATCTGTGGTACCTTATGGTGGTATTGCTGCTTGAGATCTGGTTTGACTACCGTTGTGATTTCGTGATCTGGTCCAGAGAAGAGAAAGGTGTCAAACGTATCATTTATAAAATCCTGACCCTGGGTGTTTCCGACATTTCACCAAAAGCCTTAAAATGGGATGAGCGATTGGGTTATATCATCACAGTGATTGGCATTCCCTCGGCATTCCTTCTACATGGATATGTGGGATTTATATTTGGTTCCATTAAGGCCAATCCATGGTGGTCCACAGTCCTTATGCCTGTGATTTTTCTTTTTTCCGCCATGGTTTCAGGAATTGCCCTGGTAATGGTCCTTTACATGATCATTTCCTATATACGAAAAGTAAAGATTGATATGCCCTGCCTCGACACTATTGGGAAATACCTGTTCTATATGTTAATACTTGACTTTAGCCTCGAATCTCTCGACCAGGTACATAGAATTTATGAAGCAGAAGAGTCCTTCGACATACTCAAGATCCTGGTAAATGGCAAACTGTATATTACCCTATTTGGCATGCAGATTACAGTTGGAATGTTACTTCCGCTAATTGGACTTGGAGCCATACAGGTATTTAAGATAAAGGCGAAGATCCGGAAAACCATATACCTGATTACAGGCCTTATGGTACTGACAGGTATATTTTTCATGAGGTGGAATGTGGTGATAGGGGGTCAACTATTCTCAAAAAGTTTCCATGGTTTTACCAACTTCAAATTGGGATTGATTGGTTCTGAAGGACTATTTATGACTCTGCTCTGGATTCTACTCCCATTTTGCGTTCTGGCATTTTTACTCTGGCTAATGCCTCCCTGGAAGAAAACGTTATCTGATTGAACAAATTTGCTCTCTTATGGAAAACGAACTTCAAAAGCAGCATACCAACTTTGATAGCCTTAGCAGTCGAATAAATGACCTGGAGAATAGATTGATCAAAATAGAAAAAGCATTTGCCCGCCCCGGAGAGATAGGAATAGTCAGAGATCACACTACAACAGAATCCCATGAAATTACTGACTCCCAAACCTCCTATGGCCAACATGAATCTGTTGAATCCAGGATTGGAGAGTATGGGATGGCCTGGCTTGGAAACATTGTACTGCTGTTCGGGATCCTGTTCCTTACACAATTCCTTCAAAAAAACGGACAAGAAGCATTCTCTGTATTGCTGGGGCTAATTTTGGTTGCAGGTATATATGTTGCCGGTCGTTACTCCAAAATATCGCTCCCCTATTTGTCACGCCTTTTTACATACAATGGACATATCATGCTATTTATTATCTCCATGAGAATCTATCTTTTCCAGGGGAGCCGAATCATAGAGAATATATGGGTTGGACATGGGGTTGTTTTGCTTGTTGTGGTGACATTGATATTCCTGTCATTCAGGAATAAATCCCAGGTATTGGCTGTCCTTGTCTGGATCATGGCTGTAATCACTGCCCTGTATAGTAATTCCACTCATATGATGCTGTTGATCACAGTAGGAGTCACAGGATCATCCATATTCTTTGCATCCAGAAACAACTGGTGGATCGGCTTAGTCATTTCAATTTTCCTGGTCTATATTACCTTCCTCATATGGATCATGGGCAATCCGTTTTTGAGTGGGTCTATCGAAATAATCACAAATCATCAGTTTGGATATATCTACCTGTTTGGTTGTGCAATATCCTATTCACTTCTTGCCATGCTCCCAAAACTGGAAACAGTTCCTGCTCGCTTTCTAACGGCAGGTATAATCCTTAATGGAATTGGTTTTTCTTTTATTTTTATCCTGGCTGTCCTGGCCTTTTTCACAGATAACTACTTTCTCTATTTTGGACTGATTGCCACATTCTGCATGGGTTACTCCATACTGCTTCAGACCCGTGGCACCTGGAAAACAGTAGCAGCCATATATGCCATTTACAGTTTTATATCCCTGAGTATTACCATTGCAGGCATATACAACTTCCCACTTGCCTTCTTCCTTTTATCCATTCAAAGTCTGTTGGTTGTATCCATGGCATTATGGTTCAGATCCAGATTCATAGTGATAATGAACACCATTTTATTCATTGGATTATTGATCTCTTACCTGGCAACAGCCGATTCCCTTACAACGATCAACTTCTCCTTTGCGGTGGTAGCACTTGTCACAGCAAGAGTTATGAACTGGAAGAAAAGGAGGCTGGAGATTCGAACCGAAATAATCAGAAACACCTATCTGTTCATCGGATCTGCAATGATACTTTACAGCTTACATCATGCCGTACCTACCCAATTCGTGACCCTATCCTGGGCGCTTACCGCCCTTTTATTCTTCATCCTCAGTATATTAATCAAAAACATTAAGTACCGCTGGTTAGCCATCATCACCATGGTGATTACCGTATTATACCTCTTCATAGTTGACCTGAAGAGTATCAGTCTTGGCTACCGGATTGTGGCACTGCTATTCATCTCAATTATCTCACTGGGAATATCCGTCTTCTATAACAGGCGACTAAAACATATAGGGAAGGAAGCGGAAAAGTAAGCTTTACTCAGCTTTAACAGCTTCCTCAACATTCTTGGGTGAAAGAAACAGGAAATTATCGCAAATAATCTCTGTGCTGTAATGCTTGTTCCCCTCCTTGTCATCCCATGAATTGGTTGAGATTTTTCCCTCAACATAGAGTGCATCCCCCTTATTCACATGCTGCTTCACAATATCTGCAGCCTTATTCCACACCACAATCCGGTGCCATTCCGTTTTGGAAATCTCCTCCCCTTCCTTGTTCTTGTAGAATTCATTGGTTGCCAATGGGAAATTAGCCACAAATGCTTCCCCTTCCTTTTCAGATACCCTGGGCACTTCACCCACATTTCCCACAAGAGTTACTCTGTTTACTCCGTATTTCATAATAATAAGATTTGGTTACATGGGTTAATGTGGCGAGGGGTGGGGATATCGG
>Ga0164313_10000084_pt1 | contig 57481 bp, 48 predicted proteins | sample GuaBasSedimGuay4_FD_113735 | JGI IMG/M metagenome (GOLD analysis project Ga0164313, IMG submission 113735) | Subseafloor sediment microbial communities from Guaymas Basin, Gulf of California, Mexico - Guay4, Core 4569-4, 0-3 cm | ecosystem: Environmental > Aquatic > Marine > Hydrothermal vents...
CCTTTTTCAGCTTTTCCTTTTTCAGTTTCCCCAGTTTCAGTTATCCCAGTTTCATTTATATCTACCTCAGGCTCACTCTCTGCTGATTCTTTTAATTCGGACCCCTTTGCAACAGCGTTGGCTTTCGTTTTAGAAATTGCTTTGGGCTTTGCTTTGGGCTCTGCTTTGGGCTCTGCGGTCAGTTCTGAGCGGCTGGGTACCAGCTCTTCAGATACCCAGGGTCGTTTCCCAAAGATTTTTTCCAGATCGTCGCTAAAAATCACCTCCTTTTCGAGCAGGATTTCAGCAAGTTCACTCAGACCCTTTTTGTTTTTGCTCAGTAACACCTTTGCCCTCTTATATTGAATATCGATGAGGGCTTTTACCTCTTCGTCGATGGTTTCAGCTGTTTTTTCACTGTATGGCTTGTGAAAAGAGTACTCCTGTTGACCGGAAGAGTCATAATAACTGATGTTTCCAATCTTGTCACTCATCCCAAAATAGGAGATCATGGCAAAGGCTTGCTTTGTAACCCGCTCCAGGTCATTAAGGGCGCCGGTGGATATTTTTTTGAAGGTCAGCTCCTCAGAAGCCCGTCCTCCCAATGTAGCACACATCTCATCCAGCATCTGTTCGGTGGTGGTGATCTGTCGCTCTTCCGGAAGATACCAGGCAGCTCCAAGTGCTTTTCCCCGGGGGATAATGGTGACCTTTACCAGCGGATGGGCATGTTCGAGAAGCCAGCTAACTGTAGCATGACCCGCTTCGTGCCAGGCAATGGTTCGTTTTTCCCCCTTTTTAATGATCTTATTCTTCTTTTCCAGTCCCCCGATAATGCGGTCCACTGCATCCAGGAAATCCAGTCTTCCAACGGATTTCTTATTTTTCCTTGCTGCTATCAGTGCAGATTCGTTACAGACATTGGCAATGTCGGCCCCTGAGAATCCAGGGGTTTGTTTGGCCAGAAAATCCACGTCTACCGATTTATCGATCTTGATGGGTTTCATATGAACCTCGAAAATGGCCCTGCGCTCATTCAGGTCAGGTAACTCCACATGAATCTGCCTGTCGAAACGCCCGGCTCTTAAGAGGGCTTTATCCAGCACATCGGCCCGGTTGGTGGCAGCGAGGATGATCACCCCACTATTGCTGCCAAATCCATCCATTTCGGTAAGCAGCTGGTTCAGGGTGTTCTCCCTTTCATCATTGGATCCCATATTCGGGTTCCTTCCCCTGGCACGTCCCACCGCATCAATCTCATCGATAAATACAATGCAGGGTGCTTTTTCCTTGGCCTGTTTAAACAGGTCTCTAACCCTGGAGGCACCAACCCCCACAAACATCTCCACAAAATCGGAACCCGACATGGAGAAAAATGGGACACTGGCTTCGCCGGCAACTGCCTTGGCAAGCAATGTTTTTCCAGTACCCGGAGGGCCTACCAGAAGAGCTCCTTTTGGAATTTTACCCCCCAGCTCGGTATATTTCGTAGGATTTTTCAGAAAATCAACAATCTCCCTGATCTCGACTTTTGCCTCTTCAAGTCCAGCCACATCATGGAAATCCACCTTCACACTGGTCTCCTTATCGAAGATCTGAGCTTTTGATTTGCCCACACTGAAGATATTGCTACCCCCGGCTCCTCCGCCTCCACCCATGCGGCGAAGCATATAGATCCAGATTCCCAGGATCAGGAGGAAAGGAAGAACCCACAGCATAATCTCCCCTACATAGTTACGGCGGGTGGCAGTGGTATAAGTGGGACGGTTTTCGGGAGGAAGTTCATTCATCACCCTGTTTAACTCACCCACAAAAATATCCTGACTAATGATGGTAAAATAGTACTGTGGTACCGACTGTCCCAGAACCGTATTGGATTTTTGAGACTTCACATCTTCAAAGGCTAGATCCGACAGTCGTTCGGGCTTGATATATATCTCTACCTTCTCCTTATTTACAATAACGATTTTCTCAATATCACCATCTTTCAGGATTTGGAAAAATCGGTTGGAATCAATCTCTTTCAGGGTTCCACCCGCACTTAAAAACTGAATCCCAATCATAGCGAGCAGAATGATTCCTATGATCCAGTAGGAGTTGAATTTTGGTTTATTGGCACCTCCTCCGGGCTTGTTACCCAGATTGCCACCAGGGAATTTTCCCAGGTTATTTTTTTTATCTGTCATACATTGTTAATTACACTGTTTCTTCAATCCTTGCCACCTTCCCGTCTGCCCAAAGCTCCTCTAATCTGTAAAAAGACCTGTAATCTTCCTGGAAAACATGCACCAGGATATCAAAGTAATCCAGCAGTACCCATTGACTGTTCTGAAGTCCTTCCACATGGTGGGCCCTGATCTGGGCTTCCTCTTTCAACTTTTTATTGATGGATTCAGCAATTGCACCCACCTGGGTGACCGATTCTCCGTGACAAATTATGAAGTAGTCACAGATGGAATTTTCAATTTCTGAAAGATCAATGGTAACAATCTGGTGCCCCTTCTTCTCCTGAATTGCTTCAACAATCAATTGCTTCTTCTGCTCCACCATCAAAGATTCGCTTTCCTCCATCTGCCTTTTTATTGACAAAGGTAATATATTTAGACGTTAACATTTGAGCGCCTAAATTGTTATTTGTGATAGAAGTACTGACAAAAATTGTACCATGGGAAAAAGATGGATCAAACTTGACAACGTTTCTTCAACCAATTCATATATTTCGACGCTTCTGAACCAGGAGAGGGAAGTGGGGCCACTGGTTGTATTAACTGATTACCAGGAGGCTGGCAGGGGACAGCAGAGCCATTCCTGGCACAGCCACAGGGAAGAAAACTTGTTGATGAGCCTGCTTTTGTTTCCTGCATTTTTGTCAGCTTCAAGCCAGTTTCGCCTCTCTATGGTTGCATCACTTGCCATAACTGACACACTTGGCTCCCTGGGGATCGCCACGAATATCAAATGGCCCAACGATATTTTAACCAAAAAGGGCAAAATCGCTGGAATACTTATAGAACATGGTATCTCAGGCAGGAGCATATCGCACTCAATTATTGGAATCGGATTAAACCTGAACCAGGTTACCTTTCCCGAATTTCCTGTTCCAGCCACCTCTGTGATGCTTGAAAAAGCTATACGAACAGATCCCGGGGATATGGCCAAAAAGTTAATTCTGAACCTGGAGGCGAGGTATAATACCCTGGAACGAGGAGGAAGTCAATCAATTGAATATGATTATCTTGAGAAATTATACCTGATTAACAGGCGCGCCAGTTTTCTTGCCCACGATGAGACATTTGAGGGAGCAATCAGAGGAGTAAGCGAATTTGGGGAGCTGCAGGTGGAGACAGAGGGTCAATTGATGACCTTTGGGCATGGAGAGGTGGTAGTACTGAGTACTAGAACTTGAAGGTTTCCATTTTTTTGACCAAAGTATTCACGAATTTCTTCAGAGGAATTTTAATCATTGGTAACATCATCTGATTCACATGTGGCTCCACGGTTACTTTGATGCGCGTGTCGTTTTCCGAAACTTTCTTGAGTTGGATCCAGATGGTGAACTGGTACTTGGAAAACTCGGGTCTGGAGGAAATCTTTATGAGCGAGTTGGGGGTCTTCTCTATCATTCTGAGGCCTGTTCGGCCCAAGGGGTCCACATTAAAGCTGCACTCATCCTCAGATGATTCCCAACCGGTCACTTTACCTTCTGGCAAAAGGTCTTTAAAGTTGTTGAAATCGGAGATGAAACTGTAGATCTGCAGATCGCTGTATTCAGACTTGCCTATTTTGCTTTCAATTTTCACAATTACTGGTTTTTCAGACTTTAAATTTTATTTGTTCCAGGTGGAAGGATCCTTTCTCCATTGCTGGAGCATTTCCACCTGTTCCTCTTGTATGTCGCCCGACTCAAGGGCTACCTCTATGAGGGTATGATAATCGGAGAGGGTAAACAATTCAATTCCTGCTTTCTTAAAATTGTCTTCAGCTACCTGAAAACCATAGGAGAAGATGGCCACCATACCCATTACTTCAGTACCGGACTCCCTGAGTGCTTCCACTGCTTTCAGGGAGCTTCCGCCTGTACTGATCAGGTCCTCCACCACCACCACCTTTTGTCCGGGTGAAATCCTTCCCTCCACCAGATTATTTCGTCCGTGTCCCTTGGCCGACGCCCTTACATAAACCATTGGAAGATCCAAAACATCAGCCACCAGGGCACCCTGGGCAATGGCACCCGTGGCCACTCCGGCAATCACATCCGGATTGGGAAACTGGGCCTGAATAACCTCAGCAAAAGCCTGCTTCATGTAGTCTCTTACCTCCGGATAGGAGAGTGTTATACGATTGTCGCAATAGATGGGGGAGTGCCAGCCAGAGGCCCAGGTAAAGGGTGAGGTGGGCTCAAGCATGACCGCTTTGCTTTGAAGCAAATATCCAGCGACTGTTCTGCCTATTTCTTTCATGGGGGCAAATATATGCAATAATTAAGGATCAAACTTCGTCAATGGCTTCCTGGGATTTTGAAAAGACTAAGCGGGACCGGGGTAAACTTTCCGGATAGTTTTTTTGAAGGAAGTCGATGAGTTTTTCACGTACATTGACCCTGAGATCCCATGCGGAGGGTGAATCAGCAGCACTCATCAGGGCTCTAATTTCCATGGTCTTTTCTGTTGAATCGGTAACCTGCAATACATTCACCTTTCCATCCCACTTGGGATCGGACTCCAGGATCCTGGTAAGTTCCTTTCTCAGTTTATCCAAGGGGACCGTATAATCTGTGTAGATAAAGACAGTCCCTAAAATGTCGGCGGAAACCCGGGTCCAATTCTGGAAGGGTTTTTCAACCACCACCACATCTTCAATTCTAAAGGGTTGGGAGATGGCAATCTGAAAACCAGCCACAGCACATTCCCAATTAATTTCTGGGCGGCAAAACCCAATATGATACCCGCCACCCCGGCCGATGCAAAAAGGCTGACCCCGATTCGCCTGATGGGTTCAAAGGTCATCAGGGCAATGGCCACTGCATTAAGAACGACAATAAAAATAATCATATGAAGGAGCAGACTGCTAAATAGTATAACAGTGCTTATGATCACAGAGGTTTGCCATTGACCATCGCTATAATGGCTTACGGTGTCGTTAATAAGGTCCTGAAACATATTCGTCAATTTCGATAAGGAAAAATATAAGAAGAACTTTTAATAAAGCATTATATTTGTGTCATGTATAAAGTTTTTTTCAACGATAGAACTGTATATTTCGGGGATAATTTCTCCAGGGCTTTCATGAAAAACAAGGGTCTGTTTTACAAGTATAGCAACCTCCAGGAACTGGATGAGTTGTTGAATGTATTCAGTAAAGTGTCATATATTGAGAATCTTTACATCTTCCATGAAGATATGCTGATGCTCATTGAAGAGTTCAAAGCGTGTTTCACATCTATAGAAGCCGGTGGGGGAGTGGTATTTAATTCCCGAGGGGAGTTTTTGACCATAAAACGGCATGGAATATGGGACTTACCCAAAGGCAAACTGGAAAAAGGTGAGGATTTTGCAATGGCAGCCCTGAGAGAGGTTGAGGAGGAGACGGGACTTAAAAGCCTTGAAATTACACATCCTGTCATATCCACCTACCATACCTACTCCCTGAAAAACCAGAGAATCCTTAAGAAAACCAGGTGGTTTGAGATGAAATACCAGGGCAGTGCAGATCCTGTTTTACAGTCAGAGGAGGGCATCACTGAATACAGATGGACCCGGCCAGGTGAGACTGACTTTATCAGGCAGAATACCTACAAGAGCATCATGGATGTACTCTACTACCAAAACCTGATCTGATCAGTATTTTCCTTTGAAACCAGGAGCAATGTAGTGCCGCCAGAATTTCATAGGGGTGGTGAAAGCGAAGATATACTTAAATACCTTGATGCGATTTAGTGAATAGAACAGCTGGTAGAGCAACAGGGATCCCAGGAAGGTAAGTACCCACAAGATCATATATTTAATTAGAAAAAATGGAGCATTTCCTAATCCCTCCAGGTGGTCCCAGATAAACTTGAGGGGTCCGTCGATTGCTATAATTTTAATAAAGAGCCAGGTATACAGAACGGTAAGGGGAATGGAGGAGTTTATGGCTTTTTCGGGGCATATATTTGCGCATCGCATGCAGCTCTCACATCTGTAGGTCCAGTAGGGTTGTTTTCGGATCATCTTAATGGCTCCTACCGGGCATCTGTCAGCACAGAGGCCGCAGCCATTGCATTTATGGTCGGCCAGATAGGTTCTGGCAAGCATAAATCTCCCATAAAATACATATGCCAGACTGATGGGGGAGATCAACAGGTCCAGTGGTAAAAGCAAGAAAAACTTTAGTGGATAGTAACCCTTCCCTTTCTTTAGGCAAGCCCACATGTGAGCTATCTCATTTTCCCGCTGTAGGAAGATGGAACTTACTACCTTTTTGCGAATTCCCGGATGAATACTGATCCAGTTTGAGGGGGTGTCGAGTGGAACCATCGCAGCGATGCGGTATCCTTTAATGAGCAGGATAATCATCGGCAGGAGCAAGGCTATTCCGCTAAGGCCAGGGGTGAAAAGTCGTCCCATCTTCATTCCGGCCCTGTTATTTACCAGCGCCACCTTCCCTTTGCCTGATGGGAATCTGCAAATGAACTTTAGCATGTGCCATGGGAGCGAAAAACCATGGGTGGGATAGAAAAATGCAAAGAGGTGATCTTCCGGTGCTGGCTTAATATCTTTTCTCTTCAGTCCATCTACTGGTGTCAATAAAGACAGATGGCCATTTGCTACACTTAACTCTTTCAGTTTCTGAGCAGTCCGGTAAGAGTTGCCTGTTCCGGTGAAGAAATAGATATGCATGGCATTGTTCTTCCTATATGGCAGTGAAATTAATCAAATTTCGCCCCTGGATCTCATTATACGAAACAGTTGCTGTTCAAATCCATCCGAAGGCAGGGTGGATGGAGAGAGGATCAGGTTCCCGTCGGGTCCGATAAGGTAAGCCGTGGGGAAGGCCCTTACCAGGTAGTCGTCCAGTAAACCCGGTTGTCCTTCATAGTGCAGCACTTTCCAGCCATACCCATTGCGCAGCATAAAGTCATCCAGCTTTCCCCGTTCTTCAGATACCATCACGGTCACCACTTGCAGATAGTCGGAATGTTTTTCAAAATAGGACTGGAGAAAAGGATACTCCATCATACAGCCATAATGATCTGGTGTTCCAAAAAAGAGGTAGACATACTTACCCTTGAAATCATCCAGTGTGGTTTGACTGCCAGTCAGATCAGGAAGTGTGATGGATGGAGGAGGATGACCGGTCACCAGGCTTGATAGTTTTTTTTCAAGCTGGAATGAATAGATGCGGAAATCGGGAGAAACCGGGTCCTGGATCATGGAATCGAGCAGGTTCAGGATGGCCTCCTGATGAAAATCGCCCCGGTAGAAAACTTCCGAAAGCTCTTGCATCAGAACCATATCGGCAAGGGTATCGTTCCATATGGCAGGATGTTGCTGCAACACATACCTGGCGCTGTCGAGATCCTGTGTCCTGTTAATATATCTTATCAGACCGTCCCCGTCAGGAGTATTTGTGTAGTAGTAGATAAAGTCCTTAAACATGGCCCTGAAAAGCTCAATGAATCCGGGATGCCACTCCCTGATCACGGGTCCCAGATAGGTCTCACTAATCTCGGCCAGACCGGTCATTCCTTCATTGAGCATAAGTACACCATACCTGTACTTTCTGTATTCGGAGAAAAACTGAACCGTATCGGTCAAAAAGTGAGACTCCAGGTCCTGAATGATTGAATCTAACTGACTGGTCTTATTTAACCGGCGGTTCAGGATCACCTGGTTGTTTGCCATGGCAAAAAGCGTATCGAACCTGGCAATCTCATAATTAACATCTTGCTTTCCCTCTACCTCAATACCTTTGGAGAGAGAGGTCCTTTTTTGCACCATCAGGGGCATAACCACTGGTTGAAAAAATGGGGAGATCTGGTCGCTGTATGTTTTCTCCTTAAAGGGGGGGAGCTCAACCTCATAGTGATACCCGGGTTCCATGTAAAGGTATGCCTGGTATACTCCGAATTCGAACTGAACCACCCTGGCTACTTCCAGCTCCATCTGGTGCTGGAATTTTCCATTCTCATCACAAATTACACTGGCCGTGTATTCGAGGGATGTAATAAAAGGATTCCAGGCCACAATGGTGTGTATTGTTTTCCCATTGTAGTCGGGACTGAGGGCCTCTATGGAAACATCCTGTCCCTGTAAAACCACCCAACTCCACACCAGCATCCAACAAAAAAATCCCTTAAGGTTCATCAGAGGTAATCCTTTATTTGTATACCTTCCGGCAGGAACTGGGATGCATCGCCACCATAGGCAATGATTTCCCTGATAATGGTGGAGTTTACCGGCGTATGTTCGGGTGTGGTAAGCAGAAAGACAGATTCAACGGAGGGGAGCATCCTTTTGTTGATCTGTGCAATGGCTCTCTCATATTCGAAGTCGGCAGATGTTCTAATTCCCCTGAGCATGTGAGTGGCGTTCACCCTGCGGCAGTAATCCACGGTCAGGCCCTCAAAAGAATCCGCACTTACCTGATCATAGGCCCGAAATACCTCATTTACCATTTTTACCCGGGCTTCGATATCCAGCAGGGGTTTTTTGGTGGAATGTTTCCCTATGGCCACAATGACCTTGTCAAAGAGGTCAAGGCTACGGAGTACGATGTTTTCGTGCCCCACTGTAAATGGGTCAAAGGATCCGGGAAAAACAGCAACTTTCTGCATCTGCATTTTTATCAAAGGTAATACTTTAGTTAATTTCTTTTTTCTTATTGGCACTCACAAAAAGCACATTCCCCAGAGAGTCGTATCCAGTGAAGAGATGATGGCCTTCGGTCTTTAGTTGTTCATGTCTGAATCCAATGAAGGTAAGGTCGGAGTCAGCAGATATCTGGCCAATGATATCCCGGGTCTTCTTTTCCGTATCGGCACTGATCAGGTTAATGTTTGCCAGTGAAATGGGAAGCCTGCCCTCCTTGATGAGCTCCTGCAACTCCTCCTTTCTCCTGTTGCCTTCTTCAGGTTGATAGATGGCAAAGATCTTTATGATTCCCTCCTTCCATTCGGGATGGCCCAAAATAATGTATCCCAGCAGAATCATGAGGTTGGCATTGTTGTAATCATCGGATGTAATCCATATATGGATTTGCTGTTTATATCCAAATCCCTTGTAGGAAGTATTCAGAACGCAAAGGTCAAATCCTGTGGCAAAGAGGATATCGTGGGTATTCAGGGCCTCCTGCAATGCTTCAGGATTAGACTGTGAGAATTCAAACAGGATCATGTTGTTGCCCTTGCCAGAAATTCCCGAAAGTTGTATGACCTGTGCGATGGCCGATGTATAGGATGGACTGATGATGGTGTCGAGGTAGACCCTGTTTTTACTCCCTACAGCAAGCTGAATCAATTTGTTGAGTACCTCCCTTGATTCCTGGTTGGTCTTTTCGGTGAGAAATCCCTTGATGTAGTGAATATAGGTACCAAACCCATATTTCAATGAGATCCACCGGAGCATGTCAAAGGCACTTCTTCGCATAAAGGTATCCTGGGATACACAAATGGTGAAAGGTCTCCAGTGTTCGTCCAGGTCCTCCCGATCGGCTCGTTGGGCCAATACCTGCAACTGCCTGCTGGCCTGGAACACCACACCGCGAAAAAGGTTTACCAGCCCCTTCTCCTTTTTCTTATAACTGGAAACCATCACATAGATACCGCCCATAACAATCAATGAGAGCAAGGCATAGGGGGCGTTCATCTTGAACATCAACCAGAAGGAGGTGATGGCGCCAAGGAGAGAAACATACCACCTGGATTTAAAAGTGGGACGGTATGAAGGATCAGCAGCAAAGTGTTCCAGCAATGAGATCACGCAAATTACTCCGTAGGTTACCATAAAGAACATGGCGATAATCTGCGCCACAAAATTGATATCTCCAAATGCTACAAAGACAAATCCGATAATGATACTTATTAATCCGGCATTGGTTGGCTCATTGTCCTTCTCCTTCCCTCTGGCCAGCCATGCATTCAGGCCGGTTCCGGGAAAAACTTTGTCATTGCCAATGGCCTGCAGCGTTCTTGGAGCCACCATGATGGAGCCCAGTGCGGAAGAGAGAGAGGCAGCCGCCAGCCCAATTGGAATAATAGGTCCCCATAGTGCAATTTTTTGCATGATCAACTGGTCAGAGGCCAGCTCCTGGGGAGATGCACTGATGGCCAGTTTATAGGCCACCAACACATATACCACGAAGCCTCCCAGGGTGGCCCAGAGTGTTCCTCTTGGGATAGATTTGCTGGGATTGCGAAGATCGCCCGAAAGTCCAAGCCCGGCTACCAATCCTGTAAAGGCAGGGAATATGATGGTAAATACAAAGAAGAAATCATCAGGGTTGGTGATCTGCAAATTCAATGCAAATGAATGATCTGCTGATGTGGGTTTGCCAAGAAAGAAAAAGAGCAGGGAGGTGAATAAGAGCCCCACCACAAAATATAGTGCCTTCATCCCAATATTGGCTCCCCGGGTCAGGATCACAACAGAAAGCAAACTCATACTGGCCAGCCCAATCCATCGCTTATCAATGAGTGGTGTATTTATTTCATAATGCAGGAACCTAATGATAGGATCGAAAGCCTCCGAAAAGGCAATTACATAGAACGCCACACTGATGGCCTGGCTCAGGTAAAGGGTGATTCCAATGGCTGAGCCTATGTTCAGGCCGAAGGACCGGCTTATGATGTAGTATGCACCCCCGCCCTGAACCTTCTGATTGGTGGCAATTTCCGCCACAGCCAGGGCCGTGGGAATCGTCACCATATGCCCCAGGATAATAATTCCAATTACTCCCAAAAATCCCTGATGGCCAACGGCATATCCAAACCTGAGAAAAAGAATGGCACCCAGAATAGTGGAGATGGTGGTCATAAAGACCGGAAGGGTGCCAAAATTGGCTGTAGTTCTATGGGGAAGAGAATTTGCCATGTCTTTCACAGCATAAAAAACATTGAAGATTACAAAAAAAAATCAGAATAGTGGCTACAGAGGTCCCGTTTTTTGTCCTTAAGGGATTTTTATAACTTGCGTCCAGACATTTTTTTAGGGAAGTCCACATGGAAGATCTGCTAAAGATACTTATCGTAGATGACGAACCAGAAGCCCGCGAGCTGCTGAAGTATATGCTTCAGGATAGCGATAATATGGAGATAGTTGGAGTTGCGGGAAATGTGGACGAAGCTATCGTTCTGTTGAATCAGGAGAAACCCCACCTGGTGCTGTTGGATATCCAAATGCCAGGGAGGGATGGGTTTAATTTTATTGAACTGGTTCAGGAAGCGGGCAAGGAGCCCGGGATTATTTTTGTAACTGCATATGAGCACTATGCCATCCAGGCTATTCGGAACTCTGTCTTTGATTACATCATGAAACCAGTTCGTCAGGGCGAGTTGAATATGGCCATTGAACGCTACAGGTCATCGAGGAAAAGGGTAGGGAAACAGGATATCAACCAGTTGATAGAGGCACTGAAGGAGACTTCTGTCAGTAAGGTGAAACTGAATACCCGTGCTGGATATATTTTAATCAATCCGAAGGAAGTAATTTACTGTCAAGCCGATGGGAATTATACCCATATTCGGCTTATAAATGGAGTACAAGAAACCACCACCCAGAACCTGGGAGCCATTGAGAGGTTGTTAAAAGGTAGCAGTTTTTTTCGGGCGAGCCGATCTTACCTTCTGAATTTGAAGTATTTGACCAGGGTGGATCGTAAGAGCTGCAGCTGTATCCTTGAATACCCGGGCGATTCGTGTTCCATTAAGATACCGGCCCAGAAAATCAAACTGCTCGAATCCAACTTTACCTGACAAAATGGGTTATCCTTAAAAACCCCCGGTTCACAGGTCAGATTCCCTATTCCACACAATAAGTTAGATTTCTCTTTACTTTACCTGTAACGGTGCTTATTTTAGCTTCCAGATAAAGCCCTGTTTTAAACCAAAAGCGTGTAATCATGGTAGAAGTATTCAATATGGAAGGCATGCCCGTTTATAAACTACGTTCAAAAGAAGAAGATGCCTTTGCAGTTTCAGATTTGGAGGGCAAGGGACTTCCCTGCGGGATCTATTTTGTACGCATCAAAAAGGCCCATGGCATTGAAACAGCGAAGTTATTGATCTGTTAACTGAGGATTTCCATGGGTTGATCAACCAGCTCCTGGAGCAGAACAAAATTCATTAACTCAGAAATCTCACTCACATACTGGAACTTTAGACCTTTCCTGTATATTTGATTAATCTCCTCCACATCTTTCCTGTTCTCAATTGATATCACAATGTCTGTGATTCCGGCTCTTTTTGCAGCCAGGATCTTCTCCTTAATCCCACCCACCGGAAGAATCTTACCTCTCAGGGTGATTTCGCCCGTCATGGCAGTAAAGTTCCTTACCTTTCTCTGGGTGAAAGCCGATGTGATGGATGTCATCATAGCCACTCCGGCCGATGGACCATCTTTTGGAATGGCACCTTCAGGGACATGTACATGCACATTGTAATTCTTAAATACACTTGTTTCAATTGAAAATTTGGCAGCATGTGACTTCAGGTATTCCAGTGCCAGGACGGCAGACTCTTTCATGACATCACCCAGGTTCCCGGTAAGGGTTAGTTTGCCTTCACCCTGACTCAGGGAGGTCTCAATAAATAGGATCTCTCCCCCTACGGCTGTCCAGGCCAGTCCAGTGACCACTCCTGCATGTTTGTTGCCAGCATATTTATCCCTGATATACCTGGGAGGCCCAAGGATCTCTGTAGCCATGTTTCGGGTCATGTTCTTTTCATAGCTATCTTCAAAAGCAATGTGCTTTGCTACCACCCGAACCAGTTTGGCAATCTGCTTATCCAGTTGCCTGACACCAGATTCCCTGGTATAGTTTTCAATGATTTGCTCTACAGTTTTAGATGGAATGGATAGTTGTTGTTTTGTGAGACCGTGATTTCTTATCTGCTTGGGAATAAGGTGCCTTCTGGCAATCTGAACCTTCTCTTCAACAATATATCCCGAAAGATAAATGATCTCCATTCGGTCAAGCAGTGCCGGATTGATGCCGGCGGTGGTATTTGCAGTTGCAATAAACATCACCTTGGACAGATCAAAGTCTACTTCAAGGAAATTATCATGAAAAGTTCCGTTTTGCTCAGGATCCAGAACCTCGAGAAGGGCCGATGCAGGATTTCCCTGTGCATCCCTTCCCACTTTATCAATCTCATCCAGCACAAACACAGGATTTGATGATTTAATTTTCTTAAGATTTTGTATCACCCTGCCAGGCATTGCTCCGATGTAAGTTTTTCGATGACCCCTTATTTCGGCTTCATCGTGGAGTCCGCCCAATGACATTCTGACATATTTTCTGTTGAGTGCATCGGCGATGGATTTACCCAGGGAAGTTTTACCCACACCTGGAGGCCCCACCAGGCAAAGAATGGGCGACTTCAGGTCGCCTTTAAGTTTTAGCACTGCCAGGTGCTCCAGGATCCGGTCCTTCACCTTTTCCAGTCCAAAATGGTCCTTATCCAGGATTCGACTGGCTCGCTTCAGGTTAAAATTATCTTTGGTGTATTCGTTCCATGGCAATTCCACCAGGGTCTGAATATAGTTTACCTGTACCGAATACTCACCGGAGGCAGGATTAAGTCTTAATAATTTGTCCAGCTCTTTTTCAAATGCTGCGGCCACGTCGGCGTTCCACTTCTTCTTTTTCCCCTTTTCCCGGAAATCAATTACCTCCTGATCCTGCGGCGAGCCTCCCAATTCATCCTGGATGGTTTTCATTTGCTGGTGAAGGAGAAACTCCCGCTGTTGCTGATCCAGATCACTTTTTACCTTGGTTTGAATGTCGTTTTTCAGCTCCAGCATCTGCACCTCTTTGGAAAGGCTCTCCAACAAGGTGAATCCTCTTTTTGCCACGTTGTCGGTCTCCAGCAGATCCTGTTTCTTTTTAAGTGAAAGTTCACTGTTTGATGCCAGAAAATTTACCAGAAAGGACGGGCTCTGAATATTCTTGACTGCGAATGTGGCTTCGGTGGGAATATTGGATGAAAGCTTAATGATTTTGATAGATAGCTCTTTGAGGGCTGCGGCTACTGCTTTAGCTTCCCCTTTAGGTTTATCTTCTTCATCCTCCAGAGGGGTTATCTTTGCTACGTGATAAGGCTTCTCGGTCAGCAGTTCATCCAGTTGAAACCTTTTTCTTCCCTGGATGATCACCGAAGTGGTTCCATCAGGCATTTCAAGTATTTTCAGAATCTGAGCCACTGTCCCAACTCTATACAGATCATCCAGCTCAGGGTCCTCTATGGTCCCTTCTTTCTGTGCTACTGCCCCTAACAGTTTATTCTTCTTGGAAACCTCCTGAACCAGTCGCAATGACTTGTTCCTGCCCACTGTAATGGGGATAACCACTCCGGGGAACAACACTGTATTGCGCAAAGGTAAAATAGGTAAAACATCAGGTATGTTTATCTTTTTAAGATCCGCTTCTTCCTCTTCAGAAAGTAAAGGGATATATTCAGTTTCTTCCTCTACGGGAATCATCAGGTTACCTAAGTTATTCAAAAATTCGTCCATCTGTCAATCTCCTTCTCTATTGTAATCCGTCAATCTGTCAGTTATAGCTGTACAAAACAGGTCTCTGCATTATGGCAATAAGTGTGCCAATCATAGAATTATGCCTCTTGAATTAGAAATATAAGTCTCAAATATACTTGATGGTCACTTCTTTAAGGAATTTTTCTTCCAGCAGTCTGGCCATACGTTTTACAACAGTCCTGCGTATTTCAAGGTCCACAGGGAGGTTGGGGTCCTGGTGAGCAATATTTACCCTGGTCCCTATAATAAAGTGAATCTCATCGCTCTTCTGGACCAGCTTTACGATCCGGTCGGCGGGCCCTTTTCCCAGGGTATACGAGGGGGAGTATTCTTTCAGTATTCGGGTCACTTTTGTAATGGTAAGGATCCCCTCGGTAACCAGGTCGATTCCATCCATATGCGATACAGGAGGTAATTCAGGGTCCTCAAACACCAGGCTATCCTCAATTTCAACTCCAAGCTCCCGGGCAATGATATCGGCAGTGGTAGCCCCGCAAACCACTTTTTTACCTTTGAATGTTTTAACCGACTTTCCCAGTTCTTGATCGTTTTCCTCTTCATAAGGTGGTCCGGTCACAATCATTAGTTTCCTGGGTTGACGAAAATATATGCTGGCGCAGCTTGTATCGTCCTTGGAGATATAGCCATCGTTGTGGTGAGCCATATTCACCATCTTTGAAGCCAGGTCCGAGGCAGATATCTTTGGTCCATTTTGTAACAGTTTCAGGCTGTAATCCAGCATGTTGTCTCTGCCCCAGCCCAGAGGATGCTTATCGGATCCCAATCCCGACTGGGCAATGCCATCGCTGCAGAAAATGATCCGGTCCTCTTTCCTGGGCTGAAACTGGCACGAGAGAATCTCTTTTCCGGCATTTTTTTCACTGTTCAGTATGAGACACTGCCAGCCCGGATCGAATGGGATATTGTCTCTGAGGATGATGGTCTGTGGATTGTCGTATTCCAGGATGGTGGTCAGTCCACTGTGTTCAACATCCACAATAGTAAATGTTGAATAACTCATGTGTCGCTCGCTACAAACAGGAAGCGTATTCATTATAATATCAGCGATCTTATCCACAGCTTTGTGCTCCATGGTAAAGTTCACTGCCATGGTAGCTGTTAGAGTAGCCAGCACATTGGCCTTTACTCCATGACCCATCCCATCGGAAAGCACTACGATGGTCCTGTCTTCCTCTTTAATCTTACGACTGATAAATACATCACCGCAGATACGCTCTTTGTCGAAATTTCTCTGTTCACAGGCCACCTCTATATAAAAGTCACCACTCATCGATCCTTCAGGTCTTTTCGGAGCTCATAGGATTCAATGATAGAGTTGAGCATGCGCTCGGTTTCAGCAGCCCCTTCTCCCATAATGAAGCCTATCTGTTGTACAAGGTTGAGGTTTTTATCAATGGCTTCGTTAAGTCGCTTCACCACCTCCTCTTTCTGGACCTCGGGAGCCGACATATCCCTGATGACTGCCCCCACAATTTTATCTTTCTCGATTACGAATACGCTAACATTAAGCAGCTTCCCTTCATGTTGCAAATCCCTGTTTCTAATGGACTCATTATGAGATAAAACATAGGTAAAGAGGTTGTAAAAATTGTAAGGCAGCAGGGTTTTAAGATCAGCTCCGGCCAGTCCGGGAACCACTTCGTTGATCTCCTGTGCTTCCTCGCCTAACATCTCAATAAAGGAGTTATTGGTCTGGAGAATCTTCAGGTTCTGGTCGCAGATCACCACCATGGAAGGAAGCTTATGCAACATTCTTCGGACTATTTCGGAAGCTTCCCGGGCAGCCTCTTTCTCTTTCTGAGCCTGGCGCTCAGATTTTTTAAGTGCATCCTGGGCCTGGGCCAGTTTTTCATTGCTGATTTTAAGTGACTGGATGTGATCCTGCCTGTTTCTTGAAGCATAGGTATTACACATCTCAGGTATGGCTAGTCCCTGGGCTATGGCCGTGGCAAAATCGGTACAACTGGCATATCCACAGGCTCCACATCCCACATCGGCTGATTCAAGCTGATCGAGATCTTTCAATATTTTTTTCAGTCTGCTCTCGGATGGAATCGGAAGTGATTGATCGTCGGGGGTGAAATTCCGGGTAAGATTGAGGTCCTTAAACTGCTCCATGGATCTCTTCCATTGTTCCAGGTCCAGGATCTTAAATCGTTTATTCACATAGCTGATGAGCTGACTGCGCCTCAGGATCCTTTTGCCACCCATGCTGGTTCCCCGGCCCATGAGGAACTCCTTATAAAACAGGTTGAAATGGCACTTTATGGTACCGATGTTCTCTTCAAACTCTTTAATGGCATCGATCATTCCCTCCCCTTCAACAGTAACCACCGGCGTAGCATGTAAATGCTCTTTGATTTCTGCGGCCTGAATAATTCCATTGGCCATGGGAAAGAAAGATCCTTTATATCCCAGAGGTTCATCAAAATCGCTGTATTCCAGGTCTGTCTCATGTATGTTTGCCTCGGTAAAAAGCTCTCTCAGCTCTACAAATGTGATGGCCAGGTCGATGCGGCTTTTTCCTTCAAACCGGAGGATCTCGTCCTTGCTGGCTATAAGGGGACTGATATGAACCAGGAATATCTCCTCTCCTGACAGCTGCCTGATCACTTGTGCTGTAGCAGCAACCGGTGGCAGTATGGGGGCCAGGTTTGGTACCAGTGCTGGTTTATATTTTTCAATAAATGAGACTGTTACCGGGTCGTTGGACATGATGTAATACTTCCCCTTGCTTCTTCTGAACAGCTCCTTGTACTCCCTGGCTACCAGGTCGACTCCAAAGGCGACCTCGTGCACAGAATAAAAGCCAAGGGCTCTCAGCATCTGTACAAATTTCCTGTAGTCGGTGATGTCGGGAAATTCACCTGCAATGGATGGGTCGACCAGGGCAGCTACTTTGTTGCTTTTCTTTAAGATCTCCATCAGATCGTCCCTGGTATTTCTGATCTCGACGGCACCAGGTCCGCATGCAGCTGCGCAGCTGCCACAACCAATGCATCTTTCCTGGATAATCTCAGGTGTGATTTTGTCCGATTGTACCCTGATTGCTTTCACCGGGCAGGCCCTGACGCAAGCATAACAGGCTATACACTTTTCACTGTTTATTTTTAATAGCGGTTCCATAGTTAATCAGTTACCGTTCTCCAAATTCCTGGTCAAGGATCTCCAGGATACCCTCCTGATTCACCTGTTCATATACTTTTGTACCTATGGTTACCACCGGACCTGCACTACAATTCCCAAAACAATGATTGCCTTTCAGGATTACGTCCCGTTCCAACTGGTGGTCTTTAAGGTACTTTTGAATCAGTTGAAGGGTCTGTCTGTTTCCCCTGCTGAAACAGGAACTGCCCATGCAGATTTTTATCTCTTTTCTTACAAGTGCCATTTCTCAGGTCGCTTTCAAAGTTAATAAAAACGGATTATCAAGTTCCTAATTTATACTCTGTTCAAATTGTTTACTGTTTTTCAAATAACAAACTTAATCAATATCTTTGATCGTTCTGTGAATTTGCCTTATTAAAAGCATCTAAAATCTTGAATCTGATTCGATTTCATGGCAACTGAAAACAGTAGTATGGATGAGATCCTGAAGCGATTCCCTCAAATAAAGAGGAATGCGTTGATTCCTTTGCTGCAGGCGGTTCAGGATGAATTTGGATATATTTCGGAAGAAGCCATTGCTCGCATCGGTTCTCATCTCTCTCTTCCAACCAGCAAAGTTTATGGCCTGGCAACTTTCTATAACCAGTTTTCATTTTCACCCAGGGGCGTGTATCATATTTCACTCTGCAACGGTTCGGCATGTCATTTAGGAGGTTCGGGAGACCTGTTTTCAGAACTTACCAAGTTGCTGGAAATTAGGGATGGAGAGACCACACGTGATGGATTGTTCAGCCTTGAGGTTCAGTCCTGTATCGGTGCCTGTGGCCAGCCGCCTGTCATGGCTATAAACGATACCTATTTTTCGGGGGTGGGAGTGAAGGAAGTGAGGGATATTATTAAACAATACCGTGAGGATGCTACCTGATAAGGAATTTATATTGAAACTGGCCCGGTCGGCACCCACTGAGCTGTCTCCTGAAGACCAGGAGCGCTCCGATCTACTGAAAAAAGTGAGCCTGCTCAGGCCACTGGTAATGGTAAACTGTTCCACTTCCGGGGTTGTTGCTGGTGCAAAGCAGACCTGGGAGGCCATTGAAAACTATGTTTCTGACAGATCAATTGATATTGACCTGGCGGAGACGGGAAGCATTGGACTCAGTTCGGAGGAGCCTGTAGTTTCGGTGCAGCTTCCTGGTCGCACCAGACTCTTTTTCTCAAAAGTCACAGCAGACAGGGTTCCCAACATGCTGGATGACCTGTTTCACCACGTGGTCCCCGATCAAAAGTTAATCGGGCAGCTGCGTCAATCCGGCCATGAACCCTGGAGCGATCTACCTTATCTGGATGAGATCCCGTTTTTTGCATTGCAGAATCGCATTGTTATGGGCGATTGTGGGATTATTGATCCGTTTTCAATGGGTGAGTACATTGTTGGAGGAGGATACAAAGCATTTCTACAGACCATAAGAAGCTTAACTATCAGTGAGGTTTGTGATCTGGTGGTTGCCAGTGGACTGAGGGGACGTTCGGGGGGAGGTTTTGCCACTGGATTGAAGTGGAAGGCGGCATTCAATACTCCTTCTGATCAAAAATACCTTATATGCAATGCCGAGGAGAGCGATCCCGGTGCCTTTATGGACCGCAACCTGATGGAGGGAAATCCTTTTCTTTTGCTGGAAGGTATCTCTATTGCAGCATATGCAATTGGTTCAAACAGGGCTTATATATACATCCGGAGCGAATACAAAGACGCTATCAGAAAGATCAAAAATGCCATTCTGCAGTTAAGGGAGAGCGGTTTGCTTGGAGATAATATCATGGACAGTGGTTATAACCTGCAGATTTCACTGCGAAAAGGTCCTGGTGCCTTTGTATGTGGCGAAGAGACAGCACTTATTGCGAGTCTGGAAGGAAAAAGGGGAATGCCCTCATCAAAGCCCCCATATCCTTCAACTTCGGGATACCTGGGACGTCCTACGGTTGTGAACAATGTGGAGACCCTCTCCAATTTGCCAGCCATCATCAGAAACGGCCCCCAGTGGTTTAATGGGATTGGACCGGAAGGATGCCCTGGTACCAAAATATTCAGTATCTCGGGCCGGGTAAGAATATCGGGGCTGGTGGAGGTCCCCATGGGGACCACATTCAATACCATTGTAAATGAGATCGCCGGAGGAGTGGAAACCGGAAGAGAACTGAAAGCACTTCATGTGGGTGGACCTGCAGGATGTATGGTGCCCGCTGAGATGATGGATGTGCCGGTTTCCTTTGAATCATTGAAATCCAACGAGCTGGTTATGGGTTCCGGTGGAATACTGGTGATGGATGATAAAACCTGTGTGGTGAACACAGTGAAATATTTCATGGATTATGTGGATAAGCAGAGTTGTGGCAAGTGCATTCCGTGCAGGGAAGGAACCCGCAGGATGGCTGAAATTCTTAGGAGCATTATTCGCAAGTCCACCGATGAAGAGGGCCATACCACCCTGGAGCTGTTCAAGGGGGTGATGCAGCTGGAGAGCCTGGCCGAGGTGATGAAGGATACCTCCCTTTGTGGTTTAGGGCAGAACGCTCCTAACCCGGTGTTGAGTAGCCTTAAGTACTTCAGGCATGAATATGAAGAACATATTTTCGATCGCAAATGCAATTCAAATACATGTACAGAGCTCAGAAGCTGGTTTATCGATGTGGATATGTGTACAGGATGTTCCATCTGTGCAAAAAGGTGTCCCACCGAGGCAATCATTGGAACAGCCCGGCATCCTTACTTCATTGTACAGCAAAAATGCATAGGGTGTGGAATCTGTTATGAGGTGTGCAAATTCACAGCGGTGTATTATAAATAGAATAAGATCATGGGTATTAGGCTAGAGGTGAATGGAAGGGCCATTGAAGCTGTAAAAGGGGAGACTGTGCTAACAGCCCTGAACAGGAATGGGATGCATGTGCCTACCATCTGCAACCTGAAGGATCTCTCTCCTTCCGGAGCATGCCGCATGTGCGTGGTTGAGGTAAAGGGGCTGGAAACCCTGGTTCCCGCCTGTTCTTTTCCCATTGAAGAGCCCATGACCATCCTGACCCATTCACCACGTGTGCTGAGGGCCAGAAAAACCAATGTGGAACTTTTGCTCTCTAACCATCCCGACGATTGCCTCTATTGTGAGCGGAGTGGCTCCTGTGAGCTGCAATCGCTTTCTGAGGATCTTAACATCAGGGAGAGACGGATTCCTGGAAAGAAGAGTCCCCATAAAATGGATAAATCGAGTCCCGCCATTGTCAGGGATCCCGCCAAATGTATACTTTGTGGCAGGTGTGTAAGGATCTGTGAGGAGATTATGAGTACCTCCTGTCTGGACTTTGCCCATCGTGGTAACGAACTATGTATCTCCACCACTCTCTCTAAACCTCTCAACTTTTCCAACTGCACTTCTTGTGGACAGTGTCTGATTTCGTGTCCAACCGGTGCATTGATCGAACATGTACAGTTTCCCGAACTGGATGCACATATCCATGAACCTGAGAAAATTGTAGTGGCCCAATTTACACCAGCAGTGGCAGTTTCGGTGGCTGAGCAGCTGGGATATAAGCCAGGTACCAATTTGAGTGGGATAATTACTGCAGTGCTCCGCAGATATGGGTTTGATCATGTACTGGAAACCTCATTTGGTGCTGAAATGATGATGATGGAGCAGGTAGAGATCTATAAGAAGAGGGCAGCAGAGGGGAATGGTTTGCTGCTGATGACCAGTTCGTGCCCGTCATGGGTGCAGTTTGTGGAGCAGTCTTATCCGGAACTGATTCCCATCCTATCGACACTTAAATCGCCCCAACAGATTCTGGGAGCTTTAATCAAAGAGTGGTACCCGAAGCAACCGGGGAATGAAAATAAAGAGATAGTTTCGGTGGTTATTACATCATGTACAGCCGCTAAAACTGAAGCCCGCAGAGTTGAAATGTCAAAATCGGGAATTCCGGTCATTGACCTGGTGCTGACCACCCGTGAGTTAGCCAGACTTATCAAACTTAGCGGACTGGATCTGGACCGACTGGAACCAGAACAACCAGATGCCCCTTTTTATTCCCCTGGTTCAGCAGGCAAGTTATGTGGAGTTGCAGGCGGGGAGATTGAGGCTACTGTCCGAACCCTGTATAGTAATCTCACAGGCAGGGAGTTGCCACCGGCGAAGTTACACAGGTTCCGAATCCATAAGTCGTTCCGGGAGATGGTTATTGAGGTGGGCGACAGGGAGGTAATCATGGGTACTGTTAGCGGACTTTCCAATGCTGTGGCACTGCTCAAAGAGATTAAGAATGGGAAGAGAAAAGTGGACCTGCTGGAGGTGATGGCCTGTCCCGATGGATGTGTTAACGGAGGTGGTCAACCTCTTCCTGTGGACGAAAAGGTGTTGCGCAACCGGTCCAAAGCTGTGTACGATTTAGATAACGGAAGCAAGCTACATACAGCACATCAAAGTCCCTCCATTCAGAAAATATACAATGAAGTACTGGGTGAGCCCGGAGGAGAGAAGAGTCAGGAACTGTTGTTCACTACTTTCAAGAAGAGGGAGGTCCTTTTATAGGGGAATTGATGATCCTAAACTGTGATTAAATTAACAATATTTCGTACTATTGCATTCTAACCTTTTGTGTAAAATATGATGTTACCAGAACGCACTGTTGAAAGACTCAGTGAATACCGCCGGTCCCTCCTGCAATGTCTGGAGGAAGGGAAGACACATATATTCTCTCATGAGCTAGCTGAACTTCATCATAATACTGCGGTTCAGGTGCGTCGCGATATTATGTTTATTGGCTATACAAGTATGCAGCGCAAGGGATATGATGTAAGGGAACTCATCAATGTAATAGGTGATATCCTTGACTCGGAACAGGGACTGAATGTGGCAGTAATTGGTGTGGGTAACCTGGGACGTGCTATAACGACCTATTTTATTGGAAAGCGTTCCAAACTCAATATCATAGCCACTTTTGATGTGGATACCACAAAAATTGACCGCGTTATCTCCGGTGTGAAATGCTATCCATTAAGCAGACTGAAAGAGATCGTCGAGAAGGAAGATATCTCCATAGCAATTATGACCGTTCCTGCCGATTCAGCTTCGGAGGTTTCCACCCAGCTTGTGGATTCGGGCATAAAAGGGGTCCTGAATTTCACCACGGTGCCGCTTCAAGTGGCGCCGGATGTCTACATGGATGAGTATGACATGATTACATCTCTTGAGAAGGTAGCCTATTTTGTGAAGACTGCCAGGACCTAGTAAGTATATTTGTATTATGGAATCCAGAATTGGTGCTGTCATTATACTTGTGTCTGAGGAGGGTGATATTCAGCGCATTAATTCTGCTATTTCGGAGCATTCAGATCTGATAATAGGTCGTCAGGGTATTCCGCTCAGGGATCGGTCCATCAATGTAATCTCCCTGGTTCTGGAAGGGAACACCGATCGAATAGGATCTTTAACCGGTAAGCTGGGCAGGATGCCTGGAGTTAAGGTGAAGTCGGTTCTGGCCGGATAAAATATTTCTGACCGGAAAATTTACATTCTTGCAATTTATTTGCTTCCCCCCCCCCCCTCAAATGTTAAAAAATAGCCCTTGTTTGTTAAATTCCGCTTTGTGAAAAACATTTTCGGGACTAATTGGTTAATATAGCTGGAAAGTAATTGTTGGGGTGCAAGGCAAGTTGCGAATCTTTTGAGGGTTTTAGGGAGAGTAGCAACTTGCCTTACTTTTTTTCTCTTTTTCTGCTGTTCGGCAGTGTTCTAAGACACTCCCAATCCTACCCGCACAAAATTCAGCTTTCTTATCTTTGGGTCAACCAAAGAGATCCTAATGGTAAATCGACAACTTATTGAACCTGAGAGTATTGTGGTTGTTGGCGCTTCCAATACCATGACAAAACCAGGGGGAAAACTATTCTATAACCTCCGTACCGGAACATTCAAGGGTGAACTTTACGGATTGAATCCCAGAGAGGATTCCATCCAGAATTTGCCTTGCTATCATGCAGTTGATGAGATGCCCGATACCGATCTTGCCTTCCTGGCTGTTCCAGCCACACTTTGCCTGGACATTGTTCGAGATCTGGCAGCCACCCGAAAAACAAGGGCCTTTATCATTGTATCGGCTGGATTTAGCGAAGAGAACATTGAGGGGGCTGCCATTGAGAAGGAGCTGGTTGCCATTTGTGACTCATATGATGCAGCCCTGATCGGGCCCAATTGCATTGGGGTGATGACCCCTTCATACCAGGGTGTTTTTACTTTACCCATTCCAAGGCTTGATCCGCAGGGCTGTGATTTTATATCAGGGAGCGGGGCAACTGCCGTGTTTATTATGGAATCGGGTTTGCAAAAGGGGCTCAGGTTTAACCATGTTTTCTCGGTAGGTAATTCAGCGCAGCTTGGTGTGGAGGATGTGCTGCGGTATTTTGATGAAACCTATAGGGAGGGTGACTCTTCTAAAGTAAAGATCCTCTATTTCGAAACCATTAAGGATCCTGACAAGTTACTAAAACATGCTACATCACTTATCAGAAAAGGATGTGGTATTGCGGCCATTAAAGCAGGAACCTCCGATGCGGGAAGCAGGGCTGCTTCATCCCATACCGGTGCCATGGCCAGCTCTGATATGGCAGTAGATGCGCTTTTCAGGAAAGCCGGAATCGTGCGATGTTATGGCAGAGAGGATCTTACCACTGTGGCTTCGGTGATGCTCTATCCGCGGATGAAAGGCAGAAATCTTGCCATTATAACTCATGCGGGCGGACCTGCTGTGATGCTTACCGATGTGCTGGCCCAGGGAGATATGGATGTACCACAACTGAAAGGAGCTGAAGCAGAAGAGCTGCTTACACATCTCTATCCTGGTTCATCGGTATCCAATCCAATCGATCTGCTGGCCACAGGAAATGCAGAACAGGTGGGCACCTGCATCGATTATTGTGAAGCATCATTCGGCGAAATCGATGGAATTGTGGTGATTTTTGGAACTCCCGGACTGGCTCCAGTCTTTGATGTATATGAGGTTTTACATGGGAAGATGTTAGCCTGCAGCAAACCTATTTTCCCTGTTCTCCCTTCTGTGACTACTGCCAGTAAGGAGGTTGAAGAGTTCCTGTCACATGGCTGGATCAATTTTCCGGATGAGGTTCTTCTGGGTGAAGCGCTTACCCGGGTATATAATACACAGCCTCCTTCAGGGAGCACACCTTACCTGGAGGACATTGATATGGCCACCATCAGAAAACTGATTGATGATGCAGAGAGTGGGTACCTGGCCCCTGATGTCATTCAGCAAATCCTGGATGCCGCCGGTATTCCCAGGGCAGCAGAAGGGGTAGCTGTGGATGAGGGCTCCCTTAAGATACTGGCTGCTGAAACAGGGTATCCCCTGGTTATGAAGGTGGTTGGGCCCATACACAAGTCAGATGTGGGAGGTGTAGTACTTGGAATTGACAATGACCTGGACCTGCACGCCCATTTCAATGAGATGCAAAAGATCGAAGGAGCGACCGGGGTATTGCTTCAACCCATGCTGGAAGGCATTGAGTTATTTGCTGGGGCCAAATATGAACCCTCTTATGGTCATGTTATACTGTGCGGTATTGGAGGAATATATGTGGAAGTGATAAAGGATGTAGCCTCTGGATTAGCTCCCCTCTCCATGGAGGAAGCAGACCACTTGATCCGTTCATTGAAAGGTTATAAGATGCTGGAAGGTATACGCGGACAGGATGGAATTAATGTAGAAACCTATGCTGAGATCATTGTCAGACTCTCAAGTATTTGCAGATATGCTACTGAAATTGCTGAACTGGACCTGAATCCCATTATGGGTAAGGGACACCAGCTGGTGGTTGTGGATGCAAGGATCAGGATAGAAAAAGTAGAAAGTAGAAAGTAGAAAGTAGAAAGTAGAAAGTATAAAGTAGAAAGTAGAAAGTAGAAAGTGTAAAGTAGAAAGTATAAAGTATAAAGTAGAAAGTAGAAAGGATACAATATGAAGTCAACCCCCATACCCTCTGAAGTTGTTAATGAAGTGATTGATGCATTCGGGGTTCACCCGGCAGGAAAGGCCACTATCAGGGAACTGGTTAAGATTGTCAATGATATAGAAGGAATTACCGGGCTGGAGTATATCCGGATGGAGATGGGAGTTCCTGGCCTTGATCCAACGTTTGTTGGGACGGAGGCAGAGATGATTGCCCTCCGTCAGGGTGTTGCCTCAAAATACCCCAATATTGAGGGAATAAAACCACTGAAAGAGGAGGCGGCCCGATTCATTAAAATGTTTCTTGATGTGGATGTGGACCCCGTTCATTGTGTTCCTACAGTGGGTTCAATGATGGGGTGTATGGCCACTTTTATGGTGGTGAACAGATCAGACGAGAAGCGGACCGGCACCCTGTTTCTGGATCCCGGATTCCCGGTGCAGAAGCAGCAGTGCCTGGTATTGGGCCATACCTATGGATCTTTTGATCTGTATGATTTCCGGGGCGACAGGCTAGAGGAAAAGATGGAAGAAGAGATTCAAAAAGGGCATTACTCCTCAATCCTTTACTCCAATCCCAATAATCCGTCCTGGATCTGCCTTAATGAACAGGAATTACAGACCATTGGAGAAATTTCACGGAAGTATGACTTGACAGTTATTGAAGACCTGGCCTATTTTGGAATGGATTTCCGAAAGGACCTATCCAAACCAGGAGTGCCTCCCTACCAGCCTACTGTAGCCAAATATACGGACAACTACGTGCTTCTTATCTCCAGCTCCAAGGCATTTAGTTATGCAGGACAGCGAATTGGGACGATGGTCATATCACCCACCCTGTTTGAACGAAAGTATCCCGACCTGAAAAGGTATTACACTTCGGAAAAATTTGGGCATGCCATGATCTTTGGAGCATTCTACTCGCTTTCGGCCGGTGCATCCCATACCGCACAGTATGCACTTGCTGCCATATTCAAAGCAGTAAACGATGGGGCCTATAATTACATCAATGAAGTAAGGGAATATGGGGCAAAAGCAGTGGTCATGAAAGCTCTGTTTCAAAAATATGATTTCAGGATTGTTTATGACCGGGACCTTGATGAACCCATTGCAGATGGGTTCTATTTTACACTATCTTATCCTGGATTTGAGGGCCCCCAGCTGGTGGAAAAATTGCTATACTACGGGATTAGTGCAATCTCTTTGGGGATTACGGGAAGCACGCGTACTGAAGGCATAAGAGCTTGTGTATCACAGGTAAGGAGAGATCAATTCGATGTTCTTGAAGAGAGGTTAGGCCGATTTCACGAGGATCATCCCATCCCGAAATAATAGATTTTATCCCTAAACAACGGGATTCAGCCAAACCTGTCCAATAACAGATATGAAGGAAACTGAGAATTGCTACATTTGGTAATTGTTCTAAAAAAAAAGCATAGCATGGCAAAATCAAGAGGAGCCATTGTGGTTGATGTAGAGAGATGTAAAGGTTGCCAGATCTGTCTGGTAAATTGCCCCACGGATACCATAGGAATGGCTGAAGATGTAAATGGGAAAGGTTACCACTATGCCTATATGAAGAGCCCCGAAAATTGTACAGGATGTACCAATTGCGCAGTTGTGTGCCCCGATGGTGTAATTACCGTGTACAGGGTTAAACAACACTAAAGAGAACTTTATGAAAGAACTGGCATTAATGAAGGGTAACGAAGCCATTGCTGAAGCTGCCATCAGGGCTGGAGTAGATGGTTACTTCGGATACCCCATCACGCCACAATCTGAGGTCATGGAATACCTCATGCTGCAGAAGCCCGAGGAGCGCACCGGAATGGTGGTCCTCCAGGCGGAGAGTGAGGTAGCCTCCATAAATATGGTTTACGGGGCCGCTGGTACGGGAAAAAAAGTAATGACATCATCTTCCAGTCCCGGAATCAGCCTGATGCAGGAAGGGATCAGTTATATTGCAGGTGCCGAGCTTCCCTGTTTGATCGTTAATGTGGTAAGGGGAGGACCCGGACTTGGGACAATTCAACCTTCACAGGCCGACTATTTCCAGTCTACCAAAGGAGGCGGACATGGAGATTATCGACTAATCGTACTTGCACCTGCTTCTGTACAGGAGATGGCCGATTATGTAGATCTTGGATTTGAATTGGCCTTTAAATACAGGAATCCCGCATTGATTTTGACCGATGGACTTATTGGTCAGATGATGGAGAAGGTAGAGCTGCCAGCTCAGAAGGAGCGAACCAACAAGTTCGATCAATCCTGGGTTATTACCGGTAAAACAGAAGATCGGGAACGGAATATCATTACTTCGCTGAACCTGGTGGCCGATTTACAATATGAACATAACCTGAAACTCCAGGAGAAATACAAGAAAATGGAGGAGGATGTGATGTTTGAGAAGATTGAATGTGATGATGCCGAGTTTCTTTTGATTGCTTATGGATCCAGCGCACGAATCTGTCAGAAAGTGGTAGAGATTGCCAGGGGCAGAGGAAAAAAAATTGGTTTATTGAGACCCCAGACCCTGTTCCCATTTCCAACGGTAGCCATATCTAAACTTGCCCGTCGGGTGAAGGGAATGATGTCTGTGGAGCTTAGCGCAGGCCAGATGGTGGAGGATGTGAAACTGGCTGTCAATGGTAAGGTTCCCGTTTATCACTATGGAATGCTCGGTGGGAAAATTCATTCCCCCGAGGATGTGCTGAGTGAGGTTGAAGATAAATTTTTAGGAGGATATTAGATGGATATTAAAGAGATAATTAGGCCGGATAACCTGGTTTACAAACGCACCCCCCTATTAACAGATGCTACGCTCTCTTATTGTCCTGGTTGTGGGCATGGAACCATCCACCGGTTGATTATGGAGGTCGTTGAGGAGATGGGTATTCAATCTGAAACCATTGGGATTGCCCCGGTAGGTTGTTCTGTACTGGCTTATGAATTCATGGATATTGATATGTCACAGGCTGCACATGGAAGGGCTCCAGCGGTGGCTACCGGGATCAAAAGATTGTGGGAGGATAAATTCGTATTTACTTACCAGGGCGATGGAGACCTGGCCGCCATTGGAACCGGAGAAACCATTCATGCCTGTAACAGGGGGGAGAACATAACCATTTTCTTTGTGAACAATGGAATCTACGGAATGACCGGTGGACAGATGGCACCAACCACCCTGGAGGGGATGAAATCCTCCACTTCACCCTATGGCCGTAACAATAAGACCATGGGTCCGCCCATCAAAATTACCGAAATGATAGCACCGCTTCCTGGTGTCCATTATGTAACCCGGCAGGCTGTGCATAAGCCAGGTCCGGTGAGGAAATCGAAAAAAGCCATTCGCAAAGCCTTTGAGGTACAAAAAGAGAAGAAGGGATTGTCATTTATTGAATTTGTTTCCAACTGCAATTCGGGTTGGAAAATGACGCCAAATGACTCAAATATATGGATGGAGGAGCATATGTTCCCATTCTATCCCATGGGAGATATTAAAGTTGATGGGAAATTAGTTAAATAGTACTCAATGGGTAGTGCTTAGTGGGTAGTACTCAGTAAAAAGTTTAGGGTATGACAGAAGAGATCATCATTGCCGGATTCGGGGGACAGGGGGTCCTCTCCATGGGTAAGATCCTGGCCTATTCAGGAATGATGCAGGAACAGGAGGTTAGCTGGATGCCTTCCTATGGTCCTGAGATGAGAGGAGGAACCGCGAATGTGACGGTGATACTCAGCGATGATCGCGTGAGTTCGCCTGTTTTACAAAGTTATGATAGCGCCATTCTTCTGAACCAGCAGTCCGTGGATAAATTTGAGTCCATGGTAAAGCCAGGCGGATTGATTGTTTATGATCCTAATGGCATTACCCGTCATCCGGAGCGCAACGACATCCGTATCTTCCAGATAGAGGCAGCTGCCGAAGCCGCACGTACGAAATCTCCCATAACCACTAATATGGTGGTGCTTGGTGCTTTTATCAAGGTGAATCCGGTGGTTGATTTTGAGAATGTTATCAAGGGACTTCGTAAATCATTGCCCGAAAGGCATCATCACCTGATTCCCAAGAACGAAAAAGCCATCCAAAGGGGCATGGAAATCGTTACGGAAGGCAAGCTAACTTCATAAAAGTCTGCCTGGATAGATAGTTTACGGTTGTTGTATATTCCCAAAAGGTATGGTGATTCCCAGCCAGTTGAAGAGTCCCCGGATATACCTATGTAATAATTCTCTGTAAGAAGATAGGTCTTTCTTCCCACCCTGGTCATGCCACTCAGCGTTAGGGTGGGTGAGTTGGCCCATTCCCCATCTGCGAAGGCCCAGCCTGTACCCAGGGTAAGATTATGATCCCTGTTGCCCACTGAAAAAGCCCCATAACCTATGCCAAAATTAACTCCTTCCCCAAGGATGTGCCCAAGGATCATTCCTGCACTCAGGTTGATTTTATCCTTCACAATAGGGATGGCTACTTTGGGTGTAATCCATACGGGAGTGGGAGCCCCTGCAAAAAGGAACAGCGGTACCACACCACCTCCTATGGTAATATGGTTTGTGATTCCGTAACTAACCTGGTTAAACATGATCCAGGTATTCTGATAGTAGGCTTCTCCTTTTTTTAGCCCATAACCATTGGTCATAAAGAAATAACGTGTGGCATGTGGATTATTAAACCAGTGTTCTCCCTCAATCAGGTTTGATTTCTTCAGTACACGTCTCATTTTAATCTGGGAAGTGGGGATGTGGAGCCTGCCATAGATCTGAGTCAGTAAGATTAACTGGCTGTCGTCTTCATCCACAAGGTAGTGCTGTCTGTTAACTCCTGGGAGTATAAATTTGTTTGGGGAAATACAAAGATGAGAACCAGGATAGATGCGATACAGTAAAACGACCTCATTGGATTTCGATTTTGAGCATCACTAAGGTATGGAACTCAAATTTGAAAGTCAATATAAAATTACTGCTCGTAGAAGTGCATTTCCCTCATATATTGGTATGCCCCGGCGGGTACCAGGTGGCGGACATCCTTTCCTTCCCTTATGGCCATACGTATAAAGCTAGATGAGATTTCCATCAGGGGAGCATTTACAACTGTGGCGTTGGGGTTGCGTGAAACGATGTCCAGATCCATACCCGGTCGGGGATAAATCAGTCTGTGATATTTTTCAACGATCAGATCTGCATGTTTCCATTTGTGAAACGTTCGTAAGCCATCTGCTCCCATCACCAGCTGGAACTCACGGCCTGGATTTTTCTCTTCCAGGTAGACCAGGGTGTCGATGGTGTAAGAGGGGGTGGGTAATTTGAATTCAATGTCTGATGCCCTGAACCGGTCATCGTCTTCCACGGCAAGCCGCACCATCTCCAGACGATGATAGTCCTTAAGTAGTGATTTCTTCTCCTTCAGAGGGTTGTGTGGACTTATAACAAACCAAAGTTGTTCCAGGTCGCTGAACTCGATCATAAAATTGGCGATTGCCATATGCCCTATATGGATGGGATTAAATGAACCGAAATAGAGCCCGGTTTTCATCAATTCTGAGGTTTTTTCAGGAAATCGCGAACAAGGGTTTCTGCATTCTGCAGGGCTTGTTCGAGAGAGTCATTTACAAGTATATGGTCAAATTGTGGAGCATGGGTCATTTCGTTTTCGGCCTTACTCAGTCTCTTTTCCAGTGAATCTTTATCGTCGGTTCCGCGGGATCGAAGACGCTGTGCAAGAACCTCCACGGAGGGAGGTTGCACAAATATTGCACATGCCTTTTCACCGAATTCTCGTTTCAGGTTAATCCCGCCAACCACATCAATATCGAAAATGGCATGTTGCTTCCGGCTCCAGATCCGGTCCACTTCGCTTCTTAAGGTGCCATAATACTGACCGGGATAGACCTCTTCCCACTCCAGAAATTCGTTGTTATCAATTTTACGGCGGAACATTTCAGGCGAAATAAAGTGATATTCTCTTCCATCCTCTTCTCCTTCTCTGGGATTGCGGGAGGTGGCAGAGATGCTAAAGGCCAATTCCAGGTTAAGATTCATCAGGTGCTGGACAATGGTCGACTTACCCGAACCCGATGGCGCACTGAAGATGAAGAGTTTCCCTTCCATCAGAGCACATTGAGGATCTGTTCCTTGATCCGTTCCAGTTCATCTTTCATCTCCACTACCAGCTTCTGGATTTCGGCATGGTTGGCTTTGGATCCCAGGGTATTAATCTCACGGCCCATCTCCTGGGAGATGAAACCAAGTTTTTTACCAGAAGGTTTCTGATCTTCCATTGTCTCCAGGAAGTATTTGCAGTGGTTGGAGAGCCTGACCTTCTCTTCAGAGATATCCAGTTTTTCGATGTAGAAGATCAGTTCCTGTTCAAATCGGTTTTCATCCAGATCCTCCTTTTTTAAATAGGCAGCCAGGTTGTTTCCAATTCGTTCCCTGATCTGTCCGATCCTTACCTCCTCATATTTTTCGATGTGGATCAGTTTTTCTGAGATGGCCTCCACCCTCTGACGAAGATCTGTATCCAGGGATTTACCTTCCTGGTTACGAAATTCGTTTACATGTCCAAGTGCCTGCTTTAATGCGTCCTTAACACCGCCCCATTCGGTCTCTTCCAACTCAGGCTTTTCAGTTCGGATGGTATCGGGCATCCTCATTACGGTACTTAGCAACTCAAGCGAAGTTTTGAGTCCCAGTTCTCCTGATATCTTATAGAGTTGCTCATAGTAACTCTTTACCACTGGTACATTAATGGTTCCTGATGCAGCATCCTCCGAGAGCTCATAGTGAAAGGAACACTCCACCTTGCCCCGCTCAAGTTCAGAAGAGATCAGCTGGCGGATCTCCAGTTCCTTTTCCTTGTAGAGTGAGGGTAACCTGGTGTTGGTGTCCATCTGTTTACTGTTGAGGGACTTAATCTCAATGGTTAATTTTTTGTCAGGCAGAATGCATTGGGCTTTTCCATAGCCGGTCATGGATCGGATCATACTTATATCGGTTCAGTTCGGGGCAAAAGTACGAATTTGGGGTGAATATCCGGCCGGGGGCCTTCAATCGATGGTTAATTGGCCATGGGGAGTGTAAAGCTAAAGGTAGTACCCTCTCCAGGCTTGCTCTTTACGGAGATTTCGCCACCGTTCTTTTCCACAAATTCTCTGCAGATAATAAGACCCAATCCGGTACCTTTTTCCCCTGCTGTGCCGGTGGACTTAAACTTCTCATCAATACGGAAAAGTCTGGCCATATTCTCCTTGGCAATGCCTATTCCTTCATCCACCACACTGATCTCTACTGCCTCATCCTTCGGAGAAAGCTTAACTTCCACCTTTTTGTTGCGATCGGTAAATTTGACTGCATTGGTCATCAGGTTGCGGATAACGCTGTTTACCATATCCCGGTCGCCATAAGCATAAATATCATCCTGATCGGGAGATAGCAGCATAATTCCCTTCTTCTCAGCCAGCAGCTTATGCAGGTTGATATTTTCCTGGATCACACTGCTCAGGTTAAACCTTACGGGATCATATTTAATCCGTCCACGCTGGGACATGGACCAGGTCAGCAGGTTCTCTAACAGGTCGAGCAGGTGCTTTACCGATTGATTGATCTTACTGAATCCGGCTTCGTGGTCCTCGCGTTCCATATCATCGAAGTTATCCACCATCAATTCGCTAATGGAGAGCAGACTGGAAAAGGGGTTCTTCAGGTCATGTGAGATGATTGAAAAAAACTTGTCTTTTGTAGCATTGAGCTCCATTAGGTTTTTTTCAGACTTTCTCAGCGCCTCGTTGGCCTGACTGATCTGCTGATTCTGGGACTTCAACAGCCGGTTGGTTCTGGATTTCAACAAATAGGTGTAGATCATCACCGCAATGGCAGTGAAGACAAGGACCTGAATCAGGATGAACCACCATGATAACCAGAAGGGAGGGGTGATGATGATTTTCAGTTGCATGGGAGGATCACTCCGGTATCCATCTGCATTCTCGGCCACCACCTTTAAGACGTAGGAGCCCGCTTTCATATTGGCATAGGAGACATAGTTGCGGGTGCCGGCATTGCTCCAGTCGGTCTCCAGGTTCTCCATTATATAGGAGTACTTAAGCTTGCTCGGCTGCAGGTTGTTCAGAGCTGAAAACTCTACAGAAAAGAATCTGTTTTTATAGTCCAGGACAATCTCTTCCATATAGGTTACATTTTCACTGGAATAGAACTCACCTTCTGACTCTACGATATGTCCAGGATGTTCCTCAAACTCCTCCTCAAGATCCACTGTGGCTATTCTCACATCCTTCCCCAGCACCTCAATTTTCGTGAGGGTTACCTCCGTTACATTTTTAACGGGTTCGATGGAGGAGGGATCGATTACGTTCAAACCATAGACACCTCCAAAGAAGAGCCTTCCGTCATGGCCCCGGTGATAGGCCCCTCCATTAAATTCATTGCTCTGGAGACCATCATTCATATCAAAATTCTTGGACTCAAAGGTATCAAGGTCGAATCGCGTGATTCCCAGGTTGGTGCTTAACCAGATCTGATTCTCGTTGTCGGGTAAGATTCCGTAGATGACCTCGTTGGCCAGTCCTTCACTCACTCCGAACCTCCGGAACGATTGGGTGGCAGGATAGAACATATTAAGTCCGCTGTTGGTCCCGATCCAGAATCTGCCCAGGTTGTCTTCGTATAAAGAGAAGACAATGTTGTCTGAAAGGGTGTTGGGATCTTCCGGATCGTGGTGAAAACTTGTGCAGGTACCATCTTCTGGATTTAGCATACAGAGCCCTCCTCCATAAGTACCCACCCATAGGTTATCTTCCTGGTCCTGGTAAATGGAAGAATATATGAAATTGTGAGGTGGCCCATCAGAATTGTCCCCATCCATTAGGAAATGGAGGAAAGAGACTCCGTCCTCTTCCAGAAGGTTGAGTCCGTTGCGGGTACCTACCCAGATTCTTCCATGTCGATCTTCGTAGATGGTCCTAACCGAATTGTGTGATATGGAACCTTCTACTGCCGGATCGTGCTTAAAATGTATGAAAGACTGATTAACAGGGTTATAGAGATCCAGTCCGCCTCCGTCTGTTCCCACCCAAATCCGTCCCTGGCTGTCCTGGTAAACTTTACGGATGGAGGAGTGGGAGAGGGAGGATGGATCGAAAGGATTGTGATCAAAATGGATGAAGGTACGCAGATGCTGGTTGTAGCAACTGATGCCGTGGGCATTGGTTCCAAACCACAGGATGCTGTCGCTTGTTTCGCAGATGGTCCATACAAATGAACTGGCCAGGCTGTTTTGATTGAAAGGATTATGTTTAAAGAGTGTAAAGCGGTTGGCCCTTGGGTTCAGTATGCTGACTCCGGCTCCAAAGGTGCCAAACCATGTGGTTCCCGAACGGTCCTGGAAGATGCAGTTGATGGAATTCTCTGAAAGGCTCTGCGGATCGGCTGGATTATGGGTGTAGTGCTTGTAATTCAGGCTCACCGGATCAACTTTATAAACCCCATCCCCAAAGGTCCCGTACCAGATGAAACCATCCTTGTCTTTCATGAGTGGTTCAATGGGATTTAGGGCCAGGGAATGAGTGGTACCTCCTGCATCCAATACCTTCTCGACCCCTTTGTCGGGACCTTTATAACAGAATAACGCATCGGATGTCTCTATCCAGACCTGGTTCTGGTCGTCGGCGATGATCCTGGATATCTTTGTGCCGGGAGCCCCCAGGTTGAGTGGAATGTAAGTGTGTTCTCCTGCGATTGAGAGGTCCAGGCATACAAGTCCGCTGTCTATCCCGAGCCATATACAGTCATTGCCATAAGCCATGGTATATATGGAGGTGTTTTCATTGATCAGATTCTCTGCTGTTTCGTTGAAGAAGAGGCCCGATTTTCGGTCATAGCTGAACAATCCTTCATGGGATGCAATCCAAAAAGCTCCCGATTCGTCCTGTAAAAATCCTGTGATGTGAGAAGTGAGGCCCTTAAGAGCCGGGTCTTCGGGTATGATACGTTCCACTTCATTGGTAAAGCGATCCACATGGTTTAACCCCTTGTAAGTACCCACCCACACCTCATTTCTTAAATCGGCCTCTATGGCAGTGATGGTGTCATTGGAGAGAGAAGTAGGATCGTTGGCATCAAATTGAAAGGGGGTAAAAACACCTTTTCGGGGATTATATTTTGTGAGGCCGCCCCTTGAACCAATCCAGATCATTCCAGATCTATCCTCATAAACCTGCTCTACCCATTTATTGGCCAGGATATTGTGCTGATCGGTTGTGGCTCCATAAACTGTGATGGTCTGTCCATCATACTTATTGAGTCCGTCTTCGGTCCCAAACCACATGAATCCTTTCGAGTCCTGGTAAATGTTATAGACCGAACTGAGAGACAATCCATCGTTGATGGTGATCCGTTTGAAACGAACATACTCATCTTGTCCCGACAGCGACGGAGATAGTAGCAAGATTCCGAGGAGGAAATAATAAAACTTTCTGTTCATCCCGGCAAACGTGGTGGTGTTAGTCCCCATTTGACGTACAAATATCGAACCAAGTTACCTAAACGGAAAGGTTTAACCAATGAAAAGAAAGTTAAAGATTGTTATAACCCCTCTACCGTGTGACTTTGACCCCTTTCCAGAATGCTACATGATCTTTAATTCCTTCGGCCAAACCGGAGGGGTCAGGGTAGAACCAGGCGGCATCCCGATTGATGGTTCCATTTACCTCCACGTTGTAGTAAGATGCAGTCCCTTTCCAGTGACAAACTGTATGGGTATCACTGATTTGAAAATTATTTTTATTTATTGATTCTATAGGAAAATAGTGATTCCCCTCCACGATTTTGGTGTCATTGCTTTCGGCGATAACCTCGCCATTCCATATTGCTTTCATGTAATAAGTAGTCGAACAGAACGAATATTCCTTACGCTTTTCTCCAGAGAGAGTTTACGAAATAGTGCCGGCTGTCGAAGAAATTCTCTACAACCTGAAAACCACTGGCCTCAGCAAGTGCTTCAATCATAGCCAGATCATACTTCTGAGAGAGCTCAGTCTGGATGGTCTCCCACTGTTTTAATGAGATGGATTCATCGGTAACTGCAAATCTGACCACTTGGTCTCTTGTGCTTACCAGAAAACTCATGGCGGTCCCCCTTTGGGGGTCGTATAGTGGTGCATGCATAAATCCTTTCAGGTCGAAGTTGGCTCCCAATTCTCTATTAAACCTGGTTAGCAGGTTAAGATTAAACTCCCTGGTAAGCCCTTGAGAATCATCATAGGCCTTACGGATCACCTCTGGATCTTTTTTTAGATCGAGTCCAATAAAAAAGAGATCATCGTCGGACATTACCTGGCTTATGCCGGTTAAAAAGGAGATGCTTTGCTGATGGTCAAAATTACCCAGGTTCGATCCCAGGAACATAATCACCTTTCGGTTTGGGTATTCCCTGGAAAGATTTTCAATCATATGAAAATAGTCACCTATACGTGGTTCCAGGGTTAGATCCGGGAATTTCTGCTTCATGGCTCCAGCCAGCTGCACCACTGCGTCTTCTGAAATATCAACAGGGATATATCTGAAGTTAACCTTTTCCGATATCAGGTCCTCGATCAGGATCTTTGTTTTGGCCCCATCACCAGCCCCCAGTTCCACCAGATCGACCGTGAAGCAATCATTGCAAAAAAATGAACCTATGGCACGTTTATGGGTTTCGAAAATCTCAGCCTCGCAATCGGTCAGGTAGTATTCGGGCATGCGCATAATCTGCTGGAAAATCCGGCTGCCTTCACTGTCATAAAAGAATTTTGAGGAGATTTGTTTTGAAGATAATTTGAGGCCTGCGATCACTTCAAGGGCAACATGGGTAAGCTCAATGGTTCTGTGCATAGTTATTCAGGTTATCTGGTAATGGTGGCCGGCTCCACCTCGACTTTTATCACGGATTTGGTTTTCCATCTGCCAGTTTTGTAATAGATAAATGAAAAGATCATTCCAAAGGCCCATCCAGCGGGAATGGACCACCAGACTCCCTCCGCTCCCATTCCGGCTCCTTTAATGGTCAGACCAAAAACATCAATGGTCTCCTGACTCAGGAATATTGCTACCGGTATTCGGATAATCCATAACGAAATCAGGGTAATAAACATAGGGATAATGGTATCCCCGGCTCCTCTCATCACCCCCCCATAGATAAACATCCAGGTGAACAACAGGTAGAATGAGGTCACTATGGTGAGGTATCCACCGCCAATCTGAATTACGTCCTGGTCGGTGGTAAAAAGCTTCATTAATGGAAACTTAAACAGGATGATTAGCAATGTAATTCCAATGGCAGTTGCTGAGGACATGAGCATGGTCCGTGATAATCCTCGTTTTACCCGTTCTATCTTACCCGCACCGATATTCTGTCCCACGAAAGTGGAGAGCGCGGTGGAAAAGACCATGGAGGGGATAATGGCCAGGCTGTCGAGCCTTCCTGCAGCGGTAAATGCAGCCACTACATTGGTGCCAAATCCATTGACAATTCCCATGAGGGCCATCATGCCCAGAGCCACAAAAGTGTGTTGTAATCCGGTGGGTAATCCTATTCGCAAACTCTGTTTTGCTATCTTCCGGTCGAATGCAAAATCACGAATATTGAACTTGATCAGCTCATGAGTTCTGTTCAGGTAGAAAACGGCCGCAAGAAAGGCAGTTCCCTGTGCGATGATGGTGGCCAGAGCAGCTCCCTCGATTCCCCAGCCCAGCTTTACAATGAAGAGAAGGTCCAGTCCAATGTTCAAAACAGTGGCCAGGATCATAAAATAGAGGGGGGTGATGGAATCGCCCATACCCCTCAGAACCGCGGCCACACCGTTGTATCCAAAAAAGACCACCAGTCCCGACACATAGATGGAGAAGTATGCATTGGCAGTGGGCATTAACTCTTCGGGGAGTTTCATCAGGGTGAAGATCTGCTCAGAGAAGGTAAGTCCCACCACGGTCATAATCACCGCTGAGGCACCCATGATGATAAAGATGGTATCGATGGTTCGTTTGACCTCGGTGAATTTTTTGGCTCCGAAAAACTGGGAGATTACAATGGTGCCCCCGGTGGCGATTCCAATAATCAGGGCAATAAGGGTGAAGATGACCGGAAAGGATGCTCCCACTGAGGCAAGCGCCTCTTTACCAAGGAAACGGCCAACGATAATCTGATCCACAAATGTGTAGAGCTGCTGAAACATATGTCCCACCAGCATGGGCACTGCGAAACGGAAAATATTCCTGCCTTCACTTCCCTGGGTTAAGTCCTTCATCATCAATATAAGCCGTTAAAGGTCGGCATTTTAGGCATAATAGCAATTTATAGGGGTGTTAATGAACATTTTATTTCTGAATCACAATTATAATCCTTAACCTAGACACTGTTTTCATTGGATACCCCCTCAATATCCCTATGCTAGCAACATCACCATATAAACCCTCATTCATTTTATTTCATAAAAATTTAATAGCTATGAAGAAATTCAGGTTACTTATTGTGCTATGGGTGCTGTTTAGCATGGTTCCGGGAGGATTCTCCCAGATTGCAGGAACAGCACATGACTTTTCTACCGAATCATGGGCCCCTTTAAACAACAGGGGGTGTGGTGTATGTCATACCACACACCAGGCTGTGAACCTTTTGAGTGCACCGCTTTGGAATCATGAAACTACGGTTGTTGCGGGCTATACACTTTACAATTCACCCACCTTTGATGGAAGCTCCACCATCACAGAACCCGGCGCGAGCTCAAAATTGTGTCTTAGCTGCCACGATGGTACTGTGGCGCTGGAAAATTTTGGCGGTACTACATCCGGTACCAACTATATCAATCCATCGGCACGGATCGGGGGAGTGGCTGGCAATGATCTGAGCACGGAACATCCCATCTCTTTCGATTACACGGATGCGCTGGCTATAAGCGATGGTGGATTGTTCCCGCCCACCACCACAAATAGTGGGCTGGGCAATACCATTGACAACGATATGCTGTTCAGTAGCAGGATGGAGTGTGCTTCATGTCACGATGTTCATAACAGGTATGGTGTCTCTCACCTTCTGAAAATGTCCAATGTGAACAGTGAACTCTGTCTCACCTGTCACAACAAATAACATCACCTGTCTCTAATCACCAAAAAGGAGTTCATTGCCCCATGAACCGAATCACCTTAATGGCCCTGTCTGGCCTTTTCGTCCTTGCGAGTCTGCAATATGGCTGCAACAGGAAAGTGGCTGAATCGCCCTCTCCCGAAACACTGGTTATTTTTCCTCCACCACCCGATACCACCCGTATACAGTTTCTGACATATATCAGTTCATCGGAGGATTTAAAAGGAAAAAGGGGCGCATTTCACAGGTACCTTTTAGGAGAAGAGGAGCCTCTGAATATGATCAAACCATACGGTATCACTGTTGATAGCAATCTGCTTTACATATGCGACACTGGATTGGGCGGACTCGAAATCGTGGATCTTAACAAAGGGACCCTGGAATATTTTATTCCGGGCGGCCTGGGTCAGTTAAAGCTGCCCATTAACTGCTTCGTGGATGAGCGGGGATACCTGTTTATTGCTGATGCCAGCAGAAGGCAAATTGTAGTATTTGATCAGAACAGAAACTACCTGCATGCATTTGGAGAGGCAGAAGGGTTTAAACCCACCGATGTGCTGGTCCACAACGAGAGGATTTGGGTGTGTAATGTACAGAGCCATTCGATTCTTGTCTATGACGGGAACAGTTATGAACTCATGGGGAAGGTGTCCCTTGCTGGAGCTGATGAGGAGGGCTATATCCGACAGCCTACAAATATTTCTATGCGCGATGAGAGACTTTATGTTTCAGATTTTGGTGACTTTAACATCAAACAGTTTTCAATGGACGGGGCCTATCTGGGAACCATTGGCGGGTACGGTAATGGCCCGGGGCAATTTACGCGACCCAAAGGAATAGCACTGGACAGGGATCTTCTCCTGTATGTGGTGGATGCAGCCTTTGAGAATGTTCAGATCTTCAATCGAGACGGGAATCTTCTGATGCATTTTGGAGGATCCTACCATGGGGCAGGGGCAATGGGGCTTCCGGCAGCGGTAGAGATCAGCTATGAGAACTTATCCTATTTCCTACCCTATGTGGACCCCTCCTTTGAGCTGAAGTATCTGATCTATGTGACCAATCAATATGGGCCGGCCAAAGTAAATGTGTATGGATTCGTTAAGCAAAAGAAAAATTCACCCTGACAAAATGGTTTGAGACAAACAGGCAACATATGGCCGGGACTTCTTTTTGTGGCAGCAATTGCCCTGTTCGGCCAGTGTTCCAGCTATACAGGAAAAAGCCTGCTTACTATCTTCTTTGATGGGGTTCCTGAAGAGGACAGCCTGGCGCTTCATCCACTGGCGCCGGATGTTGTTTCTGGTGACTCTGTACTATTGACTGGCTCTGATGTGGATTCGGAACCCGGGATGATGGTCCATTATCCCTATGAGGAGAGAGATTGTGGAGCATGCCATGATCCTCAGTCACTGGGGAGCATGGTGGAACCACAGCCCGGACTTTGTTATATGTGTCATGAGGATCTGGGTACCCTGTATGAGTATTTACATGGCCCGGTTGCCGGGGGGTATTGTACTTCGTGTCATGATCCGCATATGTCGGAAAATGAGCATTTGATAAGGATCGTCGGGAACCAGTTATGCTTTTATTGCCACAGGGAGGAGAGTGTGGCCAGTAATGAGATGCATATGGATCTGGATGGAATGGAGTGTACCGATTGCCACAATGCACATGGGGGCGATGATAAGTATATTTTTCAATAGCCAGCCTTCTGACTGAGATGAGAACCTGGAGAAATATCGCGTTTTTAATATTCACACTTGTTCCGGCATGGTGTTTTTCTCAGTCTACAAATTCATGGGGCATCTGGCACCTCAGGCACTTGTCGGGCGAGGTTGGACTGGAAGGCCAGTACAGGCAGCTGGAGAGTTCTTTCAATGAAGTGAATGAGGATCAGAGAAGTACCTACCTTCTTGGGGGAATCAAATTGAACACAAGCAGCTACCTTTGGGATAAGGATGTTCTTTTAATCGACCTGAACGGGGAATACAGCCCTGAATCGCGGGATGAGTCCTACATCAATATCCCCGATCGATCCGAGGTAAGGACCCTGAAAAAGGTGGACCTAAGGGCAACGCTCTGCAATAACAGACCTCTTACCCTGCAGGGATTTTTCAATTTTGACCAGAATTACTACAACCGGGAACTGTTAACCAATGTGAGGTCCAACAACATGCAGTGGGGTAGTATTCTCTCTTTAAACAATAAATTTCTCCCCATATCCATTACCTATCGGAATCAGAGTTGGGACCAGGAGGAGACCGAGACCGGACGTACCTTCAACATGGACCAGGAGAACATCCAGGCAAGAGTCAGTAAGTCCTTTGGAAAGAGTGACCGGCATGAACTGATCTATTCCCGAAACGACTACCTCTATAGTTATGCCGATTTGCACCAGACCAAGCACCTCATTAATCGGGTTGCATTGAATGATAACCTGTACTTTGATGTGCAGAGGAGATATAACCTGAACTCAAGGATCACCTGGTATGATCAGGAGGGGACCACCAGCTTCAGAAGGTTTGAGATCATGGAAGGATTGACTTTCAGATTGCCCAATAACCTTAGGCTGATGACCAATTTCAATCTCTATAACCTGAAAGACCAGGTTCAGACCTGGGATCAGAAGGGAATAAAGACTTCATTGCAGCATAAGCTCTTTAAAAGTCTGACCTCTAAACTATTTTTTGAATACACCAGGGTAAAATCCGAATCAGCCATTTTGCATGAAGAAACAGACTACCGAACAGGGGTGGACATCAGGTACTCAAAGAAAATACCTCTTGGCCGCCTGAATCTCTCATATCATTATTTCAGGCACCATCATGTCACTGAAGGGGCGACCGGATTTCTCCAGGTACTCAATGAAGAGCAGGTGTTGTCTGACGGAGAGATTGCATTACTAAATAAGCCTTATGCGGATATAGCCACTGTGGTGGTAAAGGATATGACCGGGGGTATCATTTTTCAGCTCAATTTTGATTATATCCTGGTTGAAAGGTCAAATTACATTGAGATTCAGCGGGTACCAGGCGGACAGATCCCCAATATCGGAACTGTTTATGTTGATTATACTTACAAGCAACCAGGGAACTATTCCTATGCGGCCAACAACAACCAATTCAGTGCAAGTATCCTGCTTTTTCAAAAACTTGTGGAGCTCTATTATCGCTATTCGGTGCAGGACTATCCAAAGGTGGAACAGGGAGATCTGTTGACCCTCAATTACTACAATCAGCATGTTTATGGAGTAAGGCTGGATGTGGGTTTTGCGAGGGGGGGAGTTGAATCGGATGCTTACAGTAGCAACATTATACCTTACAAGATGTGGCGTTACTACCTCGATATGAACTGGAACTATAAATCCAAATTGCTTCTTACCCTGAGTGGGAGCATCCGCGATTATCAAATGATTGCCGAAGAGGTGGACCAGTTGTACGCCAATGTTTCAGGGAAAGTGGCCTACAGGATACGTCCACGGATGCTGGTCAGCCTGGAATCGGGTTACCTGAACCAGACGGGTACGAATGTGGATCTGGACCTGCTTACTGCCAGGGCTGAATTTCATTCGATTTTTAATAAGCTACACCTTCGGATCGGAATGGAAATGTACAGGCGTATGTATCTGAACAGTGAGTTTGCCTTTAATGGGGCGTATGTCCGGGTCACCAGGAAGTTCTAATTGTAAAAATTGATATGGCACTGTTATTTATAGAAATACTGATCTTTCTGGCCACTCTGTCAGCCTCTGATATCAAGGGGCTTGAGCCGGTGGCGGGTCTTCATTTGGAGGAATGTATCGATTGTCATGGGGATAAGACCGATCATGAGATAATGCACGAAGCAGTTGAGATTGGATGTGATGTTTGCCATGAATCGACCGGAGAGGCCCATCCGGAGGATGGAGTCATGGGATTCAAACTTGTGGATCGCACACCCGATCTCTGTCTTTCCTGTCACCACATTACCCAGGGCAAAGCGATTTTACACTCGGCCATCGAAAACGGCGGCTGCATGATCTGCCATCAACCCCACGGGTCGGAATTCAGAGTTTTGCTAAGTGACCGATACCCTGCGGAGGACTACCTGGTGGCAAGTACAGACAGTTTCGGGCTCTGTTTCATGTGTCATGATACAGACCTGTTGGAAGCAGAGAAGAGCGAATGGGCCACAAATTTCAGGCATGGGGATCAAAACCTGCATTATATTCACATGAACGGGGCAAAAGGGAGGAATTGTAAATTCTGCCACAACCTGCACGGATCGGATCAGACGTTCCTTATTGAAGAGAGTGTTCCGTTTGGGAACTGGGAGATGCAGATGAATTTCATAGCAACAGAAGAGGGGGGAAGCTGCTTACCGGGGTGCCATGGGAAGAAAGTGTATTCCCGTCAGTAAAATGAAATGGAAATGACTGAGACTGCAAAGGAAAAAAAATACAATGGAACAGGAACCAGCGCAACCCTGTTGGCTGGGACTGCTGTTCTGTTGTTGTTACTTCTCTTTTCCGGAATAGAGACATATGGACAACTGAAGAGTACTTATGAGGTCCGTTGGGTAGGACAGTGTCCGGCTGATGAGGCGGACAGCAAGAAATCCTTTGGGAAAAGGATCTCTGAGGTGATATTTGGTCAGAAGCCCCAGGAAGTTATTAAACCCTTCGGTGTAGTGGCATTCAGCAGGGATCACTACCTGATTGCCGACCAGGGGAAAGGCACCATTTTTGAATATAAGTCCGGAAAACTAAATGAATTGAAAGGGATCACAAAGGATACCCCCCAATTTCCCTCCCTGGTGGGAATGGTGCGCTTGCCCGGTGGTGAATTGCTCTTTACAGATTCAAGGCAAAACATGATTTTCTCTATAGATGACCACGTTTTCTCCTTATTTTCAGATACCCTCTCCCTGGTCCAGCCCACCGGCATAGCTTTCTCAAAGAAAACCGGGGAGATCTGGGTGGTTGAAACCGGAGCCCATCGGATTACCGTTTTGAGCAGGGAGGGAAAAGTCTTGAAGCGTATTGGAGAGAGGGGATCTTCTGAAGGAGCATTTAACTACCCCACTTTTATCTGGATTGATGATTCAGGTAAGGTGTACATTGTGGATTCCATGAATTTCAGGATACAGGTGATGGACCCACTGGGAAATTTTCTTTACAAATTCGGGGAGAATGGAGATGCCACCGGCTATATGGCAAGACCAAAAGGGGTGGCTACCGATTCCAGGGGCAATATCTATGTGGCAGATGCCCTTTTTCATGTGGTGCAGATCTTCGATGCGGAGGGAAATTTCCTTTATAGCTTTGGGAGGCAGGGCCAGGACAAAGGTGAATTCTGGATGCCGGCTGGAATTTATATCGATGAGCAGGATTATATTTATGTTGCGGATAGTTACAATGCCAGGATACAGATATTTCAACTGGAGAAAAACTGATGGATATGGGAAGAACTTTTATCATCGGCTTATTTATAATATGTTATTGTATCGGAGGGGCTACATCTCAATCAATTGTGAACTCGGTTCATAACCTTTCGGTTTCAGGAACAGGAGATGTGAAGGCTGTTTCTGAATCAGAGATATGTATTTTCTGCCATACTCCTCATAACAGTCGGCCTTCCAGTCCGCTCTGGAACAAGGACGACCCGGGTTATACCTATACACTTTACCACAGTTCAACAGTCCAGGCGGTACCCGGACAACCCGACGGATCATCCATACTCTGTCTTAGCTGTCACGATGGGACCACCGCCCTTGGAAATGTATTAAGCAGGATGACAGACATTGCTTTTATGGGAGGGGTTACTGTGATTCCTCCGGGATATACCAATATGTCAACTGATCTGGCCGATGATCATCCGATCTCTTTCGACTATACATCGGGACTTGCAGCTGCGGATGGACAATTGAAGGATCCGACTGCCCTTGTACCACCGGTAATTCTTGAGAATGGAAGAATGCAATGTATCTCCTGCCACGATCCGCATCGCAACCTTACTACCAGCTTCCTGGTGATCACCACCCGCTCTTCAGAACTCTGTTTTAGTTGTCACAACAGAGACTACTGGTCATTTTCCGCACACAGTACTTCTACTGCCACCTGGAATGGAAATGGCTCCGATCCCTGGCCCCGAACCGACTACCTGAATGTGGCTGAAAATGCATGTGAGAGCTGTCACAATCCCCACAACTCGGGTAACAAGCATAGGTTAATGAACTATCTTTCCGAGGAACAGAACTGTTTAAGCTGCCATAATGGGAATGTGGCGTCCACCAATATCGTTTCCCAGCTTGCAAAACCCTATCTGCATAACGTTTACAGTTATAACCAGGATCATGATGCAGCTGAGGATCCACTGGTACTCAGTATGCATGTAGAGTGTGAGGATTGTCATAATCCCCATGCGGTGAACAGTAACCCGGCCAATGCACCAGCAGCCAACGGGTTTCTGGCGGGAGTTGTGGGAATTAACCAGGGTGGCAATCCGGTGAATCCCATACAGTATGCATACGAACTCTGCTATCGATGTCATGCCGACAGTCCGGCAAAACCCGCAAGCCTCACTACCCGGCAGATCAGTCAGAATAATGTAAGGCTCGAGTTTGATCCTTCCAACCCATCACATCATGCAGTCAATTCTGCCGGGACCAATCCAAATGTCCCCTCCCTGATAGCACCCATCACAGAATCTAGTATCATATATTGTACCGATTGTCATGCCAGCAATGGAAGTGGATCCCCGGCAGGTCCGCATGGATCCATATTTCCTGGTCAGTTAAAGTACAGGTATGAAACGGGTGATTACACCATTGAATCGGCTTCAGCTTATGAACTTTGCTATAGATGTCACAGCAGGACAAGTATTCTTAATGATGAATCTTTTGATGACCATGATAAGCACATCAGAGATGAACAAACGCCCTGCAACGTCTGTCATGACCCTCATGGCATCAGTCACACACAGGGAAATACCACTAACAATGCGCATTTAATCAATTTTGATGTGGACATTGTTTCTTCAATGCCAAATGGGGCTTTCAGGTATGAAAGTTCAGGTTTGTTCACGGGACGCTGCTATCTGCGTTGTCATGGCAGGAATCACATGGGGTGGCATTACGGGTATTAGGTTTGGGCCATTAAATCTTCTCCAACTCCACTGTAAAGTGACGCATAATGGGTGCCTCATAACGAATTTTATATCCCCGGGTAATCTTTTCCCTGCGCTCGAAAATGTTCTGAAGAGCAGCAGCCACATAATCCATGTGGTTGCGGGTATACACACGTCGTGGAATGGTAAGCCTCACCATTTCAAGTCTGGGATAGCGGTTCTCCCTGGTCTCCGGATCGCGATCGGCCAGAAGGGTTCCGATCTCAACGGCTCTTACACCCGATTCCAGGTATAGTTCCAGAGCCAGGGTCTGGGCAATATACTCCTCCCTGGGAACGCGGGGAAGGAAGCGGGTGGCATCAACAAAAATGGCATGGCCTCCAAAGGGCTCCTGGACCGGTATTCCTGCCTCCTGTAGCAGATTTCCCAGGTAGTGCACCTGCTTGATCCGGCTTTCCAGGTATTCGAAGGTGGTGGCTTCTTTCAGTCCCTGTGCCAGTGCAGCCATGTCCCTGCCTGACATCCCTCCATAGGTGATGTATCCTTCGAACATGATATTAAATGTAGTGGCTTCCTGGTACAACTCTTTGCTATTGAGAGCGATAAATCCTCCCATATTAACTATCCCATCCTTTTTGCTGCTCATGGTCATTCCATCGGACAGCGAGAACATCTCTTTTACAATATCCCTGATGGTATGGTTCTGATATTCTTTCTCACGGGTTTTAATAAAGTAGGCGTTCTCAGCAAACCTGGCAGCATCAAAAATAACAGGGATCTCATACCGGTCGGCAAATTCACGGACCGCTTTCAGGTTCTCCATGCTTACTGGTTGTCCTCCCGTGGAATTGCAGGTGATGGTTACAATGATCATGGGGATTCGCTCCTTACCATAGACCTGGTAGATATTCTCCAGTTTCCCAATGTCCACATTGCCCTTAAAAGGGTGGTAAACCGAGGTGTCGTTGGCTTCATCTATGGTGCAGTCAAAGGCGCTGGCCTTCCGAAATTCGATGTGGCCTTTGGTGGTGTCGAAATGGGCATTACCCGGAACCACATTTCCTTCTTTTACCATCACAGAAAAGAGTACATTTTCAGCAGCCCGGCCCTGGTGGGTGGGTAATACATAGGGAAAGCCGGTAAGGCTTGTGATGGTCTCATGAAGGCTATCAAATGACCGGCTCCCTGCATAGGATTCATCGCCACTCATAAGGGCGGACCACTGCTCCTGGCTCATGGCACCGGTTCCCGAATCGGTAAGCAGGTCGATGTAGACCTGGCTGCTCTTCAAATTAAATAGATTGTAGTTGGCCTCTTTGATCCATTTCTCCCGCTGGGCCCTTGTACTGGGGTACATGGGTTCGATCATCTTTATTTTATAGGGTTCTGTATATGGTAACATAGGTTAATATGTTAATAGGTTAATGGGTTAATGGGTTAATATGTTAATATGTTAATGGGTTAATGGGTTAATGGGTTAATATGTTAATGGTGGATGATGGATGATGGACTGAGTACTAGTTACTGAGTACTACCCACTAGCTACTGAGTACTAACATACCTATCTCTGTTCTTGAGGTTAAGAAACAGCATTTTAGGTGATATGAACAGGATGGGATTCATTGCTGCTGCAAAGGTATGGTGAAAGTCTATTACTTCAGGGAATGATGAGATGTTTTTGGGCAGATGTGACTACTGCTCCTTTTTTATCAGGTATTTTTTGTAATAGAGGTCGATGATCTGTGCTTTCCTGGTTGCGGCTTCGCTCTTCCGGTCCTGGTACTCTTTTTTTGATTCACCTTTTCTTCTGGGTTCAAAAAGGGGATCGGAGGAGAGTTCATTATGGTAATCCTGGTCAAAATATCGGATTACGAATATCTCAGGATCTATCTCCCATCGGGTAAGGTCACCTGCGTAGGAGATGCTGTAAAACGACTCTCCGGTGGGGTGATAGACCAGGTCCATCACAGCCGCTTCACTGTCGATGAAGTTGTGAATTTTATCCCCCGATATTACATCCCAGAGGATCACCGACTGATCGGCAGATCCACTGATCAGATATTTCCCATCGGGACTGAACTCCACTTCCAGCGCCATATCTCTGTGCCCTTTTAGCAAATGAACCAGCTCCTCTTCGGGCAGGTTGTAGATCCTGATTGAATGATCCTTTGAGGCTACAGCCAGTAGCTGGCCATCGGGACTGAACTCTACATCATATACATCCTGGGCTGGCCCATGGAGGGTTTTGATCACCTGGCGGGTTTCCAAATCCCATATCTTCAGGGTCTGGTCGTTGCTTCCACTGGCAATGAACCTGTTGTCGGGACTGATACTCACAGACATGGCCACATCTTCGTGTCCCCGCATGCGTTCCAGCACTTCACTGTTGTATACATCCCATAAAATAAAGGTTTTATTGAACGCTGATGATACTGCATGTTTTCCGTCGTTACTTATTTCTGCATTCCAGATGGTGGTGGCATGGGCGGTCCAGATGGCAATCTGTTTTCCTTGCAGGTCCCACAACTTAATGGTGTTGTCACCAGCCGATAGGATAAAATCCATCTTCGGAGGCATATCCATGGCATTTACAGCTTTATGATGTGCATGTGTCACTTCCAGGATGGTCTCAAAGGATTCGGCATCCAGAATTCGGAAAGACCCATTATTAAATCCACCCATCAGCTTCTTTCCGTCGGGAGAGAGGTTGATGGAGGTAAGCGGGACCTTGAAGTTCTGGCGGTTCAGGATGTAAGAATCCACCTGTGCGCTCACATGGATAAACAAAGGAGAGATCAAAAACAGAGCACACAATAGACGTTTCATATTTGTTCTACGCATTTAATTGATTTCTGTTCCATCAAAATACCCAGATGTGGGGATCATTGGCTGGCTTGTATTACTTATTTTTGCAAATTATTGATCCTTATTCGGATTTGGTTGTTATACACTTTTGAAGGAGACATTTGGTGAAGGAGGTAATTATTTCATATCTGGAAGAACTGGTTAGGTTGGTGAATGAGATGTCACCCTACCTTTTGCTGGGTTTTCTGTTTGCAGGGTTGTTGAGGGTGGTCTTTCCAAAGGGCATGATCATCAGGTACATGGGTAAGAGTAACTTCAGATCAGCGCTTAATGCATCGTTGTTGGGAGTGCCAATGCCTCTCTGCTCCTGTGGTGTTTTACCAGCCGGTATTGGATTCTATAAAAACGGTGCCTCCAGGGGCTCCACCATCTCCTTCCTGATCTCTACACCTCAAACCGGGGTTGATTCAATTCTGGCCACCTACTCGCTGCTTGGACTTCCCTTTGCAATCATACGTCCCATTGTGGCACTTGTAACCGGGGTTTTCGGTGGCATACTTGGAAATCGTTCAGGGAAGGATGACACCAGGGATTCTGAAGATGCTTCTGAAGATGGAAATTCAACGGAACGGTCTGTGAAAGAGGTGTTCAGATACGGATTTGTGGAGCTACTTCAGGATGTTACTAAATGGCTGGTCATTGGAATGCTTTTGGCTGCATTTTTATCAGTACTGATTCCGGCCGACTTCTTTACTGAAAGAATTTCCAGTGAATACCTGGCCATGGGGATGATGCTCCTTGCATCGGTTCCTCTCTATATTTGCGCCACAGGTTCCATCCCCATTGCAGCTGTACTACTTATGAAGGGCCTGGCGCCAGGAGCTGCACTGGTGCTTTTAATGGCAGGTCCGGCCACCAACATTGCCACCATGGCGGTTATTGGTAATACCATGGGAAGGCGCTCGCTGTGGGTCTACCTCTCCACCATTGTAGGAGGGGCCCTGTTATTCGGGGTACTTGTCAACGAACTCATTCCGCGTGAATGGATTATGGGAGCGATTCCCATTCAGCTTCATGGTGAGATGCACGAACATCCTTCCGGATGGCTTCAGTGGGTATCTTCTGCATTGCTGGTGATCCTTATTCTCAACGGATTAATTCAAAAATACCTGGCCGTACGCAGGGTGAAACAAACTGATTTAGAAAAACAAGAACAGATGAAATCAAATACAGAGAGCGTAAATAATATCCATGTTTTTACTGTGGAAGGGATGACCTGTAAACATTGCAAGGCAAGTGTTGAGAATGGGCTTGGTCAAATGGAGGTGGTTACCGAGGTGCTTGCCGATCCTGAGCAAAACCTGGTCACCATACAAGCATCGGACCTCTCAGAAGAGCATGTGAAGGAGACCATTGAGAGACTAGGCTATCAATTTGGGGGGAGAATTTGACCTCTATGACGTTAAACAGTCTACATACGGGTGATACCGCTATTATTACAAAGGTTCGTGGTAGGGGGGCTTTTCGGAAGAGACTAACCGAAATGGGTTTTATCAGTGGACAACCTGTGGTGGTACTCAAATCTGCTCCACTGAGAGACCCTGTGGAATACAGGATCCTTGACAGTAATGTCTCTCTGCGGAGAAGCGAAGCGAGCCTGATTGAGGTAGTCTCGAAGACTGATTATAAGGCCGTGTCCATATCATTGCCAGGGAGAATCTCAGGATCGCCGCAGCGGGGACCTGTTTTGGCCAAACCCGGCAAGACCATTGATGTGGCACTGGTGGGTAATCCCAATAGTGGGAAAACCACACTCTTTAACAGGGTTTCCCATTCCAGGGAGCATGTGGGTAATTATGCAGGCGTTACTGTGGATTCAAAGGAGGCCCTGTTTAATCACAGGGGATATACCTTTCGCATCACCGATCTTCCGGGAACATACTCCCTTTCCGATTATACAAGCGAAGAACGCTACGTGCGGGAGCACATTCTTAAGAACAAACCGGATGTAGTAGTCAATGTGTTGGATGCCAATAACCTGGAGCGAAACCTCTACCTCACCAGTCAGCTTATCGATATGGATATCACGGTTGTTCTGGCACTCAATATGTACGACGACCTGTTAAAGCGTAAGGATAAGCTGGATATTGCATTGCTCAGTAAGCTCATTGGAATCAGAGTGGTTCCCACCATCAGCAGCCGGGGCAAGGGAATCTTCAGGCTTCTGAATCATGTCATCAGGGTGTTTGAAGGGAAAGATCCGGACATCAGGCATGTGCATATCAACTATGGTGAGGAGTTGGAACAATCTGTTCAACAGCTTCAGGAGATGATTCGCGAAACCCCATCCCTGACCGACCATTACTCATCCAGGTTTCTTTCTTTGAAATTGCTTGAGCGGGATGACAATGCTTCGCACCTGATGACCGGAGCAAAGAATTTTATTGAGATCCAGGATTCGGCCCGGGGCGAAATTACCAGGATTAAAGCTCTTTTTAAAGAGGAGCCTGAGACCCTGATCACCGATGCCAGGTATGGTTTCGTGGCAGGTGCACTCAAAGAGACCATGAGGAAAAGCGGGGAGAATCCAGGATTTACCAGGTCGCAGCGAATCGACAGGATCCTGACCCACAAGTACCTTGGATTGCCTTTTTTTCTGGGATTTTTGTGGCTTATGTTTCATGCCACCTTTACACTGGGCAACTACCCTATGGGATGGATTGAGAGTGGTGTGGAGATGCTCAGCCAGTTTGTTAACTCCAACCTGCCTGAAGGAATGGTCCGGGATCTTCTTGTAGATGGGGTCATTGGAGGAGTGGGAGGAGTAATTGTATTCCTTCCCAATATACTGATATTGTTCTTTTTCATCTCGCTGATGGAAGATACGGGTTATATGGCGCGCACTGCCTTTATTATGGATAAGGTGATGCACCTTTTTGGATTGCATGGGAAGTCTTTTATACCTCTGATCATGGGTTTTGGCTGCAATGTGCCTGCTATTATGGCCACCCGAACCCTGGAAAACCGAAACGACCGGCTTCTGACCATGCTGATCATACCCTTTATGTCCTGTAGTGCCAGGTTGCCGGTCTATGTACTGATTGCAGGAGCCGTATTTCCCGGGCGGGCGGGAAATGTAATTTTCCTACTCTATTTCATCGGGGTGATCGTCTCCATGCTCATGTCGATCCTCTTTAAAAAGGTGTTTTTTAATAGCCAGCAGGCACCCTTTGTGATGGAGTTGCCCATATACAGGAACCCCGGAGTCAGGATACTTTTAAGGCATATGTGGAGTAAAGGGGCTCACTACCTGAAAAAGATGGGAGGAGTGATTCTATTGGCATCTGTGGTGATCTGGGTGTTGGGGTATTTTCCTCGTAATGTGCAATATACGGTGGACTATGAGCAGCTTATTGCAAATGAAACCTCTGAGGCCCGGGTCACTGTTCTTAAGAACCAGATGGAGGCGGAGAAGCAGAAGCACTCACTCATAGGCCGGTTGGGTATCGCCATCGAACCCGTGATCAGGCCGCTGGGATTCGACTGGAAGATGGGGATCAGTTTGGTTACGGGTTTTGCAGCAAAAGAGATCGTGGTTAGTACCATGGGGGTTTTATACCAGTCCGATGATGGGGGGGGTGATGCAGAGAGTTCGTCATTGCAAAACAGGATCCGTGATGAGGTTTATACCACGGGGAGTAAAGCCGGCCAACCGGTCTTCACACCATTAACCGGTTTATCCTTCCTGCTATTCGTACTGTTCTACCTGCCCTGTGTGGCTGTAATAGCAGCGGTTGGCAGGGAGTCGGGTAGCTGGAAATGGGCAGGTTTTGTTCTATTCTATACCACGGCCATTGCCTGGATGGCCAGTTTTGTTGTATATCAGGTGGGTAGTATATTCCAATTGGGATGAATTTTATATCTTGAGCCACTTTGAAAATTGTCAAATTATGTTGAAAAAGCTATCATTCCTGATCTCAATGCCTTTTATGGCAGTGTTGATAATTGTATTGATTGTTGTGCTGGCACTGGCCACTTTTGTGGAGAGTGCCTATACTACACAGACTGCATGGGCGGTGATTTACGGAACTCACTGGTTTGAACTCCTGCTTCTGATGGTAGGGATAAACTTGGCAGGAGTGATGGTGAAACTAAAATTCTTCAGGCGGAGAAAAATCGTTGTTTTCCTTTTTCACATTTCTTTTATATTGATCCTGGTTGGAGCTGCCATTACCCGCTTTATCAGCTATGAGGGAAATATGCATATCCGTGAAAACATGTCATCCAATACCATGTTGAGCAGCAATGCATATATCGACGTGGTTCTGGAATCCGATGGGGAGCGGGTGGAGACCAGCAGGGAGGTTCAACTTACCGACCTGACTCCACGCGATTACCGAATGAGTACCCGGATTGGAGGTGAGAGGGTGAAAGTAAAGTCCACTGAATACATGTCAAATGCTACTGAGCAATACATGGCTTCACCTGGTGGAAGTCCCTATCTGCAGTTGATGATTGTAACTGACAGGCAGAACTCGGTAGGAATTCCATCGGGCCGAACCCGGGAAGTGATGGGAACAAGATTGGCATTCAACAATGCAGATACCACTGCCTTGCTCAATTTCATCAGCGAGGGAGAGCAGGTTTATCTCTATGCAGCCATTGCAGTTACTGAGATGCAGATGGGAGGAGAGGCCGGAGAGGTGTACCAGCCCGGGGAGCAGATTCCTGTAAAGGCAAACACCCTCTATACCAATGGTTCTATGCGATTTGCCATGCAGAACTTTATGCCTTCAGCCAGGAGACAGCTGGTGAGGGCCCAACCCGGTCAGCGGGGAGGTCACCTGGCGGCGGTAAGACTGGAAGTGAAATACCGGGGTATGACCACCGATCTTTTTGTACCCGGACTGGCCCGTGTGTCAGGACAACCGGTGAGTGGAACCATGGGCGATCTCACCTATACCATCACTTATGGATCCAGAGAGATTACAGTGCCCTTCTCTCTGTTTCTAAAAGATTTTGAAGTGGAGCGGTATCCCGGGTCCAACAGTCCCTCTTCCTTTGCCAGTGATGTGGTACTCCTCGATCCGGAAATGGGACTCCAGGAGGAGCGCAGGATCTTTATGAATAACGTATTAAAGCACAGGGGTTACAGATTTTACCAGGCCTCCTACGATAACGATGAGATGGGATCTGTGCTCTCGGTTAATAAGGATTGGGTAGGCACCTTTGTGACCTACCTGGGTTATCTGGTACTTATTGCAGGAATGATTGTTGCGCTTTTTGTACCCGGAACCCGTTTTGCCATAATTGCTAAAAAATCTGCTCCCACTGCAAAAGCTTCACTTATAGCGCTGTTTTTACTTGTTGGAAGCATATCGCTCTATTCCCAGGAAGTTCCGCCTAAAGATGTGGCCAAAGAATTTGGCTACCTGTGGGTGCAGGATAAGGGAGGTCGTTACGAACCTGTGAATACCCTGGCCAATGAGGTGGTCAGAAAAATCACAAAGAAAGCCACCTACGAAAATTATACAGCCGACCAGGTGTTACTGGGTATGATTATGTATCCCGCCAGCTGGCAGCAGAAGCCTCTGTTTAAAATTAAGCACCCCGAATTGCACCGCATGGTGGGGTATAAGGGAGAGATGGTGAGTTTTTACGATCTGATGGACTCTACAGGGAGTGTTTACCTGCTCTCTAACCTGGTCAATGAGGCTTACTCCAAACAAGTGACTATGCAGAGTGAACTGGACAGGGAGGTGATTAAACTTGACGACAGGGTGAATGCGCTCTACCTGGCCCAGTCGGGTGGATTGTTGCGTATCTTCCCTGATCCTACGGCAGACAACCACAAATGGGCATCGGTAAGCGAGGCCAGGACGGGTCAGATGTCTGAGAAAAGCGATTCCATGTCCCGTGTATTTTCAAGTTACCTGAGTGCGCTCCAGAGGAGTGATTACAGTTCTGCTCAGTCTTACCTGAAACTCCTTCATAACAATCAGTTGGCCAAAGAGACTCTGTTGCCGGCACATTCCAAAAAGAAGTTGGAGATCACCTACAACAGGATCAATCTCTTTCCCCGGTTAGCAAAATTCTATGGCCTTTTCGGAGTGGTATTGATGGTGCTCCAATTCCTGATCATTTTCAGACCCCGTAAACTCTATAGTCTCCTGTTCAATGTGGGTGTGATCCATCTGTTAGTAGCATTTATTTTGCATACAGTGGCTCTCATTGTCAGGTGGTATATTAGCGGTCATGCTCCCATGAGTAATGGATATGAATCGATGATTTTTGTTTCATGGGTGACCCTTCTGGCTGGATTGATCTTTGTAAAGCGCTCAGGATATGCCATGGCCCTTACCGGCATTCTTGCTGCATTGGCCTTAATGGTGGCTGGCATGAGCAATATGAATCCCGAGATTACCAACCTGGTCCCTGTACTAAAATCTGTCTGGCTTACCATTCACGTGGCAGTAATCATGGCCGGATATGGGTTCCTGGGGCTTGCTTCCATTATGGGACTGCTTAATGTTGTACTCTATGCCATTCTCTCCCCATCCAACAAAGCAAGGATGGAGGAGGTAATTGAGCAGGTGACCCGGGTGAATCACCTCACCCTGATCGTTGGACTCTATTTTATGACTGCCGGGGTGTTCCTTGGTGGAGTCTGGGCCAACGAGTCGTGGGGTCGTTACTGGGGTTGGGATCCTAAAGAGACCTGGGCCCTGATTACCGTACTGGTCTATGCATTTGTCACCCATATGCACCGGATTCCGGGACTTAGGGGACAATATGCCTTTAACCTGGCCACATTCATTTCTTATAGTTCTGTGATGATGACCTATTTTGGGGTGAACTATTTCCTGGGAGGGATGCATTCATACGCCAGCGGGTCTGCTTTTACGGTACCTGTTTGGGTATATGCGGTTGTGGGTGCGCTGGCCGGATTGTCGATATATGCCTATCGAAATCATATGAAGGTATTCCCCGATACCATCGAGGAGAAGGATCAATAGGGGACCTGGTTGAGGTCTGAGCGCTTCATCTTCCCAAAATCGATCACGCAATTGGTTTTGTAGGTTTTGTGAGGATAGATGGCCACACCCACCGAGTTAAACTCCTTATTGAGGATGTTGCGACGGTGGCCCACCCCTTTGACTCCTTCATCTATTAATAGTGTGATAACAATTTCCACGGCATCCTTATATCCATAGGAGCAGTTCTCGGCCCAGGCGGTATAGGGATTTCCCCTCAGGGGAGCAAATCGCTTGTCGAAATTCTTATGTCCCACATGACCTGTTTTCCCTGAGAGATCGGCATGACCCTGTGATACAGAGGTCAGGTCTCCCTCCACCTGAAGCGGAACCAGCCCTGAGGTTTTCTTCAGATCCTTGTAAAGAGATCGAAGGTATGAACTGTTCTCCACCTGGTTTTCGCCCACATAAGCATCCAGAAAGGTGCTGGCAAACAGGGGACCATCGTGACGGGCCATATTCATAAACAGTACGACCTTTTGCTCCTCTTCTGTGAGGTATTCGATCCCTGAGGCATTATGAAGACTTCTGATCACATCGGGATCCCAG
>Ga0164313_10000085_pt1 | contig 57469 bp, 45 predicted proteins | sample GuaBasSedimGuay4_FD_113735 | JGI IMG/M metagenome (GOLD analysis project Ga0164313, IMG submission 113735) | Subseafloor sediment microbial communities from Guaymas Basin, Gulf of California, Mexico - Guay4, Core 4569-4, 0-3 cm | ecosystem: Environmental > Aquatic > Marine > Hydrothermal vents...
AACAGATTGGCACTTATGGACGTGGCGTTTTTTCGGAGTTCAAGGCGCGAGGAAGGAGCGAATCCGTAGATTCGTGACTGACGAGCAACGCTGAAGTCGGGAAAAAGACCATGTCTGTTCATTTATCCTATTTCCTCTCACTTTTTGACTCCATCTGTCTCATAAGGGTCCTTCCCATAAGTTACAATATGTGCGGCGGCCTACACCAGGTAGGGCGTGGCCGCCGGACGCGCCGTCCCATAGGCTGAGTCTTTTCCCGATGTGCCTGCCTTCGGCCGCCCCTGCATGTCCCGGCGTAGCATTGTGAAGACGGAAGGACAGCCCTCCACAGGGAATCCAGCTGGGCGGTCGTGCTCCCGCGCGACCGCCCGGAGGCTTGGGCTCTGCGGCTGCCCGGAAGGACAGCCCTCCACGAAAAGGGGAATGGAGGGTCGTGCTCCCGCGCGACCGCCCGGAGGCTTGGGCTCTGCGGCTGCCCGGAAGGACAGCCCTCCACGAAAAGGGGAATGGAGGGTCGTGCTCCCGCGCGACCGCCCGAAGCCCAAATACTAAAACAAACCGTAGTGTGCTACGTATTGTTTTCAGTCTTCAAACAGACCATCGCTCACGACAGGTCTTGGGAGTGCTTCCGGGACTTCGACAGGAGGAACGAAAAGTGAGCGCGCTGTTCCCACCCGATGCCAATCACGACCAGACCCGATCCGACGACAAGGATCACGAACCCCAGTTTGGCCAACTTCTTGGCCAGCCAGGAGTAGAACCCCATTTCGACCGGATTGCTGATGGCAATCCAGGTGTCCGAACTCTGGTCGGCAACCGAGATGACGAAGGATCCTTCGGGCCTGAAAGTATTCAGATTCATAAACCTGGCGCCCGGTACCTTGCTGATAAGGGGGCCGACAATCTCTGCGGATTCAACTCCGATCAGGGTGAGGTGCTCCTGGTCGAGGGTGAAGGTTCCCGCAATCGTCATGCTGAGCATGGACAAATCCGGATTGATCGGCTGGCTTCGAAAGTATCCCTCCTGACGAACGCCCTTTTCGGTGTATGAACCTTGGGGCGGGTCGATCGGTCTGGCATGCGTTTTCGGTGGAACGCCGCCCGGGATGAAACCGTGGGTCGAAAATCTGTCCGTGACCAATTGGATGGGCGGGCGGATGCTGACCGGCAGGATCGATCGGATGGTCGGGTCCGAAAGGAAATCCGCCAGTCGATCGGCGTCCGGGTAGGGGATATGGAGCATGGGCTGGTCACTCAGCTCTCCCGCATCGCCGGTGGCGATGAAGTTCCGGATATGGTTGATCTGGACGGGATGAACCCGGCGCAGGTCGGCCAGGTGATGACGTTCGCTCCAGAACGACCGGTAGAGAACTCCGGAGATCACGAGGATGACCCAGCAGGTGGCGAGGATCGCGGTTTTGGAGCGTTTCATCCCATCCTTCTTCAAATTCAGAAGCCCGGCCAGAGCTGCGGCAGTGGCGATGACGCCGATGGCGAGCAGGTCGCCATACCTTGAAGAGTACCCCAGCAGGAAACCACCCCGGGCATAGGCCAGGGCCGCCGTTTGAACCCAGGTCCAGACACCGAGTCCGATGACGAAGAGCATGGTGTTGGATCCCAATGAGGAAGAGCGTGCCTTCAGGGCGACGATCACGATCGGTGCGACCATCACAGGAGCGACAAGGAATAACGGGAAGGGCCAGGCGAGAAGGCCGGAGAGGGCGTGGAGGTAGGTCAGGACGGAATCGGGCCGGAGATGGTCATGCCAGGGTGCGGGGACCCTGAGCAGGAAGCCGGCCGCGAGAATGATGGCGGAAGCGATGCCGGTATAGGCGTCGCCCCGTGTCCATTGTCGGAGAATGATCGACTTGAATCCGAGCATGACGAGCACAACAACCGCTGACGCTGCGCCTGAGCCCATGCAGAAGAGGGTCGCGAATCCGGCGGCCTGGGCACCCCACCATCCGGGACTCAGTGGCCGGCGCACCAGACTGCCGTGGAGGTGCACCAGGGTGAAAAGGAGAAGAAAGTAAAACTGAGACTGAAATCCATGGACCGTGTTCTCCCAGCTGAAAGGCAGGGCGAAGAGAAGGGCGAGGAGCGCAATGAAAGCCGGTTTCTGCCAGCCTCGAAGCGATGGCGCCAGAAAACCCAGTAGCATGACGGCTCCGCCGGCATGTAGCAGGGCATTGGCGACCATCTCGAGCCGCGCATCCCACTGACCGTTCAGCAGGTAAACCAGAAGTGCCCAAACCCGGGTGAAAAAGGGGCGGTGTTCATTGTGTGGAGCGAAAAGATCGCCCGGGGAAAGGGTGTCTTCCACCCAGGGCTTTATGAGCTCCGCTCCCTCGATGTCCCATTGATCCCAGTGTGGCACGTCGGACCCATGCGAGGCGATGAGCATGTACTTGCAGCCGAGGATGATCAGAAACAGTCCGAGCGGGATGAACAATGACTTCAAACGGGTCGGGTTGAATCGGATGCGCATGCCGTGAAGGAGGGCCTTTTGAGTCGAAGGGGATTGAAACGAAGACGAGGACTTGAGTGGCACCCGATCAGAGAGTGCCCCGGAACGGAGGCATTGGATGAATCCGCCGGAGGCGGGTCAATCACCGAGAAAGGGTTAAAGCTCCAGAACGGACTTTGCCTCCGGATTTTTTGAGCAGAAGGACGCGAAGATCACCAAGAGAGGAAAGGATGGCAGAAGAGGTCAGCGATCTGAGAACTCTGACGTGTTTGGGCGTAGCGTGCGAAGCCTGAAGCCTTGTGCGAAGGACGGGTCCAAAAACCCCAGAGCCCTCATCCAAATCCCCTCCTGTAAATCCCGTTAATCCTGTCCAAAAAACCTCAGCACCCTGCCTCTGCGTCTCTGCGCGAGAAAACAACCTGCTCAAGCTTTCTCATGCTCTGTGCGGACGGTCCGGCATGTCACGGTGTATCCCGCCGGGCGGGAGGAGACGGACGGCCCGTCCCTACCTCTCGATCCGGAAAATCCTGTCCAAGAAACCTCAGCCCCCAATCTCTTCGTGTCCTTTGCGTCCTTCTGTTCAAAAAACCCCAGAGCCCTTATCCAAATCCCCTCCTGTAAATCCTGCTCTGCTCACCGCAGTGAAAGGACTTATTTGGAGCTTTCGCTAGCCTTGCCGGGCTCGGCCAAAGGGCTTTGAGGACAAAACTCGAATCAGGTTCACCCACTTTTTTCGTCGGTTTTCAGTTCGCGGTATGAATCCGCGCCACCAGCTCCGAGTTTCGAATCGGACATAATAGAGGTAGGCCTCGATCCACCGGGGATGGATCGCACCCAGGTGTCGGCGGGAAATGGAGAAAATCTCGCGGAAGGCGCCTGTGCGATCGGAGCGGGTCTTCGTCTCAGGATAGTCGCGCGATTGGGCGAGCGGCACTTCCAGGTGCAGGAATCGACCGCCGGCCCGGGCGATCCGGATCCAGTATTCGTAGTCCAGCGCCGAGTGGAGTGACTCATCGAGCAATCCTGCCTGGTGCTGGGTTTCACGGCGCCAGAAAGCAGCCGGCTGGCAGATGTAGCAATCGCCGAAGAAGGTGGCCTCATCAAATGCCCGGGTGGGGTAGACCCCGACACCGCAGCCGGATTCATCGATCAGTTCGGCATCTCCATAGATGACGTCGACCGTCGGATTCGAGGCGAATGCGTTGGCCACGGTCTGAAGCGCTCCGGGGAGCAGCGCATCATCGCTGTTGAGATAGCCGAGAATGGCGCCCCGTGAGCGGCGGATACCGGCATTGATGGCTGCGGCCTGGCCGTCATCGGGTCCGGAAGACCAGACGATGCGGTCACCGTAGCTTTTCAGGACCTCGACACTTCCGTCGGTTGAACCGCCGTCCATCACGAGGTATTCGAGGTTCGGGTATTTCTGGTTCAGGACACTGTCAATGCACGCCCTGAGGAAGCGGGCCTGCTGGAATGACGGCGTGATGATGGTGATGAGTGGCTCCATCGGAAAAGGATGCTGACTTTCGGGCGAGGGCAGTCTTTGGGCAATACTTTGTACCGTCCCGGGGGAGCAATGGCGCTGACGGGTGCCAATTTTTTCCTCGGTTTGCCCTCGCGAATTCCGGTAGGATCACCTCCGTATCTCATTTCAAGGCACTTTGATAAATTGAAAAATCCGTCGAAGGTGCCTGCCCGAGGCCCAAATCCTTACCGCGCTGACAGTTTCCAGTTAATCAAAGTGCCCTTACCTGATGTTTCCGAATGACCGAGTGACCGCAGTCCGGTCGGAGGTCTTACGCTTATGGCGCCTGACGCAAATGCTCAACTGATTGAACTCCTCCACCGGTTCGCGGGAAAACGCCTGTTGGTGATCGGGGACGTCATGCTCGACCGATACGTCTCCGGCAAGGTGGACCGGATCAATCCCGAGGCCCCGGTTCCGATCCTCCTGGCGGAGTCAGAACGCACGTCGGCCGGCGGGGCCGGTAACACCGCCAAGAACGCGTCGGCACTGGGTGCGGAAACCACCTTGGTGGCTGTGACCGGAGCAGATGCGTCGGCCGACGACCTGAAGGCTGCCGGCGAACGGGAAGGCTACCGTTCGGTGCTGATCGAAGACCCTGGCCGCCGGACAACCGAGAAGCGCCGCTACCTGATCCACAGTCAGCAGATGCTCCGTGTGGATGAGGAGGATACCGGGGCAATCGGGAGTGCGGTCGAGGCTCGGGTCATCGAAGCCATAGAGGCCGAGGTCAGCCGGGTCGATGCGATCCTGGTCTCGGATTACGCCAAAGGGGTCATCACCAAAGGGGTGGCGGCGGCCATCATGCGGGCGAAGGAGGCCCACGGTTTTCTGGTCCTGGCGGACATCAAACCACCGAGCATCGGGCATTTTATCGGGGCAACCGCAATTTCGCCAAACCTGCAGGAGGCGCATGAATACCTCGGGCTGAACCGATTGCATGCCGACTGCAGCCGGGAGGAACTGGCATCTCGGTTGCATGAGCGATTCAAGGTCGACGTCTTTCTGACCCTGAGTGAAGACGGCGTTTTTGTCTGGAGCCGGGAAACCCCGGGGCGGCATGTTCCCCAGGCGCACCGGGTCGAAGTGGCCGACACCTCGGGTTGCGGCGACACCGCGGCCGTCGTCCTGATCCTGGCCAAACTCTGCGGGGCGAGCGACACCGAAGCGGCCGAACTCGCCAACGCGGCGGGTGCGGTCATTGCCTCGAAGGTCGGCGCGACCGCATTGACCCTGCAGGAGTTGATCGAAGCCCTGACCCACGATTCGAATCTTGGAACCGAAGCGTAAGACGATTTTCCTGGATCGTGACGGCACGATCAATGTGGATACGGGCGCGGTCCATGATATTGGCGACTGGGCGTTCACCGAAGGCGCGGTCGAGGCATTGGGGATCCTGCAGCAGGCGGGCTACGCTCTGGCGGTGGTGACCAACCAGGCGGCGTTGGCGGACGGGCGCACGTCAGAGGAGAAGGTGGGCGCCATCCACGAACGTATGCTCCATGACTTGGAGCGGGTCGGAGTCCGGATCGATAGTATCGCCTATTGCCCTCATGCCGCGGATGCCGGATGCCTCTGCCGTAAACCGCGCCCGGGACTCCTGGATACGATTGAGGATGCACTCGGTTCGATCGACCGCAAAGGGAGTTGGATGATCGGTGACAAGGAGTCCGATGTCGGATTTGGTCGGAACATCGGGGTGCAAACGAGCTTGATCCGGAGCCGCTACTGGGATTCGGATACGCTGACGGAAAAACCCGATCGGATAGTGGATTCGCTCCTGGAGTTTGCCCGATTCATCAGCCCACCCTCATGACATTTGATTCCACCAACTGGCGAACGGAAAAGATCATCGACCCCGATGAAGCGTCTGCGGTCGCGGAACGGTTGCGGGCCGAGGGCAAACGACTGGTGACCACGAACGGATCCTTCGACCTGCTGCATGCCGGCCACCTCGACCAACTCGAGGAAGCGAAGGCACAGGGCGATTTTCTTTTCGTTGGGATCAATACCGATTCCGCGGTGACGGCCGCCAAGGGATCGAGTCGCCCGTTGTTGCCGGAGCAGGCCCGGGCGGCCATGCTGGCGGCTTTGACCTGCGTTGATTTCGTGGTGATCATGCCGGGAAGTTATGCGGAGGAACCGATGCGTTCGCTGCTGGAGACGGTCCGTCCGCAGGTGCACGTGAATGGTCCGGATTACGGGAAACCGGAGACCTGGACGGAATGGCCGGTTATGGAACGCATCGGCACCTCGGGCCATACCATACGCCGACGCAACGATATCTCGACCTCGGCCCTGGTGGAGCGGATCCGGAGCGAAGGAAACCCTTAAGAGGTTGCACCTCCGGGCCGCTACGAATCGGTTTCGAGTGCAGGCGTGATGTTCTCCAAAATCATTTCCCGGTTCAGAGGCCGCTGCATCGTTGCGGTTGACTTGGTGCGGTTGCTTCCCGGGGGTGAGAATGGTGGGGTCAAACCCGCAGTCTTTTCCTTCCTCGAGTGGATGGGCAGGCGGGAAAGGCAACGGATAACCTTCATCTTCGTCGCCAACGAGGCGACGAGAGACGAAGTTCATCGGTTGGTTCGCCCGGGTGATCGGATCTGGTGCAGCCACCGGACGACGGCGGATCCGGATCCGGATCCGGGAATGGGACCGGATGCGGTCGATACGGAACGTCTCCTGGGTGCGGGGGTCGATCTGCTCTATAATCCCTTTGGTCCGGATCGGTTGGGCGGCGGGAGAATCCGCTTCATCAGCCTGCTTATCGATCTCCTGCACCGCGAGGTTCCCGAAGCTCTACCGCGCGAAGAGATCAACCATCGGGAACAGTTTTTTGCCGATGCCTGCGCCCGGGCCACGGCTATACAAGTGATTTCGGATGATGTCGGCGATCGACTGGTGGCGGCCTATGGACTTAAGCGGAGTCGGCTGTTCAGGACCTACCTGCCCCTGCAGCAGAGTGATGCGCCGCAACTTGCGGCCGGTGGCCGGGCTGCGGGTGACGGTCGCTTCTTCATCTATCCCGCCAATTTCTGGCCGCACAAGAATCACCTGCGGCTGCTGGAGGCGTTCCGTCTGTTTCTCGACGCGGTTCCCGAACGGAGCGATGTCTGGTCGTTGGTATTGACGGGTGCCGGTAGGACCGCAGGCGATGACGTCGACTGCGCCATTCAGGAGCAGGGACTCGCCGGGCGCGTTATCCGAGCCGGTTATCTGGAGCGTGCGGATTACCTGGCCACCATTCGCTCTTCTGCCGGGTTGATTTATCCCTCTCTGAACGAGGGATTCGGGATTCCGATCCTGGAGGCGCAGCAGGCCGGGGTTCCGGTGGCCTGTTCAAACCTGAGTTCACTGCCGGAAGTAGCGGGAGCGGGTGCTTTGTTTTTCGATCCCGGAAATCCCCGGGACATTGCGAACGCCATGAATGCGATTGCCGAAACGGGACCGGTAGCCAACCGGGTGCGCGAACTCGGCTATGAAAACCTCTCGCGATTCGATTTCGAGACGGAAGCCGGGCGCTTTTCGGACCGACTGATATCGGTCGCCCGTTGATACCGGGTGCGGGACAGGTGCAGAACTCAACGCGTCAGGCGATTGATCCGGTCCTCTATCTCGAACAGGCGCGCGTTCGCCTGCTCAAGAAGCTTCCGGTTGACGGAAATAAGGTCAGTCACGATTCCGATGACCAGGAGAAGAAATCCCAGTCCCATCAGAAACGCCGCCAGAACGACCGACTGGATCTTGCCCTGTCCTTGTCCGATCACGAAGTAATAGAAAAACCGGAGGCCCAGGATAAACCCGGGAAGAAAGGTCAATGCGCTCAGAAGAGAGAAGAACCGCAAAGGTCGGTAGACGATGAAGACCCTCAGAATGGTGGCGATCGATCGACGGACGTAGTCGGGGATGTTCCGGACCAGGCGTGACTCCCGGGTCGGGTTGTTCACCCGGATTGGCACCGAGGCGATCGCCATGTGCTTCTGGCCGGCCTGAATGACAGTTTCCAGGGTGTAGGTGTATTCGTTGAACACGTTCAGGCGCATGGCGGCGCGGCGTGAAAAGGCACGGAACCCACTGGGTGCGTCCCTGACCTCGGTTTGGCTGAAGAACCGGACGGCGGCGCTGCCGAGGCGCTGGAGGACCTTCTTGATCGGACTGAAATGCTCGATTGATTCGATGGGGCGCTCGCCGATCACGATGTCGGCCTCGCCCAGCAGGATCGGGGCGATCAGGGCGGGGATGTCGTCAGCGCAGTACTGGTTGTCGGCATCGGTGTTGACGATGATGTCCGCGCCCAGCCCGAGGGCATGTTCGATCCCGGCCGAGAAGGCGCGGGCCAGCCCCTGGTTGCGGGGCAGCCGCAGGACATGATCGGTGCCTGACCGTCTGGCGACCCGGGAGGTTTCATCGCCGCTCCCATCGTCGATGACCATGATCTCCACTTGGTCCACCCCTTCGATCGCGCGGGGAATCGCAGCCAGCGTCTCCGGGAGAGTCGCCTCCTCGTTGAAGCAGGGGATTTGCACTATGAGTTTCATCGGTCGCCGCCCAAAGATTACGCGCATCCGATCGGTTCACGAAATCGCACGGGAGTCAACTTTGTGATCCTGCCAGATCAGTCTCGACAGGTGTGGCGCCCGAAAAAGCGTTTACAAGCATTCAATCCTCTCTCTACATGTCACTTTCTGTAGCCCGTACGTCGCATCATGATATCAGTCATCGCCTATCTCGACCCCGGCACCGGGAGCATCATCATCCAATCTGTCCTGGCTGGTTTACTGGGCATCGCATTTGCTATCAAGATGTTCTGGCAGCGGGTCGTTGGTTTCTTTCGGTTTCGCAAAACGGAGCCGTTGGCGGACGAAGGAACTGAGACAGAGCCAAAAACCTGAATCAACGTGCCGAGAACTCCGGGTTACAGCGTGGTTCCGGCAGGTGTTTCGCGTTACCTTGAAGGTTGGTGCATACCAGTCGTGTAGTGATGGGACCAGGGTCTCCACCTGACACTTCGGGCTTTCTGGGCCGACTGCTTGCCGGTTGGCGCCGGACCAAGCGGGCCTGGAGTGGCGTCAGGGCCTTTGGATCCCTGCCACGTCAGGATCGTCGGCTGGTCTTTTACGCGGAAACGGCGGCAGACTGGGCCTACCTTGAACCCGTGGTAACAGCTCTCGGGGATCGCGGAAACCGTGTCCTGAAGATCGCTTCCGACCCGAATGACCCGGTGCTTGACCAGCCGGATTCGTTTTTTGTCGGTTCCGGTTCTGCGCGGACAGCCTTCTTCAAGTCGATCGATGCCGACGCATTCGTAATGACGCTTTCGGACTTGCAGACCTACCATCTGAAGCGATCCGTATTTCCGGTTCATTACTTCTATATTTTCCACTCGATCGCGAGTACGCATCGGGTTTATCGCGAACACGCATTTGACGCCTACGACACGGTGCTCTGCGTTGGACCGCATCACATGGATGAAATCCGCAAGACGGAGGCTGCCTATGGCTTGAAGCCAAAACACCTTCTACCCCACGGTTACGGCCGACTTGATACTTTGATTCAGGACATTTCAAGTCGTGGCAAGACAACCCGCCAGGGTTCCTCGAAGACCAGTGTGCTGGTGGCTCCTTCGTGGGGTGAGTGCTCGATCGTAGAGCACTGTCTTGAGCCCCTCCTGGAGTCTCTCCTCGAGGGTGGTTTGGAGGTGACCATTCGCTTTCACCCGATGACGAGAAGACACAATCCCGATCTGGTCGCCGGTCTTCTGGCCAAGTACGAAAGCACGGGTCGGTTTCACTTCGATCCCCACATCAATACGACGGATTCCCTTCTCGCGGCGGACATCATGATCAGCGAATGGTCGGGAGCTCCGCTCGAATTCGCCTTCGCCCGCGAACGACCGGTTATCTTTATCGATACACCGCCCAAGATTCATAATTCCGCCCATAAGCGCGTGGATGCGCCCATGCTCGAGGTGGATATCCGGGAAGAGATCGGGCGGGTCGTTTCTATGGATGCGCTCGACCGGCTCCCCGCGGTTATCGATGAACTCGTCGGATCAGTTGAATCGTGGTCAGGAAGGATTCGAAAGATTCGCGAAGAAACCGTCTTCAATGTCGGCCGCAGCGGCGAAGCGGGTGCGGAAGCCATTCTCGAGACCCTTGACCAATTACCAACGCGATGAGACAGGACACTAGTGGAGCTTCCAATAGCTACTGAAAAAATATGAATACTGACTCAGATTCTCCCGTGAAAACTGTGTATGTGGGGATGAGTGCGGATCTTATTCACCCGGGCCACCTGAACATCCTGCGAACCGCCGCCTCCCACGGCCTGGTGACGGTCGGCCTTTTGACCGACAAAGCGATCGCGTCGTATAAGCGGCTGCCCTATATGACATTTGAGCAGCGCCAGGAAGTGATCGAAGCGGTGAAGGGTGTGGACCGGGTCGTTCCCCAGGAAACGCTGGATTACGTGCCGAACCTGCGCACCTACAAACCGGATTTCGTCGTTCACGGTGATGATTGGAAGGAGGGCGTCCAGCGGCAGACCCGGCAACAGGTGATCGATACGCTGAGTGAGTGGGGGGGCAAACTGGTCGAAGTCCCATACACCAAGGGCGTTTCATCGACACAATTGATTGCGGCCGTCAAGCAGAAGGGGACGACACCCGGCATGCGGCTCGGACGTCTGCGAAGAATGCTCGCGGCCAAACCCTTGCTGCGCTTCCTCGAAGCTCACAATGGTCTGACCGGTCTGATCGTGGAAGGGGCGAAAGTTGTCGAGGGTTCCACGGTTCGTGAGTTCGATGGGATGTGGCTTAGCAGCCTGACCGATTCGACGGCAAAGGGAAAGCCGGATATCGAAGCGGTGGATGTGACCTCCCGCATGCAGACTTTGAACGATATCGTCGAAGTGACGACGAAACCGATCATCTATGACGGCGACACCGGCGGGAGACCCGAGCACTTCGCGTATACGGTTCGAACCTTGGAGCGTTTCGGGATTTCCGCCGTGATCGTCGAGGACAAGGTTGGGCTCAAGCGAAACTCGCTACTCGGGACCGATGTCTTTCAGGAACAGGCCGACATCGGAGAATTCAGTGAGAAAATCGCGGTTGGCAAACGCGCTCAGGTAACCGACGACTTCATGATCATCGCTCGAATCGAGAGCTTGATTCTCAACCGTGGCCTTGACGATGCCATCGAACGGGCTCGTGCCTTTGTGGATGCCGGCGCGGATGGGATTATGATCCACAGTCGCGAGGAGGACCCCGGGAATATCTTTCGCTTCTGTGACGCCTTCCATGCCTTTCCGCGGCGGGTGCCCCTGGTGGTGGTGCCCTCGAGTTACAACCACGTTTCGGAGTCGGAACTGGAGGCGCATGGGGTGAACGTGGTCATCTATGCGAATCACCTGTTGCGCAGCGCCTATCCGGCCATGCTGCGCACGGCCGAATCTATTCTGGGCAGCGGCCGTTCGCTTGAGAGCGACAAGGAAATCCTGTCGATCAAGGAAGTCCTGCGACTCATACCTGGAATCGGATTCGAATGACTGATCCGGCACGTGTCTTTGATCAGCTCGAGCGACACGGGGTCGGCTTCTTTTCGGGTGTTCCCGACTCGTTGCTGAAGGATTTCTGCGCTTATGTAACCGATCATGCCCCGTCGGAAAACCACGTCATCACGGCCAACGAAGGCGCGGCGGTTGGCATGGCGGTCGGGTACCATCTCGCGACAGACGGTCTGGCACTTGTCTATATGCAGAATTCCGGCCTCGGGAACGTGGTCAACCCGCTGCTGTCGCTGGCCGACGTCGAGGTGTTTTCAATTCCCATGATCCTGATGGTCGGTTGGCGGGGCGAGCCCGGAGTCAAGGATGAGCCGCAGCACGTGAAGCAGGGTCGCGTGACGCTGGCGTTGCTCGATGCGATGGAGATTCCTTACGTGATTCTGCCGTCTGAACCGGAGGCGGCCGAGTCTGAAATCTCCAGGGCCGTGACCATGGCGCGCGAAAAGTCATGTCCGGTCGCACTTGTCGTGCGCAAAGGAACGTTTTCACCCTATCGGAGGAAGCAGGCGGCCGACCTCGATCAACCGATGTCCAGAGAGCAGGCAATCGGTTGCCTGGTCGAAGAAATCGAACCGGGCGCGGTGGTTGTCTCGACGACCGGCATGATTTCCCGAGAGCTTTTCGAGGTCCGTCAGCAACGCGGTGAGGAAGCCGGGCGCGACTTTCTCACGGTGGGCTCGATGGGTCATGCTTCCTCCATCGCTTTTGGAGTTGCCTCGCGACAGCCTGATCGACCGGTGTATTGCTTTGATGGAGACGGTGCGATGCTCATGCATCTTGGATCACTCGCGGTGCTTGGCCAGGCCGCTCCCGCCAACTTCAAACACATCGTTCTCAACAACGGCTCACACGACTCGGTCGGTGGACAGCCCACGGTTGGCCTTGCCGTCCGATTCGGGGATATCGCACGGGCCTGTGGCTACTCTCATATCGGTCGGGCCCACGAACCGAAGGCCCTGCGCAAAGCCATGGCGGAACTGCGGGATGCGAGGGGGCCGGCGCTTCTCGAAATAGAGGTCCGCAAGGGATCGCGTGATGATCTCGGTCGTCCGACCTCCACGCCCCTCCAGAACAAGGAAGCCTTCATGAGATTGCTGAGAAACGCGGTCTGATGGCAGGTTGCGAAATAGATCCACCGCGGAAACCTGAAGATCCCGAGCGATTTCGCTTCGGACCGATATTTGGGCGTCTTGAATAATCGGAGACAGAATTGCTCAAGGTGCTTTTTGACCGGCGCACAGCAACGGGTTGTTTGCTTCCGGGTTCGGAAAGGGTAGGGCGTGGCCGCCGGACGCGCCGTCGAAGGAAGGCCCATCCGCTGAACCTCAGCCTATGGAGCGGCGCGTCCGGCGGCCACGCCCTACCTGATCGGTCTGTTACTTGCGCGCCCATTCTGAAACTTTGACCGGAGCCTGCATGATCAGCACAGTTGCCACGGTGGACAATGGGTCGATGCTCTTGCCTTCCTTTCTGCGCGCGCGCCGACGGTGATTTTTTTCCGGACAAAGCCGATTGACCTTGGGGCGGACCAAGAACTCTAATTTACGAATGTTCGCCGGAAGAGCTCGAAAACTGAAGCCTATGAGCTGGCGGGGCCGTCTTTTTCTGGCGCACGTCCTGACGGCAGTCTGTGTCTTTGGACGCCTTGAGGCGGAGCCGGACGAAATCGTGGTTCGCACTGAATCCCTGGAGGTCCGGATCCACGAGCGGGGTGGAGTACCGGTGAGTTGGAGGATAATTGATCCGGCCTACCTTGGACCGAAGGAAACGGTGGTTGGTGATCAGGGGGGGGTAGAGCTCATCGGGGCGCCCGTTGACGGATTCCCGACCGGGAACCTACTCGATCTGCTGCTTCCCACCGATTTTGAAGAGGAAGCCCTCATGCGGTCCGCGGTTTATTCGGTCGAGCGATCGGATGATGCCGGGGGAACCAGGTTGCGTTTGCTCGCGCCGGTTTCGGCGAAGGGGGTTCGCCTGATCCGAACCTATCGATTTCCTGAACGGGGATTCACGGTTGGATTCTCCCTCACCTGGGAAAATACCGGTGACGGAACGGTCACGGTCAGCCGGGATGAGAACGGGTTTCTGCTGGCGTTGGGACCGGGACTTGGGGGGAGGTCCAGACGCGACGCCGGTCTTGCCGGCGCCCTTTATGCCTATGTTGCGCCCTTGGCTGCCACTGGATCAGTGATTGACCGCCCGGAACTGGACTTGGATCGCCCCCGGTTGGATCTGGGAGGGGAGGATGGACCGCTCCGTTGGGTGGGACTGCACAATCGGTATTTCCTGATGGCGCTTGCACCGTCCGATGAAAGTCCATCCCCGTCCCTTCGCGGAGCGGCGTGGATTGAGCCCGATGGAATTTCCGGCGATGATTTTGGGCCGACGTCGCGAGTGGGTATCGCCACGGGCCCCGTCGTGCTCAATCCAGGCGAGACCGTAATCCGCGAGTTTACACTTTTTGCGGGTCCAAAGATACGGTCGGAACTCAGAACGATGGGCGAAGATCTGGACCAGGTTCTCTACCTCCGTCTCTGGAACTGGCTTCGGTGGCTCAGTTTCGGGCTGCTTGCCCTGATGAATGGCATCCATGCGCTGGTGCCCAGTTGGGGGCTGACCATTATCCTGCTGGCCGTCGTCATTCGATTGATCCTGTCGCCGGTTGCTCAGAAAGGTATCCGGGCCCAGTCTCGTTTCAATGCGGCGAACGCGAAGATGCGCCCGCATCTGAAGCGGATCAACGATGAGTTTGCCAAGGATCCGGCCCGTCGGCACCGGGAGACGATGAAGGTCTACAAGGAACACGGGGTGTCCATGTATTCACCGTTCAAGGGATGCCTGACGCTCTTTCTCCAGATACCGATCTTCATCGCGCTGTTCAACGTGATTGGCCAGGCCTATGAACTGCGCGGGGTCGGTTTCCTCTGGATCGGAGACCTGGCAGCGCCCGACCGGCTCTTCCCGCTCGGGGTGACATTACCCGTCCTGGGTGATTCTTTCAATCTTCTGCCCGTTCTGATGGCCCTCACCCAGGTGTTTTCCACCAAGCTTGCCCCACCGGATGGGAGCGACGCCAGGCAGCAGCGGACTCAGAAATGGTCGATGTGGGCGATGGCGCTGGGATTCTTTCTTCTCTTCTACAATTTCCCGGCCGGCCTGATAATCTATTGGACCTGTGCCAACCTCGGTCACCTCGTCCAGCAGCGGCTTTGGAAAGCGAATCCCGCCTTGAGCGAGACACAAGGTGGTCCCTCCGGCCAGACGCCCTGATTTGTCAATGAGACCAGGGACTGTAGAATGATGCTTCCGGTACCCGGATCGAGATACGCAAGGACGATATTCATACGTGGTAACCGTGATGATTCGGTTACGGTGAGGGTTGACCGCAGTACATCGGATTTTGGTGTCCAGAACAAAACAGGATCCTGACTCGGCGGCGATCATCGGGTTGGGGCGAGATCAGAACGTGGCGTCGTACCGCCGGGAAGCGGCATCCGCTTGCGGAACTGGGGCCTATCTTGGGACGGCGACCAACTGGAATTGCCGGGCCATGATTCCCAACTTGCGGCAATCGGAGGAGGTGCTGATTTCACAGGGCGCCACGGGATCGCTGATGAGAAACTCAACTCCGAGAGCACCGTCGTTGAGGTTGTCTGTCGGGATTCTCATTTCATACCAACGATCTTCCTGCATCTGCCAGGAACCAATCGCGACACCATTTGCTACGACTTGGACGTTCTCGAATTCCACGACCCCGGCGACTGAAAACCCGCTCGCGTTGAGGCGGAGCAGAAGGTCGCCGTGGAAACCATCCGGCAATCTGAAGTTCATGGCGGCGATCGGTCCGTCTGACCACCTGTGAGTTGGTTCTGGAAAACTCCAGCCTTTGCCCAGATATGGATCGGCAGCGTCGGCCGAAAAAAACGGATAAACGACACCAAATTCGATCTGGTTGGATCTACCGGCATCCGGCGACGCTCCTTGTTTGTATCTGATATTGGTTTTCCGCCATGAATTAGGATCCAGAGCATCCCCGGTCACTTCGTACTTTTGGATTGGCGGTAGATAATCCTTGCTCCAGTCGCCATATTCCTTGGTCCAGTGGTAAAGGTAGAAGGGTCTGATGCGGACGGGGTTTATCCTCTCCTCCGTATGTCCACGGCAATCATCGGATTCTCCGAATTGATTGGTAAGGATGCAGTGAACATCGGACATGTGGGATGGAAGGTTGGATGTCCTCAGGGGCCCTCGCGAGCCTTTGGGTTTGTAGAGGAGCAGGGACATTCCTGATGAATGGACATACCACGGGAGGCCTTCTGTCGGATTTGTAGTGTCGATTTGGTCGTCGGTGTATTCAACGACGTGGGTCATGGTTCCGTGATCGGACAAGATGACTATTTCGGAGGAGTCATAGATCCCCAGTTTTCGAAGGCGAGCAAGCATTCGCCTCGCGATCGTGAGTCCGCCGCGAGATTGAGATATGACCTCTGCTCGCGTGTCATCGCCATCACTATTGCCAACGTATTCAAGATTCTCGTTGATCCGATAGGGAGGGTGCGGGGTGGCAAAGTGGTAATACTTGAATGTTCCCTCCGCTTTGGAATTTACGTTGCTCAACCTCTCAAAGAGCCTGAGAAACTTCACATCCGTTCCGTGCCACCCGGGAGGCACGTCAGGTTCCCTCAACATCTTCGAAAAAAACCAGTCACCATCGCCATAGATACGATCTTTCAGGAAGGTTGGCGCGGCGCGAAACAGGCCGCCATCGGTGACCAGCATGGCCAGCATCACGAGTGAATCGCTGCTTTGCTCGACAATCCGGAACGTCCTGTCTTTGATCCCGGGTCCGACGTCCAGACCGTCCACAACCAAGTGGTTCATGGTCACTACGTCGGAGACATACCCGTGTTTTGCGAAAATATCAGTTACGCTGCTCTCGGCATAGGCACGCTTCGCAAAGTCGCGGATGGGCTCCTGATTAGTGTAGAAGCGACCGGTCAGCATTAGCGGAATATTCGCATAGGTTGTCGGATAACCGGTGACATGGTTCTTGAAAAACGTGAATCCATCGAGAAATTCCACATCCTCTGGAAATTGATCCGTTATCTCGACGAACAGATCAAGTTGGAAACAGTCGAGAAGAATAAGGATCGTATTGTTCTGCGGATGAAGCGTGAAAACTCCCTCATAACCTTCTTGCTTCACTGGCTTTGGTTTATAGTCGCTCGCTAGAAAGCTGGCAGCGATTGACAGAACCCCGAGGGTGACAATCGCCTGGGATGCCGTGGACGTTAGGCGCGGGTATCGAACAGCTGCCCAGATCCCCAAGGAGAGCACCGATATCCAGACCACCAATTCAGCGATCGAATGCCCGAACCATCGGCTCCAATCGATACCGCGTCCGTCCAGCGGTCCGAAATCCCATACCAGAATCTGGCTCTGCAGCCACACGCAACAAGCGAGGCTGATCACCGCTCCAATAAGGATATTCTGGGTCTTGGGGTGGCGCCTGAATATCCAAAAAAGGGCCATACAGATTCCCCATCCGATTCCGACGTTTCGCACGAGGAAAAGAACGATCTCCGAGAATTCTCCTTGGTATTCCTCGTAGTTGCCGAAAAAGAAGGTTAGGGGCGCGACCGCAAGGAGTACAAATGGAAGTGTTACGGCGGGAAGAAAGATGTTCTTTGATGGACGGAGTAACATTTGGTTTTGTCGGGACCGATTTTCAGAAGAGGATTGCCCCAGGCTCGATACCTGCCGGACAAGGTGAAAGTGGGCCTGCAACGATGATAAGAATGAACGGCACGCTTAGCGTTGGAGGACCTGCAACTTGAAAAATGCGACACCGAGATTCCCCTGTGGGACCTCACCGATTGGAGAACGAAATCGGAATATCACACTGCAAGCTCGATTGGTAACTGGAAGCGCAACCTCGATTGTGGTCCTAGTCAATTCGGGGTTGGATAAATTCGCAGGGACCATCGTTTCATGCAGTTGTTTTGAACAGGCATGAACGGTGACGACGAGTTTCGCACTTGGAGATTGAATCTCGGCTCTGAGCATAGCCCGTCCGGTCGTCGGGCTGATGACTACAAATTCGGCTTCCGGCAATTCGCTCCAGATCAATGGCCACGGCAGGTTCATGTCGGGATAGGGGCCTTCGGGATTGCGAAAGCCGGATCGAAGGGAAAGGGTGTCGTGAGCGTAGATGCCGTGGTCATCGACCAGGTAATTGCGACGCCCGGGAGGCAGTGAATCGAGCCAACTCTTCAGGTAGTGCCGAACCCGGCGCTTTTCCTTCCCGATTCCAAACGACCAGCCCGGTTCGAATGGGGGGGTATCGCCTGTCTCTTTCTTGAGTACCTGTCCCAGCGGGCGAAGAGCATCGCGGTCGTCGAGCATGCCGCCTGCATCTCCGGATATCGGGCAGGCGATGCGGGTCCGGGAAACGGTCAAAGTTGCAGGCCTGGTCGAGGCCATGGCTTCGCGGTAGAGCTCAAGGTAGCGCTCGGCTTGGGTCTTAAGCGGGTAATGGGTTTCGATTGTCTTTCGGGCGGCGGCACGGATTCCTGGCTGCGCTTTGGGCGTGGTGGCGCAGCGGATAATCGCTTTCCCCAATGCCTTTGCGTCACCGGTGGGGGCCAGGTAGCCGCTTTCCGAGTCGACAATCATCTCGGGGAGAGCCCCGACTTCAAACCCGGCGACGGGTGTGCCGCAGGCCATGGCCTCCATCACGGTGTTGGGTTGGTTGTCCTCGAGCGAGGGAAGCAGAAAAAGGTCGGCCGCGTTGTAGGCCATCCGCAGTTTCTGATCATCCCGGATATACCCGAGTTCGTGGAGGGGAACCGGCAGGTCGGCCAGCTCGTCGGGCGGATTTCCGAAGAAGGCAAGGTGAATGGGGAGACGGTCTCCCAACTTTGCAACGACGAGTTCGAGCGCCGCGTGAAGGTGATGCCAGCCCTTGCGCTTTTCGGTGAGGTGGTCGGCGCCGAAGAGAAGGACAAAGGCGTCGGGCGGCAGGCCGAATGACGCGCGGGCCCGGGCTGCATCCTCCGGGTGAAAGACGTCGGTCTCGATACCGTAGGGAATGTGGTGGATCGGTTGACCCCGGAGGAGCGAACTGCGGCGGGCGCCATCGACAATCCACCTGCTGGGACCGACCAGGTGCAGCGTGTGTCCGGCCAGCTGGCGTTTTCGTTCACGAAGAATTGCAGCTGCCAATCGGGGAAACTCACCCTCCAGTTGTGGGCAGTCCGAGCAGCTTTGTTCGTAGCGGACGCACCCGGAGGCGTAATGGCAGCCCCCCGTGTAGGCCCATTGGTCATGGATGGTCCAGAACACCGGTTTCCCCAGTTCCAGGAGCCGCTTCAATGTCACCGCTGACAGGACATAGGAAGGCCAATGCAGATTGATGATATCAGTCGCGGCGACCGCCGGATGCCCACTTAGGTCATAGCCCGGATAGGGCAGGGTGAAAACGGTGTTGCTCAGCCCGCTGCGATTGGCCTCGATGCCCCTGTGCTGAAGGAAATAGCCAAAGAGTTGCTCGTTGAGTCGGGCGGATTCCGGGAATTCCGGATCGAAGCGGTCGCAGTCAGGTCCCGTTTCGCCTTCCCGGACCAGCAGACGGCTGTCCTCTCCGACGGCCTGGAGTCCGCGATGCAGTCGAAGCATCGAACGCGTCGCGCCGCCGCGGGTACTGTGGAAGGTGATGTGGAGAATCCTCAACGGGCGTTGATCCGGATGGGATTTCGAACTCATGTCAACCGGTCCGACGCGCTTAGGGACAGTCGCATAGCTCGATCCGGTTGAAGATGACCGCGAGAGGGCGTTCATCGGGAGACCAATGTCTTGGGCGGATCTGAAGATGGTGATGCCTGCCATCCTCCGGTAACTTAATGATCGCCCGGAAACCATCAGAGCCGAGATCACCGAGATTTGGCGGTATGTCGATCTCGGCGATCACCTGGTCGGCAATGATAAACGTCAACGCTTGGTCGCTGTGATAGTTTTTGATCTCCATCGCGAGCGAATGCCGACCGGTCTCCGGCAGATTGATTTCAAGCGAGCAGTCACGTCCGTAGGCCCAGACAAAACGAGGCAATTGGAATTCGCTGTTCGGTCCCTCGACCGGGCTGAAACCCGTGAGTGGAACCACTCCGGGGCCGCAGACCGGATGTCGTTGCTCCATAGTGTTCTCCATACCGAGCCAGCGTCGATAGATCGGTGAGGTGAGGGCGACCGCGCCCGCGCTCCACTCGTTATGGTGGTGAAGGAACCCTTCATCACGGTGTCTCCGAAGTTCCCGGAATGAGAACGGTCGAGCGAGGGGCGCGAAAACGGATTCATTCTGGTCTTCGGCGTCGAGGTGGGCCCCATAGATCCGAGCTTCCTCAAGACTGGGGCATCGCGCGAACCGCTCCAGGTTCCGGACCGTATCCTCACTGACGGCGTCCACCGCAAGGTCGATTCCGGGTTGCGCGCAGAGTGCCTCCGTCAACCTGAGCATGGCTCGTTGTTGGGTCGCCAGGCCCCAGGCAAGGCCGTGCGCGTTCTGTTCGGTCCGAAAGGAGGGTTCGACCTTTCCATTGACGTTTCGATAGCCGGCAACCCCGCCATGTTGGGCCGCGACGAACAGTTCCAGGACGGCGACAAGGTAAACAAGTGCGTCGACCTTCGATGTATCCGAGGTGTCAAAGAAGAAGGAAACCAGTTCGTCCTCAGGTTTATGCCTTTTGGTCCCGAGCAATCCGAAATAAAGCCCGGTGACGGGCGCGGTCTGTCCCGCTGTATCGAGCAAACGGCTTATGCACTTCTGGAGCGTTCCCCGCCATCCGATGTCCACTATTGCGAACGAGTGACCGGACATCAGTTCGTTCTGCTCGAGATAAGCGATGGCATCCTGTCTTGCCCGCTCTCCCTGTTGGATGAGTCGTTTCCGCGGGCCGGGCAGCAACAGGCACTGTCCCAAGGCCTTCCGTTGTGCATCGGTCAGGTTTACGTCCCAGGTATCTGGAGGGAAGCCGGCTTGGGCAAGCTCATCAGCGACGGCCTCCGGAGGGATCTCCACCCTTCTCAAGGCAATTCGAACCGTCAGGACGGCGGTCGGGGCCAGGATCCACGACAATTCATCATCCAACGATTCGCTCAGGGCGGGCAGCAACAGGGATTGTCTGGAAACGTAGAGGTAACGCAACTCGACCGGGTGTTCCGCCCGCTCGTTCAATCGCTCGGCGATCTGATGGAGGATCTCACCGTCGCGGGAAAGGAAATACAGGCGGCTGATTCCTCGCTCAGCCGCCTGACGCAGGCACCAGGCGGTGTACGCGATGATCAATGGACCCGCAACCTCGATGGTCGTCTCGAAGATGACACGGTCCTTCACCGCCTCTTCAGGGTTGAGCAGTCTCAGTTTCCTTCGCAACCCATGAAACAGCGACTGGGCCAGTCGCGCCGAATCTGATTGGGGTTCTGCTTCCGGAGCTTCGTATCGGTTCGGTTCAGTTGGACGGAAGACCGCGGCTTTCCAGCCCGCGGTCCGGGCCATCCTGAAATCGCTCTCCTCGTTGTCGCCGACATGAAACAAACGGGACGGTCTGATGCCTTCGCTTGAGGCGACATGGGAAAAGAGGTCCCCGGTCGACTTCATCAGGCCGCTTTCGACTGAAAGGTAGAGTCGGTCGCCGGGCAAAAGGATACCGAATTCCCGGAGCAGGGGCTCAAGGAAGTCCCTCGGGAAATAGGTGTCGGACGTAAAGAAGATCTTTCTCTTCCGCTTTCGCGCCCGATGCAGGAGCGCCAGGCCGGCCGGGATGGGAAACTGTGCCTCTCGCTCGACTTCAAGCTCTATCTTCATGGCCGCCTCCCGCCAACTCGCGCCAGAGCCAGTCTCGGCCTCCAGTGCCGAGTAGATTTGCGCAAGGGTTACTTCCGAGCTGAAGTCCGTGCGTTGGCGCAGCTTGAATTCGGTGAGTTCCCGAAGTCGGGCGAAGCTCTGGTGATCGAGGCCCGATGCCTCCAGGCGGCGTTCAACCTCAAGGAAGAGGTCGGTCGGACAGGCAAAATGGCGCCCCAGGAGGGTGTCGAAGAGATCGAATGAATATGCCTCGACCAGACGCGGAAGGCGTGGTTCACGGGCCGTATTCACAATATGGGCATCAGGCTCAGTTCCCAACGATCGGTCTCGAAGTTGAAAGTGGCCACCCGTCCGGCCAGCCATTCGAACTGAAGGCCGAACCCGTCGATCCAGGGCTTGCCTTGCTCGAGGTTGAAGAACAACCCGCTGTCTTTCGGATGGCTGGAGAGCCATTTGTGGAGAGAGCGAAAAGCGGCCGGCGGCGATTCGAGCGGCGGAAGCTCACTGGCATAATTCGCCGGATCCCCGGTGATCTGGTCGCCATGATAACGGTAGCCCCCGAGAAAAGACTGGACCTTTACCAGGTCAGCGTGGTCAGCGAATGCCAGCCAGAGCCGAAAGTCGGCCGCATAGCGCATCGATTCGTCGAGGCGGCCACCGGCTTTGTTCCAGAGATCGCGACTCCAGAAGCAACAGTCCTGTGGAATCCACCCGAAACCCGTATCAGCGTTTTCTATTCGATAGAGACCGCGGCGGATGAACTCCCTCGAATAGGCCCTGGTGAAAGGATCAAAAGACGAACGACTGCCGCGCCGATTGAACGAATTGGGTATGCCGGTCAGCCAATGGACATCGTCATTTTCGCCGAATATTTCGGAAACGGTCTGAAATGCGCCCGGATGGTAGAGGTCGTCACTGTTGATCCAGGCGAACACTTCGCCGTCGGCCCGTGAGAATCCCCGGTTGAGTCCCTCGTACATGCCCCCGTCGGTTTCGTGGTGAATATGCAGATCAACGCTTCGGCAATTGACCGGAAGTCGACCGTCCTCCGCGGCATTCTGCCATCGATCGAGTATGCGACGGACCTTGGGCGAATTCCCGGCGTTCTGAATGATGTACTGGATGGAAAAATCACCGGCTTGATTCAGCACACTTGTGATTGTCGCGTCCAAAAAGTCCGCCCGGTCGTGGCATGGCGTGATTATGGAGATCTTCATTTCTTGCTTATCTTCCTCTTCCCCCGATTCCATCGGTCGGCAATATCGGCGGCGAGACGGCAGGCACCAAGGCGTTCATACCTGTACCTTGCTTCTTTTGTTTGACGCAATTCCTCCTTCAGCGCGGCGACTTGCACCGCAGTTTCCTCGATCAGCCTGGTTTTTCTTTCAAGCACTTCGTTCGTCTCATCGAGATCGCACCTCAGGATCCGCACCTGCTTTTCTTCGGTTTGGAGAAGGTCCTGGGCGGATTGGCGCAGTTCGCGTTCTTCTTCGGCCCAGGCACGAAGGTCATCGCGTTGTTTTCCTGCGTCCGCAAGCAGGGTTTCCGCCTTCGTGCGCAACCTCTTTTCTTCGCGCGCCCAAGCCGCCCCGTCATCCCGCTGTTTCTCGGCGTCGGTCCGGAGAGATTCGGCCTCGCGGCGCAGTTGCCGTTCCTGTTCGGCCCAATTGCGATGGTCGTCGCGCTGTTTCTCGGCCTCGATGTAGAGGGATTCGGCTTCGCGGCGCAGTTGCTGCTCCTGCTCGGCCCAGTCACGGAGGTCATCGGCTTGTTTCAGAGTCTCCGCCAGTCGGGTTTCGGCAGACTCGCGCTGCCGGCGTTCCTCAGCGGCGATTTCGGTTGTCTCATCCCTCTGCCTCTGGATGTCGGCACAGTGTGTCTGGAGCTGCCTCCAGAGCTTGTCCACTTTCTCTGCCCAGTCACAGGCTTCGTTGCGTTGCTTTTCAGTCTCCCGCAGCAGTGATTCCGCGGTTTCGCGCAATTGATGTTCCTCGGCCGCGGTTTTCCTTGCTTCGTCGCTTTGTTTTTCAGCGTCTGCCAGAAGAGCTTCGGCGTTTTTCCGAATACCCTGCTCTTCCTCGGCCCAGGTGCGCAGGTCATTGCGTTGCTTTTCGGTTTCCCGCAGCAGTGATTCCGCGGTGACGCGCAAGCGGTGTTCTTCTTTCTGGGCTTTCTTCGCGTCGCCGCTTTGTTTCTCAGCGTCTGCCAGAAGAGCTTCGGCGTTTTTCCGAATACCCTGCTCTTTCTCGGCCCAGGTGCGCAGGTCATTGCGTTGCTTTTCGGTTTCCCGCAGTAGCGATTCCGCGGTGACGCGCAGGCGATGTTCTTCTTTCTGGGCTCTCTGCGCGTCGCCGCTTTGTTTCTCAGCGTCTGCCAGAAGAGCTTCGGTGTTCTTCCGAATACCCTGCTCTTTCTCGGCCCAGGTCCGCATGTCTTCGCGTTGCTTTTCGGTTTCCCGCAGTAGCGATTCCGCAGCGACGCGCAGGCGGTGTTCTTCCTTTTGAGCCTTCTTCGCGTTGTCGCGTTGTATTTCGGTATCCCGGAGTAGTTTTCCCGCGGTGACGCGCAGGCGGCGTTCTTCTCTCTGAGCTCCCTTCGCGTCTTCGCTTTGTTTTTCTGCGTCTGCAAAGAGAGCTTCGGACTTGCCACGAAGGACCTGTTCTTCCTCCGCCCACTTGCGGAGGTCCGTAATCTGGTCGCTCAACGATTCGTTCCACTCGCGCAGGTTTCTGTTTTCGGATTCCAACTGAACTGATCTGAATCCGGCCTTCTTGAGACTCTCAAGGACCTCTTTTTCCGGGACCGGTGAAGGGCTTTTCACAAATCGAATGCCACGGTCGCTGCGGTGACGCCACTGGCTCAGGAGACCCTCGGTGATGGCTGCGGAGGAGATGTCGGTGATGCAGCGCCATCGATCGAGATAACAATGCCACCCACAGTTCCGGCAGGGCATTGATGTGTGGACGATCGTCATCCTGCCGTCCTCGGGAAAGAACCTCTGCCAATGACCCAGCCCCCAGATGGCGACGGTCGGTGTTTTCGTGATGGCCGCGATCTGTGCGTAGAAAGTCTCGTGGGTCAGAAACAGGGGTGTCTTCTTGAGCAACGCGACCAGGTTCGGGAGATCGTCCGCATCGAAGCGCTGTCGGGTCGATTTGATCCCTCGCTTGCGAAGGCCTTTTGAGACCTCGGAGGCAATTGCCCGGTCGAAGGGCCCCTCGATGATCAGGCAACTTTGCTCCGGCAGGGGTTTCCCACTCAGGAAGTCGGCGACTCCGTCACAGAGCGACGAAGGTTTGACGCTTCGGCGAGGATCACCGACTCCGGGAGCGATGGCGAGGACCCGGCTGACACCGGTCAGGTCGATGGGCTCCGGGGGCTTTCGAGGGTTGATCGTGATGGTATAAGGGACCTCCTTCCGGCACACCGTGTCTGCCAGCAGGTGCAGTCTCTCGCGCTCGTTCAGGTCTTCCGGGAAAGCGATCTCTTCGGTGAGGAGTTTCTGGCTTTCGCGCAGTCGCATGAGGGACCAATTCCACGGGATGAGTTCCTGGGATCCGGGCGATGGTCCGAATCCGACTCGCCGAACCGCTTCGGTCGAAGCGACGAGGACCTGATCGAGCCAGTTTCTTGTCGTTGATCCCGCAACCGCGAGCTTCGCCTCCAGGCCGTGACTGAAAGCGATCCACCATTCCATCTGGGCCTTCGCTGCCTTCCGCTGTTCCTGATAAGGATTGATCGGGACAGGGATGAAGACGACGCGGCCCCAATTCGAGCGACCCATTCGCAGGCCCTGAAGCGCTTTGCGCGCCTCACTGGCCGGTGGTTGAGCGAGATCCGGTCGGTAGACGCGGGAACCTTTGAGCAGGCTTGCCAGCGACTCATTGCCCGCTCGTACGAACCAGACCAGCCGTGCGCGGGGTCGATGCTGAAGCACGGCGTTGGCCAATCCGATTGCGATGATCTGATCGCCCAGGGCATCGGTTTTTGACAGTACGACCGTTTCGGAGCGGGATCCGGTCGGCGACCTGAGGCTCCTTTTGCTAGTCGGAGGCATGGCCGCGGCGTGGTGTGTCCCCGGTCCGGGACGGGTTCTTTTCGGTCTTCAGGTCATCCGCTGAATCCGGGGGCGAGGCGTTGTGCCGGGTGTCAACCGGTACTGTTTCGAACGAGACTTTGAGAGGCAATTGCGCCATGCCGTAAAACGGCCACATCTCCTGGGCGTCAAAATGGACGCCGATCGGACCGAGCCCTTCAACCACGTCCTGAAACTCGCCGTGGTTGGGCCCTTCGTCGGTCGGCTCGCTGCAGTCGACGGTCAGAGAATATTCAGCCGGATTGACGGAAAGGGACAACTGGAAACAGATGAGGATTTCGCAGCCCGGCTCCATGGGCGGAAAGTGAATGCCGAGTTGCCGGTTACCGGCGGCAAAGACGAGGTTGCCCATCCGGTCGTGGAGACGCACCCCGGTGCCGGCGTATTCAATCTTTTCATTCGCCCTGAGCAGGGCGCAAACGCGGATCGTCTCCCCGAGGCCGAAGCTCGTGCATGGCAGGTTTTGCTCGTTCAGGAGGGCAATGGCGGTGAACTCCATCCGTTTTGTCCCGTGCCGACCGGTCGCTGTGTCGAGGATATTGTGGTCCAGGGTTGGAGCTTTCAACTCGTCCGTCAGGCCGGTTTCGACCGCAGTGCGTTCATGGTTCTGGAAGCTGGCCCGCCGGTCGGAACCGAGCGAGAAGTAGCGACTCCAGCATGTTTCGGGGGATCCCTCGTGGGTGATATGGCCGTTGCGCAGCAGGATGGCTCGTGAGCAGAGATTCTGGACGGCCCCTATGTCATGAGAGACGAAAAGCAGGGTGGTCCCCGATTCGAGTATCTGGTGGATTCGTTGGAAACACTTCTGCTGGAAAAAGACATCGCCCACGCTGAGGGCTTCATCGACGATGAGGATGTCGGGTTCGATGCTGATCGAGACGGCGAAGGCCAGGCGGATCATCATGCCGCTGGAGTAGGTGCTGACCGGATGTTCGATGAAGTCCCCGATGTCGGCGAAGGCTGCAATCTGCTCAAATCGTGCGTCGGTCTCTTCCCGCGACAGACCGAGGACCGCAGCGTTCAGGTAGACGTTTTCCCGTCCGGTGAAATCAGGATTGAAGCCGGAGCCAAGCTCCAGGAGGGCTGCGATCCGGCCGTTGACATTGACCTTGCCGTCGGAGGGCTGGAGGGTGCCCGCCAGGATCTGGAGGAGCGTGCTTTTGCCGGACCCATTGCGTCCGATGATGCCGAGGGCTTCGCCGCGCCGCAGTTCGAAGGAAATGTCCTTCAGCGCGACAAAATCCTGGTAGTGATGCCTGGCTCGCTCCTGGAACCAGCGGGCCGGAGGCGATACGCTGGGAAAGAGCGAACCGGCCGCCTCAAGCGAGGGGGTCACCAGGCGCGACGAGGGTCGGTCCCACATGCGGTAAACCTTGGAAAGGTTTTTCGCGGCGATGGCGATATCCTGGCTCATGGTACTACACTAGATCACGTCGGCAAAAGCCGGCTTGAGCCGGATGAAGCATGCGTATCCCAAGCTGGCGGTCAGGCCCGCGCCCAGGTAGAGCCACCCGAGGGTCGGCCAGAAAACGGGCTGCGACCAGAGAACCGCTTCGCGAGCCATCTCGACGGTGTGCAGGAGCGGATTGAATTTCAGGAATGCCCAGGCCGTGGGCGCTTCGGTTGCCACCCGGATGGCCGGATAGAAGATTGCGCTGGCGAACATCAGCGCACTGGCCAGGGCGCCGACCACCTGCGCGAGGTCCCGGAAAAAGACGCCCAGAGCCGCCAGCAGCCAGGCCAGACCGAGGCTGGTTATGAGGATGGGCAGGATGATGATGGGGAGCTGCAGGGCGTGCACGGTCAGCGCCCGGCCGCCTGCAACCACGCCGATCGCCACCATGGCCAGGGTGATGAGCATGTGGAACGCGCCCGCGCCAACGGCCGCCGCCGGGAGGATTTCCAATGGGAAAACCACCTTCTTGACAAAATTCTGGTGGGTGGTGATCAGGCTGGGTGCCACCGTGATCGCCTCGGCGACCAGCTGAAAGATGGCCAGACCCAGAAAGATACCGAGCCCGTAGTCCCAGCGCGACTCATTCTCGACCACGCCGAAACTGCCGCCAAAAACGAATCCGAACACGAAGACGTAAACCGCCAGAGTGAGCAACGGGTTCAAAACGGCCCAGACGATGCCGAGAATGCTGCCCTTGTGGCGCATTTCGACATTGCGGACGGTGAACTGCCGGAGCAGGCCCCTATGGCGCCAGAGCGAAAGAGCCGGCGCGAAGGGATTGAGGAGCGAAAGGAACGACGGCTGTCGGTGAAGCTCCATGGCTCAGTGCACGAGACCCGGAGGCATGGCCGCATCGCGGCGGGCCGCTTCGAGATCCGCATCCACCATGAGTTCCGCCAGCTCCTTCATGCGGGTTCGAGGCTCCCAGCCAAGTTTTTCCCTGGCCTTGGAATAGTCGCCGATCAGGAGATCAACTTCGGCCGGTCGGAGAAAGCGTTTGTCGTAGTCCACGTGATCCTTCCAGTCGAGGCCGACCCGTTCAAAGGCCACGTCAAGAAATTCCCGGATCGTGTGCGTCTCGTTGGTGGCGAGGATATAGTCATCCGGTTCATCCTGCTGGAGCATGCGCCACATGCCCTCGACATATTCCTTGGCGTAGCCCCAATCGCGTTTCGAATCCAGATTGCCCAGAGTGAGCTTTTTATCGAGCCCCGCCTTGATCCGGGCGGCCGAGAGCGTGATCTTCCGGGTGACGAATGATTCGCCCCGACGTGGGGATTCGTGGTTGAAGAGGATTCCGCTGCAAGCGAACAAACCATAAGACTCGCGGTAGTTGACCGTCAGCCAGTGGGCGAATGCCTTGGCGCAGGCGTAGGGAGACCGCGGCCAGAAGGGTGTTGTTTCGGTTTGAGGGACCTCCTGGACCTTGCCGAACATCTCGGAGGATGAGGCCTGGTAAAACCTGACCTTTTTCCCGATGCCCGACTCGATGACCGCCTCGAGGATCCGCCCGGCTCCGACCCCGGTGATGTCTGCGGTGTATTCGGGTATGTCGAAACTCACGCGCACATGGCTCTGAGCGGCCAGATTGTAGATCTCGTCGGGCTGCAGTTCGTAAAGGAGCTTTACCAGCCGGACGCTGTCGGCCAGGTCGCCGTAGTGAAGAAAGAGACGCTGATCCTTACCGTGTTCATAGGAACGCAGGTGATCGATTCTCGATCGGGTGACAGTGCTGGATCGGCGGACGATACCATGAACTTCATACCCCTTTTCGAGAAGCAATTCGGCGAGGTAGGACCCGTCCTGCCCGGTGATCCCGGTTACGAGTGCACGTTTCAACATGGGTTCAATTCAATTTTTTCAATTCGGAGTCTATGAGTCGGGCAACAATCCTGGGAAACGGAGTGGTATTCTCCCAGCCCAGGAGACGTTTGGCCTTGGCCGGGTTTCCACACGGTGACACCGGTTCCACGGTGGTTACGAGGGAGGCATCGTGGCGAACATAATCTTCGTGGTTCAGGCCGACATGGGCAAACGCGATCTCCACCAGTTCGCTGACCTTGTGCAGTTCGCCGGTGGCGAGGACGAAATCATCAACCGGTGTTGCCTGAAGGATCATCCACATGCCCTTGACGTAATCGGGGGCCCAACCCCAGTCGCGTTGTCCGGTCAGGCTGCCCAGGACGAGTTCGGATTGGAGGCCTTTCTTGATTCTCGCCACCGCCCGTGCCACCTTCATGGTCACGAAGCTCGCGCTCCGGCGGGGCGATTCGTGGTTGTAGAGAATGACCGAGCAGGTCTGCAGCCCGTAAGCGATGCGGTAAATCCTGGCCATCTGTTGGGACAGGGCTTTGGCCGCTCCGTAGGGTGTGGTCGGGTTGAGCGGAGTGAGTTCATCCTGGGGGGAGTGGGATGGGGATCCGAAAACCTCGCTGCTCGATGCATACAGGAACCGGGGAGGTTCGGGAATATCGCGGACGATTTCGAGCAATCGGAGCGTTCCCATTCCTATGCTGTCGACGGTGGTTTCGGGTAATTCGAGACTGAGTCGAGGACTCGACTGGCCGGCCAGGTGGTAAAACTCGTCAGGCTTCGCCCTCATGATGATGCGGCGCAGATGGGTCGCATCCTCGAACGCCCCGTTGTGAAGGAAAAGAGTTCGATTGTGAATCTTCGGGTCTTGATAAAGATGAGCGATATTGCTTGAGGGCAGGTAATCCGGCCGGTGCACCAATCCATGCACTTCGTACCCCTTGGAAAGAAGGAATTCGCAGAGATACGAACCATCCTGTCCGGTGATGCCTGTAATAAATGCGCGCGCCACCAGGGTAGTCCGCCAAGATTTCTCATGGGCGGCAAGCGTTTGTTGATCGCATGGGTCTCGTGCACCCGTGGCGCCGGCCCGGGACGTCGGTTCGTCAAGCCGGAACCGGACTCCGGGGTGCTCCCTCTTGGAAAATGATCGTTGACCCCCTGAACCGGTCCGGTTTCCTGCTGTCGATTGGACTATGGACAAATTCGGAACCACGCGCCGGACGGGTGCAGGTCCCATTCTCGAATTAATTAAAGTGCCCTGATGTTGGTGATGAACATGTTCGGACGGTGTGTGACTGCGACGGGATTCGTCCCCTGGTTTTTTCGCGTGGGTTGGTTCGTTTGCCTGGCGATGTCTGTGCCGCTTTCGAACGGCAACTCTCAGGAAATGACCGCGGAGGAGGTGCCCGAAGACGGATTGGTGCCGGTCGATCTGCTGCTGTCGGAAGATCTGTTTCCACAGTTGATCCCCATTCTCCATCGAGCCGCCCGGCAGGCGCCGAGCGTCCTGGCAAGAAATGTCGATCTCGCCGTGGCCGAGGCCAACGAGATCGTCGCCTTTTCGAATCGCTACCCGTCGCTGGGAGGTACGTTGAAATATGACTATCGGCGTGAGGATCGTAAGGATCTGCTGGAAACCCAGAACAGGAATATTCTATTGTATCTGTTCCAGGCAAGATATCCTCTCTACCACTGGGGAGCGATCGAATCTGCCAGTGAGATCGGGAAGATCGGCGTCGGAATTGCCGAGGGGCAATTGGATACGGCCTATCGGAAACTCATCCAATCCATACGGTCCCAATACCTTGGACTGGTGTTGCGGAAAATGGGGTTGAAGAACAGCGCCCTGGAGTTGGAGAGGCAGTCGATCGCGCTGGAATTTCAGGTCGAACGCATGGAGGCGGGCGAGGTCGCACCCAATCGGGTGGGGTCGGCCGGCCTGAACTTGAAGGAAGCGGAGCTTCGCTACGAGCGGGGCGCATCGGACTATTACTATCTTTTCCGGCAGTTTAAGCGTCTGGTCGGGGACATGGACCTTTCGGACGACGTTGTCGCCGATCACTTCCCGGACGTCGGCCACAATCCTGATCATCTTTCCGCTCTGCTCAGCAAGTTCGTCAACGGTGGATTCGACGATGATCCCAGGGTAAAAGCGGCCGCGCTTCAGGTTGGGCGGGAAGAGCAGGTCTACCACATCCAGCATGTGCGCAATCGACCCAAGCTGGATCTCACCGCGGGTATCACTCAGGATCCGATCAGCTATACCTCCAGTATAGGGAATCGGGGGGGAGTGACGGCGCTCTTTGCCGGAATCTCGGTCCGATGGAGCATATTCGACGGTTTCGAGACCCGCGGGCTGAAACGGGCGTCACTTCTGCGACTCAATAGATTGCGCCGGAATCTCCGGGAACTCGATGCCCAACTCCTTGACGATGCGAATCAGGCGGCCGACAAGGTGAGGTTTTCAGCTCGAGCCCTGGAGTTCGGTGAGATTCGATATCAGGGTGTGGTCGGTACGCTCCGGATCCTGGAGGCCGATTTCGAAAAAGGCCTGGCTTCGGAGGAATCAATCGAGGGGGCGAAGAGCCGAATTCGAAGTGCCGATGTCGATATCGCTCGAAGGAAAGCTGAGTATCTCAACGCGGTCTCGGCCTTCATGTCCCTGGTCGGGGCTGATGAGGTGGTCGATGGGTTCCACGACAATCACCCCGAACTCGCTACGGAGTTTGAACGGAGACCGTGACCTGTATTTCTCCGATCTTTCAAGGCAATCTCTGTGATTGAAGACTGGACGCGCCGTGAGTAGGTCTCATGGTCTCAACATTCTGGTATGGCTTCGAAGGTTTCTCTATCGATCAAATTACTCATCATCCCTTTCGTTCTGATCGGCGGGGTCTTCATGGGCCTGCAGTTCATGCGGCCGGTCGTCACAGTGGATGCCGCATGGATCGATGTCGCGGTCGATGCGATCCCGGGCACGGTCACCGTTCGCTCGAAACAGGAGACGCAACTCAAGAGCGATGTCGGGGGCAGGGTCGCCGAGACCTTTCTCGAAATAGGCAAGAGGGTCAGCGAGGGCGATGTGCTGGTGCAGATTGACACGGGCGATGTCGAAATCGAGCTCAACCGGCTCAAGAATGAACTGGACGCGATCGAGCGCAAGATCGAGGTCGGTTCGCAGATCCGGTATTCGCTCATCGACGCGCAGGAGAAATTGGAGGGCTCGGAACGTCTCCTCACCCGGGGCAGCCTGTCGGAAGCGGAGTTCGAGAAACAGAAACGGAACGTCCAGCAGATCGAGGATCGGATGGCTCTCGAGGAATTGCAGAACCAGCAACAACTGGACAAGCTCCAGAACCAGTTGATGGTTCGTGAACGTCAGAAGGGAAAAATGACCATCCGGGCGCCGATCAATTGTATTATCGCCGATGTGTTTGCCTTTCGTGGGGATCTGATCGGCGGGGGCGCTCCGATCGCGAAGATCATATCGCCGGTCAAGGTGGTCGAGGCCAGGATCAGCCAGGAGGACATGGGGGGGCTGACCGTGGGCGAGCAGGCTTCGGTCCGGTTCCTTGGATACGGAGATGAGCTTCACAGTGCCGAGGTCGTCAAGATTCTGCCGGTGGCCGATGCCGACACGCAGCGCTATGTCGTGCATCTCGGCGTCGAGGTGGAACCTGATCGCCTGGTTCCCGGAATCACGGGAGAAGTCAGCATCGTTCTTGACCAGAGAGAGAATGCCATCGTCATCCCGCGGCGGGCGTTGATCGGAAATGAGGTCTATATCGTGGACGATGGCGTGGTCGAGGTGCGCGCGGTGACACGCGGCTTCGTAGGCCTCAACAAGGTTGAGATTCTTGAGGGTGTGACCGAAGGCGAATGGGTCGTTACCAGCAATCTGGACCGGCTTCGATCGGGAGATCGCGTCCGTATCCGCGAAGACTGACGCAATGAGTCACTGCATCAGTAGAGCGACACGCATAAAATGATGGGTATGACAGTCGGTACCGGGATTGTAGGAGAGGGTTTATCCCTCGATGGATTATTGGATCGAGGGATAAACCCTCTCCTACGGACCCCATCAAGCCATGGGTGTAAGTGCACTGGTGTGGTCAGACCCGCATCCGGATGAGTCCGAATCTAAGAATCGCCGTCAGGTTTCTCGTCGCAAGGAAACGGTCGATGGCAATGAGCCTGACCGGCATCGTTTTTGGCGTCGGCTTCTTTGTCGTGACCCAGGCGCAGACCAGCGGATTTGAGTCGTTCTTTATCAGGACCATATTGGGAACCAATGGGGCGATCCGGATTGAGGACCGGTTTCAGGACACACTCCGGAGCATGGCGGCGGCCGGCCAGACCGGAGGATCCGGATTTCTTATTTCACAGCACGAAAGCCGCAACTACATTCCCGGGGTTCAGGAACCCGGAATGATTCGGGCCGAGCTGGAGCAGTTTCCCTCGGTGGTTGCGATCTCAGAGGTAATCAAGGGCAATGTCCTGGCGGTCGGGGTGGGGCAGCGATCCGATCCTGCCCGGATCCTGGGGATCAACCTGGATGACCACCTGAACGCATCGGATCTTGAGGAGCAGATCGTGCGCGGTGATCTGGAGGCATTCCGATCCAATCCAAACGGTGTGATCTTGGGCTTGACCCTGGCTTACCGGCTGTCTGTCGATCCGGGGGATTCAGTGGTCTTTGAGACCCATGGGGAACGCCGCCGATATCGGGTGTCGGCAGTCTATGAGACCGGGGTCACCGATATCGATCGAGTGTGGGTTTATATGCATATGACCGCGGCCCGGTCTTTGCTCAGGAAACCTCACGGGGTCTCTTACATACAGATCAATGTCACCGATCGCGAAAGAGCTCCGGCTGAAGCCCGCCATATTGAAATGGTCCTCCAGCATAACGCCATCAGTTGGCAGGAACGCGAGAAGGTCTGGCTGGAGGTCTTCCGCGCTCTGCGCATTTCCTCCGCGATCACGGTCTCCTCCATCATTCTGATCTCCGGGCTGGGGATGTTCAATACCCTCGCCATGGTTGTGATGGAAAAGACCAAGGAGATTTCCATTCTCAGGTCGATGGGGTATACCCGCCGCGATATTTCCAGCATTTTTCTCTGGCAGGGAATGCTCGTACTGATGGCCGGATCGGTTCTGGGAGCGCTGCTCGGCGCCGGTCTGACCTATGGCGTTTCCAACCTTCCGATCCGCATCCGGGGTATTTTCTCCACGGACAGTTTTCCGGTGGATTGGTCGCTCTGGCACTACGTGGCCGCGATCCTGACCGCGGTTGTGGTTGTGATGTTCGCGAGCCTGATCCCGGCTCGCCGAGCGGCTCGACTTGAGCCAGGCGATGTCATTCGGGGAACCGCCCAGTAAACCATGTCAGCCGACCGATCTGCCGAATCAGCTGTGGGGCATCACCCGTCGAACGGAGAACTCGTGGTCGGGTGCCGGGACGTGGAGCGGTACCTGGGCGAAGGCGAGGGCCGCGTTCATGTCTTGCGGGGAGTCGCCCTTGAGGCCCGTCGAGGGCAGGTGAGTGCGATTGTCGGTCCGTCGGGATGCGGCAAGAGCACCCTGCTCTATCTGTTGGGCCTGCTCGATCGGCCGGACGGCGGTTCCATCCGGATCGGGCAACAGGATGTGCTCAATGCATCCGACGAAGAACGGACCGCAATTCGCTGCCAGAAGATCGGGTTCGTCTTTCAGTTCCACTTTCTGCTGCCGGAGTTCTCGGCCCTCGAGAACGTCATTCTCCCCATGCGGAAACTCGGGCATCTGTCGACCGATGCCATGAGGGACAGGGCGCACAGCCTCCTGGATGGAGTCGGGCTGTCCGACAAGGACCATCGCCTTCCTTCGCAGTTGTCGGGTGGTGAGCAGCAACGGGTGGCTGTTGCGCGGTCCCTGGCCAATTCTCCGTCGTTGATTCTGGCGGATGAACCAACTGGAAACCTCGACGTCACCAACTCCAATCTCGTCTTTGACCTCCTGACGCGACTTGCGAAGGAGAATGGCCAGGCCGTGGTGCTCGTGACCCATAATCCGGATATTGCCGAGCGCTGTGATCGCCGTCTCCTCATGAGCGATGGTCGGTTCGTCGATTGATCCGGCCGGGTGAGTGCCGGCCCAGGCATAACCTGCGTGATCCGCGGTCTGACCGCACACAGATCGATCGGTCTCCAATTTCTCAAGGTGCTTTGGACACTCGTGCTCCGGCACACGTGAAATGATGGGGTCCTGGGAGAAATCTCCTCCGGTTGAGAAATGCGACCAGGTATCCTGCTTGTAGGAGAGGCTTTATGCCTCGATCAAACTGGCCATCGAGGGATAAACCCTCTCCACCCTTGCCCATCATTTCATATGTGATGGTTCACCAGAGCCCTGTCACTGGATGGGAGATTCGGTCGACCGATCACAGCGATTTCAGGTCTGGATATCCGTCCGGGCGCATTTGGATCTCACCATGCGTATAGACTACTGGATGGTATTAGAAACGCTTTTGAATCAGGTCTTGAAACGAATGAAGGTTCGAATACTCAAGGGTGCGCGTTTTTTGGTTTGCGTTCGACAATCAACCCAACTTTTCTCGCGCTGTTTTTACCTCCCTGAAGTCTGAAATTCTGTGCCTAACGATTGCTCCCGTAAGTCTTTTCTCTCCGCGTTTCTTGGTTTGTTTGCCGGTGTTTTCCTGATCGGCAGGCTTGGCAAGAGACAGCCTGATGGCATGGCCCGCGCCCGTCGACAGACGGCCGGCTCGATAATACCCAGGCCCGCGCCGCGCACGGTGCCGAGAGATTCGGGGTTGGGCTGATCGCCCGGCCCGGCACCCAATTGTAGAAGTAGAGGCGTTTCCACTCATGTCGAAGGTCTTCCCGAAATGGTCCAATCGGCTTCCGCTCCTCATTGTCGTTTTCGTCTTCCTTGTTGCGGGCGCTGTGACCAGCGGGATCACCTATTATTTCACCCCGAAATACACACGGGTCGGATATGCTCCCGACCAACCCGTACCCTTTGATCACAGTCTCCATGCGGGCCAACTCGGTTTGGATTGCCGCTACTGCCACACCTATGTGGAAAAGTCGGCGCATTCCAATATCCCGACCGCCGAGACCTGCCTGAACTGTCACACCCAGATTCAGACGCAGAGCCAGCTGCTCAACTCCGTGCGGGAAAGCGTCAAGACGGGTGATCCCATCCCATGGGTTCGAATTCACCAGGCGCCCGACTACGTGTATTTTGACCACTCGGTCCATGTGAATCGCGGCGTCAGTTGTGTCTCCTGCCACGGGCAGGTGAATGAAATGCAGGTCGTGCGGCACGCGGAATCGCACAGCATGGCCTTCTGTCTGAACTGCCACCGGGCTCCGGAGAATCATATCCGCCCGATCGAGGAGGTTTACAATCTTGACTGGTCGGCCGGTTCGCAGGCGGAACAGGTCGCCCAGGGCCTGGAAAAGGTGGAGAACTGGAATATCAAACCGCCGCAGAGTTGCTCTGGTTGTCATCGATGAAAAGGATTCCTCAGCACCCGAAACCCTCTTTGGCGGAAACGACGGGCCCGCGTTATTGGCGCAGCTTGGATGAATTGTCTGCGACTCCGGAATTCCAGGAATACATGGAGCGGGAGTTCCCGGAAGGTGCCTCGGGAATGGATGGTGTCGATCGACGCCATTTCATGAAGATCATGGCGGCTTCCTTCGCGCTCGGAGGACTCGGTTTCTCGGGCTGCCGCCGACCGGAAACGCATTTTCTTCCCTACGCGAAATCACCGGAACACATCATACCGGGCGTTCCGATCCACTACGCATCGGCCCGACCGGTGCGCGGCGGCGCGATTCCCGTTGTGGTCGAAACGCATGAAGCGCGCCCGACCAAGATCGAAGGCAATCCTTCCTACGAGTCGTTTGGCGGGACGACCGATTTGCTCACGCAGGCCTCGGTCCTGGATCTCTACGATCCGGATCGCGCATCTGAGCATAGGTCTGCAGGACGATCCGTTTCCCGGGCCGAACTGGGTGATCTTCTGGCAGGGATCGGCGTTTCCCACGCCGAAGGGAAAGGCGCCGGACTTGCCTTCCTTGCCGAGCCGTCGACGTCACCGACCAGGTTGCGACTTGTGGCGGCCTTGCGTGAATCGATGCCGAAGTCGATCTGGGCTGAGTATGACCCAACCGGATCGGATGGCAGCGAGGCAGTCGCCACCCGCCTGTTTGGTCGCAGGTCGCGCCCCATTTACCACTACGGCAAGGCCGCTCGAATTCTCAGCCTTGAATCCGACTTTCTTCAGGAGGGTGGCGGGCAACTCAGAGCCGCTCGCGAGTTTTCCGATGGCCGTCGGGTGGAGAAGACCGGGGGCGAGATGAATCGACTCTACCAGATCGAAAGCCATCTGACCGTGACCGGGGGCATGGCTGACCATCGCCTTCGTCTGCCGAGTTCCCGAATGGCAGCGGTGGCGGCCCATCTGGCCGAAAGACTCGAGGTCAGGAATGCCGTTGCCGATCCGGAGACCGAGGGCGAAATCGGAGATGCCTTCGAATGGTTGGATGCCTGTGCGGAAGACCTTGCCGCCCATCGGGGTGAGAGCCTGGTGGTTGCGGGCCCGCATCTCCCCGATCAGGTTCACGCGCTCTGCTTCCTGATCAACAAGAGCCTCGGAAACGTGGGCGAGACGGTCGAGTTCGTCGAACTCCCGGAAACCGGCGCCGAGTCAATCGAGACGCTCGCGGCGGCGATCAGGGACGACGAGATCAGGACCCTCGTGATTCTGGAGGGCAATCCTGTCTATAACTGTGCGGTCGACATGGATTGGGCGACCGTCCAGAAATCGGTCGAAACGGTGATTCGGCTCGGATACCATGCCGACGAGACATCAGAACTGGCTGACACCCATATCGCCGGAGTCCACTATCTCGAAGCGTGGGGTGACGCACGGACCGAAGACGGCACCATAGTCCCGATCCAGCCGATGATCATGCCGCTCTTTGACGGGTTGACGGAGCTGGAAACGATCGGACGTATTCTCGGCCTGACCAATCCGGATTCCTACTCACTTGTGCGCGAAACGTTTGGGGAACGGGTTCCTGTGACGGACGAGTTTACCCGGGCCGATGCGGATCGGGTATTTCAGAAATTTCTCCATGACGGATTGATTGAGGGTACTCAGTACCCCAGGATCGAACGACCGATCCAGTCGGGCAAGGCCGAGGACATGGCCGGCAGGATCCGCCTTCCGAAAGCGCCGGATCGGGAGAATCTCGAAGCACGGTTTGTCGCCGACTACACGGTGGATGACGGACGCTTCGCAAATAACGGTTGGCTTCAGGAATGCCCGGATCCGATCTCAAAGCTCACGTGGGATAACGCCGTTCTGATCAGTCCGCGTCTGGCCGATGAATTGGGTATTGAACCGGGCAGGTCGATGGTCCAAGTGGCCCGCAAGGATCCCAACCCGGGTGAGGACGGACGCCTGAGGGCACCGGTGGTTGAGGTGGCGATCGGTGGACGCACGGTCCGTGGTCCGGCCGTGATCCAGCCCGGTCTTGATAATTACACGATCGTACTTCCTCTAGGTTATGGTCGCTCAAGGACTGGAAGGGTGGGGACCGGCGCCGGCTTCAATGCCTATTCGGTGCGCGGCTCGGGCAACCTCCATACAGCGAGTGGAGCGACTCTCTCGCTGACCGGTGAGACCTACGTTGTCGCGAATACCCAGGAGCATTGGTCGATGGAAGGTCGCGCCATCGTGCGAGAGGCCAATCTCGACGACTACCATGCCCATCCGGAATTCGTCGACCATCTCGGAATGGAGTCCCATACGCCCCCGGTCTACGGCAAGGACAAGAATCTGCCTCTGTCCGAACAGGTCGTCGACACACCAAAGGGGAACTCGCTCTACGAGCACCCGGTCTTCGATGGCACTCACCAATGGGGCATGACCATCGACCTGAACACCTGCACGGGCTGCAATGCCTGCGTGGTGGCCTGTCAGAGCGAGAATAATATCCCGATCGTCGGTCGCGACCAGGTCCGCCGGGGGCGTGAAATGCATTGGATCCGCCTCGATCGGTACTACTCCAGTGGATCCACCGACAATACGAAAATACCCGAAGATCCCCAGATCTCGATCCAGCCGATCAACTGCCAGCAGTGCGAGAACGCGACCTGCGAGATGGTCTGTCCGGTCAATGCGACCGTTCACGATTCGGAAGGCCTGAACGTAATGGCCTACAATCGCTGCGTCGGAACTCGCTACTGTGCCAATAACTGTCCCTACAAGGTGCGGCGGTTCAACTTCTTCGATTACCAGCAGCGCGAACTCGACAAACTCTACCAGGGCCCGCTCGGCCCGAAGGGCATGCCCGAGCTTCTCCAGATGGCGCAGAATCCGGATGTCTCCATCCGCATGCGCGGTGTGATGGAAAAGTGCACCTACTGCACCCAGCGCATCCAGAAGGCCAAGATCGATCGCAAGGTCCAGGCCCAGGACTCGCCCGATGTTGAGGTGCCGGACGGCACCTTCCAGGTCGCCTGCGAACAGGTCTGCCCGACCCGGTCGATTGTCTTCGGCAATGTCCTGGATTCGGAAAGTCATGTCTCGAAAATGAAGGAGTCGAGCCGCGACTACAGCCTTCTCGGATATCTGAACACCCGTCCCCGAACCACCTATCTGGCCAAACTCAGGAATCCCAATCCGGAGATGCCGGACAGCAACAGCATGCCCTTGAGCCGCGTAGAGTACGAAAACAAGAACCACGTGGGTGCCCCCGGTGAAGAACATGGCGGAGCCGGTGACCATGGTGATCACGAAATTGAAACGGATGGAGGGCGCCACGGATGAGTGAATCGACCGAAACTGCGGTGGGCGTTGCCGAAATACCGGCGGTGCTCAAGGAGATCAATCCGGCCGTGCTGAAGCGACCGGATCTGGTTGGGCACAATCGCAGCTTCAGCTGGATCACCGAGAAGATCTGCACCATCACCGAGGAAAAGACCCCGAAGTGGTGGTGGATCTGTTTCTGTGTGGCGGGCTTCATCGCTTCGTTCACCATCACGGGCCTGATCTACCAGGTGGGCACCGGCGTCGGTGTCTGGGGCCTGGCCAATCCCATGAATTGGGGATGGGCGATCGTCAATTTCGTTTTCTGGATCGGTATCGGGCATGCGGGTACGCTCATCTCCGCCATTCTCTGCCTGCTCAAGCAGAAGTGGCGCACTTCGATCAATCGCTCGGCCGAGGCCATGACCATATTCGCAGTGGTCTGCGCGGGTATTTTCCCCGTCTTCCACGTTGGCCGCGTCTGGTTTGCCTATTGGCTGTTTCCCTTTCCCAACGCCAATACCATCTGGCCGAATTTTCGCAGCCCGCTTCTCTGGGACGTGTTTGCGGTCTCAACTTACGCCACCGTTTCGGTCCTTTTCTGGTACGTGGGAATGATTCCGGATCTGGCCACTCTGCGCGACCGGGCAAAAAACAAGGTCCGGCAGGTTCTCTACGGTATCTTTTCCATGGGCTGGCGGGGATCCAACCGGCATTGGAACAACTACGAGATGATGTATCTGCTCCTGGCGGGTCTCGCCACGCCGCTCGTGCTCTCGGTGCACACCATCGTCTCCTTCGATTTCGCCGTGGCTCTGGTGCCCGGCTGGCATACCACTATTTTCCCGCCCTATTTTGTGGCCGGCGCCATCTTCTCGGGATTCGGCATGGTGCTGACCCTCATGCTGCCGCTTCGAGCCGTTTACAAACTCGATGACCTGATCACGCAGTACCACATCGATTGCATGTGCAAGATCACCCTGGCGACCGGCTCCATGGTTGGCTACGCCTACGCCATGGAGTTCTTCATCGCCTGGTACGGGTCAAATCCCTACGAGGGATTCGCCTTCGTCAATCGGGCCTTCGGTCCCTACGCCTGGGCCTACTGGATCATGATTTCGTGCAACGTGATCTCGCCGCAGCTCTTCTGGTTCAAGAAAGTGCGACGGAACACCGCCCTGGTCTGGGTGATCTCCATTTTTGTCAATGTCGGCATGTGGTTCGAGCGATTCGTGATCACCGTGACCTCCCTGGCCCGCGAATTCATGCCGTCCTCCTGGGGGTATTATTCACCGACTGTCGTCGATATTTTCACCTATGTCGGAACCTTCGGTGTCTTCTCCGTCCTCTTCCTGCTCTTCGTCCGTTTTCTCCCGATAATGGCCATGGCTGAAATCAAGGCCGTGTCACCACAGGCGGATCCACATCATGGTCATCAATGAGACGGAGATCCAAACTGAATCCTGCCATGACCAATAACTGCTACGGACTCATAGCCGCGTTCGACACCCCCGCCGACGTGATGCAGGCGGCGGAGAAGGTCCGGGACGCCGGTTACCAGCGCTGGGACGTGATCACGCCGTTTCCCGTTCACGGGCTGGACGGCGCCATGGGGCTCAAGCGTTCCCGCGTGCCTCGCTTCACCCTCGCGGGCGGTATCACCGGTTTCATTACCGGTATGTTGATGGTGGTCTATATGAACATGGTGGACTACCCGCTCATCGTCGGAGGCAAACCGCTTTTCAGCCCGATCTTTGCCTTCCCCGTCGCCTACGAACTCACCATTCTGTTTTCAGCTTTCGGCGCCATCATCGGCATGTTCCTGCTGAACAGGCTGCCCATGCATTACCATCCGGTGATGAATCGCGACCGGGTGGCCCAAGCCTCGGACAACCGCTTCTTCATCGTGCTCGAGAGCCGCGACCATCATTTCAAGAACGAATCCGCCCGGGAACTCCTCGCGGAGATCGGTGGCAAGGACATCGAGGAACTGGAGGACTGATATGCGTTACGCTTACCTTGTCTTCATCCTCCTCGTGGTCGCTGTCCTGTCCATTTTCGGTCTGCGGGGAACTCCGTTCAAGAGCCCTCCCGTGGAGATCTTCAACGACATGGACCGGCAGCCCAAATACAAGCCCCAGTCCGAGAGCGGGTTCTTCGCAGATGGTCGCACCGACCGGCCGGTGCCGGCCAATACGGTTCCCCGCGAAGGATATATCGAGGACATTCACCTGGCGACCGGCAGAACTGATTCCGGCGACTTCGCCCCGGGCTTTCCGGTCGAGGTCACCCGGGAGTTGATGGCCCGGGGCAGGGATCGCTACCAGATTTTCTGCACGCCTTGCCACGGTGCGCTCGGTGACGGAAACGGAATCACCCGCCAGTATGGCATGGCGGCCACGCCCTCCTATCACGACGATCGCTTGAGGGACATGAGCGAGGGCGAAATCTTCAACACCATCACCCACGGCAAGAATCTGATGGGCCGCTACGGCGACAAGATGCCGGTCGAAGACCGGTGGGCCGTCATCGCCTATGTCCGCGCACTTCAGCGTGCCCGGCAGGGTGTGGTCGATGATGTTCCACCCGCGAACCGATCGGAGCTCGGACTATGAGCAGCACCACCACCGTAAACGCTTCATCCCTCTCCTCCGCGGACCAGGGTACGACCTTTGGCAGGTGGGCTCTCATCGTGGGAGTGGTCGCACTGATCCTCAGCGCGGTCGGGTTCTTTCTTTCTCCCCACACGGTGGCGTCTTCCTGGCTGCTCGCCGTGATCTTCTGGACGTCGATGGCGATCGGGATGCTTTTCCTGATCATGATCCACCATATCTTTGATGCCGGATGGTCCACTGTTCTGCGACGTCCGCTCGAACATGCGGTTTCGGTTTTTCCCTGGCTGGCGGCTCTCTTCTTTCCCCTTGTCGCGCTATCGGTGCTCTATGATCCGAGCCTGCTGTGGAAATGGATGGATCCCAGTTACGATCTTTCCACAATCGGGGGGCATGGCACGATCGGGGATGATGTTCTCTGGGCGAAGAAATCGGGCTATCTCAGTCAGACCTTCTTCACGGTCAGATACATCTTCTACTTCGGCGCCTTCACCCTTCTCGCGAGCCGTTTCCGCTTTCACTCCTTTGCCCAGGATAGGGATGGAGAGGCGGCCCATACTCACAGCATGCGCAAATGGGCGGCCTTCGGCATCCCCCTGACTGCTCTCTGCGCGACCTTCGCGTCCATCGATTGGATCAAGAGTCTCGATTACCACTGGTTTTCCACCATGTTCGGCGTGTGGTTTTTCGCGAGTTCGATGCGAATCGCCCTGGCCGGAACCGTTCTCATTTCGCTGCTCCTGGTAAAACAGGGCATGTTCAAAGGCATCCTCAGCCAGGCACACCTCTACGACCTCGGGAAGATCATGTTGGCCTTCACCGTGTTCTGGGGCTATATCAGCTTTTCCCAGTATTTCCTCATCTGGAATGCGAACATACCCGAGGAGACTTTCTGGTATGTCCTTCGCGAAGGCGGAAACTGGTGGTATGTCGGTCTCTTCCTGATTTTCGGCCATTTCCTTTTTCCTTTCCTCTATCTGCTCGGGTATCGAAACAAGGTCCTTTACGGGCGGATTGCTTTCATCAGTGCGTGGTTCCTCCTGGCACAACTGGTGGACTTCTACTACAATATCATGCCCTATAAAAAGGACGAGTTGGGCGATTCCCTTCCCTTCTCCGTGTCCGTATGGGATATCACCTCGCTCGTCGCCGTCGGTGGTATCTGTGCCTGGGTATTCTCCAACAGCCTCGGCCGGTCGAAAATCATACCGGTGAGAGATCCGCGTATTCTCGAATCAGTGCATCACCATGAGTGACCGCAGGGCCAACCCATCTTTCCTGAATCAGGGCGTCTCGATCGTCGCCATACTCGGCTGCTTCCTGGTTTTCGGTCTGCTTCTCTGCCTGACCTACATACCGAACAAGCCGGAAGGCTTTCCGGTGGGCTCAGTGCCGCCGGAGGAACGAGCGGCGCGGTTGAGTGAGTTGCGGGCGGAGGAATCCCTGATGGCCACCGGATACAGTTGGATCGACCAGGATAAGGGAGTCGTGTCCCTGCCGATCGATCGAGCGATGGAATTGACCCGGCAGGAACTGAGCGGCCAATCGTCCGAATGATCTCCATGATCCTGCACAAGTAACATGAGTGACACGTCCAACCAGCCCACTGCAGATCCGAAGGTGTCGGGCGCCACCGAAGGCGTCGGACGCAGTGCGATCGATCAATCCATTCGAATACCGGTACTCGTCCTGGCCGGCGCCGGCCTGCTCTGGCTTGTCTGGGGCACTGTCCTGGCGCTGATCGCCTCGTTCAAACTGCATACCCCGGGTTTTTTCGGTGAGATTGAGTGGCTGACCTACGGCCGGGTGATGCCCGCCAGCGTGAATGCCCTCGTCTATGGTTGGGGGGTCAATGCGGCATTGGCCGTCACCATCTGGTTGATGGCCCGGCTCAGCCGTTCCGAACTCAGGCACGGCGGTATCCTGATCACCGCGGCAATCTTCTGGAACGCGGGAGTGGACGTCGGCCATTGGGGTATCCTGATCGGGTATTCCACGTCGGTTGAGTGGCTCGAGATGCCGGCTTATGTCACACCTCTCCTCCTGGTCGCTTATATCATGATGGGTGTGTGGGGAGTCCTGGTCTTTCGCTATCGCCGGAATCCGCATACCTATGTGTCCCAGTGGTTCCTTCTGGCGGCCCTGTTTTCCTTTCCCTGGATCTACTCCGTCGCCCAGATCATGCTGGTCTTCGCGCCGGTTCGCGGGACGGTCCAGGCGGTCATCAACGCCTGGTATGTGCAGAATCTGATCTGGCTCTGGTTTACGCCGATTGGATTGGCGGCCGCCTATTACTTTATCCCCAAGGTTCTCGGCCGCCCCATCCATAGCTACCCTCAGGCCGTTCTGGCCTTCTGGTCGCTGATCGTTGTCGCCGGTTGGTCGGGCATGGCCCGGTTGGTCGGGGGACCCGTTCCTGCCTGGATCATCTCCAGTGGTGTGGTGACGGGCATTCTGCTGCTCATCCCCATCGTGATCACGGCCATCAACCTGCATATGACTGTCATGGGCAATGTGCGCGAGGTCTGGAACAGCCCGACCTTGCGCTTTGTCGTTTTTGGCGGAATCGCCTTCACTGCGGCAGGCCTGATCGGCTCGATCACATCTTTGCGCACTTTGGGCGTGACCACCCAGTTGACCCACTTTACTTCCGGCCTTACCCACCTCGGATTCTACGGATTCTTCACCATGGTGATGTTCGGCAGCCTGTATTTTGTGGTCCCGAGGCTCCTTGACAAGGAATGGCCCTCCGCCTCGCTGATCAGTCTTCACTTCTGGTGTTGCGCGCTGGGCACCGCAATCGTCGTCGGCAGTCTGTTCATCGGCGGGATCAATCAGGGGCTCCAGATGAATGACGCCGGTGCGTATCCGGAATTCATCGACATCGTCCGCAATACCCTGCCTTACCTGCTCTCCAGAACGGTCGGTGTTATTCTGATCACCCTTGGACAATTGGCTTTCTTCACCAGTTTCGTCTGGATCCTCCTTCGGCCGCGAACCGGCAAAGTGACAGACCCGACCCTGTTCGATTCTTCGTCAGCCCTCAAGTCCTTCGCGCCATGAACAACGGTCCGCTGATTTTCTTCGGTATCTTCCTTTCCCTCGCCCTGTCCTGGCTGGGCTTGGTGGTCGCAAACAATGTGGATGCAGATTTTGGCGGCCTCGGACCCCATATGGATGAAGCCACCGGTATGACCGTGCCGGCACAGATGCCGGGACTCGCCCGGCAGGGTCTGCGGGTATACCAGGACCTTGGTTGTGCCACCTGTCACACCCAGCAGGTGCGGCGGGAGGGCTTCGGCGCCGATGTTGAGCGCGGGTGGGGTTCGCGGCAGAGCGTGGCGCGCGATTACATTCAACAATCCCGTGTTATGATCGGATCACTGAGAATCGGACCGGACCTCATGAATGTGGGCGAACGGATTCCGCTGCCGGAATGGCATCACCAGCACCTCTACGACCCACAGGTCAACACACCGGGCTCCATTATGCCTTCTCATGCCTTTCTCTATGAAATCCGCAAGGTGAAGGGAACGCCTTCGCCCAACCGGGTGCCGGTTCGGGGTGAGCGTGCGCCCCCCGATGGTTACGAAGTCGTATCGAGTTACCGGTCGCAAGCCCTGGTGGCCTATATGCTCAGCCTGAAAACGCCCTACGACCTGCCGGAAGCGGGATCATCCGATGAGTGATCCAAGATCAGAGAATTCCAACCTCCCCGATGTATCTGACGTTCCGGGACAGGACGGGCTTTCAGATGACAGCCTGCAGAGCGTCCATGCCCAGATGCTGCGGGAAAAGCCGGAGCCCAAGGATGGTTTTTCGCCCATACCCATTCTTCTCCTCCTTATCTTCAGCGGTCTGATCGTTTTCGGGGGGATTTACATGGCCAGGTATTCCGCCGGTTTCAACGCCCTGGCGTTCAATGAAACCGTGCGCCCCGATGATGTGGGAGAGGGTGGAGAGGGAGAAGCTCCGCCGGCGCCTGATCCGCTCGTTGTGGGTAAGCGGCTCTATACCCAGAACTGCGTGGCCTGCCACCAGGCGACCGGTCAGGGACTGCCCGGAGTCTTTCCGCCATTGGTCGCTTCGGAATGGGTTCTCGGGTCCGAACAGAGTCCGATACGCGTCGTTCTCCATGGTCTGGGGGGCGAGATCGAGGTGCTCGGTGTCTCCTACAACAGCATCATGCCGGCTTTCGGTCCGTCCACCCTCAATTGGGGCGACGGCGATATCGCGGCCGTTCTCAGCTATATCCGTCAGGAATGGGGCAATGCCGCCGATCCGGTCTCTCCGGAAACCGTAGCGGCGGTGAGGGCCGAAACCGCAGATCGAACCACGGCCTGGACCGCGGCTGAGCTGGACGCTTTCAAGTAAGGGCACTCAATTCGAGACTGACATTCTCCAATTGACCAAAGTGCCCGCAAAGGGCTGCTGCCCTTGTCAACCTTCGGGCCTGGCTCTGTGACCAGAGAGCCGGGTCGACCACGGTCAGCCTTTTGATAGTTCTTCTGACCTATTCTTTGCCGCTAGAACCGCCTTATTGATCATTGTGCGAAACTGGCCCTTCTCCAGCTGCTCAAGGGCCGCCACGGTGGTTCCATTGGGCGAGGTGACCTCGTCGCGAAGGGTTTCGGGGTCCTGCTCGAGCCGCGCCAGCAGGCGGGCTGAGCCCAACACGGTCTCGAGGGCGAGCTTATAGGCGACCTCCCGGTCCAGTCCCGCTTCACACCCCGCATTCCGCAACGCAGCGACAAACTCAAATACATAGGCCGGACCACTGCCACTCACCGCGGTCACCGCATCCATGTCCCTCTCGGTGACCGGAACCGAAGTTCCCATCGAAGAGAGGAGATCGTCGACCAGGCGAAGGTCGCCGGGCTCCAGGGTATCCCGCGCGCAGAAGGCGGTGATGCCTGCACCGATGCGGGCGGGCGTGTTCGGCATGGTCCGAACGATATTGCGTGCTCTTGGAAAGACCTCTTCGAGGCGGCTCAGTGGCGTCCCCGCGAGAACGCTGATCACGAGGTTTCCGTGAGTGCTTTCCGCGACCGAAGGGTCGAGAGAAGCCAGCTGCTGGGGTTTGATCGCCAGCACCACGGTGTCTGACTCCTCAAGGAGTCCCGTGGTTGATTCGAACAGTCGCACCTGAAGCTGGTCTGATACACCGGGCGCAGTCCCATCCGACAGGCTGGTGCACCCGATTTCGCCCGGAGGGCAGGTGCCCTTTTTGACCAGGGCTTCCATTATGGCGGATCCCAATCGTCCTGCGCCGATGAAAGCATAACGCATCACAGAGAGCCCTCCTTGGGTATCGGCAGATGGAAAAACGCAACCGTCCCGCCTCCGGGAGCGTCGCCGACTTCGAGGTCGCCGCCGAGATTCCGGATGGAATGCCGGGCCACGGTCAGTCCCATTCCGACCCCCACGGTTCGTTTGCTGCTGATGAAGGCGTCGAAGATGTGGTCGCGGATGTCCTCGGGAATACCCTGGCCGCGGTCGGTGATTCTAAACTCGATCACGGCGTCCCCGTCATCGCGTTCCGCTGGTTTGGCCTGCAGGGTGACCGGGCGGTTTTTTTCCTCCGTGCCGTAGCTTTCGATCGCATTGAAGAGGAGCTTGACCACCGATTCCTCGAAAACCTCAATATTCGAATCGATCATGGCGCCGGTCGCTTCGTTGATCACCTCGACTGAGGTGGGCGATCCAATCTCCGTCTCAAAGCGCGCGACTGCCTTTTCGATGGCATTAGACACGGAGATCGGGCTCAACGGGGGCCGTGAGCGGGTGGATACGGAGGTCAACTGCTTGATGATTTCAATCATCCGCTGGACCGCGACGTCGACCCGGTCGATGCTCTTTCGCGCGGAATCCGGGTTGTCGAGGTTTGTTTTGGCCAGATCGAGATAGCCCACGACCACGCCCAGAAGATTGTTCAGGTTGTGTGCGATGCCCTGGGTGATCGCACCGATTGCTGCCGTCCGCCTCGCATCCCCAAGACGGGTCTGAAGGTCGATGTTTTCACGGTTGACGGCTTGAAATCGAAGCTGCGTCTGAACCCGGGCCAGAGTCTCGTCCAGGTCAATCGGTTTTGTCAGGTAATCGACCGCGCCTGACTCAAGACCCTCCAGTTTTCCTTTCTTGGTCGTTTCCGCGGTGATAAAAATAACGGGTATGGCCCTGGTGGCCTCTCGGCGCTTCAATTCCTGGCAGACCTGAAACCCGTCCATGTCGGGCATCATGACGTCCAGGAGGATGAGGTCGGGCAGCTTCTGCTCGACCTTCTGCAGGCACTCATGGCCGTCTTCGGCGGAGACGACATCCATGTCCTCCTTTTCCAGTTTTTTCCTGAGGAGCCGGATGTTGATCGGCTGGTCGTCGACGACCATGATGAGAGGCTTTTCTGCCACGGTGTTGATGTCCGGTTTGATGATCGTTGATCGGTCAGGGCTGCGGGGCAAATCTGAGTGACTCGACCTGGACGATGATTATTTTCGAGCCCTCGGGTTTTCTGGGAACCCCGAATACGTTCACTTTCTGGCCGAGGAATCTTTCCACCGGTTCGGTGGTCAGAAGATTTTGGATCTCCAAGTAGGCCAGGACGCGTCCCTGACCGTCGATCAACTGGAAATTCTGTTTGGGTCCGCGACCGAAGATCCGACGAGTGCGTTCCAGACGGCCGCTGAACAGACGGGGCGGCATGGCCCGACTCGGGGTCGGGGTCAGCACCGGGGGCAGGGGTGCCGGACCGGGGTCAATCGTGGAGCTTTCGACCTCAGTCTCGATTTCCGTCGGTGCGGGTGCACTCTCGTCCGGTTCCGGAACTTCTCCCGGCATGGGTATGGCCACATACCCACCGATGGTTTTCCGAATGACGATTCGAGCCCATTCACCGGTGACACTGATCACTTCGGCTTCGTCCCCGGCTCCCATGAAAACGAGCATTTCGGCGTCATGGGAAGGTTCCAGGTAGACGGTGGCCCCGGTGCCCACCGTGAAATCCTTCAGGATGTCATCATTGCTGACATAGCCCTGGTAGGAGCCCAGGAGGCGGATGGCCCACCAGCCCTCGGGAGCCGGGTCCATCTCCGGTGGGAGGGTTTCGTCCGTCAGGGGCGTGAGTTCGGAACCGGCGTCCAGGGTCAGGATGACCGGAGCGTCGGCAGAGGGATTCAGCTGCATCTCGGCGGTGTTTTCCAGGGTTTCCGCCTGGAGAAAGGCCGGGATCGTGAGCAGGAAGAAAAGGCGGGTTCGTGCGTTCATGACATTCCCTTCAATCGGATTTCTGATCGATGTGGAGAAGTTGGTTGATCTCCTTCATAGTGAGCACCTTTACACCACGTAAAGGAAAACCACGAAGCGAAAATGAACCAATCTGCTGACGCCGCAGTCGTTTCACGGTGTATCCAAGGGTGTTGAAAAGGCGCCGGATCTCGCGTTTCTTGCCGTGGTGCATCCGGACATCGATCCGGGTTGAAGATGACATCTCGGTGGATCCGATGATCCTTGCCTGCTCAACCTTCAATAGTTCCCCATCGACGGTGACGCCTCTGCGCAGCAACCCGACCTTTCCGGCCGGAAAGGGGTGGTCGAGAGTGACCCGGTATTGTTTTACGATCAGTCCCGACGGGTGCATCAAGCGGTTGGCCAGGTTGCCGTCCGAAGTCAGGATCACGAGCCCCTCGCTGTCCTTGTCAAGTCGCCCGGCGCAAAGCAGGCGGCGTTTGCGCAGGGTTTTGGGGAGGAGATCGTAGACTGTATTTGAGTTGTGGGGATCGCGGTGGCTGCAGATCAGTCCGGTCGGTTTATTGACCGCCAGAGTGAGGTCTTCGACGGCTTTGAGACGGACGATTCGGTTGCCGACCTTGACCGTGTCTTCCCCGGGGGTAACCCGTCGGCCGGGTTCTGCGACGTGTCCGTTGACGCGGACGCGACCTTCCAGCACCAGTGCATCGGCTTCCCGACGAGAGCAATAGCCCTGTTCGGCCAGGTATTTTTGGAGTCGAATCTCGGGGGACATTATTTGGGAAAAATGGAGTTTGCACGGCGTTTCCGACCCGATTGGTGATGCCGTGCTTTCGTGACTAAAGAAGAACTTGTAAACAGACTTTCTTCGCTCATAACAGTCTCGAATTAATCAATGTGCCATTATGTCAGATGTATCTGAGGTTTTAGTTTACAATAAAGACAATCCGTTTCCGGCGGTTATCTCCGAAAACAGGATCCTGAACAAGGAGGGTTCAGACAAGGACACCCGCCATGTGGTTGTTAATGTTGCAGGTATTGGCCACCGCTACAATATCGGCGACTCGCTCGGTGTGTTTGCGACCAATGAAAGAGCAAAGGTGGACGCGATTCTGGCCTGTTGCGGATTCACTGGAGATGAAAGGGTGATCCTGCCCAAGGTTGAGGGCAAGGTTCGGATTGCGGACGCGTTGTCGAGCAACCTGACCCTGTCCCAACCAGCCAGGAAATTTCTTGATTCCCTGCGCGGGAAGGTGACCGACGATGATGAGCGCGTCCATCTCGAGACTCTGACCGATCCGGAAAACCGTGATGAGATGAAGGAATACCTGCTCAATCGGGAATTTCACGATATCCTGGAGGAACACCCAAGCGCGCGCTTCGACCCGCAGGAACTGGTCGGTCAGATGAGGAGGCTCAATCCCAGGCTCTATTCGATCGCTTCATCGAGCCTCGTTTTTCCCGAAGAGGTTCACCTGACGGTGGCTCCGGTGCGGTATACGACCAACGATCGGGAGCGCCGTGGAGTCTGTTCAACCTTCCTTTCGGATCGCGCCGAATTGAGTTCCACCAAGGTTCCGGTTTTCGTGTCCCACTCGCATTTTGGGCTGCCCGAAGATGACGACACCGACATTATCATGGTCGGTCCCGGCACGGGAATCGCCCCCTTCAGGGCATTTCTCCAGGAACGCGAAAAAAAAGGAGCCAAGGGGAGAAATTGGCTCTTCTTCGGGGACCGGAGCGAAGCCACCGACTATCTCTACGGCGACGAGTTCGAAGCCTGGCTTTCGTCTGGCCTGCTCCATCGGGTCGACCTGGCGTTTTCCCGCGACCAGGATTACAAGATCTACGTTCAGGACCGTATTCGCGAACAGGCCGCCGAACTGTGGGCCTGGATCCGGGACGGTGCCTGTCTCTATGTCTGTGGTGATGCCAAGAGGATGGCCAAAGATGTGGACAACGCTCTCCGAGATCTTTTGATGAAGGAGGGTGGCATGAGTGAAACCGAAGCCGCCGATATGATCAAAGTGATGAAGAAGGAACGGCGTTATCAGCGCGATATCTATTGAGTTCTGCCATGGGATTAACATTTGAAAATCGCACCGCGGTCGTGACCGGCGCCGGTCGGGGGATTGGCAAGGCCATCGCCGAGACACTTGCGTCCCACGGGGTCGAGGTGGTTTGCGTGAGCCGAACTTCGGAGACATGCACCGCCGTGGCGGAGGGTATCGTTCAGTCCGGTGGGCGGGCACGGGCCGTTCCGGTCGATGTCGGTGATGGCGCCGCCGTTCAGGCCGCCTCAGAGGATCTTCTTTCCGATTATGGAACCATCGATATCCTGGTCAATAATGCGGGCATCACCCGGGACGGACTCCTTTTTCGAATGTCGGATGACGACTGGCAGGACGTGATTCAGACCAATCTGACCAGCTGTTTTTACTGGGTGCGCGGGTTGGGTCGTTCCATGACGCGCAAGCGCTGGGGCCGGATTGTCAATATCAGCTCGGTGGCAGGTATCGCGGGCAATGCCGGTCAGACCAATTATGCGGCCGCCAAGGCGGGCATGATCGGATTGACCAAGAGCCTGGCCCGCGAGTTCGCCTCCCGGTCCGTCACTGCCAACGCGGTCGCACCGGGCTTCATAAAGACCGATATGACAGCTGCTTTTACCGGGGATCTGGCGGATAAGGTCCTTGGAGGGATACCTTTGAAACGGTTCGGAGGATCCCTGGATGTTGCCAATATGGTGGCTTACCTCTGTTCGGAGGAGGCCAATTATGTGACGGGGCAGGTTTTTACCGTTGACGGCGGCATGGTGATGTGATCCCAAGAACAACCCTTCAATTACTTCAGCAAGATTATGGCCGACCAGAAAACTATCGAACAGCGGGTTAAGGAAATCATCGTTAACCAGTTGAATGTTAACGAAGAGCAGATAACTCCGGAAGCTTCCTTCCTCGATGACTTGGGTGCCGATTCACTCGACACCGTCGAGTTGATCATGGCGTTCGAAGAGGAATTCAAAGACGAGATCAATGGTGAAATCCCCGAATCGGACGCTGAGAAGCTCCAGACGGTTGGGGATGTCATCAAGTATATCGACGAGAAATCCCCCGCATCCTGACGAATACCACCCCTAGTCCCTAGTCCCGAGGCTCTGCTCACGGGCCTTTGTAGGCCTATCGAGCAGAGCTTTTTTCATGGAAAATCCAGGAGACAGACGCCGGGTTGTGGTGACGGGCTTGGGAGTGATGACCTCATTGGGTCAGGATGTGGATACATTCTGGGGCAATATCCTGGCCGGGACGTCCGGGATTGGACGGGTCCAAGCATTTGACACCACGGACTACACCTGCCGGATAGCCGCCGAGGTCAGCGATTTCGACGCCACCCGGTACATGCCGCCGAAAGAGGTTCGGCGCAACGATCGCTACACCCATTTTGCGGTGGCTGCCACCGGGCGGGCGGTCGAGAATGCCGGACTGGACACCTCAAAGGTGGATTCCAACCGGTTCGGGGTCTTTATCGGGTCTGGAATCGGAGGCATGTGGACGATCGAGAATCAATCGCGTATTCTCTTCGAGCGCGGCCCACGCAGGATTTCGCCTTTTATGATCCCATCGCTGATCGCCAATATGGCGAGTGGGATCGTCGCGATCGAGTTGGGTGCGCGGGGCCCGAATTTCTCCATCGTCAGCGCATGTGCCACTGCCACCCATTGCATCGGCGAAGCCCTTCGAACCCTGCGTTCCGGTGATGCCGACATCATGGTCGCAGGCGGTAGTGAGGCTGCGATCACCCCGCTTGGTTTTGCCGGTTTCTGTGCCATGAAGGCCATGAGTACCCGAAACGACGCCCCGTCCCGGGCCAGTCGACCATTCGACAAGGGCCGCGATGGTTTTATCATGGGAGAAGGATCCGGAATACTCGTGCTCGAAACCCTCGAACACGCTCGGGCCCGCGGCGCACGTATTTATTGTGAGATCAGCGGCTATGGTTGTTCCTGTGATGCCTTTCACATAACCCAGCCCGATCCGGAAGGTCGTGGGTTGTCGCTCTCCATGACCATGGCGATTAAGAACTCGGGCATCGCGGTCGAGGAGATCGATTATATCAACGCACACGGAACGTCGACGCCCTACAACGACAAGTTTGAGACCATGGCGGTCAAGAACGTTCTCGGGGACCACGCTTACAGGATAAAGATGAGCTCGACCAAATCGATGACCGGACACCTCCTGGGAGCCGCCGGAGGCATCGAGGCCGCCATCTGTGCCAAGACAATTGAAACCGGCGAGATCGCTCCGACCATCAATTACGAAAATCCGGATCCCGAGTGCGATCTGGATTATGTTCCGAACACGAAGCAGTCAGGCACGATCAAAACTGTGCTGAGCAATAATCTCGGATTCGGAGGACAGAACGCCACGCTCGTCTTCAACGCGATCTGAGCGATCGGGCGTACCATCGCTCCCATCCCGCCTGCGGGATTGCATCATTTTCGGGACAATACAGAGATGTCCCCAGACATTATGGACAGAACCCTCATCATTTTCAAACCCGACTGCATGAAGCAGGGCCACGTTGGCCAGGTGCTCGCTCGATTCGAGAGCGCGGGATTTAAGATCGTCGGTTGCAGGATGACGCAGCTGACGTCCGCTTTGCTGCGCGAACACTATGCTCACGTCGCCGACCTGCCGTTCTATCCGGAAATCGAGAACTTCATGAGTTCGGAGCCGGTGATTGCGATGGCGCTCGAAGGCGAGGGGGTCGTGGACAAGGTCCGGGGCCTGCTTGGGCCGACCGATTCAAGCAAGGCTGAGAAAGGGACGATCCGAGGCGATTTCGGAAAGGATGTCATGGTCAACGTGGTCCATGCCTCCGACAGTCCTGAAAATGCCGAAATCGAGCTCAATCGTTTCTTCAGCCCGGGCGAACTCTACTGATCCGGCAGAATTGGGATAGCCTTCTAATAAAACACCGCCCGATCCAGGCTTCGGTATTGGATGGCCTCGAGCAGGTGTGACTGTTCGATCATCTCGCTGCCGGCAAGGTCCGCGATGGTCCGGGCGACTTTCAGAATGCGATCGTAGGCCCGTGCAGAGAGCGACAGTTGCTCCATGGCCTGTTGCAGGAGATCCCCGAGCGCATCGGTGACATGACAGTGCGCACGGATCTCACGCTGCGACATTCTCGCATTGCAACTTGTGTTCATCGATTGGAATCGGTTCCGCTGGACGTCACGGGCTTCTTCCACCCGGGTCCGGATAGTCGTTGAGCTTTCCCCCAGTTCTTCCCGTCGCAACTCACCTATGCCGAGGGCCGGCGCCTCGATGTGGATGTCGATGCGATCGAGTAACGGTCCGCTGATCCTGGCCCGGTAGCGTTGGATCTGGCTGGGTGAGCACCGGCATTCACGCTTGGAGTCTCCCAGATAGCCGCACGGACAGGGGTTCATCGCGGCAACCAGCATGAAACTGCACGGCAGGTCGACTTTGCCGGCGCTTCTTGAAATGCTGACCGATCCCTCTTCCAGGGGTTGTCGCAATACTTCGAGAGCCGACCGCTTGAATTCGGGGAGCTCGTCCAGAAAAAGAACGCCGTTGTGGGCGAGTGATATCTCCCCGGGCCCGGGTATGGTGCCGCCACCCAGAAGGCCTACATCGCTGATCGTATGATGAGGCGAACGAAAGGGACGCGTCATGAACGGGACTTCACCGTCGAGTGTGCGTCCCGCCGCGGAATGAATGCGAAGCACGTCGAGAAATTCGTCGAGTTCGGGGTCCGGCATGATGGTCGGAACGCGCTTTGCAATCATCGACTTTCCGGACCCGGGCGGACCGATCATCAACAGATTGTGCCCACCGGCCACCGCTACCTCAACCGCTCGTCGAACCGCGGCCTGGCCTTTGATCTCTGAGAAATTCAACCCGTTATCATCAGCAGTGTCTCTTCGAAGTGGTCGCGGCTCAAGGGGCCTCAACGCCAGTTCCCCCTCGAGGAAGCGGACTGCCTGATCGAGCGATTCCACAGGATAAACAGGGATACCGTTGACCAGGGCGGCCTCGCGGGCCGAAACCGGTGGCAGAAGAATCCCTTTCAATCCCTGTTTCTTTGCGAGCTGAGCCATGGCCAGGCCGCCACGCACCGGCCGGGTGGTACCCGAAAGGCCGAGTTCTCCCGCCAACATGAAACGTTGCAGGCGCTCCACCGCAGCGAATTGACCGGTCGCGGCGAGGATGCCTACTGCGATAGGCAGGTCGTAGATGGGGCCTTCCTTCTTGAGGTCGCCAGGGGCCAGATTGATCGTTGTGCGTAATCGCGGAGGGTCGAAGTTCGAATTCGTCAGCGCCGAGAAGACTCGATCATCCGACTCTTTGACCGCCGCATCGGGCAGCCCCACCAGGATCAGGCGTGGATCCCCGGATTGTCCCCCATTGACCTCTACCGTGACCGGGACGGCGTCGATGCCTTTGAGGGCGGCTGATGAAACGGTGGCGAGCGACATCCGGGAAGAGAGCCAATCGATCCGCTGGACGGGTGTCAATGGAGATAGGGTTCATCCGTTCACTATTCCAGCGATCTTGATTGGATTGTTCGCTGTTATCCAACCTTCCAACCTTCCAGCCTTCCTGCTTAGACTCTTCCATCTCCATCCATCTTACATCTTACAGCTTACATCTTACATCGCTTTGATCCTCGGACTCACAGGCAATCTGGGTTGCGGCAAGTCAACGGCGGGACGCCTTTTTGCCGAGCGGGGCTTTGCGCGTATCGATTGTGACGAGATCGTCCGCGACCTTCTGATCGGGGATGGAGAGGTGCTCGAGGAGATCCGTGACAGGTTTGGCCCGGATGTCTTCGACGCTGCGGGCGGAGTGGATCGAAAGCGACTCGGAGCGATCGTTTTCGCCGACCCGAAACGGTTGGATGTACTGGAAAAGATCCTCCATCCAAGGGTTTCGAAACAATGGCGTGGCGAGGTGGAGGCAGAACCGGATTCAAGGTGGGTGGTCGAAATCCCGCTGCTATTTGAGAAAAACCTCCAGAAATGGGTTGATTTCACGATATGTCTTGCCTGTGATCGTCGAGTCCAGCTCGAGAGGCTCACCCAACGCAGGATGACACCTCAAGAGGCCGATCAACGTATCGCCGTGCAGCTGCCGCTGATCCGGAAGATGGAATTGGCGGATTTCGTCCTTCTGAATAACGGCGGTCTCTCTTTCCTCTCCGACCAGGTTGACTGGTTGATCCGAACCCAACACCTTTAACTGATCCCACGCCCATCCCGATGGGTGCGATGCTCGAGTCGTTTCGAATCGGACTTTTCCGATCGGGATGATGTGCATCGAAAAGCGAAGAATGGCTACTGAAACCGAACCGCGAGAAGCGGACAACCCTCCGGAGGCAAGGCCTTCCGACAGGACGGAAGCGAAACCAAACGTCCGGCGGACGAACCGACGCACGACGCGCAAGACGGCCGACACAGAGAAGTCGGATGCCTCGTCCGATGCGAAGGGAAAAGCGCCTGAGGCAGAGGCGGTCAAACCGGGCGGGTCGGAAGTGGCCGATCCCACCCCTGTTTCCGAAGGCGGCAAGGGTATCCCCCGTCGATCGTCCGATGGTGCCGATCGCGACGATCGTGATCGTGCGTCCGCTGCTCGTGAGCGGGGGGATGCGGGCGATGAGAGGAGCAGTCACCGGGGATCCGACCGCCGAGGCCGGCGAGGAGACTCCCAGGGCGGATTTCGGAAAAAGGGCAAGAAAGGACCCAAGAAGGGCAGGGGACGGGCGCGAAGTGAAACACCCGGGTGGATTCAGCCGCTGCCGCCGGGCGAGATCATTCAGATCTTTGGCGATATGCCGGATCTCTCCCTCTACACTGACCTTGAGGTTCTGGCCTCGAAGGCTGCGGATCATCTGTCGTTGACTGGGGCGACCCTCAACGGCAATGCCGCGTTCCTGTTCAATTTCATCCGTGAAAAGAACATCCCCGTTATCGA
>Ga0164313_10000086_pt1 | contig 56816 bp, 46 predicted proteins | sample GuaBasSedimGuay4_FD_113735 | JGI IMG/M metagenome (GOLD analysis project Ga0164313, IMG submission 113735) | Subseafloor sediment microbial communities from Guaymas Basin, Gulf of California, Mexico - Guay4, Core 4569-4, 0-3 cm | ecosystem: Environmental > Aquatic > Marine > Hydrothermal vents...
CGGCCCAATTTCCCGGGCAAACATTTTTGCAAAGGAATCCACGGCAGCGTTAACCGCGGCCACCAGGGCATGCCCCCGAACAAAGTGCTTGCTTGCAATGCCAGAGGTCAGGGTTATCGAACCATTTTCTGATAGCTTTGAAATCGCGTACTTGGCACAATTGAATTGTGCCCAGAATTTCGAATTCATAAATGTGGCGCAATCCTTTGACTCCGATCGCTCAATTGGCACAAAGGACCCTGCCATTGTTGCTTTTGAAGAATCGTGAGTTGTACATACCAGGTGATCGAAGGAATCGATATTCGCAAAGAAATCTTTTACCGCAAGTTCGTCAGATGCGTCCAGGGTTGCCATCTGCACACTGCTGTCAATAGTCTTGGCAGCCTGCTCTAATTTTTCCATACTGCGACTGACAATAATAACATTAGCGCCTCGTTCCGCAGCCAACTTTGCCACACCCAGTCCAATTCCGGAACTACCACCGACTACAACGATTTTTTGTCCATTAATACCACTCATGAAATTCTCCTGCATTTTGATTTAACACTCTGAAAACTATTTCTGGCTGTTCACCAAACTGAAGTCCTTTTATACTAGTGTAGTGACGGACCACTAAATTCAATCGAATGCATAAACTGGTGATGTTCTTCATTGAAACCTCACCGGATCTTTGGGAGAAGCTCATCAGAATTAGCTTCCTAGCCAATCTTAACTGTACCAGCATCACCCTGTGCCACATGATTCCAAGTGGCGGGGGTTCCATCGTGCCTATAAGTTTAGATACCAGTCGCCAGGGAGAACCGCGGGAAGCTGTATACCGTGGATTAAAAGCCACCACCAACAGTTTCATGAAAACCATCGCCAAAGAAAATGGCAGGTTCGGTATTCGTTGCAATTGCGTCTGCCCTGGTGTCACTGTCCCTGAAATGGGGGAGACCAGTGAAAACAGTATGTGGGCGAATAAAGGTGCCATGTTCACGGAAGATGAGCATCGGTTTGCGATAACCGTGTTCTCAAACACTTCCCGCCACCACTTTGTCATCATGCAATCTGGCAATTTCCGAGTCACTCAATCCCAACTCATCAGCCAGGATCTCTTCAGTGTGCTGCCCCAATACCGGAGCGGGCCGCACGTCCTGGCGGGAAAAAGCGCTGAACTGTAAAGGACTTGAGGGCATCAAGTATGTCCCTATGCCAGTCTGCTCTACATTTTGAAACAATGGATTATCAGTGGAGCATTCCGGATCAGACGCGACCAGTTCCGCAATACTCTGATATTTACCCCAGCAAACACCATATTTATCAAATAGTACCTGTACTTCCGGAAAACGAAGGCCTGCAAACCAGGACTCCAGGATCTCACTGATTTCTTCCCGTGCCCGGAATCGATTTCCTTCATCGTCAAAATCGAGGCCCAGGCTGTTTTCCAGTTGCTCCAGGGCAATCGCCAAACCCGTCGCCTTGATAATAGCGCGCCATTGACTGGGGGTAATCCCCACCAGCATAACCCGCCGATTGTCAACAGTTACAAAGTCTCTACCAAATGAACCAAATAAATAATTGCCATAAGCCTTGCGGTCCCTGCCGCCAAGTTCGGCCTCGGCGATGAAGCCAAGATTCCCCAGGGTAGCTAGCGCAACATCGGCCAGTGCTAGCTTGATCATCTGTCCCTCCCCGGTAATTCTCCGATGACGCTCAGCAGCTAGCATGCCAAGCGCAAGAGTCTGGCCGGTGATGACATCCCAGGCTGCCAGCACATGATTGACCGGCTTGTCGTAATCACCCGTCAAATATGGGAACCCCACTTCACAATTGACGGTGTAATCCACAGCCGAGCCGCCATGCCGGTCACCGGTCAGATTCATGTAGATCAGATCTTCACGCCGTGCACGTAGCTTTTCGTCACTCAACCAGCCCCGCGATGGGAAGTTGGTCAAAAACAAGCCGGCATCAGCCCCGGGCGCAGTAATCAGTTGGCTGAGAATCTCCCGCCCCTCTGGTTTGCGAAAATCCACGGCGATGGAGCGTTTGCCCTTATTCAATCCGGCCCAATACAGGCTTTGCCCACCTTTATCCAATGGCCAGCGGTGGTAGTCCAGGCCACCGCCGATCAGGTCAAATCGAATAACATTAGCGCCCAATTGCGCCAGCGTCATCGCGCCCGAAGGTGCCGCGACGAACGCCGCACCTTCGATAACACGCATACCTGACAAGATGTTGTTCATTAGACCGGTAACGAACTCAAGTTACTTTTGCGAAGCCATTATCAATGACCACCAGGTCGCGCTCCACAACTGAACAGCGAAAGGCCACCCCGGAGTCCAGGTTCCATATATCTGTACGAATGGTTTCACCCGGATAAACAGGTGCAGAGAAACGCCCCTTTATGCTATGAAATCGCTCAGGTTCAAAGTCACAACATGACTTCAGAATCGCGTGCCCGGCCACACCGAAGGTGCATAAGCCATGCAGTATTGGCCGATCAAATCCACCTTTCAATGCAATATCAGGATCTGCATGCAATGGATTCAAATCGCCCGACAGCCTGTAAATCAGAGCAGCCTGGGCTAATGTTGGCAACTCACAGACACGATCTGGCTCACCTGACGGAATCTGCTGATACTGTGGCGGTGCTCCCGTTGCACCGCCGAAACCACCGTGACCACGAACCATGGTCGTCTGAGCCAGGGTACAAAGCGGTTCACCTTCTTCAGTCGTCACCTTTCTGGAGGAATAAATAAAGGCGCCTTTTCCCTGCCCTTTATCGACTATTTCATCCACACTGGTGGTCGCTTTGACGGTGCCTTCTGCGGGCAAGGTCTTGTGCAGAATAATCTCCTGGTCTGCATGCAGTACTTTGGTCCAGTCGATACCCGTATCCGGCTCCTTAACCCAGAAACCCGGATACGCCATAACAGCAGCCATGGTGGGCAAGCAAGAGAGACGCTCCTCATACACGTACCGCAGAGCCTTTTTATCGAGCGGGTCGTAGCCGACACCAACGCCCAATGCGTACAAAATGCTGTCACGGTTTGTATAGCGGTGCACAACCTCTTCGAATTTGCGGTTCTTGAGTCTTTCGTAATCAATTGCCATGATTTACATCCTGATCAGACGGGATCCCAGCTGAAAATATCCTGGGAGCGATCCAGAGGATAAAAATGACTCTCCAGTTGTGGCATAGCCGTCTCGAAAATGCTGTCGATTGTCCAGCCATCGCTATTATGAGTTGAACGCAGCGGGCGGGACTGGCTCATCAGGAAAATCTCATTCATTCGAACGGCAAATATCTGGCCGGTAATATGTGCTGCCTGATCGCTGCACAAAGCTGCAACCACTATTCCGACTTTATCAGGCGTCATTTTCTTGATTTTCTCTATTCGCGCAACCTGTTCAGGTGAATTTGTCGGAATGGTCGCTATTAACCTGCTCCAGGCAAATGGAGCAATGCAATTGGAGCGCACGTTGAAACGTTGCATGTCAAGTGAAATTGACTTGGACAACGATGCTATTCCAGCCTTGGCAGACGCATAGTTTGCCTGCCCAAAATTACCAATCAGACCGGATGTTGAAGTCATATGGACACAGACACCGCTTTCCTGCTTACGGAAATGTGTCGCGGCCGCACGGCTGATATTGAAGCTGCCCTTCAAGTGAACATTGATGACAGAATCCCAATCTGCCTCGGTCATTTTATGAAAAATCACATCGCGTAAGTTGCCTGCGTTGTTTATGACCCCATCGATCTTGCCGAAATTCTCAATTGCCTGCTCCACCATGTTGTTGGCGCTATCCCAGTCTACGACGCTGTCCGTATTTGGAACCGCCCCCCCTCCGAGAGCCGTGATCTCGTCAACAACTTCTGTTGCCATATCCAGATCAAGATCATTTACCACGACATTGCCACCTGCCTGAGCAATAGCAATCGCGGTTGCGCGACCAATGCCACGCCCTGCGCCGGTGACAATGATGGATTTTCCGGACAGTTGTTTAGATTCATTCATAGTTATTCTCCCAGGTTACGATGTAACCCCATTTCAATTTCTGTTTTCTGCCAACCGTTGTTGGTTAACAGACGCATTTAAGATTAATTCCCTAGATATGACTTTGAGTGCCAGGGTCTCTTCCGTGCCTTCAAAAATCGAAAGCACCCGAGCATCTACGAAATAACGACTCACCGCTACCTCTTCGGCGTACCCCATTCCACCATGTATCTGCAATGCTTCACGTGTAACCCATTCGGCGGCACGGCAGGCATATAATTTCACCAGGCTCGCCTCCATTTTCCCGCCACCTGCATTCACCTTGTGCGCAACGGCATAGCTAAACTGCCTTGCGGCCAGCAGCCTGGCAATCATGCGTCCAAGCTTTACCTGTGTCAGTTGATAATCCGCAATAGGCTGGCTAAATACTTTGCGTTCCATGGCATAACTGGAAGCATGCTCACAAGCGGCTTGCATCACACCAACAGCACGTGCAGAGGTTTGTACACGACCACTGGTCAGCCCTTTCATCACATGATAGAATCCCCTTCCAAGACCACTCTCTCCCCCCAGCAGATTGGCGTCTGGGACAAAATAGTCTTCGAAAAATAAATTAAAAGAGTGCATGCCGCGATAACCGAGCGTGGGAATTGCCTTGCCCACCAGGCTTCCACCCCTTTTTCCACCTTCATTATCTTGTTCAACACTGAACTCTTGCCCCCTGGAAACCGGCTTTTCAACAAGAAAACAACTTAGACCCTTATACCCTTCACTGTCCTTGCCACTACGGGCCAAAGTCAAAATGACGGACGCGGCCCCGGCGAAAGTACACCAGGCTTTGCTTCCATTGAGAAGCCACCCGCCCTCAGTTTTAGTTGCCTTTAGTCTTGCAGATGCGAGATCGGAACCATAATCAGGTTCTGTGAGTGAAATTGCACAAAGCGTTTCACCACTTGCTATCTTCGGTAGCCAGTGGTCTCTTTGTTCCTTTGTGCCCCCGCTTAGCAGGGCACGGGCAAGGATTTCAGGCCGTGTAATCAGGCTTCCCGCGGCACCGAGTGAACCCCGGGACAACTCCTCTGTCGCCAATATCATATACAGGCAGTCATCCCCTAAATCAGGCTGCAACCCGCCATATCGCGCCGGTATGGAAATTCCAAAACAACCCATTTCCCGCAATGGTTGCAAAATCCCTTCTGGAACGTCCAAATCTTGCCGGTGAATATCTTCCGCCAACGGCATCACAACCTCGGTCGTAAATCTTCGAATGGCATCACGGATAGCTAGCTTTTCCTCATCGAAAAGGACCGGCAGATAGTCACCGCCACGTTTGATCAGTTCGGCACCCAGGGCAGCCATACGCACGCTGGACAGGTAATATGCTACCAACCCCGTTGCCTGAATTTGTACCAGCGCGTCCGCTACTTGATGGCTGTTAAGGCCATAATCCTCAGGACGATTGCCAAGACGCGCCCCAACTGACATCACCGATTCCGCTGTGAACTGACAAGCAACCCATATTGCGAGAATGTCAGGCTGAGCGAGTGATTCAGCGTAGTCAATCAAACTCCGTGATGCCGTTATTTCAGCGACACAGAGAGATATTTCGTAGCAGGCCAACTGGTGCTCGTCAAGCAGGTCCGGTACTACCTGACCGTTGACACAACAAAGATCGGCGAGGCGGCCCAATCCTAAGTCAATGAGCGGGTCTATCTCTGCCAGGGAAGTACGGGCAAGAGCCAGATCTGATAGCGGGAAACCAGCAAGGCATTCCATTCCGGTCAACTCGTGATGCCTGGAGCGGATGTGCCAAACTGTGGTATCACTTTAATGTAACCTTCAAGCACCGTGCTGACCTATAATCGCCACACTGACAACATTCTGATGTGGAAAACCACCCAGATTGTGGGTAAGACCAAATACCGGATCTGGCAGTTGGCGATCACCCGCACGACCGTTTAACTGCAAATACATTTCATATAACATGCGCAAACCGGACGCGCCAATGGGGTGGCCAAAGCACTTCAAGCCGCCGTCGATCTGACAGGGTACCTGGCCATCTGCATCGAAGACACCGTCAAGCGTATCTTTGACACCACCGCCATCCTCGGATAAAAACAAATCTTCCATGGTCACCATCTCGGTAATAGAAAAACAGTCGTGGACTTCCGTCATGCTGATTTGCTCGCGTGGATTTGTGATACCTGCAGCTTTATAGGCCCTTTTGGCCGCGATTCGGGTTGTGCGGATATGTGAACCATCCCAGCCCTCATATCCACCTTCCTCGCCGTTTGATGTGCAAAGTTCAAGTGCTTTGACACTGATCAGGTTATCCTTGCCAAGACTCTTGGCAACCTCCGGGGTGGTGACAATCGCACAAGCGGCGCCATCACTCACACCACAGCAATCATACAGGCCAATGGGTTCTGCGATCATGGGTGCACGCAACACCTGCTCCTCAGTAATTGCTCTTTGCAGGTGCGCTTTGGGGTTTTTAAGCCCATTGGCATGACTCTTCACTGAAACATGGGCCATGGCACGCTTTAGGTCAGTCTTATCAGTGCCGTATTTGGCCTGATAACCCGCTGCCAATTGAGCAAACATGCCAGGCGCCGAAAGATTCGGATAATACAAATCGTTGGTGACGCCACGTGAGCGCTGCGGCAAACCGCCGTAACCCATGTCCTTGAGTTTCTCAAAACCCAGGGCCAGCGCAATGTCACAGGCACCCGAGGCAACTGCATAGGTCGCAGCGCGAAAAGCCTCTGTGCCACTGGCGCAGTAATTTTCCAGTCGCGTCACCGGAATATACGGCAGACGCAAACCCATACTCAATGGCATTGACCCGGGGCCAACACTGGACGCATCGATGGCAGTTGATTGCCAGGCCGCTTCTATCTGGTTTTTCTCAATACCGGCGTCGGTCAAGCATTCCTCGAAAGCCTCTGCCATCAAGTCCGCTGGTTCACAATCCCAACGCTCGCCGAATTTACTGCATCCGGCACCTAAAATAACAACTTTATCTCTAATTCCACTCGCCATAATAATTAATCCCAATCTGAAAACTAAACCTGAATGGCTTTCCAAAAATACTTGCGAAAACCAGCTTCCTGGTCAATTTGCCTGATTCTAAAATGAACAGATACCTCTGCACCGGTATCGAATGTACCAGGATCAACTTCGCTCATATCCATCATCAGTCGGCCGCCACCGGCAAATGTGACCAGGCCAAAATAGGCTGGTGGGCTGTAGTCGAAAGTCAATTTGTCAGCGGTCCAGGTTTGAACCGTACCCTTTGCACCGACCATTGGATGATCTTCCTGGGTATCGTATGCGCCACACTCCGGATTTACGCAATACTTGTGTCTTGGAATTTGCACGGTTTGACAGGACTTACATTTCCCTCCAATAAAGCTGTTTGTCAGGCTGCGTGAACGGTACATGGCAGATAGGTACGCTTGTTTGTTCACCTCGGAACGCTTTCCCATCTCCTTAATCAGCAAGTTATTAAATGACTGATATTTATTGTAATTTTCCTCTGCTCTACGCCTTTCGAGATAGCCGGAGACACCCCTGGATGGACGCGTACTTCCGATCTTGTCGGTTACCCTGAACAACAGGGCATCGCAGCCCTGGCCAAAACCAAGCAACAAAACAAGATCACCGGCCGAGGCGTTTTCCAGACGGTGAGCCAACAACAACAATGCCTGTGCTGTACCGGTACTCCCCACAGACTGGAGTAAATTGTCAGCAATTGCATCAGTGTTGAATCCAAGCTTCTTCGCCACCATCGCTGGTACTCTGGCCATATCAGTCGGGAGAATAAAGTGCGCAATTTCACTTGCATTCACACCAGTCTCATCCAACAGGGCAGTGACTGTAGCTGGAATAATTTTCATATATCCTTCATCACGGATCCAGCGCTCCTCCCAGCCATAGTCATAGTCCTTTCCTTCACCACGAAAGTGATCGACAAAATCCACGGCTTTGCTATGGCTCGCGACAAATTCAGCGATGATATTCTCAGAGCCCACTGCTACTGCAACCGCGCCATCGCCGTAGAGCATCTCTTCGCGTGATGCACATTTGGTCTGACGATGTTCTGAGGCCAACAAGACAGTGATCTTTCCCGACACACTTGCATCCAGAGCGGCCAACAGACCTGAAGTGCCGGCACGCTGCGATGATGTAATATCCATTGTACGTAAACCGGATGTTTCAAGATTCAGCGCTTCGGCAACGATGACTGAGTTCTGACGGTCAGAAAACGGCAGACTGGTTGATGCCAGAATCAATGTGCCCAATGCTTGGCCTGGTGCCCTGCCCAGGCAATCGCTATAGGCTTCAACTGCCATCGTAATCGCATCTTCATCCCAATTACAAATGGCCTTTTCACCTTTTGCAAGACCTTTGAGACCCGGATTGAACCACGAATTTGCATCAGCTATAACTTGCTTTTGCAATCGCATTCTTGGTAAATAGGCGCCGTATGCTGTTATGCCTGCCATAATATTTCCTGTCCTCTAGTTGTTTCAAAAACGCTTGGCATTTGTTTGTATCATTGAAGCCTCACTCTTCGCCTATGCAGTCCGGGAATTATTCCGACTGAAACAGGCGGGGGTCAGGGGCTGTGATAATATTCTTATAATAAGCGACTTATGAGCAGTTTCATGATTTCGGATGATCCGCCATAAATCCGACGCACCCGGGCATCGGTATATATTCGCGAAATCGGATATTCACGCATGTATCCATAACCACCAAAAAACTGCAGGCACGTATCTACAATTCCGGCCTCTTTTTCTGTGGTCCACAATTTAGCCATGGCGGCCTCTTTCGCAGTGAGTGCGCCATCTAAAATCCTCTCCAGGCATTGATCCAGATAAGCCCACCCCACAGCCAGATCAGTTGCAACATCCGCGAGCTTAAAAGCGGTATTCTGCTGAGCGAAAATCGACTTACCAAAAGCCTTGCGCTCCATGGTGTATTCAACCGTAAGATCATAGGCTCTCTGCGCTTCAGCCCATGCTCTGAACGCAACAGTCAGTCGTTCCCGCGGAAGTTCATCCATGAGATATTTGAAACCCTCGCCTTCCTCACCGAGAAGATTTTCAGCCGGTACCCGCACATCAGAAAAAAACAATTCCGAAGTATCAGCAGCTTTTTGACCTATCTTGTCCAGATTCCGGCCTTTCTCATAGCCTTCCAGTCCCGTCTCAACAATGAGCAGACTGATCCCCTTCGAGCCCAACTCAGGATCCGTCTTGCAAACGACAATGCATAAGTCTGCATGCTGACCATTGGTAATAAAGGTCTTTTGACCATTGAGGATATATTCATCACCGTCACGAATTGCCTTGGTGCGAATCGCTTGCAAATCTGACCCTGCACCGGGTTCTGTCATGGCGATGGCACTGATGACCTCGCCGCTGACCATACCCGGAAGCCAGCGGAGCTTAAGCTCCTCGCTGGCATGGTTGAGAATGTAATAAGAGGTAATGTCTGATTGCAAGGAAAACCCGCAACTACCGCCACCAATGGCGTAACCAATCTCCTCAGAACAAATCATGTTGTACTTGAAATCAGCCCCAGGTCCGCCATATTCCTCGGGGATGCCACAACATAACAGACCTAATTTGCCTGCGTCCCGCCAAAATTCCCTTGGTACGATGCCGGCATTTTCCCATTCTTCTACACGGGGTTCGAGTTCCGCCCGGAAAAAGCGCCGGGCGTTGTCTCGAAACAGTTCGTGATCAGAATCATAAATTGGTCGGTTTTTCATTAATACAAACTCTCTTGGGAAAAACCAAAGCCCCTACAGTGTTTATTGACTGGCTTCGAGCCTTGGCTACAGATTTTGCATTACTGTATGGCGCCGATAAACTCATCAGCCGTTGAGATATCTGAAAGGAACATTAACGAAGTGTTGATGGAAGATTCATGCATTTCCTGGCTTCCCGCGCAGCAGACATCATCCAATACAATACAACTAAAGCCCATCTCAACTGCGGACCAAACAGTACCTTCGATCGCAAAGGGTGTCGCCACGCCTATCAACACGATATCTGTGATGCCACTGTCATTGAGCAGACCCTGCAGGTTCGAACCAACAAAGCCCGATATCATTTGTTTGGTTACAATGTCATCGCCTTCTTTTGGCGCAGTCGCCGAATGAAATTCAGCACCCCACGTACCCTTGATTAAAGCAGGGTCGCCTTGTGAGAGCATCTGAAAGAACATACCGCGCGCAGGGGGTGCAGGTGTATTTTCATCAAATTCAACATTGACATGTATTACCTTCATGCCGGCCTTACGTGCTGCATCCTGCACTCTCGCAGCTTTTTCGAGAATCTGATTCTCCACCACCGTGACAGCGGTTCCCATACCCTGGGCCATGGGTGCATCTGCATGCACAATGTCATTTTGAAAATCCAGGCAAATCAGTGCCGTCTTGCTTTTATCAATTGAAATAGTCATTTTATATCTCCTTGTGAAAAATTATTTACCCATGTAGTAGCGAACCGCCGCGTACAGAGTACGTGGCCGCGATATATTTCCGATCACTGAGGTTGAAGCGCCTACAACACCAGCGGAGGTCGAGTAGACCTCATCTGTGAGGTTCCTGGCACCAAACACCAGATCCCAGGCATCTTCGGGGAGTCGGTAAGTTGTGCTGAAATTAATGGTGTTGTACGAATCACCAAGCAGTGTATCCGTATTTTCGATGCGGAAGTACTGTTCATCTACAAAGCGCCAATCGAGTCTTGTTAACAGGGATCCACCATTACTAAACGACAACTTGTGTGTAACGCCAAGGTTCGAGTTCCACTCAGGCGCATAAGGTATTTTGTTGTCAGTTGTTATGCGGATACCGAGCGAAAACAATTCGCCGCCAACAATTGAATCGATTTCATTATGTAAATAGCCGACAGCCAGATCAAAGCGCAGATTATCAGTTGCCTCCCAGTACGCCTCTAATTCAGCGCCATACAGAGATACGTCGGCAAGATTATCAATGGTTGTGGTTTGAAGATCAGGATCTGCAGAATTTGCTGCTATCTGGAAATCCGAGTAATCAGTGGAAAATATGGCAATATTTGCACGAAATTTATTATCTGCCGAAGTGAATTTCAATCCACCTTCAATTGAAGTCACAAACTCAGGATCATAGGATGAGGCAGCCGTTGGCGAACCCAGAAACCGGCCAGGGAATCCACCGTCGCGAAACCCTTCAGTGTAAGTGATGTACGCAAAAGTATTGTCATTCACATTATAGCCAAATGTCACCAGCGGGTCTGTGACTGTCTCTTCATAGACCCCATCAAAATTCTGACTGCGTGGCCCTGCAAACAAGAATGGATCGCGATTCAAACTAAAATTCACATCTTTGTTGTCTTTCGTATAACGCAGGCCAACAGTCAGGTGAGCCCGGTCGTTGAAATGCCAGGTACCCTGCGCGTAGGCAGCTTTTGATGAATTGTCGATACTGCGGTAATCGTCACTGAAAATACTGCCGGTATTCTCGGGGAAGGAAATCGCACCAAATCCGAAAAGCTGCAGAAGTACATTTTGCACACCGTCTTCTTCGAAATAGTAGAGACCGGTGACGTAGTCCAACTTTCCACTGAATGCACTTCCAATGAACTGAAGTTCCTGGCTGAAAGATTCGTTGGTATAGGTATTATTGGCGTTCTGCGCAATCAGAAAAGGTGTGCCTTCAGCGTCGTTATTGAACGATGCATCAACATCACGGTAGGCGGATATGGATTTCAATGTTCCGGCACCCAGTTCCCACTCCAGAGTCATGTTGATACCAAAAATGTCTGTCTCATTTTCTGCCTTGATAACATTACCGGCAGGGTCAAAAAACACCGCGTCACTGGTGAATGGGTTGGGGGCATGCCAGACGGAGCCATAACACACCGGATTCGTTTGCCTGCCCAGGTCGGTGGTCAGGCAGTCACCGCCAATTGATGCGTTGTGACCAGCGCCTAGCCCGCCAGCCGGACCAATATCACCCCCGAGGATTCCTGTTACGCTGGTTGTATGATATGGAGCCGGATTTTCTTCAGAAGTCGTGTAATCAAAACCGATATCAACTGTAAATGTATCCGAGGGGAGCCAGCGAATGGCACCTTTTGCTGTGATCGAGTTCCTGTCACCCAGCTTGTAATCTTTGTCATCGTATTGCCTCATTTTGACAAATCCATCCTGATAATCACTTTGAATGGATAGCCTGGTAAAAACATTGTCTGCGAGGGAAACGCATTGGTTCCCCCAGTTGGGCCATGTGGGGACAAATTCACATTAGGCACGAAGGATGTTATGTCGGTTAACTTGACAGCCCCCCTGATTTCAACCAGCTCATCCCCTGTCAGAGCGGTCACCGCAGCAGGTGTTGTCTGCAAATTCTCTTCGATTCGCCTGGCGGATACGATAATTTCCTCCAACTCGAATCCGGAATCTTGCTGCTGGGAAAACGCTGAATGAGTGAACCCCACCAGGACACAGCCAAAAAGCAAGCTGTTTATAATGTCAATAGAGCAAATTTTCTTCATGACAAGCCCCGTCAAGTTATATTTCGGAATATACAAGCTATTTTTTGAGTACTTCTTATTAAATCGTTTAATATCAATATTTGTTGATAAAATCAACATAAAACCATATCATAGTATATGGTGTCTGATCAACAATTTCAGAAACAGAAACAGAAACAGATTAGCGCATGAATTCATGCCAGCCAGGGAATTTGGCGCACAGACCGCCCTCAGGATCAGCCCCCCGCTCACTCGGGGTAAAGAATCAAATCAAAGGAGAAAATTTCAGTGATAACAATTTACGGACAAGTGGTATCACGAGCCCAGAGAGTATTGTGGTTGCTTGAAGAACTGGGCGTTCCATATGAACACGTGAAAACCAACCAACAGATTGGCGAATCACGAACCGACGAGTTTTATACTTTGAATCCTAACGGGCGTGTCCCTGCGATGACAGATGGCGACCTCACATTGTGTGAAACAATTGCCATAAATTACTACATTGCTATCCAACATGGTGACAGTACTGTTTGGCCTGCGGATCCTGAAGCGCAAGGTCTTGTGATGCAGTGGTCTCTTTGGGTTACCAACGAGTTGGAATTGTCATTACAAAATTTCCTTCGTCATTCAATTTATTACCCCGAAGAACTCCGCAGGCCAGAACTGGTCGAAGATGCTGTCGCAACCTACCCTATCGCGATGAAGGTTCTGAACACGCATTTAGCGGAGCGCGACTACCTCGTCGGAGATGCTTTTACCTTGGCGGACCTCAATGTAAGCTCCATGCTTGGATTGCTGGATGCCTACCAGCATTTCGACAATGAGGATTTTGGCAATGTACTTGCCTGGCTTGACAGGTGTCTTGTACGACCGGCTCGTGCGCGAGCGCTCGCGAGAACCTGAGTAGAAGCCCACTAACAATACCAATACAGGAGTAAATGAACATGCATGAGGAAAACAAAGAAAATGGCAATCGCCGATCATTTCTCAAGGGAGTCGGTAGCGCTGCACTTATTCCCTTACTCGCGAATGTAAAGCCCGTCAAGGCAGATTCAGTCACCCATTGGGATGAAGAAGCAGACGTTGTTGTTGTCGGTACGGGTGGTGCAGGGTTTAGTGCCGCACTGTTCGCTCATGAAGAAGGCAGCAAAGTGATAATGCTAGAGAAAGGCCCCGCAGCAGGCGGGACCACCATCCGCTCAGGTGGTGTGGCTTACATTCCAAATAACCATCTGCTCCGCAAGGCTGGAGTCAGTGACAAAAAGGAAGATTTCCTGCGGTTTGCGGTTCGGGTCACCTACCCGACCACTTATCATCCAGACCTACCGCGCTTTGGTGCATCGGAAGAAGCTTATGCACTGTTGGATGCATATTATGACAACGCGGCACCCACTGTCCAATCACTGGAAGACATGGGTGCAGTGAAATACACAACACTGCTGGATCATGACATGAAGCCCTTTGCGGACAACTATGGTCATATCGCAGAAAACCAATGCTCACGTGGGCGCGCCATCTGTTGCATACCTGAAACAATTCAAGAGGGCCGATATTACTACCCGAACAATGGGGGCTTTGGGGTTGATTTAATCAGTGAACTTCTAAAGGCCGCAAATAAGCGTCGAATCCCTATTTTAACCCGCCATACAGTGAAGAATGTGGTAGTGAATTCAAATGATGAGGTCATTGGCGTCATCGTTAGCACCAGGAAAGGCGAGAAGAAAATTGGTGCCCGGCGGGGCGTCATATTTGGTAGTGGTGGCTTCGTGCAGAACGAAGCTTATCGTCAACGCTATTTGCCCGGACGCGTTTATGGTGGCTGTGCAACACCAACTAACCAGGGAGACTTTCTGCGAATTGCGGGGGGGGTAGGCGCCTCAATGGGGAACCTGGAAAATGGTTGGGGTATGGAGTTGCTTCTGGAAGAGGCCGTTGCCAGCTCTGATGTAAAAACAGGAATCTGGGTCATTCCCGGTGACAGTTCCATCCTGGTAAATCGTTACGGCCATCGGTTTGTTAACGAAAAAAACCAGCCATGTGGCCGCGCCAAATTACATGCAGCCTTCGATCCGGTAGCCGTGGAGTACCCGAATCTTATAGGAATCATGATCTGGGATCAGCGTGCAGTTGACCTTTTTGGAGGAATATACGGTATTCAGCCCAAAACAGGGGCATTGCCATCACATGTTATCGAAGGCAGCACCCTTGCTAAGTTGGAAAAAAATATTGCCTCAAGGCTAAAAACCCTTGAGCAACACACTGGTAATGTGAGCCTGTCTGATGACTTTGAAGAGAGCCTGAAACATACATTGGAAGTTTACAATGGATATGCCAAAGCAGGTAAGGATAAAGATTTTCATCGCGGTGACAATGAAGGTGACCGCTCATTTCATTACTATGGCGGCGTCCCCAAAGTGGAGAACCCATATCCCAATGACTTAATGCATCCAATAACCATGGAAGGACCATTTTTTGCCACACTTGTCGCTGCAGGGGCGATTGATTCAAAAGGAGGGCCGCAGGTGAATGGCAATGCCCAGGTCCTTGGCACCGATGGCGAACCCATAGCTGGGCTTTACGCAGCTGGAAACTGCATTGCAAGTCCAGCCGCAGGTGAATATTGGGGGGCAGGTGGCACTATCGGGCCTGCTATGGTATTCGGTAAAATAGCGGCTATTAACGCAGCACACGCCCCGCTTCGGTCACTGACCAAAGTAAATAATGCTTAAACCGGCCAGCAAACTGCTCCTGAGCATGGCAGTTTTACTTATCACACCACTTTGTGCGTGCGCAGGAAATACTGAAAGTGAGATGCAGGTGAGTCTTGAATTTGATTTGCAACCACTTTTTAACGCCCAGTGCGTGCACTGCCATTTTCTTGAGTCGGCACAAGCAGGTCTGGTGTTGGAAAACGGTGAAGCCTATAGCTCGTTGATAAACATTTCTTCCACACAAGCTGCCATGAAACTGGTAATACCCGGCAAATCGGATGAGAGTTACCTGATGCACAAATTACGCGGTACGCAGTTATCCGTTGGCGGGACCGGGGCACAAATGCCTTATGGTGCAGAGCGAAGCGCCGGCTTGGCTGTAGATGATTTGAAATTAATTCAGTCGTGGATAGAAGCAGGAGCACCGGATAATTAGATCGGGATGGTCTCAGCTCTCGGCACAAGGGCTGAGACCATCTAGAATACAATTCGTTACCTGGCCATAGGCCCTTTCTGGGCGCCGGTGATACCAGCACCACTCAAAGGCGATGTTTCGAGCCGGATTTCTCTCTGATTTGAAGTATATGAATTAAATCTGGCAACCACTTCTTTCCAGCCTTTTGATGACCAGAACGCCTGTGCCGAGGCCTCATCCAGAAAATCAAAATATGCCAGCAATTCCGGCGAATCGACACCGGCATTACGTGTGCTTCGGTGATAAATAAATTCCTGGTCAGCAAGCCAGGGTAACAACTCAGCAGTCCACGCCGCCATTTCCGGTTTTCTTGATTGGTCAATATCACAAGTATAAAGAATGGTGTAGGCTGGATCCCCTACCTGCTTGCCTCTGATACCGAGACCGGTCAACGGGGATTCATCCAATCTGTGCTCCCGCATATTCCGTGTGTACTTCCTGAATTTGGTCAGCACGTCTTTCCAGCCATCAGAGCTCCAGAATTCCTGGGCAGATGCTGCATCATTAAAATCAAAGTAGGCGACCAGCTCCGGCGAATCAATTCCGGCATTTCGCATACTTCTGTGAAATAGAAAATTCTGCTTTTCCAGCCAGGGGAAAAGTTCTTTGGACCATTCGGCCATCTCCGGCTTGGTCTCAGCGATAACATCGCAGGTGTAATAGATCGTGTACATTACTATTCTCCTTGCTTTATTCAGTTGTATATTTAGCCACAATTGCAGTAATATCTATATTTACACATATTAGCATACTGTACAGAATAAAATAGATTTTCTCCAATGAAATGTTATTCGACGGGTAAACGGCCGGGCTGCCGGGAAAAGCGGGGATCAGGAATGGTATTTCTCCATTTCAGGTCTCACCGGCCATCTGCTGGTATAGAGAGTTTCCTTTGGTTTAGCAAATCTGCATCGCAGCGTTCCCAATCGTTCCATTGATATTTCAATTTCAGAGCCTGGATCAATCCACGGGCCATCGTGATCCAGCGCGGTCGTGTCCGAAACCGTTCCAAAGCCAAATGCTGATCCGGGTTTGATTTTAATAAATGTCTGCAAGTAAGAGAAAATATCTTCAGCCTTGTGACTGATTTCAGCGGTTGAACTCTCGCAGGTTAACTCGCCGTTGACCCTCACCTCAACTTTGAGGTCATACGGATCACCTACCTCATCAACTGTCACAAGGTATGGGCCTAACTGATTGCCTGCTTCCATATCCTTGCCGCGGTTCAATCCCATACCGGAAACCAGGTCGGCAATCTGAATATCTCTAGCCGAAACGTCATTAAAAATGCAATAGCCGGCCACAGCCTGCCGATCATTACCGTAAATTACCGCCAGTTCGGGTTCGATATCCAACCTCGAAGTGTAAAGCGGCCATGGAATTTCCTGGTTTTCACCTACAATTGTGCACATGTTACTTTTGTAATATGAAAGCGCGCCCATTTTTTCGTCGGCTTCGCTGCGCGGTCCGCTTGTCAGCGCTTTTTTTATGGCTGACATGACTTCGAATATTTCAGGATTGACTTTTTCGTAATTCAACATGGTGCTGAGGGCATTTTCAATATGGCGAGGCGTGAGCGCGAAGTCAAAAAGTGCCGCGATTCTCACCGGCTCAAGAAATGTAACCTCGGATACAGGTGTTTTCTCATCAATGTCTTCATTGTTTTCTAATGCCCAGCTAAGCAAACCCTTGGCTGCAGATTCGCTATCAGGTAGTGACTGTAGATACTGGTCGGAATCTGACAGAAACTGATAGGATTTGCCGCTCACTCGCTGCAATACTTCGAATGATACCGCGCAACCCCCGACAACTATCCCGAACTGTGGTCGATCCGACCCCTGACTTAAAAACCTGATAATTTTCATAATTCCACCTTAAATATCCAAAATCGGAAACAGAATGAGAAATAATACGACAAATCAATTCAGGAAACCAATATATATTGATATTATTACTAGCTATACTATTTTATGCATTTATATTTATATTTTATGATCAATGCGGCGTAAAGGTATATACTCACTGAATACATCATGTAAGTTCGAGGTGGAATCTTGAAGGAGTCAGCTACAGTGCCAAAGATTATGTTTTTGATATTAACTCTTGCATTATTGGGCTTATCTGCATGTGCAAAGGACCCATCAGAGAAAAATGACGTGGTTCAGTTAGCGAAGACTACCGCCGCATCCTCAAATCATCCGTCAAAGCTGAACTTTCTAATCGTGCTGGCCGATGACCTTGGTTACTCGGATGCGGGGTTTATGGGGGGCGAAATTGACACGCCCAACCTCGATAAATTGGCAAGCGACGGCGTAACCTTCACAAATTTCTATGCCATGCCGACTTGCTCGCCTTCACGTGCTGCTTTGCTTTCGGGAACAGACCCGCATGTTGCGGGACTTGGCAACATGGCCATTACGCTGGCACCCAATCAAGTGGGTCAACCTGGTTATGAAGGACACCTGAATCATTCTGTGGCGAGCATAGCATCACGACTCAAGGCTGGCGGTTACCAGACTTTTATGACTGGAAAATGGCATCTGGGGGCAGCACCGGATTTAACCCCACCGAAACGCGGTTTCGACGATTCCTTCATCCTGACCTTTGGCGGTGGACATTTTACTGACATGGGATTGATCGGCGGACCATATACAAAAGCAATTTATCTCGAAGACGGAGAGCAGGTTGAGCTGCCGGCTGATTTCTACTCCAGCCGATTCTATGTGGACAAAATGATCGAATACCTGGATAACAGAGATTCTCAGCAACCATTTTTTGCATATTTGGCATTTACGGCCCCACACTGGCCATTGCAGGCACCCGCAGAGACTATCAAGAAATACCATGGCAGATATGATGCCGGCTATGCATCCTTGCAAAGGGAGCGGCTGGCAAGTTTGAAAGAACTGAACCTGATTGGTGCAACGGTAGAGGTTGATGATACCGCCCTGGAAGAAGCCTGGCAGAAATTGACTGAAACTGAAAAACTGCGTTCCGCCAAAGAGATGGAAATTTACGCAGCCATGATTGATGAACTCGACTCAAACCTGGGCAGAATGTTGAAATACCTGGAAGACACTGGTGCGAGCGAAAATACGGTGATCTTATTTATGTCAGACAACGGGGCAGAAGGTCACAACATCAGTGATTTCTGGGGTGACGCGCTTGCTGCCTACATTGATGAGTGTTGTGATAACAGTTTTGAGAATATGGGGAACGGGAATTCCTATTTATGGACCGGGCCAAATTGGGCACATGCCAGCAGCGCTCCCTCACGGCTTTATAAAGGCTACCCCACCGAAGGCGGCATTAAAGTCCCGGCATTCATCTATAATCCCCAGGCCAAAGGTCAGAAAAAGACAAGTGATCAACTTGCTTCTATCATGGACATCGCCCCAACCATTTTGGACATGGCAAATATCCCCGCTTCAAACAATGTGATCAATGGGCATGAAGTAGCACCTATAACGGGTAAATCACTGCGCCCGTACCTTGAGAGCACAAACAATCCGTCCCAGTCTGCCGAAGACGCACTGGGCTGGGAGTTATTCGGGCGCAGAGCTTACCGCCAGGGCGATTGGAAACTCATTTCAATGTATGACGCAGAGGGCCCTAAAGACTGGGAATTATTCAATCTCAAGCAGGACCCTGCGGAGGCCAACGATTTATCTTCTGAAAACCCCGAAAAACTGGCAGAAATGGTTTCCCTTTGGGAAGCCTGGGGTGACAAAAACAATGTCATCATGCCTGACACCGTCTTAAAGGGGCTTTAATACCTTCAGACCCCGTCAAAACCCAGACCGAAAGAACCCACCCAAAAGAACCAACCATCAGGTTTTGGACAGGTCTCTATCCTTTGCGCCAGCCGCGCTGCTGCCTGCAATCTTGCCAAACACGGTGCCCGGTCCAAGCGTACCTCCGGCACCCCAGAATGCACGCGCTGCGGGGCCTGCAATACAGTTTCCTGCACCGTACAGGCCCTCAATGGGTTGACCTTGTGTGTTTAGCACCTGGGCGTTTGGATTAATTCTTGGGCCGCCATTTGTATCCAGCGCGGCCGCAACGACCAGGGCCGCGTAATAGGGACCCGATTCCGAAATCGGGTACATCATGTCATTGGGATACTGACTTTCTACCTGTTGGTGGCCGGCATAATAGTGGAAGGACGCGTCGGCCGAATCATCACCACGATAAAAGTCGAGATCCTTACCGGTTTTCGCATATTGGTTATATTTACCCAGGGTTTCTTTTAAGTTGCGTCCAAAATTTTCTTGCAGGGTCACGTCGCCCGTATGTTCAGCCACTGACTTAAGTCGAGCCGCTACATTCACTTCCAGTTCTGCAAGATTTTTACCCTCAATGACATAAGCGGGTAATTTACCTTCTTTTTGAGGAATACCTGCGATTCCGGGAAACAAGTCAGCCGTACGCTGGTCCCAAATCATGATTCCGACGAGATTGGGATAGGATGTCGATACACCATCCCAAATTGCATGGGCCTGTGACCTGCCACAAAGCTGGGTCTTCTCATTACAAAACCGGACTCCATTGGGATTTACCATTACCGAGCTATCTCCCGGGATAACCCATACCTTGGTTTTAATATCGGAGTTATCGATAACCTCTTCCAGCAAGGTTTCCAGCCACCAGGCGCTTTCCAAATTAGCCGTTGCAGCACCCGCTGCCCCTGCAATTTGCAAGAAATCACCTTGATTAACGGGAGTGGCACAGCCGCCATAAACACGACCAGGCAAATAGAGTTCCCGCAATCTTTTGTTGTGCACGAAACCGCCGCTGCCAAAAACAACGCCCCGTCGTGCGCCAAAATGAAAGGCACCCTTTTTTGTAGTTACTTCGACGCCTACTACCTCACCGTTTTCGTTTACCACCAGATTGCTGACCGCGTGCCGGGTCAGCATTGGGATACGACGCTTATTCACTGCCGCTTGCAGGAACTCTATCAAATCAATACCCAAACCGCCGTTGTTGGGGTAATAGTATCGACCTTCCCTGGTTTCTTCGGGTTGGCAAACCACAGCCCTGCCCCGTGGAGTCTTGTTTTCAGGGAAATCAGGATAGTTGTCTGCAAACGGCTTTAATTCATGATCCAGAAAGGTGATGTACTTAACAGCACCCATATCTTCAAGCGCTGCAATGGTTGGTGCCGCATTATCATAAAATGCTTCCAGTTGTGCATATCCATCTTCAGATGCACCGAAGCGTGGCAAATCCGGGTGATAGGTGGCGGGATAGGTGACTCGCACAATGAGACGCAGAAAGTCATTTTTGTCGTCACTAAGGCCCATACCGCGAAGCAAGGCATTATTGGGGATAAACATCACTCCGCCAGAACGGATGGTGGTACCACCTACGGTTGGGCCTTTTTCAAGCATAACGACCTTGGCCCCGGCTTCATGCGCAAATAAGGCAGCTGTGAACCCGGCAATCCCAGTACCTACGATAATAACATCAACTTCCTGATCCCAGGACTTGATGGAAGATGCCTCGACAGGTTTAATTTCGCCTATCAGAGGAATCGCCGCTGCGGCTCCTATGCCTTTGATGAATGAACGCCGATTCTTGTGATGTAAATCATCTTTTGTCATGGTATTCACAATCTCCGCTGTTCGTTAATATAAAATTCTGCGGCAGCGAGTTGGCAGTTCACCTGCCAAGCTGCTAGCCGCCACTAGCTTCATGTCGTCGCAAGAAAATTGCCAAGCGTGCCGATCCCCTCAATTTCCACCTCAACTCTATCGCCAGCATTTAAAAATCGCGGCGGGTCGAAACTGATGGCACTACCACTCGGGTTTCCAGTCGCGACAACTTCGCCGGCAAATAAGGTCATTCCTTCCGACAGGATGCTGATCGCCGACGGGATGTCATATATTAATTGACTTGTGCTTGTATCGTGACGCAGTTCACCATTGACGTAACTACGCAGGGTGAGACCCTCGGCGGGTGTCCTGGGCATTGCACTTTTGTGTACCAGGACAGGCCCAACAGGACAATAGCCATCCAGGCTTTTGCCTTTAAACACTTGTAAATGCTTCACCTGAAGATCACGTGCACTCACCTCATTAACAATCGTATAACCAAATATGTGACTATCCGCTTCATCTCGAGTGATGTTAGTCCCTGTCTTTCCGATCACAAATGCCAACTCGGCCTCATAATCCGGTTGTTCGGTGATTCCCGCATGTAATGGGATATCTGCATCGTGTCCGATGATTGTATTAATCCGTTTTGAAAACATAACCAGTGGTGGCTTGGAATTCTCACCTGCCTCAATTCCCAGCACCGATTCCGCCTCATTAAGATGGCTTGCGTAATTAAGCCCAAGGCAAAGCAGATTCTGCTCCGGATTCGGGATTGGGGGCAACAATTGATAACTACCTTCAGGCAGCCAGGCACTGACAACATCAGCGCCATGATTCACGGCGCTCAGCATGTCTTCAATTCGCTTGAGCGCAACCTCACCGGCTTTGATAATCCCCAGCATATCCGAAGGCAATTCAGGCGTGGAATTAATGAGACCTGCTTTTGCCAGCAATTCTTCTGCCGCCAGCAGGTCTAATACCCTGCCTGAAGATTCAATACCGACTGCTGAACCTGTGTCGTTTTCATAGCTGACAAATCGAAGTTCTAATTTACTCACTTAAATATCCTTCTGAACTAAATCACAAATATACTCTTGGGACCAAACTATGCATCACGTAGATAATTGTCAGTCCCGTCAACGTAGTCCTGCCGCACAGGGCTGAATACTTTCATTTGGGTCATCCCTTCAGGGCCAACGACACCGCGATGAGGAACATTTGGGGGGATGTGGATAAAATCCCCTTCATTGAGTCCACACTCGTTTCCATCGATAGTTATCGTCATTTGGCCACGGAGAATATAAACAGTTTCATCATTGTAATGATGGTGCGTCTTGGTCACCCAGCCTGGCTCCGCTTCGACAATGCAAAACGTGTGGTGCTTGCCTGTTATCATGCGACGGATATAGCGTGTTCCGTTTACCATTTCTGGTTCAATGTCCATGAGCCGTCCCATTAGTACGGGATATTCCGCTTCACTTCCGTTTTCTTGTGCTGCATTAATTTCTGAATTCATCTTAATGTTTCCTTTGTCAAAAAATCGTGAGTTGAGTGCATATCAGTACCCCGCAAAACCCGCCATTACCTGGGTTGATTTCGAACCTGAACTGATCATTGATTTACAACCAGTAGTAATTCCGGTTCACGGAGCTTCTTGATCAGGTCCTGCCGGGCTTTGAGATACTTTTGGATATTTGCTGCCTTGATATGGCCAAAGCCTTTGATTTGGTCTGGTAGTTGTGCGATTGCCACCGCCGCAGAAAAATTATGCTGACTTGCCAGTTCCATGATCAGTGCAATGTCTTTCTCGTAATCTTCGATCAACTGGCGTTCCTGTTTCCGTTCAGGACTTCGGCCAAACAGATCAAAAGAAGTACCGCGAAGAAATTTCAAACGCGCCAGAATTCCAAATACCCTCAGGGTAATTTCCGGAAATCTGTATTTGAATGGATGGCCGGTCACAGCATCTGTGCCTGCAAACAACGGCGGGGAAAGATGGATCTTGAGTTTGAAAGGACCTTCAAACTGTTCTTTTAGCTGTTTGACGAATGTACCATCGGAATACAGCCGTGCGACTTCATACTCATCTTTGTAAGCCATTATTTTGAAATAATTGCGTGCAACGGCTTCGGAAAGACGATTGGGCTCAATCTCGAAATTTTCTGGTTTCAGATGAGTCTCAAATTTTCGGACCCGGTCAATCAACACCCGATACCTGTCGGCATATTCAGTATTCTGATACTTGACCAGGTAACGATAACGCCAGTCAATAATTTCATCGAGGTCGGTCAACGGAAATCTATCCGTGGAATCAGCAGCTGCCAGGCTTTCAACAGCATCCATGTTCACTGCGGCGCGCCGGCCCCATGTAAAGGCCTTCTGGTTAAACTCCACTGCAACGCCATTTAATCTGATTGCCTCATTGATCGCATCAGCGCTGATCGGAATTAGACCTTTCTGATAGGCATAACCCAGCAGGATCATATTACTGCCAATGGAATTCCCCAGCAGGCTTTTAGCCATTCGGGTGGCATTGACAAAACCGGTGTTTCCGGTACTCGTATTATCCCGGATGGTTTGCTGCAACTGTACGGCAGGAAACTGATAATCCAAATCATGAATAAAATCAGCAGTGGTGCTCTCGTAACTGTTAACAATTGAATGGCTGCGTTGCGTACTCAATCTCGCCAACGATTTCGACCCGGCTGAAGCCACCAGGTCGCAACCAAGTAACAGGTCGGTACCATCTTGCGGAATGCGCACTGCATGAATATCCCCTTGGTGCCTTGCAATTTTGACATGGCCGAAAACCGATCCGAACTTCTGTGCAAGACCTGTCTGGTTCAGGGTTGTGCAACCTTTGTCCTCAATATGCGCGGCCATTGCCAGTATGGCTCCAATGGTCAAAACGCCGGTACCGCCAATCCCTGCTATCTGAATATTCCATGGCCGTTCAAGCGTTGGCATATCTGGGTCCGGCAATATCAATTCGAAATTGTCACCTGCCGATCCGGCCGTTGACCGGATTGAAGCTCCGGTAAGCGTAACAAAACTCGGACAAAACCCCTCTATACAGCTCAAGTCCTTGTTACAGGAACTCTGGTCGATCTGCCTCTTTGTTCCCATCTCAGTTTTTTTGGGTAAGACGGAAAGACAATTGGATTTGTCGCTGCAATCACCACAACCCTCACAAATTTCAGGGTTGATAAACACAGTGGTCGCACTCTCCGGCATGGTTCCACGCTTGCGTCTGCGACGTTTTTCAACCGCACAGGTCTGATCGTATACGATGACACTGGTGCCCTGAACTTCACGAAATTCAAGTTGTAGCTTGTTCAGTTCCTTGCGTGCGTGCAAGGTGACGCCAGAAACACCCTTAAGCATGGCCGCCGCGGTTTCCAGGTTCTCCGCAACAACCGCCAGCCTTGTGACTCTTTCCGCTTTCAGCTGTAAAACGACATCCAGCAGCGACAATGTTCCATCAATGGGCTGTCCACCCGTCATAGCGACCGCATCGTTGTACAGCAGCTTATAGGTGATATTGACACCTGACGCCACCGCTGCCCGAATGGCCATTGTGCCGCTGTGAAAATAGGTACCATCACCAAGATTCTGAAATACGTGTTTGGTTTCCGTAAACGGCGCCATGCCAACCCACGTTACACCTTCACCCCCCATGTGGGTCTGTGCTTGTGTGTTACGGTTCATCCACTTCACCATGGCATGGCAACCGATTCCTGCCATGCCAACACTGCCTTCCGGTACACGGGTTGAAGTGTTATGCGGGCAGCCTGAACAAAAATAGGGTTTGCGAGTCAACAGCTCAACCGCCTGGGCGGCTTTTTCCTGTTTGGCCGTAATATCGGCCAGGCGCCGTTTGATAGCGTTACTTTCATAAAACTGTGCAATACGCGAACCGATAGCCTGCGCAACCATCACTGTTGTCAACTCACTCAGACTTGAAACCAAGTCCCTGCCTGACTCATCGAATTCACCCACCACCACCGGGCGGTTTGCCTGGGGCAGGTGATACAATTGCTTGATCATCTGGTCCTCGATGATGTTGCGTTTTTCTTCGACCACCAGAATTTCTTCAAGCCCGCTGGCAAACTTGAGGGTACCTTCCGGCTCCAATGGCCAGTTCATACCAATTTTATATACCCTGATACCGATTTTATCGGCCAGGGCCTTATCAATACCCAGGTAGTCCAGCGCCTCCATGACATCCACATAGGACTTTCCGGATGTGGCTATGCCCAGCCTTGGACGGGTGCTATCCACAACAATCTGGTTGAGCTTGTTAACACGGGCAAACTCCCGGGCCGCTGGTACTCGATACTTGTATAGCAGACGTTCCTGATCCAGGTAGGAGGTCGGCCACTGCGTGCTCAGCCCCCCCTCGGGCTCAGCGAAATCTTGCGGCAAGCAGATTTGCACCCGATTAGCATCGATATCCACCGTCATGGCGGAATCCATTATTTCAGTAATGGCTTTCAGACCCACCCAGCATCCGCTATATCGCGAAAGCGCCCAGCCATATAGTCCATAGTCCATCACTTCCTGAACATTGGCGGGATTCAATACCGGGACGCCAGCGCCGATGAACATATGCTCGCTTTGATGTGCCGTAGAGGAGGATTTACAGGCATGGTCATCGCCCGCAACTGCCAGAACACCGCCATATTGTGTGGTTCCGAACGCGTTGGCGTGCTTGATCGCATCCATGCTGCGGTCAACACCGGGGCCCTTCCCGTACCACATCCCGAACACACCATCATATTTGGGTCCGGGTACGGAATGGATCTGCTGCGTACCCCAAACGGAAGTTACCGCCAAGTCCTCATTTACGCCGGGGTGAAAATGAATATCATGCTGTTCGAGCCACTTTTGGGCTTTCCACATTGAGTGATCAACCCCACCCAACGGGGAGCCCCGGTATCCCGATATGAACCCCGCGGTGGATAACCCGGCCGCAAGGTCACGTTGGTGCTGCAACATTGGAAGTCGCACGAGCGCTTCAATTCCCGTGATAAATGCTCTGGTTTTATCCAGGGCATATTTGTCATCAAGGGACACTTTTTTTAACATATATGCAGAGTCTCAATCGAAGCCCTTCAGGCTTTCAAAGTCATTCGAGTCACTTCCTGAACAATCATTCATCAGGGGCATGACGCCTGGAACCGAGCTTACTCAATACCAGCCCAAGGTTGATAGTGGTTACTATCACAGATCAATAATAAACTTTTTGGCTTAAATATCAATTATTTTTATAATTCTCGATAATTTGTAATTATGTAGATTAAATTAATTGCCACTTTGCAACCCAATGGCTTTCTGCCGGCTCAATTCGGCAATATCCTCTTTCGACAAACCCCATTCCGCCAGAGCAGTCTCCGTGTGTGCTCCAAATTCGGGTGGTGCACACTGAATAGCGCCAGGGGTTTTGCTGAATACCGGTGCGGGTGCAGGTTGATGAAAACCGTCAAAATCCAGTAGGTTGTTTCTCGCCACATTATGATGATGCGATGTTGCCTCTTCGAAGTTCAAAACCGGTGAAACGCAGGCATCCGTACCTTCAAAAATTTCACACCATTCACTTCGGGCCCCGCGCAAAAACGCAGCCCCGATTTGCCTGGCCATTTCGGGCCAACCACTCTTATCGTGATGATCTTCCCACTGACGGGCATCAATGCCTAATTTGTCCATGGTCATGTCGAAGAACTTCTTCTCGATTGCTCCAATCGCCATGTAGTGTCCATCGGAGGTCTCATATGTACCATAGAATGGTGCACCACCATCCAGCATATTGGATTCTCTTTGAAAATCGTAACTGCCTTCAGCGCACCACCCGAACATTCCGGAAGCCAGGTACGCTGCACCGTCACACATCGCTGCATCCACTACCTGGCCCTTACCTGATCTGCGCGCATCAATGATGGCAGCCAGGGTTCCAAATGCAGAGAACATTGCACCCGCACCCATATCAGCGACAAGGTTAAGTGGTGGGCAGGGGCGACCGTTCTTGGGGCCGATTGCAGCCAGAACACCCGTGATCGACAGGTAATTGATATCGTGTCCGGCGGATTTCGCGAGTGGACCGGTCTGACCCCAGCCCGTGATCCGTGTAAGCACTATTTCAGGATTACGGGCCAGCAGGACATCAGGGCCCAAACCCAGTTTTTCGAGGACACCCGGGCGAAATGGGTCAAGCACCGCGTCGGCCCTTTCCACCAGCTTCAAAACCACCTCCCTGGCCGCGGGATTTTTCAGATCAATGGCCACTGATTTCCTGCCCCGGCGTTGCACATCGTATTGTATTTCCCGCTCAAGACCCAGACCGGAGGGGGCTTGCCGGTCCAGGCGCAGCACATTGGCGCCGGCATCAGACAGCAGCATGCTGCACAATGGGCCAGGGCCAATGCCTCCAAGTTCAATAATATTGATACCGGTCAATGGTCCCGTGGGGGAATGTGTCTGATCATTTTTCATCTGTACATCTCACCTTTTCTGACAATTCCGGCTGGATAGTATCTGCAGGTTTTTTCAATATTGCCCTTGAATATCTTGCGACTCCACCTTGCTGTAACCACACACCAAAGAGAATGATCGCACCCCCGACAAAGAGGCTCGAGGAAATGGTTTCAAAATCAAACAGGACTGAAAACAGACCCGCAAATACGGGAATGAGTAGCATCCAGGGAGCGACACTGGAAACAGGGTACTTACCATAAAGATGGAACAGGAAGCCCTGACCCAGCAAGCCGGAGATGATGACTACACTTAAAAAGGCCAGCCAATGTATGAGCTCCAGCTGCTGCAAATCCGGATACAATGAGCCCTGAGTCGCCGTCATCATGCCAAGCGGGACAATCGACACGGCAGCAATCCAGGCCAGCGTGCACCAAACGTTTTTCTGCTTTGCCTTGCCAATCATGATTGAACCGGTCGAAAAGCCAATGATGGACAAAAGTGTCATACCGAAGGCAGCATTGGATAATTCAGAGTTTGTAACACCCACAAGATAGAGAGAGCCAGCAGTTGCAATCCCTATTCCCAGCCACATCCTGGGTGAAATGCGTTCCTTGTAAAATAACCAGGCCAGTACTGCGGTTAACGGCGGCATTAGCTGGGTCCCGACAGCAACATTGGTCAGACTGTCGGTCAGATCGATGGCCAGGTACAGGAAATAGAATGAACCGGCTCCGATCAGCAATGAAGCAAACATCAGTTGCAGCGATATCAATTGAAACGGTTTCCACCAGGGGAGCAGAATCAACAGTGTCAAGGCAGATCGGCCAAATGCCAACTGCACGGAAGAAAAGACCTCCAGCACCACCTGTGTTGCCAGGAAGTTGAAGCCCCAACCGGCAACCACACAAATCATCAACAGGGTATCAACAGGCTTCATTTAATGAGTTCCGCAACTGCTGTTCCGGTTGCAGAAAGCTCACCGTCCTGGTTTTTTGCCAAGAGTTTGAAACTCACCAGGTCACGACTTCCACTGCGATACTTATCCGTTATTTCAGCGTCAATGTAGATAACGTCCCCCTCCGGATTATGCCGGCGAATTTCACTTTTCAAGCTGGTTAGGAATCCGTCATCGCCAATCCAGTTGGTTATGATGTGGGATAACCAGGAACATCGTTCTGGCCCATAATCGTAAGCAGCCGGTGCGCCAATCACTGCCGCCTCTTTTACCGCCGGGTGCTTGAGCAAGCTGTCCTCAATCTCAATGGCGCTCATTGTCCAGCCGGCGGAAATAATGACATCGTCGGATCGGCCACCATGAAAAAAGTAACCGTCCTCATCCTTGTAACCCTTATCCTTGACGCGAAACCAGCGACCTTTGCGCCGGACTGCAATCTCACCTGATTGTCCGGTAGCTGACTCCAATCAAAGTCGTTGAAAGCCTCCGGATAGCGAATGTTGTCAAGCAAATTAACCACATTTATCCATTTAGTTAAACACCGGACCAATCATGTCTATATCACCCTCTGTTCTCGCAGTTGCAAGATTTCACTCTCTGAATACCCTATTTCCGCCAGGATCTGGCTTGTATGTTCTCCCAGTGTTGGCGGGCGACTGCGTATACTTCCAGGCGTTTCCGAAAGCGTGACAGGCATGCCGGTGACAGGTGCTGATTGTGTTAGTCCCGGGTAATCGACCGGATTCAATAAACCCATGGCCTGGACATGGGGATCGTCATGAGCTTCCTGAGATGTCAATATCGGTCCCGCAGGAACCCCAGCAGCCTCCAATTCGGCCAGTGCCTGCTCAGTGGTGCGCTTCTCGCACCATTTCGCTGCTCGCGCACTGATCATCTCTCCATGCTCTCCGCGCTTGGAATCGGTGCCGAAACGAGGGTCGTCAATCCACTCGTTTGCGCCAATCAGGGTTGCCCAGCGAGCAAACAACGGGTTGCCGACAACCTGTATAAATATGGCGCCATCACGTGTGTTGAAAACATCACTTGGTCCCACGTGTTGAGCACGATTACCCGTCCCGGTGCGATTAAGATTAAGCAGGATTTGTTCAATCATCGGCGCATTGTTAAAAGACAATGCTGTGCTCAGTAAGGCGGCCTCTACCTGTTGACCTTTACCCGTCGTCCAATGGGCCAAAATCGCAGCAAGCGTGCCCATAGCCGCCGACATACCGGTGCCATAATCAACATAGGGTACAAAAGACTTTATTGGCTGGCCTGGAAAGCCACCCATGGATACCGACCCTGACATGGCCTGACCGACTGCATCAAACCCAAGACGATCACTGTAGGGACCGACCGACCCAAATGCAGATATCGAGGTCAAAATGATGTCCTCCTTAATGGCCGTCAGAGATTCATAATCTATCCCCATTTGTCGTAACGCGGGTTGCGGCAAATTGGCCACCACTACATCAGCAGTCTTAACCAGCCTTTCTATAATTTTCCTGCCCTTCGGCTTTCCCGGGTTTAACGTCATTGCACGTTTATTACAGTTCATCTGTAAAAACATGGCACCGACCCCATCCTCGGTTACCGGACTTGTATACCTGTCTTCACTGCCCGCCAATTTTTCAATACGAATGACATCAGCACCGAATTGCGATAACAATTCTGCACAATAGGGTCCCGCTATGTACCGGCCAAAATCCAGTACACGAATGCCCTCCAGTACACCGGTCACAACTGACCTCTTCGCATTTGCTCAGCGCCAAAGAAAATAATGCAATCAATTATCAAGTGATGTAGCTTAAAAAAGAGGTTGTCAGCACATTGTTTAATTTCCATTCTTGAAACCGGATCAGTCAGGAGCCAGATCATGCGTAAATTTTCATTTTTCTCAGGTATCATTTTTTTAATTTTTTGTCTCTCTGCACAAGCCGAAAATTTTACGCTAACGAGTCCGGATCTGGGCGGCCAACTCTCCCAGAAAGAAACATTTAACGGATTTGGTTGTAGCGGTGGTAATATTTCGCCAACGTTGACCTGGAGCAATGCGCCGGCCGGAACCAAGAGTTTTGCAGTCACTATGTATGATCCCGATGCGTCCACTGGCAGTGGTTGGTGGCACTGGTTGATTTTCGACATTTCATCTGAAACTCATGAGCTCAATAGTAATGCCGGTGATCCAAAATCTGAACTGGCGCCAGTGGGCAGCATTCAAAGCACTACGGATTTTGGGCAAGGTGGCTATGGCGGCGCTTGCCCTCCTCCGGGTGATTCTGCGCATGCCTACATATTTACTGTATACGCGCTTAAGGTCGAGAAACTCGGCTTGCCTGCCAATATCAACCCCGCCATGGTTGGCTTCAAGCTCAATACCAACGCACTGGCCAAAGCTTCTCTGATCAGCTACATGGGCAGGCCAAAATAAAGGCACAGGTTTTGACTTCCTGAACTGCACAGATTCCGGCATTCAAGTCGTATCCTGTTCCTGCGAATAGTCTTTTCGCAATACTTTCTTATCAAATTTACCGACACTGGTCTTGGGGATCGTTTCTATAAACCGGAAATCCTCTTCATAGGGAATTTGCCATTTGGCAAAACTGTCCGCCAGGAAAGTCACTAATTCTTTAGCGGTAAGATTTGCGCCATCAGCAGGTACGACGTAGGCCATGGGTCGCTCGTCCCATTTCTCGTCCGGCCTGGCAATAACGGCAGCTTCCAGAACCAGGGGGTGCGCCATCAGGTTATTCTCCATCTCAACGCTTGATATCCATTCCCCTCCACTCTTGATAAGATCTTTTGTTCGATCAGCAATCTTCATAAAACCGCGCTCATCCATGCTCGCTACATCTCCGGTTCTGAACCAACCGTCATCGGTGAATGCATCCGCTGATTCCGGATTGTCGTAATACGCACTGGCAACCCAGGGCCCCCGGACACACAATTCTCCCATCGACTCACCATCCCATGGCAATTCCTGCCCTTCGTCACCAAGGATCATGATCTCCACACCGGGTACCGGAACGCCCTGTTTGATCCGCATGTCATATTGTGCGGCTTTATCCCAGTTCAACATATCAGCCTGCAGGTTTGACACGGTCCCGAGTGGAGTTGTCTCAGTCATACCCCAGAGTTGGGTGATCGTCACGTCATATTCCTTGTCAAATGTTTCCATCAGTGACCGGGGCACTGCAGATCCGCCGCAGACAATGCTGCGCACGGTCGAAAGATCGCACGGGTTATCCTTGAGATATTGGTGCATCATGTTCCAGATGGTCGGCACGCCACTACACAGCGTCACTTTTTCCGACTCAATCAGTTGCGCAAGGTGGCTGGGTTGCGGGTTGGGCCCGGGAAAGACCTGTTTGGCCCCAACCATTGCAGCAGCGTAAGGAATACCCCAGGCATTGGCGTGAAACATGGAAGTCATCGGCAAAATCGTGTCACGTTGGGAAATCCCGAGCACGTCGGGCATGCAGGTGGCCATAGAGTGGAGGTACAATGCGCGATGACTGTAAACCACACCTTTAGGACTACCGGTGGTTCCCGAGGTGTAACACATCGCCGCAGGAGCATTCTCATCAATGTCAGGGAGTTCCTCAACGGCATTAACGGTGCTCAGCAGTGTTTCATATTCGAATACCGGGCTCAGACTGGTCTCCGGCAGATTACCGTCTTCATCCATCACTATGAAATTTTTGACGGTTTTCAATTCCGCTTGCACCGCTTCAAGCTCGCCGAGCAACCCACTATCCACGAAAACCACCTGATCATTTGCATGGTTTGCAATATATGTCAACTGATCCGGAAACAGCCTGATATTCAAAGTGTGCAAAACTGCACCCATCGTGGGAACGGCGAAATACAATTCATAGTGACGGTGATGGTTCCACGCAAAGGTCGCGACGCGGTCCCCCGGCTTCACACCCAAATCGTGCAAAACATTCATGAGCTTTAAAACACGCTGATAAAATTCAGCATTGGTATACCGAAAAAGCGAACCGTCTTTCAGACGTGTAACGATTTCCCTTTGCGCATAGACCTGGTGGGTTCTACGCAATATGGCTAATGTATTTAATTGGCTATTCATCATCAGACTTTTCATCTAAATCTCCATTTCAGTACGTAAAATCATTTTTTTAAGCTCAAACATGAATGTTTCTTATTCAAGAGCATTGTAAATATGTTTAGTTACATGTAATCTTTGTTTTCAAGCATAAAAATTATATTCTGTATCCTACTACATAATTTTGAGGTTCATATGAAGATCATGCAAAAGGCAAAATTTCTGTTTACACTGATTCTTGCAGCCTTGGTTTCAACTCCACTGGTTGCACAGCAGGATAAAGAAGGCGTTGGTTTCGAACTGGAAGAAGTTATAGTTACCGCTCGAAAGGTTAAAGAAGACATGCAAAGAACACCTATTGCAGTCTCTGCCTTTACGGGTGAAGAACTCATTGACATTCGAGGTGTTGTAGACATGACGGGGATCGGTGATTTTGCGCCGAATGTCAATCTCGGTGCGGCGGCACCGTTGGGTGGAACATCTGCGGCAATGACGATATTCATACGCGGAATGGGACAGGCCGATTTCAATATCGTTGCAGACCCTGCTGTTGGTGTCTATGTGGATGGTGTTTTCATTCCCAGGGGAGTGGGCAGCTTGTTGGATCTGCTTGATCTGGAACGTGTCGAAATATTGCGTGGCCCGCAAGGAACTTTGTTTGGCCGCAACACCATTGGCGGCGCGATCAACCTGATCTCCAAGAAACCGCATGAAACTTATGAGGCGAGTGCTGCTTTTACGGTAGGTGAGGACAACCTCCTTATTGCAAGAGGTCTTTTGAATATTCCGGTCTCAGATAATTTCTTCTTAAGGCTATCTGCCAGTGGGACCAAGCAGGACGGCTTCGTCGACGCACTGGAGTATGATGATAAAAATTATCAGTTTGGCGAAAAAAATTCAGCTGTCGCGCGAGTCGTGGCCAGATGGCTGGCCTCTGACAGTGTGACGGTTGACTTTTCCGCTGACTACAACACTTCGAGCGAGGCACCAGGTCCCTATTACCTGGTATCCGGGACTGGCATTACAGGTGAACCAGGATTCCCCCCCGGCCCAGATGCTGGCGCTTTCAATGCGCGAACCGGTGGGGATTGCTTGACTTTAGTGGGAACACAAACAAACTTTGACTGTTTCGGATCAGTATGGGAATTCGACAACCATTATCAAAGTGGCGCTCTCTTTTTCGATGATGAGCTCAACACAATTAAACCTGATAACGATATGGACATTTTTGGCCTGAGTCTTACGGTCGAGTGGGATACCAATATTGGCATGCTAAAATCTATCACTGCATACCGTGATGTTGACTCACACTTTTACGGTGATGCAACACATACACCCCACCTTCTGTTCCAGAACATTAATAAATATACCAATGAATCGCTTAGCCAGGAATTTCAGCTCACTGGCAGCATTCTTGATAATCGACTGGACTATGTCGCCGGACTTTATTACTTTGAAGAAGAAGGAACACAAAATGTATTCCTGCAACGCGCCGCGCTGTATCAATTTGCGGAACCAACTAATCTGGGCCAAATATTCAGCGATGACTATCGCATTGTCGACAATTCATCGAAGGCCGCCTACGCGCAGGCCACCTATCACTTCTCTGAAAGAGCCCACCTGACTCTCGGGCTGAGGTATACCGAAGGCGTGAAAGATGTTGAATTCCAACTCAATCGCGATCCGTATATTTTGCCACTTCCGGGCTTGCCCTCTAGTCAGAACTTTTTTGGGCATCTTAAGGAAACGGTTACGGATCCATTAGTTACCTTTGGTTGGGACTTCAACGAAGATATATTTGGCTACGTCACATACTCCGAGGGTTTTCGTGATGGCGGGTTCCCCGGTAGATTTATCGGGGCGGTAACAGAAGCCAGTTCATACGACCCAGAATTCGCAACTGCTTACGAAGCAGGATTGAAAATGACGTTTCCAGACCAGGGTCTGAGGCTCAATTTAGCCATATTCAAAAATGATGTCGATGATTTCCAGGTGGCCGCCTCATCCGTGGATCCGAGAATCAATACGACTTTGGTGGATAATCTTGCTGACGTGTCTTTCTCGGGAGTTGAGGCAGAGATAATGTGGGTTGCAACGGATAATCTGCGCTTTGATGTATCACTGGGCTATCTGAAGAACGAAATAAATTCCCTTGTAGGTGGAGAACTTATCTCCCTGGGCCAGAGAATTACAACTGACAATGAGCTTCCTTTCGCACCTGAATGGAGCTGGAATGTCGGCGCATCCCATATACTTCCATTCAGCAACTCAGGTTCATTAATGACAAGACTTGATTGGTTTCATTCTGACGGTCAGTACTACCGTATAGAAAACACACCAGCGGTTTGGCAGCCTTCATATGACACACTAAAGCTTTCCTTCACCTATCGGATGCCCGGTGATGCGTGGGAGTTTCAACTCGGTGCTAAGAACTTGACAGATGAAGAATATTCAACCTCTATTGCTCCTATTGGTGCAACAGGCTCAGTGATTGGTAATCTTTCAAGGCCACGTACCATATTCTTTACAGCCCGCTACTCTTTTGGTGGGTGAATATTGGCGGGACTTAATTATATTTGGTTAAATCTTCTAATATTAGTTTGAACACGGGGGTGGGATCTTTTAATTCGGGTCCCACCCTTTACGTCCCCCTTCTGCTTTAGTTCTCCAAAATTAAAATTCAGCGGCGCTAAATGGCATCACTTAGCCAAGTGACCCTATTATGCTGAATCATCATCGTCGCTAATAATATATTTATTGGTGTCCAGGGTCCCCAGAATGTGCTGGGTCACCGCTTCACAAGCTGCGTCCGCATCACGGGCAATGACCGCATCTTTTATGATCTCGTGCTCCGAGTGTAAGTTACGGGGTACGACGTCATTGGAATTTACTTCAAGAAACCTGTACCTGGTTAGGTTCTCAAACAAAACACCTCTAAATCGCAACAGCCAGGGAGACTTACACGCTGCGACAATGCTATCGTGGAAGGCCCTATTACATGACTCCCAACCATCAAAATCAATGATCTCGGCTCCTTCCTTCATCGTAAGACGATGAAAAGCAGCAACGATTTTGACCTCCCACTCGTCATCGCCATTCTTAATGCTATCCCGGAGCGATTCACATTCCAATAAAACCCGAACATGCGTCAAGTCTTCCAACTCGTGTTTGGACAGCTTGGACACCTGAAAGCCGCGCTGACTCTCCGTAACAACGAGTCCTTCACCCGCAAGACGGCTCAAGGCTTCCCGAAGCGGGCCGGCCCCAACGTCATACATGTCCCTCAAATCGCTGATAAGTAGTTTTGATCCAGGTTTATGTACATTATGTACAATATCTGCTCGAACCTGCTTGTAGCAAGATTCAACTATCGTTTTTGATTTGGTTATGTTATTCAAAGCGGGCCTCATTTCCTAAGGGTTAATCATGAAATCTGATTCATTTGCGTAATACTATATTTTATTGAGAGAATCTTTGTAAACTCAGAATCGTGATATGCATTCTCCAGCGACTGTAAATAATCATTCGACCTTCTCCCAGCATGCGTTAATATGACTTGGGTAACCCAAGAGCCTTCTCTGCTATATTGCATAGAATCAGCTGAGGGCTGACCGGCGCCAGCCGGGTGATCAACACTTCACGCAAATATCGTTCCACATGGAACTCCTTGGCGTATCCCATGCCGCCATGGGTCATGACCGCCTGGGTACAGGCACTAAAACCGGCCTCGGCGGCCAGATATTTGGCTGAATTGGCCTCCACTCCACAAGCTTGCTTCGCATCATAGCGACTTGCCGCGCGCATGGTCATCAACCAGGCGGCTTCCAATTCTATCCAGTTTTTCGCTAAAGGATGCTGAATCGACTGATTCTGGCCTATTGGACGATTGAATACAACCCTGTCTTTTGCATATTGAGTGGCTCGGGCCAGCGCATTTCGGCCTATACCGATGGCTTCGGCGGCAATCAAGATACGTTCCGGATTTAAGCTATGAAGCAGATATTTGAACCCTTCGCCCTCCGCACCAATGCGATCTTCTTTCAGCACCGGCAAATTATCTATGAACACCTCACAACTATCAACTGCAGCACGGCCCATTTTGGGAATGGGTCGCACATCGCAATACTCACGATTCAATTCTGTATAAAAAAGGGTCATACCTTGCGTAGGACTTGCACACTCTTCCTTCAGGGTAGTGCGTGTCAGCAGCATGATACGGTCGGCTTCCAGCGCTGTGGATGTCCATATTTTCCTTCCGTCCACACGATAACCATCATCGCAGCGAGTTGCACGGGTCTTGATCGATGTGGTGTTGATTCCGGCATCCGGTTCAGTCACACCGAAGCAGGATTGTGTTTTACCCTTGATCAATTCCGGTAACCAACGTTGCTTTTGCGATTCGCTTCCAAACATCACGATGGGGTTAGGACCGAAAATATTGATATGAATCGCAGAAGCTGCACTCATCGCGCCGGAAGAATTGGCCACTGTGTGCATCATAAGTGCGGCTTCCGTAAGTCCGTAACCGGCACCCCCGTACGCCTCTGGCATAGCAATACCCAACCATCCACCATCAGCTACGGCCCGGAAGAATTCGATGGGAAACAAACCTGTTTGATCCCTTTCCAGCCAATAATCGTCACCAAAAGACGTACACAGTTTTTGAATCTGTTCGCAGATTGCTTGTTGATCATCTGTTAGCAAGAAATCCATTAGCGCATTTCTACTTCAGTTAAAGATTCTATTGATTATTTATATTATAGACTATTAAACGCTATGTGATTTATAATATATGTTATATCATATCATCGATATTTAAAATTATTACAGGTCACCGTCATAAATATATATTTTAAAAAACTACAGTTAATTTGGCGCAGGAGATTAATACTAATGTTCATTTTAAGTACTTTGTTCAATCGCAATAAAAGTAAAAGCTTGGTAGCTTTAATCATTACTCAAGCCTTAATCGTGGGATCGGTTTGGGCACAAAGTGACACCGTATTAGAAGAAATCACAGTAACAGCTCAAAAACGTGAACAAAATCTGCAGGATGTGGGTATCGCGATCACGGCATTTACCGGCGCACAAATGGAAAAGCTTGGTATGCGTAACAGCTATGACGTTGCAGCATTCACACCCGGTGTGCACATCAGCGCCAGTTTGGGTGGGCAGAATACTCAGTTTACCATTCGCGGTGTAACCCAGTCTGACTTCTCCGACACCAATGAAGCACCAAATGCTGTTTATATAGATGAAGGTTATGTTGCCATCGCACAGGGGCAGTCGTTTGGTTTGCTGGATATTGAACGAGTTGAAATCCTGAAGGGACCACAGGGCACGTTATTTGGGCGTAATGCCACAGGTGGCCTGGTGAAGTATGTTACGCGCAAACCAACTTTTGAGGGAATCGAAGGCTATGCAACCATGGAAGCAGGCACATATGATACGCCAACCGATGCAAATTCGTATAGATTTGAAGGCGCAGTTGGCGGACCGCTTTCTGATAATGTTGCCGGACGTATCGCTGTTCGCTATTACAATCGTGACCCCCTACTGAAAAACCTCTATCCTTTCCAGGCATTGGGTGGTCCTCCTGGGCCGGATACTGGTGCCGATACCGGCGATGAAGAATCATTTGCCGTTCGCGGTTCGATTTTATTTAATATTACCGATGATGTTACCCTGGAAGCATCGGTTAGCAGTAGCAAATCTGATATGTCATCTGCACCTTACCAAAGCCTGCCCAGTATTGGCATTTATGATGAACAGGGTGAACTCATTAATGCCGTTTACTTAGAAGAAGGCAGCACCGAAACACGTGCAGGTATAGCATTTGACGGTTCTGATGCTGGTGCAGATGCTGATGGTGACGGCATTATTGACTGGTTTTTTGGCCGACCTCCCGGCGCCAATCTTTTCGGTTATATTGACCCGGATGGAGATGATTTCCTTACCTCAAGCATTTTTGCTTTTGAAGATCAAAATCATTTTGATACTACAGATGTATACGCCAAACTGAATTGGCTTATCAGTGACAGCTTAAGTTTTACTTCTGTGACAGACTACAAAGAATATGACAAGCTGCTGTTTACAGACGGATTATCTCATCCTGCCAACACGCTTTCTGCCTATTTCGGCTTAGATGCAGACAGTTTCACACAGGAATTTCGGGTAAATGGTCAAACGGATCGTGTGACTTGGGTTGCAGGTATATACTACCTGGACATTGATACTGTTACTCAATCGGGATACAAAGTGTCCGCAGGTAATCTGGGGGGAAACCCTCCATTTGATATTGGCACGGATGCGGAGTTCAAGACGCAATCAGTTTCTGTTTTTGGCCAAGCGGAAGTAATGCTTACTGATCAATTAACGTTGATCTCGGGCTTACGCATTATTCGGGAAGAAAAGGATATTGACCTGGCGCAGAACTTTTACCCTACCCAGAGTCCTCGTGAAATCCATCAGGGCACACCATTCCTGAACCCATTGAACTTTGCCGATGATAAAAGCAATACGCTGTGGTCCGGCAAGTTACAATTGGACTGGCACGCGAACGATGACTTGCTCATTTACGCCGGTATAAACCGAGGTGTAAAAGCTGGAAGCTATAATGCACCCATATTTGGTGGCCTGCCTGTACCTACAAGCGCAATTCCTTACGATGAAGAAATACTTACCTCGTATGAAGGTGGCTTTAAAGCCACTTTTCAAAATGGTAAGACACGACTGAATGGTGCAATATTCTATTACGACTATAAGGGCTACCAGTCCTTGCTGTTCACAGGCGTGTCCGGTGTGATAGTGAATGCTGATGCTGAAAATTATGGCATTGAACTGGAAGTCCAAACCACGCCAACCGATGGCCTGTTACTCATGTTGGGTGGTTCCTGGTTTGATGCAACAGTCAAAGATGTACCACTTCGCGTTGGCTCACCACTTCCTCCCAGGGATGTCAAACCAACTTACGCACCAGAATTCCAACTCACGGGAATGGCGCGTTACGAATGGGCGGCCCTTGGTGGCACCTTGTCGGTACAGGGGGATGTGAGTTACTCAGATGAATATTACAGTGGTTTGAGGAATTTTGATGCCGATATTCTGGATTCTTACACCATGGTTGGTGCGCGTATTGCCTGGATTAATGCTGAAGGACAATGGGAGTTTGCACTGTCGGGGAAAAACCTTACCGATGATCGCGCAGCAATTCTGGGCTTTGACCTGGCGACATTATGTGGCTGTAACCAGGTCAACTACCGGGCCCCCCGTTGGTTAGGTGCGGCCATCACATACAATTTCTGACCTGCTTGCTAAGGTCATCGCACTACTATCCGACAATTGAAAATGTTTCCGCAGCGGCGGGAGCATTTTTTTTAGTTAAACCCAAACTCAAATGCTTCACATCAGCTAAGATTTCGAAATGACCGATCTGTTTCAGCGGAAATCACTCAGCTTACCCGATGGCAACCTGTCTTACCTAGCTGGGCCCTATACTGCCGGCCGACCTAATCTCAATTTTATTCACGCCACTGGTTTTAACGCCAATACCTATATAAGTGTCCTGGAGCCATTGACAAGATACGTCAACATCTATGCACCAGACCTGAGGGGGCATGGCTTGGGGACACTACACAACGATCCCGGATTATTGGGAGGTAACTGGGAAATTTATCGGCAGGATTTTTACAGATTTCTTGATTTCATCAATGAACCTATTTACCTGGTCGGTCATTCAGTTGGTGCAGCGATCAGCTTAGCTGGCGCTGTACATCGGCAGGACTTGCTCAGGGGCATATTGCTGATTGAGGCATCTCTGCCTGCAGTCGGGCGTTCGGCTGAAAATCCATTCAAAATAACCACGCTACCGGAAGCTGCTCGAAAACGTCGCAAACACTTTCCTTCACGCCAGGTCGCCATAAAAAATTACTTTGGAAAAGGCGCATTTCAAACATGGCAAACACGGGCCATCTCAGATTATATTAACGGAGGAACCATCACCCTGGATGACGGCTCTGTTGAGCTCAGTTGTAACCCTGAGTGGGAAGCAACATCATTTGAAGCCGCCGAACGGAACCCATGGCCGGTAATCAGGAAGGTGACCTGTCCAATTATGCTAATCCATGGCAATCGAAACTCTACCTGTGAACCCTCCGGTGTGGAATATTTCAAAAAAATCCAACCATCTGCGCAGATTATCCAGATTTCGAACGCAAGCCACTTTCTTCCTTTGGAAAAACCCGACCTGGTTGTTAAAGCTGCACTGAGCCTGATCACAGACAAGCCCTATAATGAACGAGTAATGTCAAGAAATGAAAACACAAACTAGAAAATTTAAAACACGCCATGGCATGCAACTCGTGGGAGACTTAAGGGGCAGCCCCGCTGACCCGCCGGTCATTTTCCTTCATGGGGGCGGTCAAACCCGACATGCCTGGAAAAATGCTGCTGAAGCCATTGCAGACCGTGGTCTGTATACTCTAGCGATTGATCTGCGTGGACATGGTGACAGTGACTGGGAGCCGGAAAAAGATTATTATATCGACGCATTTGTAGATGACCTGGAAATCGTAACTCAAACGTTCAGCCAATCCCCTGCTGTCGTTGGAGCCTCCATGGGGGGACTGGTAGCTTTGCTGTTAGCAGGGCTGCGAAATCAGACATCACTATCCGGCCTGGTGCTGGTGGACACCGTTCCCAGGATGGAGGATGAAGGTGTTGATCGAATCATTTCTTTTATGAGCTCAGCTCTTGACGGATTTGCCAGCCTGGATGAAGCAGCTGATGCCATTGCTGCCTACCTGCCGAACCGGAAACGTCCGGCAAGCCTCGCCGGACTCAATAAAAACCTTCGCCTGCAAAATGACGGGCGATATTACTGGCACTGGGACCCCGCGTTTATCAGTGAAAGCCGAAAGGGTGAAAGGAAACAGGACAGTCACCGGCTCTTGCGCGCAGCGGAGACCCTGAGTATCCCGACTTTGTTGGTTCGTGGTGCTTTGAGCAACGTTGTCAGTGATACCGGTGTTAAAGAATTCCTGACTGCTGCCCCCCAAGCAAAGTATGTTAATGTGTCCGAAGCCGGTCACATGGTAGTGGGTGATAGAAACGACATTTTCAACAAAGCAATCATTGACTTTTTGTTTGATGACTGGTTGCCCGGCCTGACAAAGAGCTGAAGAACACTGAAGCCGGATTATATCGGAATTACTATATTTTTCGTTTAGTCTTCACCTTGGATTCTCTAAAAATAATATAGAGTCCAGTGACGAATATAATGAGTGCACCTATCCAGGTATGTAAATAGAACGCATCTTTGAAGAAAAACACACCGATCAAAGCCGCCCATATCAGACGCATGAAATCAATCGACATGACAGATGTAATGTCGGCAAGTGAAACTGCCCTGGTCATGCACAAGTGCCCTAGTGTCGCAAAAGCACCCATTAACGCCAGCAGAAACAAATGCTCCCAGTCCGGCCACTGCCAGTACATTAATGCCGGTGGCAGCGAAAAAACGACCAGATATAATGACATCCACACGACGATGCTGATTGTAGATTCTGTGCGGGTGAGAATCTTGACTGTGGTCATCGACAAACCCCAGAAGACGCAGGCAATGATTATTAACCACATGTAAGGATTAAAACTGTCACTGCTGGGTTGAAGTACGACCATGACTCCGATCAGACCACCAACGATGGCCACAGTTCGGCGTAAATTTATTTTCTCCCCGAGCACCACTACCGCTGAAATTGCAGCAAAAATTGCTGCTGAAAAACTCAGCGCAGTGGCTTCTGTCGTCGGCACTCTGGACAGCCCATAGAACCAGAGAAGCATGGCAAAAATGCCTATAACACTGCGCAGAAACATAAGCCCGGGACGCTTCATCCGCAAACCGGATATCCCAATTTTCAATATCAATGGCAAAGCCGTTATCAAACCAAAAATATTGCGATAAAAAGCGACCACAAATGGGTGCATATCCTCAGCCAGATATCGTACCAGGCCATGCATGCTCGAAAGTAAGATCGTCGCCATCATCATAAAAAGAAGGCCCTTGACCTCATCAGAATATCTGCTTATCACTGGGACCTACTCCGCCCGCGTAGATTTTCGTTTGATCATTCGCTTCGGCCAGTATTCGAGAACCATTGTGTTGTCTTGATTGAATACTTGGTTATATGTGGTAACAATTCCACGGTCAGGTTTGGAAGTTGCCCGTTTATCTTGAAGTGACATCTCTACATGAATGGTATCGTCAACATATACAGGCGCGTGAATCCTGCTGTCTCCACCCAGATAAGCCATTCCCGTGCCATTCAGCAAACCACTGCCGATCACCAGGCCTTCTGCGAAACTGAAGCTAAGGCTGCCTGGTGCCAAGCGGCGTTGATAATGGGTCTCTTCTCGCAGGTATTGCATATCAACAAAAAGCGCTTCGGTCAGTCCAACCAGGGTGACAAACTGCATGATGTCGTATTCACTGATGGTTCGACCGGTGGTCTGCATCCGCCAGTCATCATTGTAATTTTCAAAATAAAGCCTATTCATTGCTACGCTATCCATTTGTAATGAAATGTTGCTTTCTCTCAATTACTGCGGGCGATATTGAGGCGGGTGGTATACCTGAGAACAATTAAATACCAGTAATCATAGGCCAGAGATTTTCCGCGCCACGTGAGGCCACAGCCTTTCCCAACAAGCCGGACCAATATCGCTCACTGCCATTTTCATCCCGCCAGGCCCATAACCTTCTGGTCGCGTGGTGAAGTGAATATTCTTGAGCAAAGCCCATAGCTCCATGCACCTGGTGCGCTATCCTGGCACCTACTCCTGCTGCCTGCCCCGTACGAATCTTTGCAGCGGCGATGGTATTTGGTGCTGGACCCTGATCCAGCGCGGTTGCGGCCTGTTCAGTCATCGCCTTTGCGGCTACGACTTCCCCTGCAAAAATGGCCAGTTGTTGTTGAATAGCCTGAAACTTTCTGAGGGGTTGGCCAAATTGTTTTCTTTCACCGACATACTCCAGGGACAACTGTAAGGCTCTTTCCAATGTGCCGCTAATCAGTGCGGCACGAGCAAGTGCACCACGCTGAGCGATGCTTGCCGTACTAATCCCAGTCTGTGCGGGTGCAAGTTCTCTTTCACTGAGAGTGATCGCGTCAAAAATTATTGTTGCCCTAGTTTCACCCGCGAGATTCAAGACTGGTTCCATCTTGCATTTGGCCAGGTCAATTATTACAACAAAATACTGATCCTCTGACCGGGCCAGGCTCAGAATTCGACTCGCCTGATGTGGCCATCCAATTTGATGAAGCCTGCCCGAAAGCACCCATCCTTGAGTGGATCGCTTAATCAGCAACTCTTCCTGGGGCATTGCTGGACCAACACAAAATGGACCCAATGGCATTTTAAGGCCTGTGCCTACCAGCAACCAGGGGCCAATCATCATGTTTTCCGCCAGGGGTATAGGAGCACAATATCTTCCGGCAAGTCTTAGCAGACTAACCAGGTCCAAGGTGGTAGCACCAGCCCCGCCCTCCTCTTCTGTGAGCCCGGCGAGCTTGAATCCTAGTTCTTCAACCACGCCCCACAGGTCTGCATCAAAACCACCATGATCCAGCTCCTGGATACGTTCATTGGTACAGTGCTTCCTGAAAACTTTATCCAGTGACTCCAACAGCATATCTGAGAGTTCGTTAGTCATCGTAAGCCCAGACCTCTGGCCACTACACCACGCAAAATCTCACTGGTACCGCCACGCAGTGTAAAACCCGGCGATTGTAATACCGCTTGAGCAGCCAGGCAGTTTATGGTGTTGACTCCCTGAAGTGAAGGGCTCAGATCAAAAAGTGCTCGCACGACTCTTATCACTTTATTTTCAAAGGTTGTTCCAATGTCTTTTACCAGCGCCGCTTCGACATCGGGCGACTCACCCCGGCCCAATGCCGCTGCTACCGCCAGAGACAGCGTGCGTAGCGACCAGAGTTCGGCAGTCAGTTCACCAATAGCCACGCATTCATTTAACTCGGGATGTTCACCCAAAACCCGAACCAATTCCCGCATGAGCGGGTAGGTGGAAAGAAAACGTTCCGGCCCTGATCTTTCAAGTGCAAGTTCCGATGTCACCTGTTGCCAGCCATCGCCAGGACTACCCAGAACCTGGACATCCGGCACAAAAACCTTTTCAAGCACAACTTCATTGAAGTGGTGCTCTCCGGTCAACAAGCGGATTGGATTGATGCGGACGCCGACAGAGTCGGTATCGACAATCAACTGGCTAAGACCTGCATGCCTGTCCCTGCCCAACACCTCGGTTCTGCATAAGAGAATCAGGGCATGAGACAAGTGTGCCTGAGACGTCCAGACCTTGGTTCCAGATACTATCCAACCACCATCAACCTTTTGTCCGCGTGTCTGTACCGAGGCAAGATCTGAACCGGTGCCGGGTTCGCTCATTCCGATCGCAAAGTAACACTCGCCTCTGACGATACCCGGAAGGTATTTGTCCTGCAGATATTCGCTACCAAATCTCAGCAGATTCGGCCCACTTTGCCGGTCGGCGACCCAGTGACAGGCTACCGGCGCACCCGCCTGTAATAACTCTTCTATCACAACAAATCGTTCCAGAGCGCTACGTCCATGTCCGCCTGCATCCTTTGGCCAAGTCATGCCCAACCAACCTTTGGCACCCAACTTCTTACTAAATTCGGGATTCGAGCCAATCAGCCAGGAATCGCAACAGGGAGCAAAGGTTCCAATGTTTATCTCGTCTTCGATGAAGGCTCGTACTTCCTGTCTGAGCGCCTGGCAACCGTCAGGCAGTTGTACGGGGTCAAGGCTCATTCCAATCAAACTCATTTTAACTTCTTACTGCCTTTTTCTGGTCGCCGGTTTCAGCAACCGAACCTGACTGGGCTTGTGTGCCGCCTGCGGTTGTACCATTGGTAAAATCTGCCATAAAAGTTTCCAGCCTGGTACGCGCAGACCTAATAGCATTACTTTTTATATATCCGAAGCCCTTGATATCACCATAAACTGACATCAGTTTGACGGCCGATTCGTAGTTGGAAGCGGACAAACCTGATACTACGATATTCATATCTGCCTCAAATGCCTTGATCAGCGCTCGTTCGGATCTGCGTTCATTCGTGTAGCCGAAAATGTCAAATGCTGTGCCACGTAGAAACTTAAGTTGTGCCAGCACTTTGAAGACCGGCAGTATCCATGGACCGAATTTCATTTTTCGTGGCAACCCGGTTATGGGGTCTTTGCGCGCCAATAGAGGTGGTGACAAGTGAAAGGTCAGCTTAGTGTCAGCACCGAACTGCTGACCCAACTCCTGTAAAAATACACCATCACTATAAAGCCGGCCGATTTCATACTCATCTTTATAAGCAAGTAAATTGGAGTAGACAACCGCGATGGTTTGACTCAACTCCGTGTGTCCTGGCCTAACCACTTGCTCAGCAGCAATGGCCTGATCCAGACGTTTTCTGAATTGTTGCGCGTAGGCCTTATTTTGATATTTTCCAAGAAAATCCATCCGACTTTCGAACAAGCCATCAACACCCAGTGGATCAGCGTTGGCAATCGGTTTGAATAACTGCCTCGCTATGCGGTCGGGATCATGGGCTGATAAGCGACCGAGGTAAAGGGCCTGTTTGTTGAATTCTACGGCGACATTATTTAACTCTATGGCCTGTTCTATGGCTGCCAGGTTTAAAGGTATCAGCCCCAGTTGCCATGCGTGTCCGACCATGAAGAAATTAACTGCAATAGAGTTGTCAAGGAAATGCTTGACGATAGGATTGCTGTTTATCGTAAATATTTTGTCATGGGCTACTGACTGTTTTATTCGGTCAATTAGCGGTAGCGGGTTTAGATCGCAATCCGGTTTTTGCTGAAACTCTGCAGTTGGGACAAAATGACTGTTAACCACTGCAACAGTCGATTCTGGATTAATTGTGCTGAGTACATTCTTGCCGCTGGCCACGACCAGATCGCAGCCCAGTAACAGGTTGCATTCCCCAACACCAATCTTTGGTGAAAGCTTGACTCCGGTGTTGTCGAGTATGCGCAGGTGACTTAAAACGGCGCCGCCTTTCTGAGCCAGGCCCGTCATGTCAAAAACACTGGCCCCTTTGTGGTCCAAGCGAGCTGCCATGGCCAATACAGCACCGACGGTGACCACTCCTGTTCCACCAATGCCGGTAATGATGATGTTGTAAACATCATCATCCTGTTTTATCGGAGGTGAAGGAAGCTCAATCCAGGGTATCTTCGGTAACTGATCAGGTCTATTCGCACGTGTGACTGCCCCTTTTACAGAGACAAATGACGGGCAAAATCCATCTGTGCAGCGAAAATCCTTGTTGCAACTGGCCTGGTCGATCTGGCGTTTGCGACCAAATTCAGTTTCCAGAGGCAATATGGACACACAATTGGATTGAGCTGAGCAATCACCGCAGCCTTCGCAAACCCGCGAATTGATAAAAACGGTCCTGTCAGGTGTTTCCAATAACCCGCGTTTACGCCGCCGACGTTTCTCTGCAGCACAGGTCTGTTCATAAATCAGCAGGCTGACACCTTCTATTTCACGCAAATCACGCTGCACAGCATCCAGCTCGTTGCGAGGTCGGATAACGGTATTTACAGGAAACAAAGCGGGTGTAAATTTATCAATATCATCGCTGACCAGTGTTATGCTTTTTACACCCTCCGCCCGTACCTGGTGTGCAATATCATAAACTGAAAAGTTGCCATCTACGGGTTGACCGCCGGTCATTGCCACCGCATCATTGTACAAAATCTTATAAGTAATATTCACACCTGCGATTTGAGCTGCCCTGATCGCAAGCAAGCCGGAATGCGCATAAGTGCCGTCTCCAAGGTTTTGAAATACGTGCCTGGTACCGACATACGCTGCTATGCCAATCCAGTTTGCGCCTTCGCCACCCATTTGTGTTGGCAATGTGGTATTACGATCTTTCCATACGGCCATGGTATGGCAGCCAATACCTGACATGGCGATGCTACCTTCCGGAATCAGGGTTGAAGTATTGTGCGGGCAACCGGAACAGAAATCAGGTAGGCGCACAGCACCTGCAGACAGCAAGGTATCTGATTCAACCAACATGCTTTCGATTTTGTTCAACCGGCCCTTAATTTCAGTGTTACACAGCCCGAGAATATCCAGGCGTTTGCCAATGAGGATTGCGATGATCAATGGATCGAGTAATTCTGCGCTCGGCAGTTGCAATTGACCGTCCATATCACGTTTTCCAGTGATTATGGGTCTCTCGTTTGCGGGCAGGTTGTACAATAGTTCGGCAAACTGTGGTTCCACCACCGCCTGTTTTTCTTCGATAAACAATAGCTCCCGAAAGCAGCGTCCGAACGACTGTGCAGTTTCTGGTTCCAGTGGCCAGACCATGCCGACTTTGAGAAGACTGACCCCCAGCTTTTTTGCAAGTTGCTCATCAATACCCAAGTGTCTCAGCGCTGATTTGGTGTCGAGATAAGCTTTACCTGCAGTAACAAGTCCCAGGTTTTTAATCTTTGCTTCAAACTCAATACGATCAATTCGGTGCGCTTTCGCAAAAGCCTTTATGGCCGGAAGCTTGTGGCACTCCAGCCTTATCTCGTCTTCAAGCGGCCCGAATTTGTAGTTTGTATTTAAAACCGGTGTTAGTTCGGGCAGTCTCAATGAACGATCAATCGTGGCCGGTGGCCAAGGGCAGTCCACAATGGACGTGGCCTCCACGGTATCATTGACCAACTTCATGGAAACCAGTGCACCGCTGAAACGTGACATAGCCCAGCCAAACAAACCGAAGCTGACAATTTCATCAATGCTTGCAGGGTACAACACCGGAATGGAATTGGCCGCCAGTGCAAGTTCGCTTTGGTGAGATACGGTTGAAGATTTGCCTGGATGGTCATCTCCAAACACCAACAGAACACCGCCGTGAGCAGATGTGCCTTGCCGGTTGGCGTGCTTAAAAGGGTCACCACTGCGGTCAACTCCCGGTCCTTTTCCATACCACATGGCAAAAACACCATCGACTTTGTTATCGGCAAATTGCCCTATTTGCTGTGTGCCCCAACAACTGGTTGCCGCGAGATCTTCATTTAAACCCGGTTGAAAGCTAATCTGGTTCTTCTTTAAGACTTCTCCACATCGCCACAACTCAGTATCCAATCCCCCAAGTGGTGAGCCCCGATAACCTGAAACAAAACCCGCCGTGGCAAGACCACTTTCCTCATCCAGACGTTTCTGAGCAATAAGAAGGCGAATCAGCGCCTGGGTACCCGTCAGAAGAACAGGCGATTTTTCCAGGTCGTGCCGATCCTGCAGGCGAATTTGTTGCGTATTCATTTAAACCCCACCAGCACAAGAACTCCCCATGCGATTGCGACTACACCAGTTAGTTGTGACAATCGGTGACCAAGTGGCAGCAATTTTTCCAATAAGACATATATCGCAATCCCTGCAACCCAGGCGAGATTCATAATGCCAACTGCAAAAAGCAACATCATCAGCAACCAGCAACAGCCAATACAATAAAACCCGTGTTCAAGGCCCATCCGGAAAGCACCCTCGATACCAGGTCGCCAGTGTCCAAATAAAAATCCAATGGGAGACTGACAATGCTTCAGACAGTTGTATTTCCAGGGTGACCATTGATAGAGCCCAACTATAACCAGCATGGAGCCTGTGATGAAATTTGAATTGATGGCCATTTGTCCGCTCAGCATCGCCAAAACGTGAAGTAGCCATTGCAAGCCGGTTGCAGCTACGCTGTATAAAGTCCAGCTTGCCAGGTAGCCTGAAGCAAATGCAGCTGTGGGCGTTAAAAGTGACCCCGGCTCCCGTTTTTGGCGAGCCCTAGCGAAGATGGTGATCGCAGGCGTTGCGGACGGTAGCATCATGGCAACCATCATTACAGCCCACATTACAAAAGTGGCGCCGACATCAACCAAGTCCCAGGGAGCCGTGTTCATCGACATGGCGGGCATGTCCGGCATGGCGGCCATGCCGGCTTCCATTACTTTCGCAAGGTGTATCGTGTAAGCCCAGGCCAGGCTGGTAAGAACAAAGATCGCAACAAGAATGATCAGTTCCTGACGCGCCAGGCTGAATTTCAACATAAACTTTTCTGTTTCAGCTTCCTGTGTTGCGATCGAACACATAATCTGTGGGCTGGTAAGTTCCAGACCATTCAAACGGCGCAAAATGTCCATTATTGGTGCCGGTGGTATCATCCCAATCAATTCCAGGAACATGCACATGGCTTTGTGTCGCAATACCCAGGGCCAGGCGGCTATTCACGGGATGGCCGACATTATCTATGTAAAACGGTTCTTCGTTTCCCCGGCGCGACAGGTAACCTTCAACACCAATATCAATCAACCCGGGTACGCTTACCTGGCGATTAAGGCCATTCATCGTGAATTGAACCGGACCATATTCGATACCGGCAAAATCAGCGATCATGGGTTTCATCATTGACAGGGGGCCACCTGCTTCACCTAAAACAATAGCCTCCAATGCGGCGCGCTGTTCGGTATTGGCTGCGCTGTCGATTATCGCCGCCGCAGTCCAGCCACCTTCACTCATTATCAAAGGTGTCTTGATAACAAAAATGACGCCTAACCCATCGAGAGAACTATCGTTGAATCGCCCCGACTCAATACTGAGACATATGGCTGCGATACAGTAGTCTCCTACCTCTTCGGTCGCAGGCGTTGAAAGTAATGTTGAGTTGCTGAAAATACAGGGGCACAAGTAAGTGCAACTACAATTCTCAGCATACTGACCTTTAATTTCCCAGTCGAATTTGTCCAAATCGCTCGCTCCTGAAGCACTTTGGGAAACAACTGCCGTCAATGCGGCAACTCCCATTTAAATTTACCCAGGGAATCCCTGGGCTGGTGGAATATCTCTGACCATTTTTACAGATCATTACCGCGAAACATATTCATAGCAAAGCCAAACATTGCGACAATCATCCAATAACAAGCAATGAAGTTTATTGCATCCACCATATTCGGGGATTCCAGGGAAATGCGCCACACCAGAATGGCACTTCCGGCAATAAAATTAATCAAACCCCAAACAACGTTAACTTTTGGTGAGGAATTAGCTCCTAACGGCGAGCGAAACCTCTTACCTGCAACTCCAAACACAAAATGCGGCATCCCGTTGCTAAAGAAATAACCCAACAACAGATACCAACCTGATATATATTCCATTCTTAATTCTCCCAAGAAAAATACTCATATCTAAGCCCCCAAACAAACTTTAATACAAACAATCAATATTATCCATATTTATATATATTTTTGACGAAATACGAGTACATCTGGATGTTATCCCATTGCCTGAGGTTGAATTCCGGTGTGGTATCTAATAGCATCAACAAAAGCAACTGGGGAATTTGCACCTATAATGGTGGACTTTTCATTGATTACAAAGTGTGGAACACTTTGTACTCGCCGATTCCTCCAGACATTTTGATCATCCCGAACTGCTTTCCGGTATCGACCATCCTCAAGAAGGATACCCGCTTCCTCTGCATCCAGACCTACCTGGTTAACAATATCCATCAAGATTGCGGGATCGCTGATATTTCGGTGGTGGGTGAAATGAGCGGAGAAAATCGCCAATTTCATCTCCGTCTGTTTAGTGCTGCACTCTCCCGCCCAATACAATAACTGGTGTGCATTAAAAGTATTGTACATGCGCATCTCTTGCTGGTAATTGAACTCAAAACCGAGTTGCCTGCCCAACACCGCTAACTCCTGGCGCGATGTCATCACACGTTGTGGAGACATGCCATAACGCTGAGTGAGCCAAGCATACAAATTCTGTCCTTCAGGGGGCATGTCGGGAGTCAATTCGAAAGGATGCCAATGAATATCAAAGCTAAGTTGCTCACCGAAGCGATCAATGCCTAACTTCAGGCGTCTAAATCCGACGATGCACCATGGGCACATAAAATCGGACACAATATCAATTCGGACGCTAGTGCTCATAAGATTGTTGACATTTATTTATGACAACTGCAAAACAAACGACGTCGGATTGGTCAACAAAGCTTCTATATGCTTCAAGAACCGTGCGCCGTCAGCACCGTTAATAACCCTATGATCGAACCCCAAGGTTAAGGGTAAAATTAATCGTGGCACTAGCTGACCTCCCGAATAAATCGGCCTAAGCATACTGGTCGCAACACCGAGAATCGCAACTTCAGGCCAATTGACAATCGGTTGTATCCCGGATACGCCGATGCCCCCCAAGTTCGTAATGGTAAGGCTGGCGCCCTTCATCTCAGCTGGCTTGAGCGTGCCCTCTCTTGCTTGTTGACTCAAACGCTTCAACTCCGTAGAAATTTCAATGGTGCTCATCTGATCGACATCTCTTATGACAACTATCATCAAACCTCGTGGCGTATCAACTGCCACGCCAATATGGATGTATTGTCGAAAAACGAGTTGCAAAGACTCCGTATCAATGGCGGCATTGAACCGGGTAAACTCCTTCATACCATCTGCAAGGGCTTTCACAATGAAGGCAGTCATGGTCAGGCCCGGTACTGAAGACTTGAACTGCTGCCTGACAGATTCAATCTCAGTTATGTCAACGTTCAGTTGTAACCAGGCATGTGGAATTGAACTCCAGGCCCGCTGCATGTTGGTACTGGTCACTTTCTCAATAGTTGTCATATCTTCGCGATGAACCAGGCCATAGCGAGACAAGTCTGGCAATTGACCGCTTGCAGCAGGTGTGGCCCGGCGTAACTTCGACCTGGCGTATTCCTTTACATCCTTTTTCTGAACGTACTGACGCCTGCCGCTACCCTGTACCTGAGCAATATCAATACCCAATTCCCGCGCCAGCCTGCGAGCCGCAGGCCCTGATTTCACCACGGTGAAATTTGGTCGACGCTCCACATTCAGCACGGGTCTGGCTATCAGCTCATCAATGACATTCGCGGCCTTTTTTTCTACTGCCACGGCCTTTTCGCTTGGCTCAGATATGGTGGGCTCAGCCTGCGAGGACTCAGAGTCGGATAGAGTTTCATTAATTTCAAGCAGGGCAAAGCCAGCGCCCTCGGTGATTACATCGCCAACTGCAACCAGGAGCTCCTTGATGATGCCGGCCTGCTCGCTTGGGATATCCACGGTTGCCTTATCGGTCTCTACCGTAAGAATCACGTCACCTTCGCTGACAACACTGCCGGCTGTGACGGCAATCTCGATAATCTCCATCTCGCTTGAATCACCCATGTCAGGCACTTTAAGCTCTTTCACTGAGGTCACAATATTCACCCTCAGCGCAATGATGGGTCAGGTTTTTCTGAGTTGATATGCAGCACTTCAAAGTGTGATTTCAAACACGCACCATCTATCTCTCCCTGCTCGTTAAGGCTATACAGGGCAGCGGCGGCAATGTACCGGTCGCTTACTTCAAAATAGTCCCGTAGCACCATCCGGGTTTCACTCAAACCCACTCCGTCAGTTCCGAGGCAGGTGTAGGGTAATGGTACCCACTTGCTGATCGCAGCCGGCAGTGCCTTCATATAATCAGTAACCGCCACACAAACCCCTGATTCTTCAGCAAACAGCTGAGAAATTCGTGGAACCTGGCGAGACTTGTCAGGATTCAGGCGATTAAAACGTTCGCATCGTTCCGCTTCACGGCTTAACTCGGTAAAACTGGTAATACTCCAGATGTGACAGGTGAAGCCCATGTTCTCCAACTTATCTGCAGCAGAGATGGCCTGTTGCATAATGGAACCGCTCGACAATAAATGAACTGTTCCTGCTGACCGAGCCTCGTTTGAACCTCGTCGCCATAAATATCCGCCCTGAATGATCCCCTGTTGAATTTCATCACCAGGGTCATCCGGCATAGACGGCATGGCATAGTTTTCATTATAAAGGGTGAGATAGTAGAAGACGTTATCCTGTTGCTCATACATGCGGTGGATGCCTTCTCTGACGATGACAGCAATCTCATATGCAAAGGCAGGGTCATAGCTAAGCAAATTCGGAAAGGTGCTGGCCAGGATATGCGAGTGCCCATCCTGGTGCTGTAACCCCTCCCCATTCAGCGTTGTGCGGCCAGCCGTACCGCCAAGGAGAAACCCACGGGCCATCATATCCCCACAGGCCCAGATCAAATCCCCGACACGCTGAAAGCCAAAAATTGAGTAAAAAATGTAAAAGGGGATCGTCGGAATACCATGGACAGCATAGGCCGTGCCGGCCGCCATGAATGAGGATATCGCACCCGCTTCACAGATACCCTCTTGCAGTATTTGACCGTCTTTCGCTTCCGTATAGGGTATTAATGTACCCGCATCGACGGGTGTGTATTGCTGTCCATCAACAGAGTAAATACCAGCGTACCCAAATAGCCCGTCCATGCCAAAGGTTCGAGCCTCATCGGGAACAATCGGCACGATGTACCTACCAAGTTCTTTATCTTTGAGCAAAACGGACAACATTCGCACCATCACCATGGTGGTTGATATCTGTCGTTCGCCTGATCCATCCATTTGCTGCTTGAACAAACTCAGCTCGGGTGCTTTCAGAGGTGCACAGTCCACCAGGCGTTGTGGCATGAATCCACCCAGCTTTTCACGACGTTCCCGCAGATAACTTAATTCGGTTGAATCATGTGGTGGTTTGTAAAGCACAGCTGCGACAGCTTCCGCATCGGTAATCGGGATTCCAAGATCTTTAGCAATATTGATCCTCTCTTCCGGATCCAGGCTCTTCTTTTGATGGGCTGTGTTGCGTCCCTGTCCAGACGGCCCCATTCCTTCACCTTTCACCGTCTTTATCAGAATCACCGTCGGCCGTCCGTTTGGCCGCATACATTGATCAAAGGCAGCGTAGATTTTCTTGGGGTCCTGCCCGCCCCGCTTGATTTGCCGAATTTCCTCGTCAGTCAGAGAATTCATCATCTGTTCGAGCTCAGGACTACCATCTACCCAATGCTCTCTTTGTGCTCCACCCTCCATGATCGAATAATGCTGGTAGTCACCATCGATGCATTCTTCCATACGCCGGCGTAAACTCCCCTTGTGATCACGAGCAAGCAGGGCATCCCAACCACTACCCCAAATGACTTTGATCACATTCCAGTTTGCACCCCTGAAACTGCTTTCCAGCTCCTGAATGATTTTGCCATTCCCTCGCACAGGACCATCAAGACGTTGCAGGTTGCAATTAATCACCAGCACCAGGTTATCGAGCCTTTCACGCGCGGCAATATTGATCGTACCCAGCACCTCAGGCTCGTCAGACTCACCATCACCTATAAAGCACCATACCAAGCCACCATTTTTTGGCTTCAATCCACGATTCTCCAGGTACTTGGCGAATCGCGCCTGATATATCGCGTTAACGGTAGACAACCCCATGGAGGCATTTGGCATTTCCCAGAAATTCGGCATGGAACGCGGGTGCGGGTAAGATGGCAAGCCGCCGCCCTGCGCCAATTCGTGACGGAAATTATTGATTCTATCGCTGCTAAGACGACCTTCCAGGTAAGCACGCGCATAGATTCCTGGTGATGCATGAGGCTGTGTCAAAACCAGATCGCCGCAGTAATCATCACTCTTGGCTCGGAAAAAATGATTAAAACCAGTTTCCATCATGGTCGCAGCACTGGCATATGTGGCGATGTGCCCACCAACACCATCACCCCCGTCATTGGCCTGCATAACCATGGCCATAGCATTCCAACGCAGAATGTTCTCAATTCGTTTTTCTGTCTCAATGTTGCCCGGGTAAACGGGCTGGGCACTCGGAGAGATGCTATTGACATAGGGTGTATTGAGAGATGCCTCAGTAAATCCAACCCCCATATGCAGCGCATGACTCTGGAGTGAACGCATAAGTTCGCGCACACCCGCATCCCCAAACTCAAGACGAATGTAATCCAGGGAATCCATCCATTCCTGAACATTTTCATTCAAAACTTGAGATGATTCTATAGTGTTACTTAACGACATTATCGAGCCTCACAGGACATCAGACGATGATAAAATAGCAAACATGATTTACTCATCGTGAAATTAACCATATCGAAATGCACAACAGAGTCGCATCTGTGACATTGAATAAATAAGCAAACAAAAAAAATGACTCTTAATATCTTTCTATGCATGATATATCAATATTTTTAGTATATGTCAACTTATTGAACAAATGAATATTAACTACTATTTTTTACTCGCTAAAACGCAACGAAGCACAACGTAATCCTCACTGACGTAGAAACAACTGGCGATGATTACGCAAAGGTAATTGAAGTCAGTACCCTGATGACGGAATCAAGAGGTTTCGACGCTCAGTTTTGTACTCGTCCGGCTATCAATGACAGCCAATTCAATCGTCACCTTCGGATCTAAAATCTTCGGTCAGGGACCCGGTTTCCCTACAATGACTGAAGCCCCGATAAGTGGTAGAACGGTTATACTAAGGAACTTCACAGACCAGGGTGTGATTAGGCACTGCACCGATAACGCGAATGTATTCGCCGGAAATAAAACTTGCAACCCGCTCAGCAGGAATGTAACAGCGGCAGAGACTTCAGGCTCGCTGCACAAACGTTGGAGTGGAATCTGTTTCCAGCGCTGTCGTCCCCATTCGCGTATCGCATCACCCTTTCTGGGAACCTCGATTTTGATCACCTCGGCACCGAAATCAGCCAGACGTGAACCCGCAAACGGCCCAGCTAAAAGCTGCCCCAACTCAATAACGCACAAGCGATCATTCGCATACCGCCGCCAGAGCCAACACCCTGCGTGCATCAGTGACGTGCAAATGCTCAACCATACGGCCATTAACAACAACGACTGCCTGGTCAATATGTTTCTGTTCGTCCCAGGCCGACACGATCTCCTTTGCCCAACGGACTTCTTCTTCCGCAGGAGAGAAGCAATGGTTACAGATGTCTACCTGCCGTGGGTGCACCAGGCTTTTTCCATC